>OGNC01000453.1_pt1 | contig 27447 bp, 17 predicted proteins | sample 1573311 | NCBI WGS metagenome assembly OGNC01 (sample SAMEA2581889, study PRJEB24529) | metagenome | biome: Human gut stool | place: China | collected 2011
GGAGAGCACCATGCTCCGCTTCCAGAATGACTATTCCGAGGGTGCGCACCCGAACGTGCTGCGCGCCCTGTGCGACACGAATCTCAGCTCCACCCCCGGCTACGGGCTCGACGATGACTGCCGCCGCGCAGCCGATGCCATCCGCGCCCGCTTTGCCTGTCCGGATGCCGACGTGCATTTTCTCGTCGGCGGCACACAGACAAACAAAACCGTCATAGCCTCCATTCTGCGTCCATACCAGGGAGTGATATGTGTGGAAACCGGACACATCGCCGTGCATGAGACCGGAGCCATCGAGTCGACCGGGCACAAAGTAATCACCGTGCCAGGCATCAATGGAAAAATCACGCCACAACTGATTGAGCAGGTGTATCGCCGCCATTTCGACGACAAAGGGTTGGAGCACTGCGTGCAGCCAGGAATGGTCTACATCTCGCAGTCGACCGAAGTGGGTACGGTCTACCATCTCAACGAACTTGAAGCCATCAGCGCGATGTGCCGCAAGCTTGAATTGCCGCTGTTTCTCGACGGAGCACGTCTGGGCTACGGACTTGCCGCCAGCGACAACGACACGTCGCTCGCCGACATCGCTCGCCTCTGCGACGTGTTCTACATCGGAGGAACAAAAATCGGCGCACTCTTCGGCGAAGCTGTTGTCATAAACAACCCGTCAATCACGCCGGGATTCAGATACATGATAAAGCAAAACGGCGGACTGCTTGCCAAAGGACGGCTGCTCGGCATCCAGTTTGAGACGTTGTTTGAAAACGACCTCTACATGCAGCTGTCGCGCCACGCCGTCGAACAGGCGATGCGCATACGCTGCGCGCTCGAGGCAAAAGGTGTGGCTCTTGCTTATGCTTCGACCACAAACCAGCAATTCCCCATACTTCCCGACAGCGTAATCGAGCATTTGTCTGACCGCTACATCTTCTCCACAACGGAGCACCTAACTCCCGGAATGACGGAAGTACGCATCTGCACCAGCTGGGCCACGCAGGACGCGGCTGTAGAGCAGCTTCTCGCCGATGTAAAAGCCCTGTAAGCGTCTTTTTTCAGTACCCCCGCAGCAAAAAATCCCGCATCGCAAGGATGCGGGATTTTTTGTTGCCGGTTAAAGCGGCAGCCGTATTATACAATCACTTCTGCACGCGCTTGTCGCATCGGATGGCCAGCTTTGTGCCGACGGTCTGCAGGATCTGCACCAGCACGACCAGCAGAGCCGTTGCAAAGAACTCCAGCACAACATTAAAGCGGTAATAGCCGTAGTTGATGGCGATCTTGCCCAGACCGCCGCCGCCGATGATGCCGCTCATGGCGGAGTAGCCCAGAATGGTGGTCAGCGCGATGGTCACATTCTGGATCAGGGACGGTACGCTCTCCGGGATCATCACCTTGCAGATGATCTGCATGGGCGTGGCGCCCATGCTCTGGGCGGCCTCGATGATGTTGCCGTCCACCTCCCGGAGGCTGCTCTCCACCAGACGCGCCACAAAGGGGAACGCTGCCGCCACCAGCGGAACGATGGTGGCTGTGGTGCCAACGGCGGTGCCGATGAGCAGGCGGGACAGAGGGAACACCATGATCATCAAGATCAGGAACGGGATGGAGCGCAGCAGGTTGATGATGACGTTCAGCACCTGCATCAGCCAGCGGGGGAGAGGCAGCACACCGTTTTTCTCGCCTACCACCAGCAGTACGCCCAAGGGCAGGCCGATGACCAGCGACAGCGCTGTGCTCACCACGGTGACATAGAACGTCTCCCATACGGCGAAGGGCAGAGAGGGCAGCACGGTCAGCAGATCCTGCACGGAGTTCTGGGAAAACAGATCACTGTACATACTCACTCCACCTCCTCTACCTGTACGTTGGCCACATTATGGAGAAACGCCACGGCCTTGTCAAACTGATTGCTGGGGATGCCCAGCATCATGCTGCCGTATACTGTTTCGGACAGCTTCTGGGTGCTGGCGGAGATGACGTTGCAGAGGATACCCTCCTCTGACGCCAGACGGGCGATCATGGGGATGCTGGTGGTCGCGGCATCCTTGAACACCAGCCGCACCAGCTTTTCGCCTGTCGGATCGTACACCTGCGCGTCGGCGCCGCCGGGGAATACTAGCCGCCGCCCCGCCGAGGACTTAGGCGCGGCGAACACCGTGCCAACCAGTCCGGACTCCGCCACGCGGCCCTCGTCCAGAATGGCAACGTGGGTGCAGATCTCCTTCACCACGCTCATCTGGTGGGTGATGACCACCACGGTGATACCCAGCTTCTTGTTGATATCCCGGATCAGCTCCAGAATCTGCCGGGTGGTGTTGGGGTCCAGCGCGCTGGTGGCCTCGTCGCACAGCAGCACCTTGGGATGGGTGGCCAGTGCGCGGGCGATGGCGACGCGCTGCTGCTGGCCGCCGGACAGCTGGGCGGGGTAGGAATCTGCCTTGTCGGGCAGACCTACCAGCTCCAGCAGCTCACGGGCGCGCTGCTCCGCCTCGGCTTTCTTCACGCCCGCCAGCTCCATGGGAAAGCAGACATTCCGCAGGCAGGTGCGCTGCATCAGCAGGTTGAACCGCTGGAAGATCATGGTGATCTCCCGCCGCGCCGCCCGCAGCTGGGCGGGGGTCATGGTGTCCAGCCGCTGGCCGTTGACGATGATCTCGCCGCTGGTAGGCTTTTCCAGCAGGTTGATGCACCGCACCAGCGTGCTCTTACCGGCGCCGGACATACCGATGATGCCGTAGATGTCGCCGGCTTCAATGGTGAGGGAGACGTCCTTGAGAGCGTCTACCCCGCCGGCTGTGCCGGAATCAAATGTTTTGCTGACGTGCTTCAGTTCGATCATGGACGTCTCCCTCCTTTCTCACTTACTTGGTGGTCAGCGCATCCAGCGTGGTCTGCTTGCCGCCGTACAGGCCCATGGGCTCCACGTGGATAGCGGCGATGGAGGCGATGTGGGTGCCGTTCTGGGCGTTGAAGTCCTCCAGATAGGGCAGGTGCTGGAAGTAGTTGGCGTCCACGGTGCCGTCATCCACCACGGTGTTGGGTACCACATAGTCGTTGTAGCTCTGGATATCCAGCGTGATCTCCTTGGCGGCCAGGATCTCCTTGGCCACCTCCAGGATCTCGGCGTGGGGCGTGGGGGAGGCGGCGATGGTGATGGTCTGACCCTTCAGAGCCTCGTAGTCCACGGAGGCGTCATAGCCGTCGGTGGGGTTCTCCACCACGGACACCACGGAGCCGGCGTACTTCTCTGCGATGCAGTCAGCCACCTGCTTGCTCTCCAGCGCGGCCTTCAGGGCCAGGATCTTGGGCTCGTTCTCGTTGCCCTCCTTCACCGCCAGAATGTTGGCGTAGGCGGAGGCGCTGCCCTCGATGAACAGGGAGTCGTTGACGGGGTTCAGACCCGCGTTGATGGCGTAGTTGCTGTTGATGACCGCGTAGTCCAGATCAGGCAGCATATTGGGCAGCTGGGCGGCCTCAGCCTCCACGATCTCCACGTTGTAGGGGTTGTCCACGATGTCGTTCTTGGTGGCGGTGATGCCGGCGCCGTCGGCCAGCTTGATGATGCCGTTCTCCTGCAGCAGCAGCAGGGCGCGGGCCTCGTTGGTGGTGTCGTTGGGTACGCCGATCTTAACGGCGGTCTTGGTATCGCTGCTGTTGTCACCGTCGGTGTTGGTGTCCTTGCCGCCGCAGGCCGTCAGGCTCAGGGCCAAGATCAGGGTCAGGGCCAGAGCGGCCAGACGAGTGAAATAAGTACGTTTCATCTTCATGTCTCCTTTTCAGATATGTCGTAAGGAATGTATGATCTTGCTGACGGCGTACCGCGGGACTGTGCACACGCCCTGCGGTGCGCCGGAACAAACGGAGGGGGGCGCATCCAAGCGCCGGAAAAAACAAAAACAGCGGCAGGTCGATCGACCTTCCGCTGCTCGTTCACACACCGGCTTTTACAAGCCGTTCAACAGTTTTTGGAAAGCAATCGATCATTTTGGGCGCGCAGAAACATGCACATGGACATCATACCCATGCACATCTGGCACATCATCATGGCAGTGCTGCGACGCTTCATGCTGCTTTCCTCCTCGCTGTATTTGCTGAAGTTGGGCGCATCATAACGCTTTCACCGCCAAATGTCAACCCTATTTGCGTATTTTGGCGTTTTTTCCAAAAAAGTACCGGACATAAGCGGACGTTTTCGTGCCATCTGCCATGACGCAAATTCTTCTTGCACAAACCACAAGATGGTGTATAATGGAACGGTGTAAACCACAACAGGGAAGGGGAGAGGGCCATGTCATCCCGCGTTTTCGACCTCATCGCACAGGAGGAACAGCGGCAGGCGACCACCGTGGAGCTGATCGCCAGCGAGAATTTTGCCAGCGAGAACGTGCTCCGTGCGGTGGGGAGCTGCCTGACCAATAAATATTCCGAGGGCTATCCCGCCCACCGCGCCATGGGCAATCAGGGCCGCTACTACGGCGGCTGCCATGTGGTGGACGAGCTGGAGGAGTACTGCATTGCCAAGTGGAAGGAGGTCTTTGCCACCGACTACCATGTGAATGTGCAGCCCCACAGCGGCTCATCGGCCAATATGGCGGCGTATATGGCGCTGCTGCAGCCCGGCGACACGGTGCTGTCCATGAGTCTTGCCAACGGCGGACATCTGACCCACGGCTCGCCGGTGAACTTCTCCGGCAAGCTGTACGACCTCCATTTCTACGACGTGGACGGCGACGGCCTTATCGACTACGACGGCATGGAGCGTATGGCGCTTGCGCTGCGGCCCAAGCTCATCATTGCCGGCGCGTCGGCGTACAGCCGTACCATCGACTTTGCCCGCTTTGCCGCCGCCGCGAAGGAGGCGGGGGCGTATTTCATGGTGGACATGGCCCACATCGCCGGTCTGGTGGCGGCGGGGGAGCATCCCAGTCCCTTCGGCCTGGCGGATATCATCACCACCACCACCCACAAGACCCTGCGGGGGCCTCGCGGCGGTATGATCTTCTGCCGCCCGGCGCTTGCCAGGAAGGTGGACAGCGCCGTGTTCCCCGGTATGCAGGGCGGCCCCTTGGAGCACGTCATCGCCGGTAAGGCGGTGGCGGCGGAGGAGGCGCTGACCCCGGCCTACCGCACCTATATCCACAATGTGGTGGCCAACTGCAAGGCCATGGCGGAGACCTTCACGGCCATGGGCTACCATGTGGTCACCGGCGGCACCGACAACCACCTGTTCCTGCTGGATCTGACGGACACCGGCCTGACCGGCGGGGAGGTGCAGGAGCGTCTGGACGGGTGCGGCATCACCCTGAACAAGAACTGCGTACCCGGCGACAAGCGGCCGCCGTCCCAGACCAGCGGCGTCCGCATTGGTACCGCCGCCATGACCACCAAGGGCTATACGGCGGAGGATTTTCGCCGCGTTGCCCACCGCATCGACGAGGTGGTGCGGCAGATGATGGCGGAAAAGGCAGCGCAGGCGTAAAGCGCCTGAAAGAGAGCAAAAAGTATCCCACGGCACAGCCGTGGGATACTTTTTATGTTCGTTATGCCGCGGTTTTCCGCAGGAACCGCCGGAGGAACCACACGGCCATCACCGCGCACAGCGCCTCGGAGATCGCCGGTGCAAACCAGATGCCCGTGCCGCCCACGGCAGCCGCCAACAGCAGCAGCGCGCCGGCCTGGAACGCAAGTCCGCGGCCCACGGAGATGGAGATGGCGGCCTTCGGCCGTTCCACCGCCGTCAGGAAGCCGCCCATGAGGATGTTGCTTCCCAGCAGTATGTAACACAGGCCGTACCGCCGCAGTGCGCCGGCCGCGCTGCCCAGCAGCTCCGGTTTCTCCGCACCGAGGAAGATCCCGGCGATCTGGGGGGCAAAGATCATCACACCGGCGAAGATCACCGCCGTCATGATGCCCACCGCCGTAAAGCCGTACCGCAGCAGCTTCCTGTAGCCCGCCGCATCCTCCTTGCCGTAGTGGTAGCTGACCAGCGGCTGGCTGCCCTGGGAGATACCCAGCATGGTGTTGATGATGAGGGTGTTCACATAGGCGATGATGGTGTAGCACACCAGTCCGTCGTCGCCGAGGCACCGGAGGATGACCCGGTTGAACAGGAAGATCATCACGCCGTTGCACAGCTCCGTCACGCCGTCGGCAAAGCCCAGCGGGATCAGCCGCTTGTAGATGCCCCAGTCCATCCTGAACTTCACAAAGTGGAAGGTGTTGTGTCCGCCCAGGAAGTGCCGCAGATAGATGATGCAGGTCAGAAGCTGGGAAAGTCCCGTGGCGAAGGCCGCGCCCCACACGCCCAGATCCAGCACGAAGATGGCGATATAGTCCAGCACACAGTTGGCCAGACAGCCGGTGATGACCGTCAGGATGGCCAGACGGGGATAGCCGTCGGTCTTGATCAGCACCTCCATGTTATAGGAGACGATGAAGCACAGCGCGAAGGGGGCCAGACCCCGGAGATAGTCGATGGTATATTGATACGTTACGCCCTTTGCACCCAGCAGCACGGCGAACGGCTCCAGAAATACGAAGACAAGAACAGTGATGATCAGACCGATGCAGGTCAGCAGCACGATGTTCTGGGAGAACAGGCTGTTGGCCTTCTCGCCTTGGTTTTGCCCCAGATAGATGGCAATGATGGTGCTGGTGCCGACGGCGAAGATGACGCCGATGGAGAACAGCACGTTGGTGAACGGCACCGCCAGATTCACCGCCGCCATGGCGTATTCACCTACGCCCTTGGCCACCATCAGCCCGTCCACGATGGAGTACAGGCTGAAAACCATGAGGGATGCCACCGTAGCGGCTACGAAATGCAGGAATTGTGATAACAGACTTCGCTCATTGAGCATTTTGGATGAGATTCCTTTCTTTTTGATTTCCGTTTCGGATATATAATTCTATTCTAACGAAAAAAAGTCGTTCTGTCAAATACTCTTGTCATGAATGGCAAGACAGTTTATAATTATCTTGATTAAAAAATCTGTGGGGGTATTTTTATGGAAGCCTATGTGATGGACGCTTTTTCCGCCCGCCTGTTCGGCGGCAATCAGGCCGGTGTAGTGCTGCCGGCGCATCCGCTGGACGATGGGGTGATGCAGCAGATCGCCGCCGAATTCAAGCACTCCGAGACCGCCTTTGCCGCCGTGGAGCCGGACGGCAGCGTGACGCTGCGCTACTTCACACCGGCGGGGGAGGTGGAGCTGTGCGGTCACGCCACCATCGCCACCTTTGCCCTGCTGCGGGCGCTGGGGCGCATCGGGGACGGCACCGTCACCGCCCACACCAAGGCCGCCCAGCTTGCCATCGAGGTGCAGGGCGACACGGTGTGGATGGATATGGCACCGCCCCGCTGGATCCGGGAGCTGACGGCGGCGGAGCTGCCGGCGCTGTACGAGGCCTACGGCCTGACACCGGCGGACTGCCCGGAGGGGCTGCTGCCCGCCATCGTCTCCACCGGCCTTGCCGATATCATGATGCCCGTCCGGGATCACGACACCCTGCTGCGCGCCGTCCAGAACGAGGCGGCGGTAACGGCGCTGTCCAAGAAGTATGACGTTACCGGCGTCCATATGTTCTGCCTCGGCGATGACTGCACCGCCTATTGCAGCAACTATGCGCCGCTGTACGACATCCCGGAGGAGTGCGCCACCGGCACCAGCAACGGCGCATTGACCTACTACCTCTACCGCTACGGCATGGTGCAGCCGGAGCGGGAGAACGTATTTTTGCAGGGCGAGCATATGCACCGTCCCTCGGAGATCCGCAGCCGCCTGTATGCATCGGGCGACGCCGTCACCGTGCGGGTGGGCGGCCGCGCCGTCATGAGCATGGCCTGCGACATAAAGCTATAAAACAAACAGTCCACGGCTTTGCCGTGGACTGTTTGTTTTGCGATGACAACCTGAGGTTGCGCTGTTTCACCCCGCAAATGTCCGATGCAACCTGAGGTTGCTGGACGTAGTGGGAGCATATCCGCTATATTGTACAAAAAGGAGAGATCTTGGTACATTGGCGGATAAAAAGGAGGGTATATGGAACACACACGCTCGTATTCTGTAAAAGGCGTTCTGGCCGCGCTGGGGAAGTCCCTGCTGTACCTGCTGTTTTTCATCATGGCGCAGTTCCTGACAGGCGTCGTCTATACCGCCGCAGTCGCCGTCAGGACAGCGCTTGCGCACGAGGAGATGGACGTCGCGGAGGCAGCGCAGCTGGCGGCGGAGCGCCTTCTTGCCGGGGCGCCGGCGGTGGCGCTGCTTGCCAACGTGTTCGTTGTGGCGGTACTGCTGCTGTGGTTCCGGTTGCGGCATAAGCCGCTGGGGGAGGCGGCGGGCCTGCGCCGCTGCTCCGGCTGGACGGCGGCCTTCAGCGCCTTTGCCGCGCTGGGACTTTTCGTGGCGATCAATCTGGCGCTGGCTCTGCTGCCGGAGGCATGGCTGACCGCCTATAACGCGGACATGGCGCCTATCGCGTCCACCGGCCTGTTCACAGCGCTTTCCATCGTGGTCGTGGGGCCGTTGGCGGAGGAGCTGGTGTTCCGCGGGATCATCCAGACCCGACTGCTGCGCGCCATGCCCCCTTGGACGGCGGTGGTGCTGCAAGCCGCGCTTTTCGGCATTATCCACGGCACGCCCATCCAGATCGTCTATGCCCTCCTGCTGGGGCTGGCCCTCGGCTTCCTCCGCAGCCGCACGGGGAGCATCCTGCCCGGCTTTGCCGCCCATGCCGCGTTCAATGCGATGAACGACCCGCTGGGACTGCTGGGCGGTGGGGCGGGAAGCTGGTACGCCCTTGCGGTCATGGCGGCGGTGTGCGCCGCAGGGTGCGTGCTGTGCCGCCGCGGACTTGCGGAACTGGCGGCATCGCCGGCGAGAGAACAGGGCGGCCCGTCCGCCATGTGACCGGTATCCGTTCCCAACCACAAATCGGCGACCTCCCCCCCGGGAGGTCGCCGATTTGTGGTACATTCTCTGAAAAATTACTGATACTATGCAGCGCGCATATTGTTTTTGCGCGGACAGGTGATATAATTGACCATGTGTATGTATTACCGTCTGCACGGTGGAAAGAGGGAGAGAATCATATGACAAAGCGAATCGTATCAGTATTGCTGGCTGTGGTGTTGACGATCGGTGTGCTGCCGATGGAATTGTGTACCACCGCGTGGGCGGAGGAGCCGGATGCTGCGGCACTGCCTGCATCTACCGGCAGTCAGGCGGATTACGGCCCTGCGGGCCGCAACCTAAGCTCGTCGGAAAAGGCACTGTATCTGGAATTGAAGAACGGCATCACCAGGATCGCCACAGGCCAGACGGATCTGGCGCGGATCGACACCAACTATAACCTGAATGAGACGTCCCGAAAGAAGGTGGGCAATGCATTGCGCGCCGATCTGACGTGGGAGCTGTACTGGTGCAGCGGCTGGTATTGGCCTGCTTTTCGGAGTGAGCATATCTGGGTGTTCAATATCAGATCTCAATATGTGAATCAGAACAGGGAACAGACCGTGTATTTTCCCTACACCAATATCCGCAGCAAGCCCAGTGGCGTTTCCGGCACACCGGCGTCTTCCGGCTCAGACTACGAGAAGCTGCGGGAGAATATGCAAAAAGCCGCATCCAGCAGCAGTTGGCCGACGACGACTGTGCAGCATTTCAAATACCTCTGCGATCAGACGGCCTGGAATGGAGATGTGGAGGTCTCTGTGGTGACCGGCCTGAAGGATGGCAAGCTGGCGACCGGCGGATGGAACATCGTGCGGATGGAGGGAACCAACTATCTGGTGGACGGCCTTGGCACATTCCTTCGCGGCGGCATTCTTAGGACCACAGAGGACGGTTCGGAGGTGTCGTATGTCGTGGGAAAGGTCGCCTATGAGTATGATATGAATACCATGAGCGTCTACAATTCGCGGCAGCTGGCGCTCAGCCACATAGACTATGACCCCAATCCGGGCAAGATCACGCTGCGGAGCGCGACGGCCGGTGATCAGAGTATTCTGGTGAGCTGGACACCGGATGCCCACGCATCAACATACCGCGTGTATCGCCGTATAGACGGCGGAAGCTGGTGGCGGATCGCGGAAAACGTGCCCGGCAGCTACTACAGGGATACTAATGTGGAGCCCGGCGTCACCTACTACTATACGGTGGAGGGGGTGAACGGCGCCTATCGCAGTCCCACCAAGGACGAAACAGGCGTATCCGCCACGATCCCCATCAAGATCCCTGACGACGTGACTTTGACGGGTGCGACGGCGGATAGCAGCGGCATCACCGTCACATGGCAGACGGCGCGATATGCCAAGACCTATGTGGTCTACCGCAAGTCAGCGGGTATGAAAAAATGGGAGAAGCTCGACAGTTTTGCCACCGGCACCAGTTATAAGGATACCGCCGTCGTTCCCGGTGCCACCTATACATACACTGTGCGCGGCCTGGCCGCCGATGGAAAGACCTTGAGTGCCGGCTATGACCACACCGGGGTGACAGCTGTTGCCAGCAAGGAACCGGAGAATGTAACACTCACCAGCGCAAGGATCACCGGCAGCGGCATCACCGTCACATGGCAGCCCGCCTTGAATGCCAAGACCTACACGGTTTACCGCAAGACCGCCGGGACGGGCTGGTCTGTTATCGCAAAGGGCGTCACGGCAATCTCCTATACGGATAACACAACAGCCTCTGGAGAAACCTACACCTACACAGTTCGCGGGCGCACGGCAGATGGCATTCAAAGCAAAGGATTTGACAAAAACGGCGTTACAGCTACTGTACCGAAGACGGCTGACGACGTGGTGCTGACGGCTGCACGTATCAGCGGACGGAAGATCGTGGTCACGTGGCAGCCGGCTGACGGCGCGTGCAGCTACATGGTTTATCGAAAAGTGACAGGTACCAAAAAGTGGACTGCCATTGCCAAGGATGTCAAGGGGACCAGCTACACCGACAGCACGGCCAAGGCGGGCGTGTCCTATACCTATACCGTTCGCGGCCGCGGCGGTGACGGTGTACTCAGCCGGCACTACGATAGAGTCGGCGTTACCGCCGGTATTCCTGCCAACGTAACGCTCGTTTCAGCCACCGTAGAGGGTACTGGCATCACTGTTACATGGCAGAAGGCTGCCAATGCACAGACCTACACGGTGTACCGCAAAACTCCCGGCGCCAAGAAATGGACTGCGATCGGCAAAGCGATCAAGGGTACACAGTATAGAGACGCCGCGGTGACACCCGGTATCACCTATGCCTATACCGTCCGCGGTGTGGCCTCGGATGGACGCTCTCTTAGTCCAAGTTACAATGGCAAGGGCGTCAGCGCCACGGTGAATAAGACACCTGCCAATGTGACGCTAACTGCGGCCCGTGCCGGTGCAGACGGTATTACCGTCACATGGTGTGCGGCCAATGGCGCTGCATCCTATACCGTTTACCGCAGGATTGGTACCGCAAAATGGGCTATCATTGCCAACGGTGTTACCGAGACTTCCTACACCGACAGCAAGGCGCAGGCTGGCGTGGCCTACGACTATACCGTTCGTGGCCGTGCGGCCAGCGGCACGCTGAGCCCGGGCTTTGACCGGACGGGTGTTTCCAGCGGTATTCCTGCCGATGTGACGCTGACTGCGGCCCGTGCTGGCGCGGACAGCATCACCATCACATGGCAGACAGCAGCTAACGCCACCTCCTACGCGGTCTATCGCAAGAGCTCCGGCGAAGGAGAATGGTCGTGTCTTGCCGCGTCTGTGCCGGGTACCAGATATGTGGATACCACGGCAGCGCGGGATGTGGATTATGTGTATACGGTTCGAGGTGTGCGGGATAGCGCCCTGAGCCTCGGCTGCGATGAAAATGGCAAGACTGCCGGCTTATATACCGTACCGGACGACGTAGTTCTGACCGGTGCGGATGCCAACAGGCATGGCGTTATGATCACATGGCAGCCTGCTGCCTATGCGCAGAGCTACCGCGTCTACCGCCGAGTAGACGGCGGTAAATGGGAAGTATTGGCTGATCGGGTCAGCAGTACCGGATACTGCGATGAGACCTTTGAGCAGGGACAGACATACTACTATACTGTCCGTGCACTGAACCGTACGAAGATCAGCCGCGGTTATGACCGCGTCGGCGTGACCGCCACAACTTACTATTTTGGTACCTGCGGCGATAATTTGTCGTGGGATATGGATCCCGAAGAGGGAATGCTTACCATCTTTAACACAGAACACGGCACCCCCTGCCGGATGACGGACTACGATGATGCTTCCCCCGCACCGTGGTACGCGGCGCGGGAGAAGGTGCGCACTGTCGGGATGTATATCGACCAGGACTGTGCGCTTACCATTGGCACCAACGCCTTTGCCGGCTGCACGGCACTGAAAAGAATAGATATGCTGCCTGCCGGATTGACTGCCATTGGCAAAGGAGCCTTCACCGGCTGCACTGCGCTGACCGACGTGTACTACGGGGACGATGGCCACGCGTGGGAGCAGGTGACGGGCAGTGAAAATGCCCTGCCCGCCCAGACCAAGCTCCATACGGAGAGGAATCTGTACGAGAGCGGCACCCTGTCCAACGGTCTCCGGTGGGAGCTGGCGCTGACAGAGAAATCGGGCCTGCTGACCATCAAGGGAAGCGGGGCTATGCCGGACTTCCCCAACGGGGCCCGCACCACCGACTGGTACCCCTATCGGGATAAGGTGACGGTCGCCATCGTCTCACATGGCATCACCTCCGTGGGAGCCAACGCCTTCCGCGACAGCGCCGCGCTGGATCTGATGAGCATCGCCGGCAGCGTCACCTCCGTGGGCGACAATGCGTTCCGCGGCTGCTCCGCGCTGCGGAAGATAAAGTTCCGCGGCAAGGGCGTCGACTGGGATGCCGCCATTGCCGGTGCGGACACCGGCATCCCCAGCACCACCGTCGTCGAATACCTGAACGGCGCCTATGACAGCGGCAGCTGCGGCGAGGACCTGACATGGACCCTGTCGCCCGACGGCGTGCTGACCATCAGCGGCACCGGCAGCATGCCGGATTATAGCATGAAGTATGCAAACACCACCGACTATACATGGATCTCGACGGCGCCTTGGGCGGCCCATGCCGACCGTATTCAACGCCTCGTGATGGAGGAGGGCGTCACCTCCGCGAGTAAGTATGCTTTCCGCAGCCTTACCGCGCTGACTGCTGTCACCCTCCCCGACAGTCTCAGCACCATCGGCTGGGGTACTTTTGAGGATTGCAGCGGTCTGGCGGGCATCACGATCCCCGGCGGCGTGACCGCCATTGGTTACATGGCGTTTGAGAACTGTACCGGTCTGACCTCCATTACCCTGCCCGACAGTGTGACATCTCTGGGCCCCGGCGTGTTCTGGCGCTGCAGCAGCCTGACCTCCGTCACGCTGCCCACCGGCCTGACCTCCATCAGCGAGTATCTTTTCGCCTGGTGTACCAGCCTGACGAGCATCACGATCCCCGGCGGCGTGACCACCATCGAAAGGTCCGCGTTTAACCGATGTACCAGCCTGACCAGCATCACGATTCCCAGCGGCGTGACGACCATCGGTGCGTCGGCGTTTGAGAACTGCGCTGCCCTGACGGCCATCGACCTGCCCAGCGGCGTGACCGCCATCAGCGACAGCACCTTCAAGGGCTGCGAAAAGCTGACCTCCGTCACGATTCCCAGCGGCGTGACGACCATCGGTGCGTCGGCGTTTGAGGGCTGCAAGACCCTGACGGCCATCGACCTGCCCAGCGGCGTGACCGCCATCAGCGACAGCACCTTCAGGGACTGTCAGAAGCTGACCTCCATCACGCTCCCCGCACGGCTGAAGACCGTTGGCGCCTCCGCGTTTGAGGGCTGCAAGGCCCTGACGGCCATCGACCTGCCCGACAGCCTGACTGCCCTTGGTGCCTCTGCATTCAAGAGCTGCTCTGCGCTGCGGCGCGCCGGCATCGGACGGCTGACGGACATCAGCGATTCCCTGTTTGAGGGCTGTGCAGCACTGGAAACGGTGTCCAGCGGCACGTTGAAGACCGTGGGCCAGCGGGCGTTTTACGGCTGCGCGGCGCTGGCGTTCCCAGCTAATTCGTATGGAACGGATAAGCTGACATACGTCCAGACCATCGGCGCGAACGCCTTTACCGGCTGCAAGGGGCTGACGTCCGTGAAATTCAACAATCTGACCGCCCTTGGAGAGGGGGCCTTTGCCGACAGCGGCCTGCGGGTGGCCGATCTGCGTTACACCAGCATCACCGCCATTCCAAAGCAGGCGTTCCAGAACTGCCCGCTGCTGGTCGCCATGCTGGGAGAGGACGTGACTGCCATCGAACAGAGCGCCTTCTCCGGCTGCACCCAGCTGAAGAGCATCTATATCCCTGCGGCCCTCACCTCGCTTTCCTACCCCTCGTTCCCTGACAGCAGCGCCATGGCCCAGCAACTCCATGTATTCTTTGGCGGAACCCGCAGCGCGTGGGAAAAGGTGACGTCGTATTCTGTCGGCACAACAGCACTGTCCAATGTCTGCCTTGTGGCAGGCTACAGCTTCCCGTGGGGCAACAACTATGACTGGAGCTTCTCCACGGACGCTACCCTGACCATCGGGACCATGAGCGGCGGCGGCTCCCGTTACGCGGCGCCGTGGGCGGTCTATATGCCGGCGGTGGAAAAGGTGGTGGTGAAGGAGGGGGTGAAGGCCATCGGCTATGAGGCCTTTGCTGCCGACGCATGGAGCCTCACCTCCGTCAGCCTGCCGAATAGCCTTACGCTTATTGCGATAGACGCCTTCAATGGCTGCACCGCCCTGACGGAGATCGCCCTCCCCAGCGGCGTAACGGAGATCCAGAGGAATGCCTTCTACGGCTGCAAGACGCTGAAGCGCATCAGCATCCCCGCCGCCGTCACCGCCATTGGTGATGACGCCTTCTATAACACGGCGTTGTCCGACGTTTACTACGGCGGCACGGAGGAGCAGTGGAGCGCCATCACCATCGGGAGTAGCAACCAGCGGTTGACCAATGCCGCGCGGCACTACAACAGTCCCTCGTTCTGATGCACGGACAAAACGAAAAGGAAGGACGCCCGGGAGGGCGTCCTTCCTTTTTGTTTCGTTGTCTCACACATACCGCTGGGAGGTTACATCGAATACGCCGCGGGTGGTGATGCGGAGGCTGGGGATCACCGGCAGCGCCATGAAGCTCAGGGTCATGAATGGGTCGATGCCGTCGGACACGCCCAGCGCGTAGGCGGCGGCCTTGGCGGCCTCCAGATCCCGGTTCACGTTGACCAGACTGTCGTCGGACATGATGCCCGCGATAGCCAGCAGCACATCTCCCTTTACCTCGCCGCTTTCCACCACGGTGATGCCGCCGTGGTTGCGCACGATATGGTTGGCGGCGAAGGCCATGTCCTCCTCATTGGTACCCACCACGATAATGTTATGGCTGTCGTGGCTGATGCTGGTGGCCACCGCGCCCTTCTTCAGACCGTAGCCGCGGATGTAGCCCAGACCGATATGGTGGGTGTTCTTATGCCGCTCGATAACGGCGATCTTCAGGATGTCGTAGTCCACGTCGATGCGGTCGGTGTAGCCGCCGTCGGTGGTGGTGATCTCCCCGTTGACCATGCCGATAACGGCGTGGGGGCGGCGGTCGATGAAATCCTCCGCACACAGGGACGCCACGTGGAATGTGTCGTGGGCGCGCTTGGCCAGATAGGGGTCGATCTCCGGCGTGGGGAACTCCTTCAGCACGCCGTCGCTGTACATCAGCTCACCCTTCTTGAACACCTTTTCAATGTTGAAATGGGTAAAGTCGTCGATGATCACGAAGTCGCCCAGATAGCCGGGGGCAATGGCGCCCCGGTTATTCAGCAGGAAGTACCGTGCCGCATTGTGGCAGGCGGCCTTGATGGCGGTGATGGGGTCGGCGCCCAGCGCAATGGCCTTCTTGACGATGTAGTCGATATGCCCCTTTTCCAGCAGGTCGTTGGGGTGCTTGTCGTCGGTGCAGAACATACACCGCTCCACATACTTGTCGCACAGCAGGGGGGCCAGCGCCTCCAGATTGCGGGCGGCAGTACCCTCGCGGATCATGATAAACTGTCCCCGCTCCAGCTTGGCGATGGCGTCTGCCAGATCGTGGCACTCGTGGTCAGAGTAGACGCCCGCCGCTATGTAGGCGTTGAGGTCGTTGCCCTTCAGGTCGGGGGCGTGGCCGTCGATCTTCTTGTGGTGTGCCTGACTGGCCACGATCTTCTCCACCACCTGCGGGTCGCCGTTGATGGCGCCCACGAAGTTCATCATCTCCGCCAGACCCTGTACCCGGGGATGGTCGTAGAAGGAGTCGATGGCGCGGTAGTCCAGATTGGCGCCGGACTCGTCCAGCGGCGTGGCGGGTACGCAGGAGGGCAGCATGAAGCGCACATCCACCGGCAGATCCTCCGTGGCCTGCAGCATATACTCGATGCCGTCGGTACCCATGACGTTGGCGATCTCGTGGGGGTCTGTGATGACCGTGGTGGTGCCGTGGGGCAGCACGGCCTTGGCAAACTCCGTGGGGCTGACCAGCGAGCTCTCCAGATGGATGTGGGCGTCCACAAAGCCGGGTAGCACGATCTTACCGCTGACATCCACCTCCGCGATGCCGTTGTATGCGCCCATGCCCACGATAAGCCCCTCCGCCACGGCGATATCCCCGTGGCACAGCTCGTTGGAGAATACGTTGACGTAGGTGGCGTTTTTCAGCACCAGATCCGCCGGCTCCCGTCCGGCAGCCACGGCGATGACCCGCAGTTTTTTGTTGAGCTTACGGTTGATCTTTCCGGCATAGCTTTCCTTTACAGACATATGCGATAGGCTCCTTTCCCTGCGTTACACTTGGTTGTCATTAGTTTTGTTAATTCTAAATATTACCACAGCTTATAAAAAATGTCTACCCTCCCAGCTATAAAAAAAGTGCGGCAGCCCCACAGCTGCCACACTTTTTACTTATGTATGCTCACTTGACGGTGCCGTCGGCGTTGAACACCGGCAGGGGGGCGAGGAACTTGATGTCGTCGCGATCAGCGGCGTCACCCTCGGCCAGCACGGCCACGCGGCCCACCACGGTGCCGCCCGCCAACTTCACCAGCTCCTCCATGGCGTGGATGGAGCCGCCGGTGGAGATTACATCGTCCATCAGCAGGATGCGCTTGCCGCGGATCAGGTCGGCGTCGTCGCGGCCCAGATACAGCCGCTGGACACCGGCGGTGGTGATGGACTTATCCTCCACATGAATGGGGTCGGGCATATACGCCTTGGGGCCCTTCCGGGCGATAAAGTACTTCTTGGCGCCGCTCTGACGGGCCATCTCGTGGATCAGGGGGATGGACTTGGCCTCGGCGGTGAACAGATAGTCGTAGCTGTCCTTCTCCACCAGCGCCAGCATATCGCGGGCGCAGGCGACGGTCAGCTCCGCATCGCCAAAGCAGATGAAAGCGCCGATGTACAGGTCATCGGTCACCTTGCAGATGGGCAGCTCCCGCTGCAGACCGGCCACGGTCATAGGATACACAGACATGATTCAAATCTCCTTTTGCGGCGCGGCGCGGAGAGCGAGCCGTCTGCCGTTATAGTGTGGGAGCGCTGCGCAAAACAGCGACAATTTATATTATAAGGTAAAACCGAGAAAAGTCAAGCCGCAGACGGGCAGCGGCACGATTTTGTACGAAAAAGCGCCCGCGCGTCAAAGTGCGCAACCGACGGAATATTTGTGAAAATTATGTCGAATTTGCCGCGGTTTGGTGCGTGGTTTATACACGGAGTTTCAACAATATGCACAAAAAGGGGGGCGGATTTTTTACGGGCGCGAGGGGGGGATTTGTCCGCTGACCCCTTGAGAAAAGGAAGAAGAAGTGTTATCATCGTGATAGATGAAGGCGCAGGGACACTGCGCCGACACATTTCAAACGGAACAACTATTTGAGGAGGAATTATTTATGAATGCTTATCTGGCCAGCGTTCTGGAGAACGTCAAGACCAAGCATGGCAACGAGCCTGAGTTCGTGCAGACCGTCGAGGAAGTCCTGTCCTCTCTGGAGCCTGTGATCGAGAAGCACCCCGAGTATGAGAAGGTCGATCTGCTGGGCCGCATGGTCGAGCCCGAGCGTATGTTCACCTTCCGTGTTGTGTGGTGCGATGACAACGGTCAGTGGCACACCAACCGCGGCTGGCGCTGCCAGTTCAACGGCGCTATCGGCCCCTACAAGGGCGGCCTGCGCTTCCAGAAGAACGTGTACGAAGGCATCATTAAGTTCCTCGGTTTCGAGCAGACCTTCAAGAACAGCCTGACCGGTCTGCCCATCGGCGGCGCCAAGGGCGGTTCCGACTTCGATCCCGCCGGCAAGTCCGACGCTGAAGTCATGCGCTTCTGCCAGAGCTTCATGACCGCTCTGTACCGCTACATCGGGCCGGACATCGACGTTCCCGCCGGTGACATGGGCGTGGGCGGCCGCGAGATCGGCTACCTGTACGGCCAGTATCGCCGTCTGAAGGGCGTTTGGGAGAACGGCGTTCTCACCGGTAAGGGTCTGAGCTACGGCGGTTCCCTGATCCGTCCCGAGGCCACCGGCTACGGCGCTATGTACTACCTGCAGGAAGTGCTGAAGCACGAGAACGACACCATCGAGGGCAAGCGTATCGCGATCTCCGGCTACGGCAACGTGGGCTGGGGCATCATGAAGAAGGCCTCCCAGCTGGGCGCCAAGGTCACCTACTTCGCCGGCCCCGACGGCTACGTCCACGATCCCGATGGCGTTATCACCGACGAGAAGCTGAACTTCATCCTGGAGATGCGCGCTAAGGATCCTATGCACTGCAAGCCCTATGCCGACAAGTTCGGCTGCGAGTTCGTCGCCGGCGAAAAGTGCTGGGGCGTCAAGGATGTTGACGTGTACATGCCCGCCGCTATGCAGAACGACGTCAAGATGGAGTCCGCTGAGAAGATCGCTGCTTCCGGCGTGAAGTACTACATCGAGGTCGCCAATATGCCCACCACCAACGATGCTCTGAACTATCTGCGTGCGCAGAAGGGCATCATCGTGGCTCCCTCCAAGGCTGTTAACGCCGGCGGCGTGGGCGTCTCCGCTCTGGAGATGGCGCAGAACTCCGAGCGTCTGGTCTGGACTGCCGAGGAAGTCGACCATCAGCTGCACAAGATGATGGAGAACATCCACAAGGTGTCCGCCGAGGCCGCTGCTGAGTACGGTCTGGGTTACGATCTGGTGGCTGGCGCCAACATCGCCGGCTTCAAGAAGGTCGCCGAGGCTATGATGGAGCAGGGCTGCTTCTAAGCCGAACACCTCGCACAGCACCTCAACGTGCAAACAAAAAGGAACCGCCTCGGCGGTTCCTTTTTTTGCGTGTCAGACCCTGAGCCTGCGGCGCTCCTCCCGATGCGGTTGACATTTTTTCCGAAAACCGATTATACTATACGAAACACGGGACACCCGGCGCAAGCGGGGACGTGTGACTTTTCAACGGAAGGCGGGGATCAAGATACCACACGTTTCATTTGAACAATTTCTGCGGATGCTGCCGGATCTGGCGGTGCTGGCGGTCATATATCTGCTGGTGCTGCGTCCCCGCTGGCGGGAGGCGGGACGCCGGACGCTGGCGGTGCGGTCGGTGCTCTGCCTGTACATCGTCTGCGTGCTGGGGGTAACGCTGCTGCCGGTGCTGTCCAACCTGCCGGAGCTGGCGGGGAACCGCTATGTACCCATGGAGCTGGAGCCGTTCCGCGACCTGCGGAACGGCTACGGAAACGCGGCGCGGCAGCTGGCGCTGAACGTGGTAATGACCGTGCCGCTGGGGTTTTTGTGGCCGCTGGTGCGTGGAAAAAAGGGCGCGTGGCGGGCGGTGCTGGCGGCATTTTTGCTGAGTCTGTGCATCGAGCTTTTGCAGCCGCTGCTGACCACGAACCGCACATCGGACATCACCGACGTCATCGCCAACACAGTCGGCGGTCTGGTGGGCTATCTGCTGTTTCTGCCCGTTGGCAGACCGCTGCTGCGCCTTTGCCGGGAAAAGAAAGAGCCGTCGGAGGAGGGATGACCCCGCCCGGCGGCTCTGTCGCGTGATTCAGATGGATTCCCCGCGCCATGCGTGGGGGAGGAGTGCGTTGACGGCCTCCGTCAGCTCCTGAAACTGGCGGCAGGTCAGCGCCTGCCCACCGTCGGACAGGGCGCAGGCGGGGCGGTCATGTACCTCCACCATCAGACCGTCGGCGCCTGCCGCCGCCGCTGCCAGCGCCAGAGGCAGCACCAGCTCGCTGCGGCCCGCCGCGTGGCTGGGATCCACCAGCACCGGCAGGTGGGTGGCCTTTTTCAGAACGGGGATGGCGGCGACGTCCAGCACGGACCGTGCGGCGGACAGACCGCTCTGCACACCGCGCTCACACAGGATCACCTGCTCATTGCCGCCGGAGAGGAGGTACTCTGCCGCCAGCAGGAATTCCTCCACCGTGGCGGACAGACCTCGCTTCAGCATCACCGGGCGGCGCAGCTCGCCCAGCGCCTTCAGCAGCGAGTAGTTCTGCATATTCCGGGCGCCCACCTGCAGGATGTCCACATCCTCCAGCAGCGGGAGCTGGGATACGTCGGTGATCTCCGTGATCACGGGCAGACCGGCGTCACGGCCTGCCTGCACCAGCAGCTCCACGCCGACCCCGCCCAGCCCCTGAAACGTATAGGGGGAGGTGCGGGGCTTAAAGGCGCCGCCCCGCAGCACCTGTGCGCCGGAGCCCTTTACCGACTGGGCCACGGCGGCGATCTGAGGGGCGGATTCCACGGCGCAGGGGCCTGCGATGAAGCAGAAGCTCTCACCGATGCGGGCATCGCCTGCGCTGACCACGGTGTCGGCGGGATGGGCGGCGCGCCCCGCCAGCCGGTAGGGCGGCGTCAGACGGCGCACCTCCTGCACGAAGGGCAGCGCCTGCAAAACATTGGGATCGAGACGCCATGTTTCGCCCACCAACGGCAGCAGGATGGATTCCGCGCCGGCCACGCAGCCGCCCTTGACGTTTTGCATGGAGAGCTGCGCCAAAAGCTGGCGGATCGCCGCCTCCGGAGTTCCTTTTTTGATGATGATGACCATGTGCGCCTCCTGTATTGAACAATGATAACAAGTCATTATACCGCGTCCTGCCGTTTTTGGCAATCCGGCAGCTCCGCTTATTGACAAAAAATATGAAGTCGTTATACTGGACTTAATAAAACGGGAAATATTTTGCGAATTGCATAAGGTGATCCGCCGTATGATGTGGAGGGAACTATGGATAGAAAATTTACGCTGAGCTGCTGCTCGACCGTGGATCTGCCGTACAGCTATATGGAGAGCCGGGATATCCCGGTGCTGTTCTACACCTATGTGGTGGACGGCGTGGAGTACGACGATGATATGGGCCGCGACCCGGAGGCGCTGCCCCGGTTCTACCGATTTCTTGAGGAGGGCAAGCTGCCCCAGACCAGTCAGGTCAATGTGGCGGCGTACATGGACTTTTTTGAGAACCTGCTGCAAAAGGGAGACCTGCTGCACATCGCCTTCACCTCCGGCCAGTCCGGCTCCGTCCACAACGCCTTTCTGGCGGCGGAGGAGCTGCGGCAGAAGTATCCCGACAGAAAGCTCATCGTCATCGACTCGCTGTGCTCCTCCTCCGGCTACGGCCTGCTGGTGGACAGCGCCGCCGATATGCGGGACGCGGGGCGCTCCATCGACGAGGTGGCGCAGTGGGTGCTGGACAACCGAAACACGGTACACCACCAGTTCTTCTCCAGCGACATGACCCAGTTCCGCCGGACGGGCCGTGTGTCCGGCGCGGCGGCCACAGTGGCCACGGTGCTGAACATCTGCCCCATCATGCGGCTGGACGACACCGGCTCCATCAAGGCGTACAGCAAGGTACGGGGCAAGAAGAAGGCCGTGGAGACCACGGTGGATACCATGGAGCAGTGCGCCCGGGGCGGGCGGGACTACGACGACAAGTGCTTCGTGTGCCACTCCCAGTGTCCCGAGGATGCCCGGATGCTCATTGACGCCATCGAGGAGCGGTTCCCCAAGCTGAAGGGAAAGGTGCGGCTGTGCGACATCGGCACCATCATCGGTTCCCACGCGGGGCCGGGGACTGTGGCGGTGTTCTTCTACGGCAATGAGCGGCCCAAAATGGATTAAATAAACAAACAGGCGGACGTATTGCAGTCCGCCTGTTTGTTTTTGCCGCTGTCGCCGTATATTCGACTGCGGCGGGTGGAAAAATGCGTTATTGTAAAACTAGAATAACGTAATTCACCAGTAAGACTTGCGGAAAGACCAAAAATATTGTATAATAACTAAAAAATTTTTAGGACTTTCGACGGTCGGGGCGGCCCGACGCAGAAGGGAGAACGATATGGCCACATTTATCGTGAACGGCAAAACTGTCGTAGTGGAGAAGAATCAGAAGCTCATCCGCTATCTGCGGGACACCCTGCATCTGACGTCCGTGAAGGACGGGTGCAGCGAGGGCGCGTGCGGCACCTGCCATGTGCTGATCGATGGCAAGCCCACCAAGGCCTGCATCCCCCAGACCGATAAGCTGGAGGGAAAGACCATCGTGACGGTGGAGGGACTCAGCGACTGGGAAAAGCAGGTGTACACCTTCGCCTTTGGTGAGGCGGGGGCGGTGCAGTGCGGCTTCTGCATCCCCGGCATGGTCATCTCCGCCAAGGGGCTGCTGGATGTGAATCCCAATCCCACCCGCGAGGAGGCGGCGTTTGCCATCCGCAACAACATCTGCCGCTGCACCGGCTATGTGAAGATCATCGACGGCATTCTGCTGGCGGCCAAGATCTTCCGGGAGGGAAAGCTCCCGGCGGCCTCTGCCGACGACTGGCAGGTGGGCAGCCGCGTCCACCGGCTGGACGTGGAGGAGAAGGTGCTGGGCTACGGCCAGTACCCCGACGACGTGTATGTGGACGGGATGTGCTACGGCGGCGCGGTGCGCAGCCGATACGCCCGCGCCCGTGTGCTGTCCATCGACACCTCCGAGGCGGAGGCGCTGGAGGGCGTGGTGTGCGTCCTGACCCAGAAGGACATTCCGGGGCAGGTCAACGTGGGCCATCTGAAGAAGGACCAGCCTACCCTCATCGGTATCGGGGAGCTCACCCACTATCTGGGCGACGCGGTGGCGCTGGTGTGCGCCCGGGATCAGGAGACGCTGGAGGCCGCCAAGAAGCTGGTGAAGGTGGAATATGAGGAGCTGCCCGCCGTACACAACCCCGCTGAGGCGGCGGCACCAAATGCACCTCTGGTATTCGAGGAGGACGAAAACAACGTACAGGCCTACAAGCACGTCTCCCGCGGAGACGCGGCGGGGGCTATCGCCAAGGCGAAGTATGTGCTGACGGAGAAATTTCACACGCCGTGGACAGAGCACGCCTTTCTGGAGCCGGAGTGCTGCGTGGCGCTGCCGCTGGACAACGGCGGCGTCCGGCTGCTGACCACCGACCAGAGCGCCCACACCACCATGCACGAGTGCGCGGCCATGCTGGGCGTGGACTACGACCACTGTCAGGTGCAGAATATGCTGGTGGGCGGCGGCTTCGGCGGCAAGGAGGATATGTCCGTGCAGCACCACGCGGCGCTGATCGCCTATGTGGCGCGGGTGCCGGTGAAGGTGAAGCTCAGCCGGCAGGAATCCATCCTCGTCCACCCCAAGCGCCACAGCATGGATATGGAGTTCACCATGGGCTGCGATGAAAACGGCATCATTCAGGGCGTGAAGGCCCGCGTAGTGTCCGACACCGGTGCATTTGCCTCGCTGGGCGGGCCGGTGCTGGAGCGCGCCTGTACCCATGCGGCGGGGCCGTATGCCTACGAGAATTTTGAGATCGAGGGCTGGGCGTACTACACCAACAATCCGCCTGCCGGTGCCTTCCGGGGCTTTGGCGTGACCCAGACCTGCTTCTGCACGGAGACGCTGCTGAACCAGATGGCCGATCTGGTGGGCATCAGCCCGTGGGAGATCCGTTACCGCAACGCCATCCGACCCGGCGGCGTACTGCCCAACGGCCAGATCGTGGACGGCTCCACCGGCCTCGTGGAGACGCTGGAGGCCATCAAGCCCGCCTACGACGCGGCGGTGGCGGCGGGCGATCCGGTGGGTATCGCCTGCGCCATGAAGAACGCCGGTGTGGGCGTGGGTATCCCCGACTGGGGACGCTGTAAGCTCATCGTGGAGCCGGACGGCAAGGTGCATATCTACACCGGCGCCAGCTGCATCGGACAGGGGCTTGGCACCGTGCTGGTGCAGACGGTGGTGACCTGCACCGGCCTGCGGCGGGACGATGTGGTGTACGAGCGCAGCAACACTTGGATCGCGCCGGACTCCGGCGATACCTCCGGCAGCCGCCAGACGCTGGTAACGGGCGAGGCCGCCCGCCGCGCCTGCGCCAAGCTGAAGGCGGAACTGGATAGCGGAAAAACGCTAACGCAGCTGGCGAGACAGGAGTTCTACGGCGAGTATCTGGCCAAGACCGACCCGCTGGGTGCGGATGTACCCAACCCGGTGAGCCATGTGGCCTACGGCTACGCCACCCAGATGTGCATCCTTGACCGGGAGACGGGAAAGATCAAAAAGATGGTGGCCGCCCACGATGTGGGCAAGGCCGTGAATCCCCTGAGCATCGAGGGGCAGATCGAGGGCGGCGTGGTCATGTCCATGGGCTATGCCCTGACGGAGCAGTATCCCATCGACGAGAACTGCAAGCCCACCGCCAAGTACGGTACGCTGGGCCTGTTCCGTGCCAACCAGCTGCCGGAGCAGGAGATCGAGGCCATCGTGGTGGAGAAGCCGGGGCTGGACGTAGCCGGCGGCGCCATCGGCATCGGCGAGATCACGTCCATCCCCACAGCGCCGGCCATCGCAGACGCCTACTACCGGCTGGATGGGGAGCGGCGCTTGGAACTGCCGCTGGCAAACACGCCCTACGCACGGAAAAAGTAAAAACAAAACAAGCCGCAGCAGCGCTGCGGCTTGTTTGTCAGGCGGAAATCGTTTCTTATAGCTGCTGCTCGGTCAGGGCGGTCAGGGCGTCGCGGGTGTCCACGTCGGTGAGCTGACCGGCGGACACCTCGTACAGCAGCAGGGCATCCTCGTGGCGGCGGATGACGGCGCTGCCGCCGCAGTCGCCTTGCAGCGCCCGCAGCTCCGGAAAGAAGCGGGCGGGGAACAGGCAGGGATTGCCCCGGACGCCGTTGTGTCCCAGCGCCGCGATGCAGGCGGGATGTCGGCAGTAAAGGTCGAGCAGCCCCTCCACGCTGGCGCGCTCCAGCAAGGGCTGGTCGGACACCAGAAACAGCGCGGCGTCGCAGTCTCCCAGCGCGTCCAGGCCAAGGGAGATGGTGTGGCTGATGCCCCAGTCCGGGTGGTGGTTTTCCACGGGCGTGAAGGAAAAGCGCCTTGCGGCCTCCGCCGCCTCCGGATACTGGGTGACGACCGCCACCCGGCACAGCCGGTGGGCGGGTACGGCCTCCAGCGCGCGGCGCAGGAGGGTCTTGCCGTCTACCTCCGCAGCCAGCTTGTTCCGGCCGAAGCGGGACGCATTGCCGGCGGCCATAACGACACAGCCGATACGCAGCTTTTCCACGGGATCACCTCCATGCCGGTAGTATACCCGCAAAATGGAAAAGCTGTCAAGAAAAACGGCGTTGTATCCCAAGTAGGATAACGGAAAAACCTTTTCAAATCTGCGGGTTTATGATAGGATAAGGTAATCATCAGGCTTAACTGTTACCGAGTCAAATCTCGCTTACAAGGAGGAGTATCGGAATGGGTGAGGTAGGAAAGAGCCAAGTCAGGGTGGACGCCTTTGACAAGGCCACAGGACGCACCAAGTATTACGAGGATCTGATGCCCCAGAACGCGCTGTATGTGCGCATCAAGCATGCGGAGATCGCCCACGGCTTTGTGAAGTCTGTGGATACCAGCGCTGCCGAGGCCATCGCGGGCGTGGTGAAGGTCATCACCTGCTTCGATGTGCCGGACATCGTGTTCCCCACGGCAGGCCACCCGTGGTCCATGGATCCCGGCCATCAGGACGTGGCCGACCGCCATCTGCTCAACCGCCATGTGCGGTATTGGGGCGACGATGTGGCGGTGGTCATCGCGGAGGACGAGGTGTCCGCCATGCAGGGCGTGCGGGCGCTGAAGGTGGAGTATGAGGAGCTGCCCTTCGTGCTGGATGTGCAGAAGGCCATGGAGGACGGCGCACCCCAGCTCCACGAGAACTATCCCCACAATATCCTGAAGCACACGGATATGCGCAAGGGCGATTATCAGGCCGCCATACAGGAGCCGGGACTGATCAAGGTGGAGGGCTGGTACGATACCCCCACCGTGCAGCACTGCCATATCGAGAACCACGGCTGCTTCGCCTATGAGGAGAACGGCCGGATCGTGGTGGTGACCTCCACCCAGATCCCCCATATCATCCGCCGGGTAGTGGGACAGGCACTGGGCCGCCCGTGGGCGGATATCCATGTCATCAAGCCCTATATCGGCGGCGGCTTCGGCAACAAGCAGGATGCGCTGTACGAGCCGCTGTGCGCCTACTGCACCACGCAGGTGGGCGGCCGCCCCGTGCGCGTCGACTGCTCCCGGGAGGAGACGTTCGTATCCAACCGCGTCCGCCACGCCATCCGGTTCCACATCGTGTCGTGGCTCCGGAAGGACGGCACCTTTGCCGCCCGAAAGGTGGAGTGCTTCTCCAACCAGGGCGCTTACGCCTCCCACGGCCACTCCATCGTGGCCAAGGGCATGGGCTCCTTCGCCCAGCACTATCCCTGCGACAACATGGAGAGCGATGCGTGGACGGTGTTCACCAACCGCCCCGCCGCCGGCGCCATGCGCGGCTACGGTATGCCGCAGGCATCCTTTGCCGACGAGGCCAACGTGGACGACTGCGCCAAGGCGCTGGGGATGGATCCGCTGGCCTTCCGGATGCAGAATATCATGCCCCAGGGCTTTGAGGACGGCTTCAGCCACAACGTGAACTACTACGACTCCTACCGCGACTGCATGAAGGTGGGACGGGCGTACATAGACTACGACCGGAAGGTGGCGGAGTACGCCAAGGAGACCGGCCCCATCCGCCACGGCGTGGGTGTGGCCACGTTCTGGTACAACACCGCCGTGTATCCCATCTCGCTGGAGACCTCCAGCAACCGGATGCAGCTGAATCTGGATGGCACCGTCACCATGCAGTGCGGCGAGACGGAGATCGGACAGGGCGCCGACACCGCCTACGCCCAGATGACCGCCGACGTGCTGGGTCTGAAGAGCTATAAGGACGTCCATGTGGTGTCCTGTCAGGATACGGACATCACCCCCACAGGTCTGGGCGCCTACGCCAGCCGCCAGACCTATA
>OGNC01000467.1_pt1 | contig 26660 bp, 23 predicted proteins | sample 1573311 | NCBI WGS metagenome assembly OGNC01 (sample SAMEA2581889, study PRJEB24529) | metagenome | biome: Human gut stool | place: China | collected 2011
CCACGTCCTCATCCGAAACATGAATGAGGTCGCTGAAATCGAGGTTTTCCAGCTCATTGGAAATAAGCTCCTGCAAAGAGGCGTACTGCCGGGTTTCCAGATGCGCGTCATCCAGATAGCGCTCCAGCCGGTAATTCACAAGGTCGAGGTTCACCTGAATGGGAATCTCATCGTCGGTGACGGTGGTATAAGCGACGCCAATCTTGGTGGGGTCACTGAAATCCGCCTCTGAGTCGTATTCACTCCGGCAGAAGTCGGAGATCAGTCCCTTTGCCCGTTCTATAAGCGCCTGCTCCGCCTGTCCTTGCAGCTCCAGCCGGTACGCCTCCGCCTGCCATTCGCTTGTAAATTCCTCGGTCACGCCGTCCGCGTCCACATAATAGCCGTGGGTCTCGTCGTCCCACACGGCATACAGGGTACGGAATCCCCGGTCAAGGCTCACCACATGGAAACGGTCTGCGGGGATAATGCTTTCTGCGGTCGGCTCACGTCCCGCTACCTCTGCGTGCGCCCGTTCATCTGGGTAATCGCCGTAGATACGCAGATACTTCCGTGCCTGCTGGTCGTAGATGGCTGCGCCGTCATACGCAAAGCCGTCGCTTTCCATCGTGCCGTCCACATAACCCTGTGCGGCTTTTTCTGCTTCTTCCAGCGTTTGATAGTCCCGCTTCTCATCAAAGCTGTTTTCAAAGTGATGATACACTACGACCTGATACTGTGGTGCCATTCGGTCGGCATAATCATCAATCATTTCTTTCGTCAGCCATTCCGGTTTTTGGGGGAGCGCGTCATACAGCTCCCGCATTTTGACGATCTGTGCATAGACGCTGCCCGCCCACAGATGCTTTTCTGCGCGGTTGCCTGCGCCAAGAAAGTATTCGCAGTCTGCCCGCAGCCGGTCTAAAATCAGGTAATTCCGGTTCTGCTCCAACACAGACTTTTCTTGCTCTGTGAAGAATTTATCCTCGCGGATGAGCTGTGCCAGTCGCCGCTGCACCTTCGGCCACGAGAGCATAACCGGCTCGGAATTGCCCACGGAGATTTGCAGCGGTTTAGAGGTATCCTTCAAGCCGTACTCCCGCGCCAGCCATGCGGCGGTGTCCCGTTCACGCCCGTGCTGCTCCATATACCGAACAACCGCCTGCTTGCTTTCAATTTTTCCGTTCCAGCTCTGCAAGGCAGCGTCGATGTCCTCCTGCGTCACCTTGTAGGGCGAGGGCGTTATCGTGGTCGCCAACGTGGGATACAGCTCGTCCAAAAGCTCCTGATGGAGCCGGTTGTGGAAGGAGGGCATATCGAAATAGAGTCGCGTGAGCTGCAAATCCTCAGACGCCATGACGATGCGCTGGATGGCCGCCGCCCCCTCCAGATAGGCGTTTTGACGGTCGGAATTGCGGCAGGCGTTGATAAACGCTTCATCCTTGGAAAGCGCGTTTCCCACGCTCAGGCGGTATCGCCCGAGCAGCTCCTGCACGGTGGGCTGAACTTGCTCTGCGGCAGAATCGCGGAATACCCTTGTCCCATCTGCACCGAACTCCGCTTCATAAGCATTGATGGCGGCTTCTGCTTCATGGTCGATAGAGCGCAGCGTGTAAATGCGGCGTTCACCTCTAAAGTCCGGCGCTTCGGCAATCGTCACATCATACTTATCGCACAATTTCTCTACATACATCTCTAAATTGTGCGACGGTACGCCGCACATCTCCACGCGGCCAGCGCCGGGGATGTTGCGGGTAGTGAGATTCATATTCAGCAGCTCAGCCGCCTGTTTTGCGTCCTCGCCATACAGCTCAAAGAAATCCCCCACCTGAAACAGCACGAGGTCGTCCGGGTGGGCTTCCTTTACGGCATTGTAGTCATTCCATGCTGCGCTTCGCTCTGCGGTCTGCCGCTGAAGCTGCTCAAAGCGCGCCTTTTCCTCCGGGGTCAGGAAACGGTCTTTGCGGATCAGCTCAGAGATACGCTTGGCGACGTTCGCCCAGTTCAGCTGGATTTCCGGGCAGTCCTGTTTTTTCAGGCTGACGCCCTTGCCACTGTGATCCTCACCGCTGTGGGATGCGCCGGATACCGCGTGGGAGCGTCCCCCAATGCCGTATTCATCTTTCAGGAAATCCGCCTGCTCCCTGGGGCTGTGTTTCTCTTTGAAATAGGCGTAGATACGCCCCTTGCTCCCTTCAATATTGCTGCCGCGGGTCAGGGTCGCGGCGATCTCGTCCTCCGTAATGAACCGCTGCACGGCGGGGATTTCTGCCATTTCGGTGCGGTACTCCCTGCGGGGCAGGGACAGCTCCCGCAAACCCTGCTCGATTTTGTCCGGCTTGTGGTAGTGAAAGCGCAGCAGGCTCCTGTCCTCCCGGCAGTCGGATCGGAGCTGTGCTAAATCGTCCATGAGGACTTCACGGAACGCAGGGTCTGTCAGCCGCTCGGCAAGCCGCGCCGTTTCTTCCGGGAAGCCGCCGCCCCGCATATCCGACAGGCAGGAGAGGTAGCCCTGCGCCCGTGCCTTTTCGCTTAAATCCTGCCGTAGATACCAGATAGACTGCGCCAGCTCCGTGCGCTCGTGTCCCGGCGCTTCCGCAAGCTCCACATTGGCGGCGTATTCGCCCTGAGTGAGAAGCTGCCCGATGCGCTCTGCCGCCTCCTGCCAGCTTACGACCTTTGCAGAGGTCAGGTATCTTGCCGCGTCCCCATTGGCGATGTGGATGCCATCCTCGGCGTACCACGCGGAATATCTGCCGCTCTCGGTGACAATGCCGTTGCCGCCGTGGAAACTGCTTTGAAGAAACGCTGCGATTTCTTCCACGCTCTTGCCCTTGGAGAACTCCGTGGCGATCTTCATGCGGGCATAATCGGCGTTGCCCTCCATGCGCAGAATATGGTCGATATCCGACTGCGGGATGGACATGGAAAAAGCGGAGGGCGTGTAGCTCTCCGCTTCTGCGATATATGCGATTTGCTCTTCCTCCGTAGGGAACAGGCTCAGTTGATATGCCTGCGGTATCGGAGGCTGCGCCGGTTCCGCTTCCGGCGCGTCATTGGTCAGTTGTACACCAGCTCGCTGAGGATGATCTCCTCCGCCTGCGCCTTCAGGCTGTTCATCAGCCCCACCCATTTCATCTGGTCGCGGGCTTTCAGCTCCTCCGTCACGCCCGCCGACTTCATCAGCTCCGGCATCATCTGCTCCAATCTCCGATTCGCCGTCTCGTCGATCTCCCTCAGATGCGGGAACAGCTTCTCCGACAGCACCAGACGGCTGTACAGCCCCGGTCTGTGCTCCTGAAGATAGCTCCTGCGCAGTCTCCCGTACTTGCCCAGGGGTCTCGCGTCCTCCTGCGTCTCGCTCAGCGTCAGGTCGGGAATCAGGTAGTCCCCGTTCTTGGTGTAGGTCAGCTCTGTCATGGCTATGGCTCCTTTCCGCGAGTTTCTCGCGCTCGTAATTCTTGATGGTGACTTCGATCTGCCGCAGCACCTCTCCGTTGATCCTGCTCACCGCCGTGCCCAGCTCGGCGGCGGCTTCCGGGGTGTTGAAATCGAAGATGCTCAGGAAATCCTCATGCTCGAAGCGGTCGTCCGCTTCAAGCCCGCAGCGGGACATGAGCGAGTAGGCGATGCTGACGGCGGCGGCGCTTTGGAAGGCCGCTCCTACGTTGAACTCATCATACCCGTAAAGAAAGGAATCGTCAACGATGGCGAGGATATCCCGCTTATAGTCCCGCCAGTATTCCTCCGCAAGCTGAGACGCGATGCGCTCAAGCTGGTCAGGGAACCCTCCTTTTCCGTCCACACCGTAGCGGCTCTCCAGCATGGCGCTTACCGCGTTCGCGTGTTCCTCCCGGTATTCCCACAGATAGCGGCTCTTTGGAAACTCCCTTCCGCCCGTGTCCGACACGTCGAACACATACCGAAGCCTCGGCCTTTCGCCGCTGCTGTCGATGAGGGCGATGCCCTTGGAGCCCCTGCGGACATACCGGCCCATCTTTTCGTTCCAGAAGTCGTACTCCGCGCAGGCGGTGGCGTCCGGACGCTGGGCGTGGATCATGACCTGCTCGGCGTAGGGGTATTTGTACAGCCTTGCGGCGGTGGTGAGAAAGCCCGTCCAGCCCCGGTAGCTGCCGGTGAGCTGCCGCTGCGCCTCGTCCGCCATCTGCATATACGTTTGTAGCTTGCTCGGCATATTGCTCCTCCTTCATGGCATAAATTTAGAGCGCCCGGTATGGACGCTCTATGTAGGGGTCGGTACTATGGAAAGCGTCCCGTTTCCTGCATTGGATTCGGGACGCTTTCGCTTTTAAGTCGGTGTTCTACTTCCCAAAATCAAGTTTTTTTCGATTTTGGGAAGTAGAATGTGGGTTGAGGTCGCTCTTGCGTCGCTCCTTACTTTACTGCGGCTCACAGCTTGAACCTGTCCACGGAGATGTCGATGAAACCTATCGGGTCGTCTTGCAGGAACATGACCATATAGATGGGGTAGTACGTCAGCCTCCCGTCTACCTTTACATTGTCGTTCGTGAAAACATAGGCTTCCCTGATGCCGTATTCCTCAACGGCCATTACGTTATCCAGTGCGGAGTGCTTTTCATAGTCCTTTCCGCTCTTTACCTCGATGGGGAGCGCCTGCCCCACATGCTCGACCACGAAGTCAAGCTCACCCTTCTTCTTGCTGTTGTAGTAGTACAGCGGATAGCCGTGGGCATGAAGCTCCTGCGCCACCACGTTTTCATATACAGCGCCCTTGTTGATGTCCTTCTCCTTGCTGACAATCTTCAGCTTGCAGGCTTTGCCGTAAATTGTGGTAAGCAGCCCCACATCCGAAAGGAATAGCTTGAACAGCGTACTCTTTTCATTCAGCAGGAGCGGCACCGTGGGTTCCGTTGTGTTGAACACGCCCAAGGCAACGCCGGCCTTCCAAAGCCAGGTGAAGCTGTCCTCCACTCGGTCATATCGCAGACCCTTTTTGATGTCCGCTATCATGAACCGCTTGTTCTTTTCGTTCAGCTCCGCCGGGATAAGCTCATAGATATGCGTGATAATCAGCTTGCGGTTTTCTTCCTCATACTGCGTGAAATCCAGCTTATACTGCTCGATAATGGCTCTGTGCTCGTCCATCACGTCGTCTATATTGCCGGTGGTGCGGTATTTCTCCACTGCGGCGGGCATACCGCCGATGATCAGGTAGAGATTGAACATCTTCATGATTTTGTCGTGTATCACTTCATCCACAGGCGTTTTGGAGGTAAAAGCTTTCCGCAGCATATCCAATACGGGCTCTCCCACATTGAATATTTGCAGGAACTCCTCAAAGTCCAGCGGATACATATTGAGCGTCTGCAAATAGCCGACCGGCGCAGATTTCAGATTCACAATTTCCACGCCCAGCAGCGAACCGGACATGATATACCGGAACCGCTTATCGTCCACAAGGAACTTGATTTTCGTGACAATCTCCTTGTATCTCTGGATTTCATCGAAGAAAAAGAAGGTCTTGCCAGGAACGATTTTCTTATCGCTGTACAGGGACAGCTTCAGAATCAGGTCGTCTATTCCCGTTGCTCCGTCCAGAATCTCTACGATTTCCGGCTGTCGGATCAGGTTGAACTCGATGTAGTCGCAGCCTGCCGCTTTCAGGCACTCGCGGACGATATAGGTTTTTCCCGCCTGCCGGACGCCGTAAATCAGCAATGCCTTATCACTGCTCTCAATCCAGCGCATAATATCCTTTTCAATTTTCCGTTTCAGCATCACCGGCACCTCCATACTCATCTTGTGCGTTTTCCAAGGATATTATACCGCCTCGCTGACACTTTTTCAAGGGATTTCCGTGCTGATTTTGACACTTTTTCCTGAGTGATAGCATCAACCGCCATTTCACCTACAACTTCGGACGTTTGCGCCCCAAGCGATAGATGCGCAGGCTTCCTGTTGAACATTTTTGCGTGAACCCGCATTTTTGTCCAATAGGGATGTGGAGATAACACGGGAGCGACCCGAAAGCCGCTCCCGCGAATTCTCCTTATTCGTCCGTATCGAAGTCGGGAATTAGCTCCAGCTCCGCGAAGTCCTCGTCGGTGATTTTGCCCAGCTTTTGCAGGGCGCTGTCGGTCAGCTCCCGCAGCTCGGCTTCGTCCTCATCCAGGTATCCCTGCATCTCGGTGAGGGCGGCAATCAGCCCGCTGCGGCTGTCGCTTTGGTAGATGCACATGAGGTTCATTTCATCGTTGGTAAAATTCATCATAGCAGCTCTCTTTCCGCGCGCTTTGAACGTGCTGTCTTTTTCGGCTCGTTGACGGGAGGACAGAGCTTTGCCAGCACGGAGGGCTTCTTCTCCTGCCGTGCCGTTTGCGCCTGTTCCCGGCGCGCCGCCTGCGCCAGCTCCATGAGGGAGATGGGCTTGCCGGACTTTGCCCGTTCCTCAAGCTCTGCCACGGTCTGCTTCGGCCCGTTGTTGATGACGCCGTCGATCATGCCGTAGTCGTCCTCCATGGCCATCTCCGCGTTTTTGAGATAGTTTTCCGGCTTGAGGAAGTCGGGCAGCGCCTTGAAGCCCCGGGAATCCACGTAATGACAGGATACCACGCCGTTCTGCTTCAGCGCCACGATGTCGCTGACGGACAGGCTGTGGCCGCGAAAATCCTCCGGGCGGCGGATGTTGAAGGTCTCATACAGCTCGTCCAACCTGTCCTGCGTATCGCCCCTGCGGTCGAGGCTGCCCGCATAGACGGCGGCGTAATTTCCCTTTTCAATGGAAAGCCCCTTCTTCTCCAGATACTCGGCGTTCATAAAGCGGAGCTGCGCCGTATCGTCATTATCCCGAAGCTGATAGATGGCAAAGCTGTCGGCGGTGTTGTCGAGGAACGCCTTTTCATAGTCCTGCGGCGCAAGGCGGTCTTTGACCGTCTCCCATTCGGAGGCTTCCACGCCGAAGACGCCGTCAAAGCTGCGGACTTCCTCTGCATCGAAGGCCATGGCCTCGGTGTTGTCGGTGTGAAGCATATACACGCTTACATCCCGTTCCATGAGCTCCAGCGCACGCTCCTTTGTCAGCGGCAGCATATTGGAATCGGTGTAGCCGTAGGCGTTCATGCTCTCAACAGAAATCGCGGGGTCGGGGACGCAGCCGTTGTCCGGCGCTGTGACCGGCTCAGGTTCCTGCACGGCGATCTCCTGCACAGGCTGGGCGGCAATGCTCTCCGTCTCCTTATCCAGCCCGCGCTCCTTGCAGATTTGCGCGTAATGACGGTCGATATCCGTAATCAGGGAGGATGAGGTTCGGTTGATGGTCTCCAGCGATGCGCGAAGCTCGGTCAGATCTCTGTCCTTTGCCCAGGTCGCCAGATATCCGAAGCTGTTTTCGCCGGTCTCAATGCCGTAATAGGCGCAGACGGCGAAGGAGATGCTCTCCGCCTGAATCTCCTCGGCGGCGCGGGAGATCTTTGCCTTTTCCGGGTACTGTGCGTGCAGAAACTCCTTCACGGTCTGCTCGCCGCCTGTGAAGTTCAGCCCGTCCTCGCCCAGATACAAAAAGCCCTGCTCCGGCAGCTCAATGGGTGCTGCGGCAATGACGGTCGCCGCGTGGTTCACCACAACGTGCTCCTGAATGGTCACGGGCAACCCCGGATCGTAATCCGAGCCGCGCAGGTCATACGCATACAAGCCCTCCGGCAGCTTATCCCGGTCGATGCGCCCGTTGGAGAACAGCGCGGGCTTGCCGAACAGCTCGACCGCCTGATATTTTTCTCCGATTTCGTCCTTATTGTGGAGCCTGGAGTGGGCGATCTCATGGACGGCGGCGCATACCGTCTGCACCTCGCTCATGCCTTCGCGGATAGCGATACGCTGTTTGTCCACGGAGAAGTATCCGTCCATATTCTCCGCCAGCTTTTCAAAGCAGATGGGGACGGGCGCGCTGCGGCGCAGAGCCTCCATAAACACCTCGTAATTCTGCACATTCCCCGTAAGGTTCGCCGCCAGCTCCGGCAGGGGCTTGCCTGCGGTCTGCTGCACGTCGAACACCACCACGGGCCTGTACATGGGAATTTGCACCGTCTTTTCCTCCGTGATAATATCGCCGTTCTCGTCCCGCAGGGGGAGCTTGGTGTCGGGGTCTAATTTCTGCTGCTCGATTTTCTTCTTGAAGGGCGTGGGGGCGATGATCTTAATGCCCTTTTCGCCCTTTTTGACGCTTCTTCCAAACTGGTCGCGCCATTTGTTGAAGCCGGCCACATGGGTGGCGTCGGGGCGCTGCATATAGATGAGCATGGTGTTGTTGACGCTGTACTTGTGAAAGCGGCTCATGGTGGCAAGGTACTGCCTGTATCTGTCGCTCTCAAACAGCTCCTTTATGCCCGTCTCTATGCTGTCGGTGATGTCCTTGAGCCGTTCCTTGTTGGTCTGTTTTTCAGCCATTTCATGCATACCTCCTTTGATTCATGGTAAAAACAGCGGCTCCCGCAGGGGAACGAAACGCCCGTGCGGGAGCCTGCGAGGGTCATTTGGTGAAGTCCAGCTTATAGGAGGAACGCGCGCCGTCGTCCTCCAGCACGATGAATGCGTCGTAGGTCTTGCCGGTTTTCTCGGAGTAGACGCCGCTGGCGTAGGCGCGCCCCTGCGTCAGGAGCGAGGAAGCCATCTTCTTCGTCAGGCTGATCTTCTTGGCGGCAAGGAAGCGGTTATCCCGCCACAGCCCGAACTTGCAGCTCCGTCTCTCGCAGAAATAGCCGTTTTTGCTCTCCGTGACCTCTGCGCCGCAGCGGGGACATTTGCCCACAACGGGTCTGCCGGAGGGGAACAGCACCTCCGCGCCGTCCACAGGCGCAGCGTCCCGAACCAGCGCTGCGACCATATCGCGGATGCCGGCAAGGAACTCGTCCGCGCCCAGCTCGCCGCATTCGATCTCCTTGAGGCGGTGCTCCCATTCGGCGGTGAGCAGCGGGGACTGGAGCTGTTCGGGCAGCACGGCAATGAGGGAAACGCCCGCTTCGGTGGGAACGAGGCGTACAGATTTCTTCGCCTTTCTGCGCTCCGCAAAGCCCGTGGCCACCAGTTTTTCAATGACCGCTGCCCTTGTCGCGGGGGTTCCCAATCCCTTTCTCTCGGCATCTTCGGGCATATCCTCTTTTCCTGCCGTCTCCATGGCGGAGAGGAGGGTATCTTCCGTGAAGTGCTTGGGCGGGGTCGTTCTGCCCTCTTTGACCGCGCAGGAGGAAACGGGAAGCGACTGTCCCTCGGAAAGCTCCGGGAGGGCCTTGTCCGTAAGCTCCGCATCCGCATATGCTTTCCAACCGGGCTGCACCACCGTTTTCCCCTTGGCAGAAAAGGCATTTCCGCCGCAGTCCAGCTTCACCTCGGTCTCCAGATAGACGAAGGGCGCGCTGACCGCCATAAGCACCTGACGGGCGGCAAGGCGCAGGATCTCCCGTTCGCCTGCGGGCAGAGCCTCCAAGTCCGTTTCACCCGCTGCCATCGTGGGAACGACGGCATGGTGGTCGCTGACCTTTTTGCTGCTGCACACCTGCCCCGAACAGACGGCTGCGGGCGGCTCCGTGCCGCAGATGCCTGCGCAGCACAGCGCCAGCGCGTTTACGCCGCCCTCCATATCGTCGGTGAGATAGCGGCTGTCGGTGCGGGGGTAGGTGCAGAGCTTCTTTTCGTAGAGGCTTTGCAGGTAATCCAGCGTCTGCTGCGCCGTGTACCCAAGCAAGCGGTTCGCATCCCGCTGGAGCGTGGTCAGGTCGTAGAGCGCCGGGGCTTTCTCCGTCTTTTTTGTCTGCACGACGGAGGTAACAGCGGCGGCTTTGCTGTTGCAGTCCCCGGCAAGCCGCTCCGCCTCAGCCTGCTCCTTCATGCGCCCGCCTGCGGCGGAGAAGCCGTCAAAGTCCAGATGGACGGTGTAGAAGCTCTCCGGCTGAAAGGCATTGATTTCCGCTTCCCGCTGCACCAGCAGCGCAAGCGTGGGCGATACCACGCGCCCTACGTTCAGGGTGCGGTGGTACATCACGGAAAACAGGCGGGTGGCGTTGATGCCCACCAGCCAGTCCGCCTTGCTGCGGCAGAGGGCGGAGGCGTAGAGGTTGTTGTACTCCGCGCCGTCGCGGAGATTGTCAAAGCCCTGAAGGATCGCCGCATCCTCCATGGAGGAGATCCAGAGCCGCTTCACGCGCTTGCGGCAGTTGTTGAGATTATACGCTGTGCGGAAGATCAGCTCGCCCTCGCGCCCGGCGTCGCAGGCGTTGATGACCTCGCAAACGTCCTCTCTGTGCATGAGGGCGCGGAGGGTGTTCATCTGCTTCTGCTTGTCCCTTGATACGGTGTACTGCCAGCTACCCGGCAGGATGGGCAAGTCCTCCCTTCGCCATTTGCCGTACTTTTCGTCGTAGGCGTCTGCGTCCGAAAGCTCCGCAAGATGCCCGAAGCACCAGGAAACGAGATAGCCGCCGCCCGAAAGAAAACCGTCCTCGCGTTTGCCTGCGCCAAGAACGGCGGCGATGCTCCTTGCCACGGAGGGCTTTTCACACACAACAAGCCGGTAACAGGTCGTATTCATCATTGGTTTTTGTCCTCCTCACTGTCAGCAGTGTTTTCATCTTCAAACTCGTAATCCTCATCTTCCTCGTCCTCGCCGTAGTCGTAATCGTCCAGGTCGTCCGCCCCACGGGTGTCAGCCTTTGGCTTGCGGAGCTTGAACCAGTACAGCGCACCGCCGCCGCCCAGCAGGAGCAGGAGGGCAACCACAACAAGCCCCGCACCGCCGGGCTTCTTTTCGGGCGCGGTCTCCGCAGGCTCGGCGGGCTGTGGCGTGGGTTCCGTAACTTCCTTGCCCGCGCACTCGCTCATATTGGTTCTGCACACCTTGCAGCCCGTGTTGATTTTGCCCACAGCGCATTTGTCCGTGCAGGTGCAGGCAGGGACGATGCTCTCGCCGTCCTTGGTCAGAGCCAGCAGGTCGGCCTCGTCCACAAGATTCAGGAAATGGACGTTCTCATTGCCCTTATCGTCCCGGTCGATGATGAGATAAAAGGTGTTGCCGCCCTTGGTCGTCACGGTGATGAACTGCTTGCCTGCGCCGAAAGCGGAGCCGATGTCGTCCATGAGCGTCAGGTTGCCGTCCGGGGTCAGGGGCGCGGAACCTCCGGCAGCGGCGTAATATTGCAGCAGCAGCTCCGGCAGTCCCGCCATATCCGTATCGCTTCCGCTGTTTTCTGTCGGCGCGTTCATGACGTCAAGGTATTTGCCGTATACATAGCCTGTCTGCTCCGGCACGACTACCTTGTACCAGCCGTTGCTTTCCTCCAGCACCTTCACCTCCGCGCCGTTGAGCAGACGCCCGATCACGGTGTAATCCGTGCCGGGGCCGGTGCGCAGGTTCAAATAGGTGCGGACGTTGACCACCTTTCCGGCCTGCTCCCGTTTGGCGGGAAGCGTCCGGCTCCGATCCCCGATGGTCACGGTATGGCTTCCGTCCGCATTTTCGGTCACAAGCACGGTCAAGGTCTGTCCGTTTGGGGTCTGCTCACCGGTATTCGTATTCTCCGGCTGTGTAGTTGCAGTTGGGGTTTCCATGGTCGGGTCGCCCATTGTTGAATCGACCATATCGCCGCCTGCATAGGCCGTAACGGAAAAGACCGTCATGCAGAGCACGACGGCCAGCGTCACGGCAAAAAATCTCCATTTATTCTTCATTCACAAAATCCTCCGTTTTTCTGTATTCGTCGGGCAGCGCCGCCGTGGGACGCTTTTCCAGCATCGCCATCAGCGCCGCGAGCTGCTCGATGGTCAGTCCATTCTCGCGGACGATGCCCACAATATCCGTGTTTTCCAGCTTCAGAATCTGCTCGTCCAGGGCTTTGAGCCGTGCGGTCAGCGATGCGAGCTTTTCCGCCAGCTTCTCGCGCTCCTGACGCAGCTTTTCAAGTCGCGGGTTCATAACATCCTCCTTTTTGCGTTGATATGGTTGTTGTTAAGGTAATCTGCCGAACTGGAGAAAATGGCTTCGCCAGTAGCTTGTGTCGATGGAAGCGTAGTGAATGGGGTCGCCGCAGTGGAGCATCCTGTTATTGCCCACATAGATGCCCACATGGGACGCGCCTGCGGTGTCGTAGGTCTTTTCAAAGAATATCAGGTCGCCGGGACGTGCGCTCTCCGGGGAGACATAGGCGCACATGCCCCGCAGCCCCTCCGCGCCCAGCCTGCCGAAGCTCCAATGCAGGCCGCAGTTGTTGTAGACATACGAAACGAAGCCGGAGCAGTCGAAGGAGGTGGCGGGCGTGCTGCCGCCCCAGATATAGGGGTAGCCCAGATACTTCTCCGCTTCCTTGATGATGGCGGCGAACTGCTCATCCGCCAGCGCTTCCGGGGGTATCTCGTACTTCTCATACTGGGTGTGGTAGTACCGGTTCACATACGGGGAGCCGGGGAACAGGTCGGGGCGGTTGCCCAGCACGCTCATATACACGGCGTACATGGAGAGCTGATCGTGGGACATGATATGCACCGGCACATGGGAGAGGTTGAAGTTTTCCAGCTCCACATGGCAGATATACCAGGTGTAGGGAACCTCCGCCTCGTACTCGTAGCTTTGCAGATTGCCGTTTTCGTCGGTGTAATAGCCGATATGCGTTTCGGTGCGGTATCTGGTTTCCGTGGTGACGGTTTCCGTTAAGATATACTGCTTTTCAAACAGCGTCTCCGGAATCCCGCCTATTTCGTCAATCGTCCATTCTCCGCCCTTGAGGGCGGTAATCATGGAAATGAGCACATAGGGGTCGTGCTCAATCTCGTCCAGGTCAAAGTGGTACTCGTCGTAGTCGTGGGTGCTTTCGTAGCTGTTCAGGTATTCCCGCAGCTCGTCCTCCATGGCGCAGTAGGCCGCTTCCGCCGCCAGCATATCCGCATCCTCCAGCGGATAGGTGGAGGACACAATACCGGAGACGCCGCCCTGAAACAGCGTGGAGCAGGAGGAAATGCAAGTTATGAGCAGCAATATCGCAGCGGCGATACCGCCCGCGATGAGGAAGCCCTTCTTGTGCCGGACAAAAAAGCTGCCGAGTTCCTTGCTTCCCTCGGCGGCGCGCCTGGCCGCCTTTGCGGTGGTCTCGGACGCTTTGACGGTATTCCTCGCGCCGTTCCCCGCTTTTGCGGCGGCGTATTCCTTTTTAATGGCCTGCTTCTGCTGCCAGCGGGAATAGGGGTTGGAAGCCCTGCCGTATTCCTGCTCGTACTGTTTGTTCAGCGCCTTGAGATTGGCTTTGTCTGCGGCGGCTTCCGCCTTGTCCGCTTTGCGGTAGGGCTTTTCCGCATGGGAGCGGTGCGCCGATTCCGCAATGCGCCAGGTGCGCTCCGCCGTCTCGGTCAGGGTGTTCGCCGCCTCCGTGCCGGGGTTGTCATCGCCCTCCTCCCGGAGCTTGCGGTGGACTGCGCTGCGGACGGTATCCAGCGGCGCTTTCCTTGCGGCGTGGGCCAGCCTGGAGGGCGGACGCTTTTTGTCTGCCTCCTCAAAGAAAAGGCGCGTTGTGACCTTGCCGCTCTCGGCGTCCACAACGCGCTTTTTGACCTTAACGGTTTTCTTGGGGATTTTCGCTTCGGCCTTTTCCAGCTTAACCGCCGCCCTGTCCGCCTTGCGGACAGCTCGTTCCAGCTCCGGCAGGGCGCGTTCTTCCTCGGTAAAAATCAGCCTTGGCGAGCGTTTTGCCATATTCATCACCTCCTGATGGGACTGCTGATGGGTTAAAAGCGTTATTCAAACAGAATTTCATCCGTTCTCTCCAGAAAATGCCGCTTGCCCGCCGGGGTGATGAGGGTATAGTGTCCCAGCTTGCCGCACTCGGTGTAGAAGTCCCTCACCAGAAACAAACCGGCGCTCTTTTTGACCGCACGGGGAAAGAGCTTGCGGTTCTTGTCCCGGAACAGATACTTCTTTTCCTCCAGATACCGGGTAAACTGCTTTTCGGGAACACCCAGTTCCTTGGCGGTGGTACGGATGTTGGTGCAGTCCGCAGGGTCAACAAAAGCGTCGTAATACTCCGCCTTGGGGAGGGCAAGCCGGAGACGGCGGTTCAGCTCCCGGTTTCGGGCGTTTTCGCTGCGCAGGCGGTTCAGGTACTCCGGCACGGCCTCGGGGTGCGCCTCCAGCGCATCCAACAGGCTGTCCGTCATATACGCGCCGTGCTTGCGGATGGAGGGAATGACCTCATGGGTGATCCAGCGCTTGAAGGCTCTCGCTTCCGGCTTTTTGGAACAAAGGATCAAATGATAGAGTCCGGCTTCACTTACTGCATTTATTTCAATCGTCTTATCAGCGTTCTGGGGGTGGGGTACTTCAAGTAACCCACCTTCGTCCGAGTCCAATCTGGACATTGCGCGCGTAACCTGGTTCAATCCGAGAGCTTTGCACACATCAACCGCAACAAACCAAGGAGCTCCGTCTTTCAGCACGGAACGCACCCGACCAAAATCTGTGCTTTCAAAAATCATAAGGTGGTTATCCATATTCTTTTCTCCTTCCTTACTCTGTAATGGCGTCCTTCGCTTCCTCCCCGGTTTGTTCGGAGAGGTCGGACAATTTTGTCGTGATGATTTTGTACAGCTCCGTATCCTTGGGGAAGCGGTCTACGAAGGGCAGGATCACGCTGCCGTAGAACAAAAGCCCCTCGCCCTCGGCGGATTGGGTCACATACGAGAGCTGATGGGGCGAGATGTTGAGCTGCTTCGCCAGAATCTGCCGGTCGCCGGAAGCCTGGTTGAGCATATACACATAGTCGGAGTTTTCAAAGATGTTCTCCACCTCACGGCTGGAGAGCAGGTCTTTGACGTTCTGGGTGATGCCCGTGGGAACGCCGCCCCACTTGCGGAATCGCTTCCATATCTCCACCGTATAGGCGGCGGTCTGCTCCTCCTTCAGAAGAAGGTGCATTTCGTCGATATAGTAGCGGGTGGACTTGCGCTGTTCACGGTTAATCGTGACGCGGTTCCACACCGCGTCCTGCACCACCAGCATCCCGATCTTTTTGAGCTGCTTGCCCAGCTCCTTGATATCGAAGCTGACCACACGGTTTTCGATATTCACGTTGCTGCGGTGGTTGAACACGTTGAGAGAGCCGGTGACGTAGATTTCCAGCGCCGTGGCGATATATTGCGCTTCCTTCTCATCCTGCCTGCGAAGCTCGTTGTACAAGTCCTCTAAAATAGGCATTTTTTCCGGGCGGGGGTCGCTCAGGTATTCCCGGTAGACAGAGCGCACACAGCGGTCGATGATGGTCTTTTCCACCGGCATGAGGCCGTCCTTGCCGCCCACGATCAGCTCGCACAGGGAGAGGATGAAGTCGGATTTCAAGCTCAGCGGGTTTTCGTCGTCGCTGTAATTCAGGTTCAAATCCATGGGGTTCAGGTAGTCGGTGGAGGTGGGCGAGATTTTCACCACCTGCCCGTGCAGGTGCTCCACCAGCGGCCCGTACTCCGCCTCCGGGTCGCAGATGATGATATCGTCGTTTGTGACGAGGAACACATTGGCGATCTCACGCTTGGCGGAGAAGGACTTGCCGCTTCCGGGCGTGCCTAAGATCAGCCCGTTGGGGTTTTTAAGCAGCTTTCTGTCTACCATGATGAGGTTGTTGGAAAGAGCGTTCAGCCCGCAGTACAGGGCTTCCTTGCCGTCCTGAAACAGCTCCTGGGTGGTAAACGGCACAAAAATCGCCACGCTGGATGTGGTGAGCCCCCGCTGGATCTCGATCTGGTTCAGACCCAAGGGGAGGCTGCTCATGAAGCCCTCCTCCTGCTGGAAGTCCAGCCGCGTGAGCTGGCAGTTGTACTTCTGGGCGATGGAGCCCGCCTGAAAGACGTTGTTGCCGAGGCGCTGCCTGTTGTCCGCCACGTTCACCACAAGGAAGGTCAAAAGGAACATACGCTCGTTGCGGCTTTGCAGCTCCTGCAAGAGCTTTTTCGCCTCCGTGCCGTAGGTGGCAAGGTCGGAGGGAATAATATCCATATCGTAGCCGGAACGCACCGCCTTTTTCTGCTCCTCAATGGTCATCTTCTGCAAGTCGGTGATTTTGCGCTTGATGGTCTTGATGGCCTTCACCTGATCCACGGACCGGACGTGCATACTGACGATGAGGGAGCTTTCCATATCCAGAAAGTCCGCCAGCATCCGGTCGTTGAGCTCCGGCGCTAAAATCTGTAAGAAGGATACGCAGCCGGTCTTGCTGCCCACGCCGAAGCTGCTGCCGGTCTTGAACTCAAAGGCGCTGGGCGCGATGAAGTCCTTCACCGACAGCCCGGAGGGAGCCAGCCAGTCCCACGAAAAGCGGAAGGGCTGCGGCTCGTCCATGTGGAGCATCCCGTGCAGCAGGCGCAGGCGCTCCATTCCGTTCAGGCTCTCCGCCTGCACGCCCAGACGGTGGAAGTTGTTGAGGATATCCGTCTCGATGCGTTCCAATCGGGGTTTTGCGGCTTTCAGGCTGTCCGCCTCTACGCCAAAGGTCAGGTACTTGGTCTTAATCAGCCCGTTGTTGCCCCGTGCAAGCTGGCTTTGCAGCATCCCGGTGTACTCGGTGCGGAGCTTGTCGCAGCAGTCGCCCTGCAAGGGGATGGCGATGCGCCGGGCGTAGGTATCCCGCGTGGCGGAGAGGTTGATGAAGGAGAGCTGGAAGCGGATGGAGGAATCGAAATAGTTGAGGAAGTCGCACCAGCCGTCGAAAATGGCGGTCTTGTCCTCGTTCTGGTTGAGCTGGTAGTTGATATCCTGAAACTGCACGGTTTTCGTGTAGTAATTGTCCGTCACGCGGCACACGCCGTCGGGGTACATCCGCTGAAAGGGGATGCTGTCCTGGGCGGACTTCTTTCGCTTATCCTGACGCCTGGCTCTTGCAATCGCCGCGTCGATCTGCTTTCGCTCGGCTCGTGTGAGCTTTCTTGCGGGGGTTTTGTTTGTGGACAATCGCGTAGACCTCCTTATCCAAAATATCCTGCCGGTTCAGCAGGTCGTAGAAATTGTTCGTCCTGTACGGGCGCTGCTTGGGACGCAGAAAGCATACCTGCACGATGTTGCGGATGAGCTTCTCCGGCGGCTGACCGTTCTTTTCGTACATGGCCAGCAGGAAGAAGGGCAGCATGACCAGCATCATGCAAAGAGCCGCCGCGCTGCTGCCGATATGCCCCTTGAGCAGAAAGAAAAGCGGTACGCCGATGAGCGCGCCGCCGCCGAAGCACAGAATCTGCCGTTTTGTTAAATTGAACATGACCTTGGTTTTCACCGCGTTCAAGTCCTTGGGTACGGGAACGTATGCCAAATCTCATCACCTCCGTCAGTGAGCGTGGAACAGGCTCCTGGCAAGGGAGCTCGTCTTAAACAGCGTGAAGCACAGCAGCACCGTATACCCCATGCACGTCCATATGGCTGCCGAGACGCTGCTCTCCACCACGATGTTCTGGATCAGCACCGCGTAAATCGCCACGCAGACGATGATGAGGAAGCCCTGAAAGCCCAGCGCCAGCAGGCTTCTGAGATAATTCTGGCCCATCTGCCCCCATTCCCGGTTGGCCATGGTCGCCATGGGGATGGGCGCGATGGAGGTCACGCAGTAGATCTCGATCATCCTGCCGTAGCAGATGATGAAGATGCAGATGGTCAGCGCCCACATGGAAAGATGCACGACCACGGACTCCAGCCACAGCCCCAGCAGCGACCAGACCTCCATTTCCGCAAGCGCTGCTTCAAATCCCGCGATATGCTCGTTAAACGTCAGGGACGTGTCCGATATGATGATGCCCGACGCGCTGTTGACGACGCTCTGAGCAGCTTCGAACACGCCCATGACGATGCTCCATGTGTTGGTGACGATGAGCACGGCGCAGGCGGTTTTGAATATCCACTTGAAGAACATCCATGTGTCCACGTCGTGCATGTTGTTCTTTTCCGTAATGAGCTGAATCAGCTCCAGCGTCATGACAAAGGCCAGGACAACGCCCGCGATGGGCAAAATCACATTGTCCGACAGCGTTCGGATCATGCCGTAGACGCCGCTGTTCCAGCCCTGGGGCGTAGCGCCCACCTGTCCGGCGATGCCCGCCACGCGGCTGTTCACGTTGTCAAACAGTCCGTTCACGTTGTCCATGATGCCGCTGATCAGCAGCTCCTTCAGCCATTCGGTGAATTTCTGCCATATCAAATCCAATGGGCTTTACCCTCCTTTCCCGCAGCGCCCGCCCCGAGGGGCGGACGCCGCGAAGGATTCGTGCGGGCGATTAACCGAACAGGCCGGAGAGCAGGGGTACGAGAATGACGCCGATGAGCGCCACACCGCCGCCCGCCATGAGCTGCTTCATCCCTTGACTTTTAGCGCCGGGGTTATCGTTTCCATAGCCTTCCAGCAGGTTGATGGCTCCCCAGATGCCGAGACCGGCACCGAGGGCGATGACGAGGGTCTGGAGAACGCCGACAGCAGAGTTGAAAAATTCCATATTTGTGTTGCCGGAATCATTGGGTGTTGGTTGTGTTGAAATCTCGCGGATACAGCAGGAGCCGGAGCGAAAGCTGCGAGGCAGCCCCGATTCCGGCTTCTCCTTTCAAATTTTAGTTCGTGGATTCGTTCCGACCCTGCAAGCGAGGAGGCGTCTTTTCTCATCTGTATCTATATGAAAAGCCGCCGCGCGGTTGGCGGCGGGCTTGTGCGCTCAGACGCGGCCCACGTCGAACACCTCGTATACCTCATCCGCTTTCGGCACCAGCCTTGTGGAGAGGTATTTCTCGATATCAAAGGCGTTCCTTGGGTTCGCGTCCGACAGATACTTATAATTGGGGTGCTTGGTGATATCATACTTATCCGAGAGGAAGGGGCGCACGCCCCGAAGCTGCAAGATGCACTTGCCGCCGTCCAGCACCGCCAGCTCGTCTATCGTGGCAAGGTCTTTGCCCAGCTTCTGATAGTTCAGGCTGTGGGACACCTCCCGTCCACGGCTCTCGCCGGTGTTGAAGGTGTCGATGGTCTCTTTCCCCAGCGCCTGATTCAGCTCCTTCAGCGTACCGGGCTCCTTGCCGCCTAAAAAGATGGAGCTGTCGCAGTTGCCGATGATGGTGTCGGCGTTGTCCTTGTACAAAGCCTTTAGCTGGCTTTGGGCTTGCAGCACCAGACAGGCGGAAATCTCGCGGCTGCGGATGGTGGCCATGAGCTTTTCCAGGTTCGGTATCTGCCCGATGTTGGCGCACTCGTCGATGAGGCATCGCACATGAACGGGGAGCCTGCCGCCGTATACGTCGTCGGCCTTTTCACACAGCAGGTTAAATAACTGGCTGTAAATCATGGAAATGAGGAAGTTGAAGGTGCTGTCGGTGTCGCTCATGATGAGAAACAGCGCCGTTTTCCGGTCGCCCAGGGTGTCCAGCTCCAGCTCGTCGTACATGGTGATCTCCCGCAGCTCCTGGATATCGAAGGGCGCAAGGCGCGCGCCGCAGGAAATATTGATCGACTTAGCTGTTTTGCCCGCCGCTAATTTGTATTTTTTATATTGCCGCACGGCGAAGTGATTCGGCTCCCGCTGCGCCAGCTCCTTGAAGGCCAGATCCACGTTGTTCTCAAAGGTCTCATCGTCCTCGCGTACCTCCATGGCGTTGATGAACTCGATGAGGGTGGCGAAGTTCTGTTCCTCCTCGGGGGCTTCGTAGTGGATATAGCCGATGAGCGCCGTGTAGAGCAGCGTCTCGGCCTTCTGCCAGAAATCGTCCCCGGATTTCCCGTCCCCCTTGGTGTTGGCGATGAGGGTCGTGACCAGCTTCAGAATATCCTTCTCACTGTGGATATACGCAAATGGGTTGTAATGGTGGGACTTCTTGAAGTTGATGGAATTGAATATCTTCACCTTATAGCCATTGCGGAGCATGAGCTTTCCGCACTCCACGGCGATGCTGCCCTTCGGGTCGGTCACAACGTATGAACTGTGTAATTGCATGAGATTTGGCTTAATGAAAAACCTCGTCTTGCCGCTGCCTGAGCCGCCCACCACCAGCACGTTTTTGTTCCGCGCCGTCTTGGGGTCTTTGGGACGGTTGGACATCATGAGCCGCTCAGTCTGGGTGAGAATGACGTTGTTCTCAAACTTCGGATCGACGTAAGGGGCGATATCCTCCGGCTTGCCCCAACGGGCAGAGCCGTATTCCAGATTCTTGCGGAATTTCTTGGCGTTTTTGCCCTTGACGTACACGATAAGCCGAATGAGCAGAGCGGCTGCAACGCCCACGCACAGGTCGATGGGGTGGAAGCCGGGCAGCGCCGATTGGAACGCGGCGGCGAAGCCCTCCATGAGGCGCAGCGCTTTCCCTGAGAAATCCATGCCGGGGGCAAGCCGCCACGCCTGTCCCAGCTTGGTGGCAAAGAGGGCGATAAAGACATACGGGATATTGGGCAGCAGGAACTTCTTGATATTCAGAGGTTTCTTCATATCGTGATGCCCCTGTTTTGGTTTCGGGATTTCCCCGGCGTAATGGCCTGAACCTTCGCCTTGAGTGCTTGCAGATGCGCCAGCACGGAGGGACGGTTCTGCGCTTTGGCGGCGCGTTTAAGCTCATATGCCGTGTATTCCTTGAACGCCGCCGTCAGTGCGTCTGCGTCCCTCGCCTTAAAGAACACAAAGTATTTCGGCGGTGAAACGCTGCGGTCTTTCTTAACGGCAAAATCCACGCCGTATTTCCGGGCTATGCGCTCAAAGCCTTTGATATTGCTGTTGGTGATCTCAATGTTGGATACACCCTGATTCTGCCCTATGAGCTGCCTCACCGTCTGCTTGCCGCTGGGCTTTTCAGGCGCGGCACGCGCCTTTTCCATGGCTTTGCTCTTCTTTTCGGAAAGATATTTATCCATCCCGGCCTTCAGCTCCCGTGCGGTCAGCTTGACGGCGGAGATGATCAGAGTGACAGTTCTGTTTTCAATTTCTTCCTGCATGGGTTTTCCCTCCTTCCGTTCGCATTGGGAGTGATGGTATCATCGCTCTGTCACCGGAGCGGTCTTGCCTTTGCCCGCAGCCTTGGCGGGCTCGGTGGGAATCGCCATGATCTTGCTGCCCATCTTCAAAAAGGCTTCCGGCTGACGGAACTTTTCCTCGTATTTCTGTTGCAGCTCCTTCGGGAGAGACGCAAAGTTCTCATCCCCCAGACCGCAGACGAAAAACTTACCGGCCACAATATCGTAGATATCGCCGTCCCCGTCCCGCAGGGCGCGGTTCAGGGGCTTGCCCTCCAGCTTGGCTTCCTCCCCGCATATCAGCGCCACGGGGTCGTCATATGGGTAAATCGCTTCGATATAGCCGTCCACCGCCTTCTGCAAGGAGGCGAGGTCGGAGCCGATACGCTCCACGCGCGGGTACTGTCCCGGCTCCACCATGAGCACCTCAAGGGTGTCGTCCTGCGCTCTTTCGGCGGATATTTCTTTGCCGTCATTGCTCTCAAACTCCACCTCCACAAAATTGTCCGCATCCAGAATATGATCCCCGGCGTGCCACTGGTCGCTTACCATCTGTTGGGCTTCCTCTTTGGAAGATGCCTCCACGGACACGGTGAGCTTCAGCGTTTCGGTGATGGTCACGTCAAATTCCTTCATGCGCGCCGCCTCCCTCGTTGGTCTTCTCCGAAAAAAGCGGAAGAAAAAACGCCGCCAATGCCTTTACCGCCGCTTCCGCTTCTTCGGCGGTCGGGCCGATCTGTTCGCCGCCGTCCTCCGCATCCGGTACAGCCTCATGCGGTGCTTCGAGGGCGTCGTCGAAATTGTCGTCATACACGCCGCACCCGTCGCAGTGGATGTGTACGTCGCCGTAGATGTTGATGGTTACGTTCATGGATAAACCTGCCTTTCTCAGCGCTCGTTCCGGCGCTGCTGTTTTTTCTGCCACTGCTCCAGCAGCTTGATGATGGTCTGCTGCATTTGCAGGGGCGTGTAGCTTCGGGGGAAATATTTGCGGAGGGTATCGCTGCTCAGCGTGATGCGCTCCTGTTCCTCCTTCTTTTCCTCGGACATGATGGAGCGCATGGCCTCCTTCGTGCATTTTCCCTCCCGGCTGAGCTTCTTGAGCCGCTGCGCCTGGGAAAGAGAGGGCGTGTTCTGGGAATAGTCCATTGCGTCCAGAAACTGCTTCTGCTCGTCACGGGTGAGATACGACAGCTCCACGGCGGGGCTGAACGCGATCTCCTTGCTGTCCACCTTTTTCTGCACCTCCGGCAGAAGCTCGGTGAGACGGATATAGCGTTGCACTTGGCGACCGCTATCGCCAGCTAATTCGCCTACTTTATCTGCTGTTTCCAACTTCCCGACGAGTTGTCGGGAAGTTGATTTTCCCTCCAAATCCACCCGTTTTCCCTGATGCTTCAACGCCTCCAGCTTCATTTTGTATGCCTGCGCCCGCTCCATGGGGCTGATGGTTTCCCGCTGCAAATTGCTGTCCACCATGAGGATCACCGCCTCGTCGTCGTCAAGATTGCGGACGATGGCCGGTATGGTTTTCAGCCCCGCAAGGTCTGCGGCATGGAGCCGCCTGTGTCCGGCTACCATCTCGTATCCGCCCTCCGGTGCGGGGCGGATGATGGCGGGGTTGAGGACGCCCACCTGCATGATGCTGTCGATGGTCTGCTGCATGAGCTCGTCGTCCGTCACCTTGAAGGGGTGGTTCTTGAAGGGACGAATCTCTGACAGCGGTATCTGCTGTACCTGTTCGTTGGGTTTCTGTTTCGGCACGGTCGCATCACCTCCTGAAAATGCCAAAGCCGCAGGCAATAACCTGCGGCTCAGATGAATCCCTCCGACATATCGTGGCTCACAAGGCTTCGGTAGTAGTTCCCGATGGTCAGAGGGGCGTTATACAGCGTGGCTAAAAGATACTGGCGCATATTGCGGATGCGGGTGGTGTTTTCCTTCAGCCCGCCCACCACAAAGCGGATGTGCTCGCTGTTCAGCTTCAAAAACTGGCTCCTGACCACCTCGGCGGGCTTATCGTCGCCGGAAATGCGGACGGAGCTTTTTGTCGTACAGACAACATCCACCAGCAGCTCCAGGATTTCTTCCAGCGTGTCCTGCTCGTATGGATAGTCTGTCAGGAGTGCGTCATAGGCGATGTTCTCCGCAATAAGCTCTCTGTACTGCTCTCTCAGAGCCGCTTCGTTTCCTTTCGCTTCCCGCCCGTGATCCCTCCTGAACGAAGTGAAGGGAAAGGAATCAGTATCACTAAAATCAGTATCATTATTCTCAGTATTATTAGATCGTGATTTTAACGATTCTTGATCCGTGATTTTCACTGCTCCTGAATCGTGATTTTCACGGTTCTGGAATCGTGATTCCGGGGAGGGCGCGGTGCTGCCCGATGCGTTATCCACATCCTTATCCACAAAGTTTTTGACGTAGATGAGGTTGGGCTTGCCCAGCCCCTGCCGCTTGCGCTCGATGAGGCGGCATTTGCTCTCCAGCTCATGCAGCAGCTTTCCGGCCTTCTGGTCGGCGCAGCCCAGGGCGGTCATGACCTCCTCGATGGTGAAGATGATATACACACGTCCTTCTTTATCCAGCCAGCCGTTCTTGCAGCTCAGGCTCATACGGTCAAGGAGCAGACCGTAGAGCACCTTGGCTTCTGCGGAAACGCTTCTGAACCGTTCCTCCGTGAACAGCACCTTGGGGATGCGGTAAAAGAAGAACTGTTCCGCTTCCGCACCATAGAAATAGTCATACATGGCTTCTGTCACGCTCCTTTGGAAGCCCTGAGGCGCGCATGACCTCTTTGGTACACCATCCGATGCAGGGGGCAGCCCTTCCGTAGGGACAGCCCTCGCACTCCGAAACGGGAGCGGCATTGTCTGCATTTGCTTCGTAAACTTGTTCTATGCCGTTCCGTCTTGCGGGCTTCTGCGGGACGGGACAGCAGCAGCCGTCCGGGTAGACGCAGCCCTTTAGCTTCCCTTTTCGGTACAGGCAGTACCGGCAGTCATATACGTTGTAGCCCCACGACTTCCCATATGCTTTCACAATAACACCTCCTTCGCCCGCATCTGGGCATAAAAATAGCGCGCCTGCCGACCCAAGCGCCACTTTGGGTAACAGACGCGCTATGTACTGATTATTGCAAGGATGTCGTCTCCTTACCGGAAGATGAACCGAGCAATAGCTGCTGAAATTGACGGTTTCAAGAGGGCGGAATACAAGTAATTTCGCTGTTCGGGTGTCCTAAAACCATTGATATTACTGTGTTTTTTGAAAAATGCTGTATCACCACTCGCACCACTCAGAAATGACCTTTGGATGTCAGGCAGCCGCGCAGGGCGCGCCCGCCTCGACAGCAAAGGTCTTTCTTCGTTCAAACCCGTGACCGCTTTGCTGGGTCACGGGTTTGTCTTTATACGGCACGAAGCCCCGCCTCGCGGCGCCGCAATGATGTCAGGCATTTTTCGTTTCGGTTTCCTTGTCCGGCGTTGCCCGATATGCGTGATCCTCCACATATATCATCATGCGGTTGCGCAGTACCATATAGAAAAGTATGGCAAGCATACTGCCGATTGCACCTAGAAGCTGATATGCATCGCTTCCTCGCAATTTTTGCGCTGTCCATACGATAATACCGATCCACGCCACAATGCACAGGACGATAGTTGAGATATGTTCGTGCAACCATTTCTTCTTAAAAAATGCTATCTTTTCTTTCAGTGTAAAGGTGCTGTTGTTCAGCGCCGTAACAAGATTATCGTCAGCGGCTTTCTGGAAGTCCTCCGCCAAAAGCCGTTCACCGCTTATAAGCTCGTTAATACTTACGCCGAATTCCTTTGAAAGCAGCGCCAGCATTTCAACATCTGGCATATAGTTTCCATTCTCCCAACGGGAAACGGTTTTGTTGGTCACGCCGAGCTTTTCTCCGAGCTGCTCCTGCGTCAAGCATTTCTCTTTCCGCAGGGCTGCGATAAATTTTCCTATTTTCATTTGATCCATTTTTATGTACCTCCGAAGAAAAGTATAGCGCATTTTCCGTAAAAACTCTTCCCCACAAACAGCGAATGCGTTACCCACAGGCAGCGAAACGCATTTTTCGCGTGCTATACAGTGCTATTTCAGCAGGTTCGTTGATTTTAGTCCCATACGATGTCCTTTTTCTTCCCGTTTTTCTTTCTCGGATACTGCCGAATACGAGTGACGAAATCCAGATTGATAATCTCCAGTTCGCCTGTTTTCTTCTCTATGACCATACCGCCGTCATCAATTTCTTTTATCAATCCCTGTACGCTGCCGTCATTTGAAGTAATCGTATAAATAATGCACTCTTCTCCGATAAACCGTTTTGCCAATTCTTTCATTTCAATGTTCTCCTTGTTCCGCATTTTTCGGTTTAAAATATGTCTGATTGCCGCCAATCTCCTTCGCTGCATTATCCGTGGGATAATCACAAGGAGGAACAGGGCAAGCAAAATGAGATAAAGACTGTCCATTTGCGTATTCCTCCCACAATTATATTTAGGAGATTTTATTCCCAGCTTTTGAGTAGCGCATTGCCTCCTTGCAGTACACCGACAGATTGACGATCCAGACAAGGCAAACCATAAGTGAGGGCAGAAAACCAATGTCGAACACAAGCGCACAGACCGCAAGCACAATCGCCAAAACCGTGCAGACCACATTTGTTGCGGAGTATGCTTTGAACGCACATTTGCCAATCATAATTTTCTCGGCTTCATCGCAGTCGTCAATCCACTTTTTTTGAAACCGCATATCATAGACGGATGCTTTCTTTTCGGGATTTGTCTGCTTGGCGGTGTCCACGCACTTTTGCTGAATAATCGTCGCCTCAGCCATTATGCCGAAAAAAGCAACAACGCCGATAAAAAAGATGATTGTGCTGTTCTTACTGTCAAATGTTGCAAAGCCACCGGAATAGGATGCGGCAATAAGAAAATAGGAGACGATAAGGGCTACGCTTGTAGTCCAAATCACAGCAGACAGCTTTCTGTCAACCGTATCCGAGATGTCCTCATCCTCGCCATCCCACGCAGCAACCAGTTTCTTTGCACTCCGATAAATTGGGATGCAGACCACCGGCACGATGACCGCCAACGCCAGCATCAGCCACGGAGCGATGTGCGTTCCGAAGAACGCTCCCGCTTCTTTCATCATGCCAACCAGTTGATCCAACCCGCCTTTTGCTGCACTGTGACCGGAATAATAACCGACCATGCCGCCGACAATCGTACATACGACCGCAAAAAGCAAAAATTTAGGCAGAGCTTTTCGATTTGCCTGTTTGATTTCGTCATTTTTCATTTTCAGTTTCCTCCTGTAAATAGAAGACTTCTTCTACCGTAACGCCGCAGACCTTTGCAATCGTCAGAGCAAGGGTGACCGACGGCGAATAATCGCCCCGTTCAATCAGGCTGATCGTTTGCCGTGATACGCCGCATAAGCGTCCCATTTCCTGTTGGTTGACATTCAGGATCGCCCTGAATACCTTCAAGCGATTTCGCAGTACCACACCGCACCTCCGTCCGACATATTCGCTATGCATTATGACAATTATTCTTGCCAATACACATTATACTCTTGTCATCCTCGCATGTCAATAGAGTTCATAAAAAAGTTACACAAGCAGCCGCAGAAAAAGCGGCTGCCTTTTTTGTATAAAGAAAACCACCGGCAATGCCGGTGGTTCCAAAAAGCTTTAGC
>OGNC01000474.1_pt1 | contig 26434 bp, 30 predicted proteins | sample 1573311 | NCBI WGS metagenome assembly OGNC01 (sample SAMEA2581889, study PRJEB24529) | metagenome | biome: Human gut stool | place: China | collected 2011
CGCTGGGAGCCAGAACAAGTATCTGATCTTTCAGGTGCTTGTTTTTTCTTTCCTGTACGTCCCGGCCCTGATAGAGATAGCAGCCGTTTGTCCCGGCAAAATCTGTGGCTTCATTGACTACCACCGTACCCTGGCTTTTGAAGAACTCGTACATATCGAGGTCAGCCTGTGCGTAAATGGGGTTTCTCAAAAGCTGGGAGATAAAGCCCCGTTTCATTTCCTTGCCATAGATCAGGATGCCCTCGTCGGCAAAGTAGCGGGCGATGTCCCCGAAAGAGATTCCGGGCTGGGAGTACATTTCAAACATCAGCTTTGCAATATCTGCCGTTTCCGGGTCGGGCTTCATCATTTTTGTGCGGATGCCCTCAATGGTGGTCGGCTCCAGTTGGAAGCCATAGGGGGCCGCACCGCTCATGTGAAAGCCGTGCTGGCAGCGGGAATAGTAGGCATCGGTCACGCGCTTCTGGATGGTTTCACGTTCAAGCTGGGCGAACACGATGCAGATATTCAGCATGGCTCGCCCCATCGGGGTGGACGTGTCAAACTTTTCCGTAGAGGAAACGAACTCGACATTGTATTCCTGAAAAGTTTCCATCATGGTTGCGAAGTCCAGAATGGAACGGCTGATACGATCCAGCTTGTAGACCACCACGCGCTTGATCAGGCCCCGGCGAATATCGGCCATCATTTCTTGGAACTTGGGCCGATCGGTGTTCTTGCCGGAATAACCCTTGTCGGTGTACTTGCGGAAATTGCCTCCTCTCAATTCATACTTGCAGAACTCAATCTGGCTTTCAATGCTGATACTGTCCTTGCGGTCAACGGACTGTCTGCCATAAATGGCATCTTCACGAATAATCATTTGGTGCTCCTTTCCGTGTAGGAGCTGCCAAACCTTACACCTATATTATACCTCTGGCAGCCCCGCATCTCAAGGATGTCCCGCATTAGTGCATCTGCGCCCGCCCCGGCGCATACTTTACAAAGACCTCATACAGACAGCTTTCAATTTCACGCTTGCGCTTGTCCCGTGCTCGGGGAGAGAGCATCGGGGTCAGGTTTTCCACGGTGATGGATTTGCCCTGAAAAGACGCGGTTTTGACTTCCTTGTGATAGCCGACTCTTGCTTCCGTCATCTGAAAACCTCCTATAAAAATCAGCGGTGTGAATAGATTTGATGGTTTCCCGTTGTCCGTGGGGAAACGTGAAAGGACGGCACAAAAGCGCCGCCCTTTGACCTTGCCCCACCTCTGGCCACGATGACCAGAAGCAGCGGGACAGTTGTTTTCCGTTTCAATCCACAAAAGAGGGAGCCGCCGCGCCGGAATGGTTTGGGCTGTCATAAGACAGAAAGGCCCGGTTTGACGGCTCCCTGTATGATTGTTGTGTGCCGTATTTGCCACGCATCCCCGGCACGGGGAGTATTCCAGACCGCCGATGGCTTCGGCTGCATAGCCCCACAGCACCGCTGCCCGTGGAGGGCTGGCGCATACCGCAGGGACTCCCCCTCAAGTCTGTGGGAGGGCGTGAGCAAGTTTCATTATCCTCCGCGCTGTCCTCGCGCCCGGTTTGCCAGCACCGGGTCAAAGGCTACGTTGATCGCTCGGCCAGCTTGTCCATCACCTCCTGAGCTGGCTGTCGTGGCGGCGCACCTTATGTCGCTATCACGCGGATTTCGTATCGGGAATACTGTCTATTCAGTTTTCAAGGCGAGGAAGAAAACTCCTCTCACCTATCAGGAGGTTTCGGGGGCAAATGTACTCCCTCTTACAGAGATTTTTTCAAAATATTTTTCATAGCGGCCAGCCCGCGCTCAATGGAGCAGCAGATGCGGCTCTGGCCAACGCCCTCGGCTGCCGCGATCTCGGCCTTGCTCATGCCGAGAAGATAGTGCTGGTACACACGCCGGGCCTGCGTGGGCGGGAGCTGGATCAGCGCGTCATAGAGGGCCAGCGTGGTTTCATGCGCCTCCATGTATTCGTCCGGGGTCATGGGCTGGTGGAGCACGTCAGCCTCAAAGCCGGGCTCGGTGTCCAGCGAGCACTCGCCATTTCTGCGCTTCTGCCGCTTGTAGCTATCGCACAGGCGGCCTCCCATCGAGAGGGCGGCGGCGATCTCGTCCGAAACTTCCAGCATCACATTTTCGGTCATATAGGGGTAATACCGTTTCAGGTTGATAGTCGTCATAATTGTCCTCCATTTCAAAAGGTGGTTGGTGAGTGCGGATTGAAATGGAGAACAGGCGGCCCCCGGCACCTTGGAGCCTCTGGCCACCGTGACCAGAAGCGAGGGCATATAAAAACGCCCGCACAGCATGACGCTATACGGACGCAAGCAACTAAAAATCCTGTTACATGATGTTCAATTTCACTTTCAAAGCCGGACTGCTCCGATGGAGGGGCTACGCTTTTTTTAGCTGGTGCAGATCATGGACGCTATGGAAAAGTAAAATGGACACGGCAGATTAACCTCCAATCGGCTACCGTGTCCCTGCAAGTCGTCATCAGTTTGTGCAAGCGCAAAGAAACGGCGGCTCTGAAATTCAAAGCCGCCGTTTCATATAGGCGTGTTGATGGGACTGCTGTACGACGGCTTTTTTTCTTTTGCCGTCGTGCAGCAGATTTGGCAGAGTTAGTGCAACGCTTTATTACAGGTTATAGTTAATTTATTCATACTTCTTTCCAACCACATATATTGGCAACAGCACACCGCAAAGGAACATAGCCAAGAAAACATATTTCCCTATGTTTTCCCATACATCTGCTACAATGCTGCCCGCCACGATGTTGATAATCGGGAATAGTATCATACACAGGCACAAACTCAAGCGGAGAGTTCTCACAATATGTGGCCAGTTGCGATTATTGAATTTTACTCCCGGCACATTCATGCGGAATGGGCCATCATAAAAAATGTTTACACTGTTTTCATCATAAAAGCTTGATAACTTAGTGCGGACGAAGCAGCAAAAGTACGCGCCGAATACCGCACTTAGAAGCGCAAGCGTTTCCAAGGTTTCCATGCAGGGCTGCGCCGTTGTATAGTTCAGAAATGTACCGATACAACAAATCAAAAGGGAAAATCCGTAAAAGACAATCCACTTGCTCTTTACATGATATGCCCTTTCAGGGCTTTCGTCCGCATAAGTGATTGCCGTCTTAACAATATCCTCAACTTTATCAGGTTTTAGTACATCATCGTTCGGCAATTTCTCACACATCAAAAGTTCCGTAACGGAAACATCCAACAGATTTGCCAGCGGGATCAATAGAACGGTATCGGGCAAGCTAACTCCCGTTTCCCATTTGCTTACAGCCTTATCAGATATACAGAGTTGTTCTGACAACTCTTTTTGAGTGATTCCTTTTTCTTTGCGAAGTGCGGCGACAAATGCGCCAAATTTCTTCTTGTCAATATTGAACATTGATTTTGACCTCCTGTGATTGCTAAGAGCATTATCGCTCTAACGCTGCCATTTAGCAACCGAATGGCAAGCGAGTATATCATTTTGGATGTTGAATGATAGTAGAGTTGAGATATTTCTTTCGTGAAAGGTACACTATTGTTTATTTTATCATTACAGTATCACAAGTTCAACCGTGTACATGAAATGAAAAATGAGTACGAATGAAATGTAGCACCGTTCAAATACTATCACCCGAAATGTAAAATTACATTAGGTGGTGATGACATGAAGAACGAAAAGAGCGAACGCAAATTTGATTTTCGTCCGATGGGGCTTGCGATTAAGAAAGCCCGTGAGAAGAAAGGCATGACACAGGAGCAACTGGCCGACATCATCGGGCGGGACACTCGTACTGTCATGTACCACGAAAACGACGGTCAACATCCGAGCTTAGATATTTTCTATCAACTGGCAACCATGTTCGACCTGTCAGTAGATGAATACTTCTACCCCGATATGAGCGCCGATGAAGCCGCAAAGAAGCGGATCAACATTCTGCTTAATTCCCTCAGCGAGAACGAGCTGCGGCTCGTCGAGGGTATTATCAATGCAATCATAGAAAACCGTGGAACGGAGGGAGCGTAAGAGACGGCGCTGCCTCCGTTTTTCGTGGGGGTTCCGGGGGAGCGCGTTAGCGGCAAGCAAGGCAAGTGTATTGACACTTGCAATTTCCGCGCTGCGGAAACGCTTGTTGGGGTGCCCCCAAACCCGCTGGACTTCTGGCCACCGTGACCAGAAGAAATATTGTCTGCGTCGCCGTCCCTAACGGGCCTGCTCCTTATTGCGCTGGTTGTCCGTCAGCCCGCGCAGATGATCCACGCTGCCCTTGACGGCTACCAGCTCCCGCATATCCTGCTGGGCCTTGCGGTATTCCAAATAAAGAGCTTTTTTCCGCGCTGCCAGTTGGCGGCGTTTTTCTTTTAGCACGTCCATTTTGGGGAGCTTCTCGCCGCCCAGCAGCTCGGCCATTGTCGCCTTGGCAGCCCGGTAGTCAGCCAGCTCCGCCTCATGCTCGGCAAGGTATTTCCGGCTGTACTTGGCGGCCTTGTACCCATCGAACACGGGGCGGGTCTTAGCGTACTGCACCACGGCGGCCATTAGGTCGGACACACGGGAAAGCTCGGCCTCGGTCTGCTGAATGTCCCCGGCCAGCGTGTGAAACCGCTCCGTGGCAGCGTCGGTCTTTGCAGCCAGATCGTCATATTCAAAGAGCTGGTGCTCTTTCAGATATTGTAGCGCAGCCGCCATCTGTTTAAGGTTATACACCTTGGCCCAGCGTTCATAGGCAGGGCCTTTGCCCTGACGCATCCGCTCCTGAATGTCGATCAGCAGATTGACACGGCGGGGTGCGGGCGCTCTCCGTGCCGGGGTCTTTCGCGTGGGAGCCTTGCCGTCAATGACGGCCTGTACGTCCTCGGGGCCATAGCCGTCCCCCAGCGTGGACGCCCGGAAACGGGCCGCCCGCTGTTGCCCTGGCACAAGGAATGAGATCACACCGCCGCGCCCGTGCTTGACCTGTATGCCTGCCGTTTCCATGCGTCGGAGAAAATCTGCGAAGTCCACGGGGCGCTCCGTCAGGGCCGCGTCAATGGCAAAGCGGATCTGTTCTTTCTGTGAGAGCTTTTGATTTTCGCCCAGCCATTGACCGTAGTGCAGATACCGTCCCTTGCTGTGGAGCTTGGGATTTGCAATCACGGATAGGTCGTGCTCCAGACATACCCGGTCAGACAGCCGCCGCAGGGCGAACGAGGAGCCGATGAAGTTGCGAAACTTCCGGGAGCGGTCATAGGCGGTGGAATTGTAGTAAATGTGATTATGAATGTGCTCCTTGTCTATATGGGTACAGACGAAGAATTGATACTTCCCCTTTGTCCAGCGCATCGCCGCTTCATAGCCGATGCGGTTGGCCTCCTCCGCCGTCACCTCGCCGTGAGGGAACGCCTGCCGGATCTGGTAGCACAACGCCCCGTGTCCGGCCCTGCGGTCAGTTTCGCCCTGATACTGATTTTTGACCAGCATGAACTCGGCGTGTGCCGTGGCCGGATCGCAGAGGTAGGAAGAAAAGGCCCCCAGCTTCTCCGGGTTCAGCCCATAGTCGTAGCGGTCTTTCAGACTTTGCAGGGCCGTTCGCTTATCGGCCCGTTTGTGGGATTTGAGGTAGGTTGTAGCCGTAGGCAGCCCTCCTTTCCATACGACAAACGGCGGATGGGATCAGCCGCCGTTTTCTGCATCTTCTGGCCACCGTGACCAGAACTCAGCCTGTGATGAAGCCCCGCAGGGAACCGTTCAGCTCGTCCAGCTTGGCAAGCAGCCATCCGGCCAGCGCGGGCAGGCCAAAGGGCGAAATGGCAAACGCCATCAGCAGCCCCAGCACCGACGCGAGGATGGAGAGCAAACCAGCGGAAAGACTCAGCAGGAACGAGAGCACGGCCACAAGCAGGGTCAGCACCAGCACAAAGGGCGCGGCAAGGATTTTGAATATGATCCGCATAGGGGTTCCTCCTTTTTCCTGTATATGTCTATTATAACTCTGAAAAAATCGGCACTCAAGGATGTCCCGGCTGTCCGCACTTCTGGTCACGATGACCAGAGGTGCAGACAGCCGGAGAACGGCGCGGGGCCGTTCCCCCTGTGTCACATCGTTACAATGGCGGAGAGCTGGGCCAGCAGATCAGACAGCGGCCCCCACAGGTCGGCATAGTCCTTTTGCAGCCGCTTCAGCTCGTCCGGGTACAGGCCGCCGTAGCTGTTGGCATGGATGGCCGCCTGATTGAGATTGTTTGCACAGCGCCGCTGGAGCGACACAAGCTCCTTGACAGGTTCAAGGTCAACGTGGAGCACATAGCCGCCCAGCGCCATTTTTCGGATATAGGCGCTCATGTTGCGGATGCCCGCCTCGGCCATGCGCTCCCGAATGACCTCCAGCTCGTCAGGCCGTACCCACACATAGATGGGGACGCTGCGGACGCGCTTTTTTGTCAACGCTCCTCACGCTCCCGGCTCCGGCGCTTGAGCGGATGCTCCCGTACCCTGTCCAGCGGCTTTTCCTCCGGGGGCGGCGCAGGCAGATTGTTGATGATGCCATCGATCTGATTATAATTCTGCTCCATCGAAAGCTCGGCGTTCTTGTTGGGATTGCGTTCCTGCTCCACAAATGTCCTCCTATCTGTCGCCCCGGTCAGGGGCATTTTTCTTTGGGGCGGATTGCCCACGGTCAGCCTCGGCCTGTTTTGCGGCGGTTTTCATCTGCTCCCGGATCGAACGGAGTCTGTCAGGATTGTCGGGCGCAGGCCGCAGCTCATAGTCAGACGCCTGCCGTTTCGTCAATGGCCGCGTGTAGGTCAAATGCCCCCACGCCAGAAACGATCCATTTTCAACCGGGACGCGCTGATCGTAGTTGACGATCTCATCCGGGGTGTTACGGGGCGGCTTGGGGAATGTCCCAATGTCCACAGGGCGCTGGGTAGAGTAATACTTGTAAAGGCCGGGAGCCTCGACCTGCCTGACATCGACGTTGTAAAGGCGCTGGTATTCCTGCACCCGCGCCGCAAAGTCCTGTTCCAGAGCGGCACGGTCGCTGCCGTAATGCCCCCATTCATACTGCCGCTGGCCGTCCTTGTCGTCATAGCAAGCCCATGTGACATAGGGCGAGGGAGCTGCTGGGTTATGCCCCAGCGCAAAGCCCCTGCCATTTTCCAGCATGACGGCCTGAATGATCTCATAGCCTTGGCTTTTGTCCATACGACCTCCTTTCCAAAATGTTAGCAATATCTCTGCAAAACCGGGCGGGACTATGAAATCATACACCCCGCCCATGAAGCGGCCCCGGAAAGCCCTGCAATTAAGGGTGTTTTCCGGGGTCAAATGCTCACAGCCTACCCCCGGTATTTCCGCATATAGCCGCGCTGCTTCTGCCGCCTTGCGGCATGAGCACAGGCCGGGGAACAATACCGCTGCCGCCCGTCCGGGAGGAAAGCCCTGCCGCACACCGGGCAGGGCCGGGTTTCCGCCACGGTCTCCACGGTCAGCGACCTTTCCAGCACGGGATCAAGGGGCAGCACCGCCGAACGGAAATAGCGGCAATAAGCGCCCGTCCAGCATTTCCCCAGCATATAGCACTCGCAATCCAGCGGCAGACAGCCAATGTCTTTGTCATAGTTGGCACACCACCGCTTCACAAGGGAGCGGATCGCCGCCTTTTCCTGCCGGGTCAATTCACGGCTCATTTTTGCCCCCTGTCTTTACCCTGAGCTGCTCCCGGTAGCAGAACACGCAGCCGATCCCATGCCAATAGAGGCAGCTGTCGCAGCGGGAGCCTTTGGGCGGCAGGTTGGGCGGGACGCCCTTGAAGTAGCTCTTTTCTTTCATAAAGTCCTCATAGGGGCTGTCGGTAAACCTCATTCTTCACCGTCCTCGTCCCACGGCGGCCCGTCATCCTCGGGAGCGGTTTCGTCATAGTCCTCCGCGCCGTCATACTCGCCGCCGTAGTCGGCCTCGGACTCAGCGGCCCGCTGCTTCTTGGGACGGTAGATTTTGAAGTACCAGCCAGCGCCGCCGCCAATGACCACCACGGCCAGCGCCAGCAGAAGCATACCGCCGTTGCCCGTGGCCTTGGGCTGCTCCGGCTCGGGGTCAGGCTCCGGCTCTACCACAGGCGCAGGCTCGGGAGCCTTGCCCTGGCACTCGCTCATGTTCACGGCGCAGACGGTACAATCCGTGTTGATGACACCAACGGCGCATTTATCCGCGCAGGAACACTCCGGCAGCTCACCGCCCGCCGCCTGTATCGCCGCCAGCAGGTCGGCCTCGTCCACCATGTTCAAAAAGTAGGTCTGATACTGCTCGCCGTCCTCATCGGTGGGCTTGTCATAGTCAATGACGATGTAAAAGGTGTTGCCGCCGCTGGTCTGCACCGTGATAAACTGCTTGTTGGTGGCCTTATCGTAGAGCAGGTCACGGGTCACAAGGTTGCCGTCCTCGGTGAAGCCCTCGCCGGGGTCAACGGTTTCGGCGGGCAGCGGCTCCACCGGGGCAAGGCCGTCCCATTCCTCGCCGCCTCCGGCGTAGGCCGTAACCGCCATACTGCCCATGAGGACGGACACACAAAGCGTTATCAGCAAAAGCCGCAGTTTTTTCATTCCGTCACCTCCGCCTGTTTCGTCGGCTTCTGGCCACTGTGACCAGAAGTGCCACCCCGGAGCTGCTGGAGCACCAGCGGCAGATCGGCAAGGGAGATACTCATGCCGCGCACGATCTCCACGATCTCGCTGTTTTCGGCCTCCAGCTTCTTCTGCTCCAATTCTTTAAGCCGCGCCTGCTGCTCGGCAATTTTGGCCTTGACCTTTTCAATCTCGGCCTCGATCTTTGCGCTTTTCGTAATTGCCATATCAAAAAACCTCCTTTACGGTAGTTGCCCGTAGGCGTAAAGATGGGACTGCCAATAGCTGCTGTTCAGGTTGGCATAGCTGATAGGGTCGCCACAATGGAGCATCCAGCCGTCGCCCACATAGATGCCCACATGAGAAATACCCGCTGTGTCATAGGTGCCGACAAAGAACACCAGATCACCGGGGCGGGGGCTGCTCGTCCGGGAGCAGATGTTATAAAGGCCCTGCGCCCCCAGCCGCCCGAGGCTCCAGCCGCATTGATTGTAGACATAGCTGACGAAGCCGGAGCAGTCAAAGGACGTGGACGGGCTGCTGCCGCCCCACACATAGGGGAAACCGAGATACTTTTCCGCTTCTTTCAGAATGGCGGCAAAGGTTTCATCGTCCAGATAGGACTCCGGGACTTCATGCTCCGGCGGGCGGTTGGTGATATATTTCCCGATATAGCCGGACGAGGGGAACAGATCAGGCCGGTTTCCCAGCGTGGACATATACAGGGCATACATGGAAAGCTGCTCCTCGGACATCATGTAAACCGGGACGTGGGAGAGATTGAAGTTTTCCAGCGTGACATAGCAGATGTAATAGTTGTACGGCACCTCCACCTCATAGTCGTTGCCCTCGCTGTCCGTCCGGGTAACGGTACGGTAGCGCACCTCCACCACCACATCCTCGGTCAAAATGTACTGGCGGTCAAAAAGGTCTTGCAGCGTCCCGCGCACCTCGTCCAACGTCCACGCGCCCTCATGGAGCGCGGAGATCATGGAGATCAGTACATAGGGATCGTGTTCAATGGTGTCGAGGTCAAAATGGTATTCGTCGTAATCGTGGGTGCGGGTGTAGGTGTCGAGGTAGCGTTGCAGCTCGTCCTCCAAAGCGCAGTAGGCGGCCTCGGCCCCCAGCATATCCGCGTCCTCCGCCTTATAGGTGCTGGCGGCGATGGCCGCAAGGGTGCTGTTTCCCACGGAAACCATCGAGGACATACACGATTGCAGGGTCAGCACCACCAGCAGGCAGCCCAGCGCAAGCAGCGTCCCCACGGGATGCCGCTTGACGAACGCCGCCGCTTCCCGGACAAACCGCTCCATAGCCGACGCGGTTTGTTCGGCGGCCTTGGCGGTCTGCTTGGCGGTTTCCCGCGCCTTGCGCTGATACTCCCGTTTCAGCTTGTGGCGGTGCCATAACCGGGTGGCGGCGCTCTGCGCCTCCGGCTGCTCCTGTGCGAACTTGCGGGAATGGTAGTCCGCCGTGGCCTTGATGTACCGGGACTCCGCACGGGCGGCGGCCTTGGCCGGGTGCTCCCGGATGGCCCTGCGTACCTTGTGCCGCCCATAGTGCAGCGTGGCCTCGCCGGAACGCTCCACAAAATGACCGCCCTCCACACCTACATTGTCGCGCTCCTCCTGATACACCTTTCCATGCAGAAAAGCATGGGTTTCATGTCCGGCGATCCGGGCGATCCGCTTGATGGGGCCGGGCTTTTTCGGCGGCTTCTGCTTTGCCAGCCTTTCACGGGCCTTGTTCAGCCGTTCCTCCCGGCTCTCCATGCGGAGCTTGGACTTGTGGAGCTTGGCCTGTTCGCTGTCGGTATGGAACTTCTGGCCACCGTGACCAGAAGCAGCCCCGCCCTTGGGCGGCCTATTCTGTCTGTTTTCCATTGGCGGCGTCCTCCGGCTTGGTGGTCAGCAGGTCGTAGATCTCGCCACGGGGGAAGCGGTCAACAAACGGGATGGTGACGCTGCCATAGAACAGCAGGCCCTCGCCGGAGTTGGACTGCGTGATATACGATAGCTGGTGCTCTGAAATGCCGATCTGCTTGGCAAGAATGGCGCGGTCACTCTGCGCCTGCGACAGCAGGATCATAAAATCCGTGTTGTCCAGAATGTTCTCGATCTCCCGGCTGGCCAGCAGGTCTTTCACATTCTGCGTCAGGGCCGAGGGGACGCAGCCCTGTTTGCGGAGCATCTTCCAGACGGTCACGAAGTAACTGGCGGTCAGCGGATCGCGGAGCAGAATATGGAACTCGTCAAAGTAGCACCACGTCGCCACGCCGTTTTTGAAGTTGGTTCCCACCGCAGAGGTGACAAAATCGTTGGTGATGTGCATGGCGATCTTGCGGAGGTTTTCGCCCATGCCTTTCAGCACAAAGCACACCACGCGGGAATTGAGGTTGACGTTGGTGGGATGGTTAAAGAGATTGAGGGAGCCTGTGCAGTAAAGTTCCAGCGCCGTTGCGATCCGCTTGGCCTCCGGCTCCGGCTGGCGCAGCAGCTCCTCATACAAATCTTGGAGCAGCGGCGTTTTGGCCGTTTCCAGCCCCAGCGCCATCTCCCGGTACACCTGACGCACACAGCGGTCAATGACGGTTTTCTCGATAGGCTGCAAACCGTCCCGGCCTCCCACCACCAGTTCACACAGCGACAGCAGAAAATCCGCTTTCAGGGACAGGGGGCTGTCTCCGCCGCCCATGTCCATCTGGACATCCATCGGGGAAATGTGGTTGGGGCTGTCCGGCGCGATCTCGATGACCTGACCGCCCAGCCGTTCCACCAGCGGGGCGTATTCGCCCATCGGGTCAACCACGATGATGCGATCCTGCGGAATGGCAAGAAAGACGTTCAGCAATTCACGCTTGGCGGCAAAGCTCTTGCCGCTGCCCGTGGAGCCGAGGTAAAGGCCGTTGGCGGATTTCAGCTTTTTTCGGTCAGCCATGATGACGTTATGGGACAGGGCGTTCATGCCGTAATAGAGGGACGGGCCATCCATGCGAAGCTCCCGGGTCATAAAGGGTACAAAGATGGCCGTGGAGCTGGTAGTCATGCCGCGCTGAATTTCAATGCCGTTGTAGCCGAGGGCCAGCGAGGACATATAGCCCTGCTCCTGCTGCCAGTCCAGCCGCTTGACGGCGCAGTTATATTTCTGCGCGATGCCGTTGACGGTGAAAATGTCGTTTTCCAGCCGCTCCCGCGTTGGGGCGGTGTTGACGATCAGGAACGTCAAGAGGAACATTCGCTCGTTGCGGCTTTGCAGGTCGGCCAGCAGCTCGGCGGCGTCCTTGGAAAAGGTGACAAGATCGGGCGGGAGAATGTCAGGGTCGTATCCGGCGCGGGTGGCCTTGCGCTGCTCCTCCACTTTCATCTTGTCGATGTCGGAGATTTTACCCTTGACCGTTTTAATGGCCTTGACCTGGTCCACCGTCTGAATGTGCATGGTGACAGTCAGCTCGGCGTCCAGCTCCAAAATCTCCAACAGCAGCTTGTCCGACAGCTCCGACGCCATAATCTGCAAGTAGGACGCCGCGCCCCATGTCTGGCCCACGCGGAACGAGCGGGTCTGCCGGAAGTCAAAGCTGTCCGGCACGATAAAGTCTTTCGTTCCCATGCCCGTATGGGCGATGTCCGCCCACTTGAAGCGGAACGGCTCCCGGCTGCCGGGGTGAAGCTGGCCGTGCAGCAGGGCCAGACGCTCCCGCCCGTCAAGGGGCTGGCTCTGTACCCCCAGTCGCTTAAAGTTGCCGATCACGTCCGCCTCTACACGTTCCAGACGGGGACGGGCGGCGGCCACATTTTCAGCGGGGATGCAAAAGGTGACGTACTTGGCCCGTTCGATACCGTTGTTGCTTTTGGCGATCTGGTTTTTCAGCATCCCCGTGTATTCCGTGCGGACGCTGTTGAAGCGGTCATCCGCCTCGGAGATATTCACCTTGTAGCGGCTCCCGGAGCGGCTGCGGCGGTTGACAAAGGAAAGCTGGAACGGCAGCGAACTGTCAAAATAATTCAGCCACGCACTCCAGCCGCCGAAAATGGCCGTCTGATCCTCGGCGGACGCAACGGAATAGTTGATGTCCTCATATTCCAGCGTTTTTGTGTAGACACCGCCGGGGAGCTGACAAATGCCGTCCGGCAGCATCCGCACATAGGGAATGGTCTGCTGGGCCGATATGGTCGCCGGACGATTACCGACCCGCGTCAGGCTTTTTGACTTCTTGGGGCTTTTGCTCAAGTGTGACCTCCTTTCCCGCAAATGGGGCGTAGATGTTCTGCGTCTGATAGGGCCTCACACCGGGCCGCAGGAACTTGGCCCGGATGATATTCCGGGCCACCTTTTCAACGGGCAGGCCGTCACGCTCATACATCGCCATGAAAAAGGCCGGGAGCATGAGCGCGATCATCAGGAACATCGCCCCGGTGCCGCCCAGCGCGTGACGGGTCAGCAGATACACGGGGATGCCCACGGCAGCCGCGCCGCCGAAGCAGATAAGCTGGCGGTGGGTGAGGTTAAAGGCAATTTTCGTCTTGATCTTGGAAAGATCGTTGGGAACATTCACATAGGGCAAGTAACGTCCTCCTTTCCGCTATCTTCTGGCCACCGTGACCAGAGGCCCGCTGTCGGCTCCACCTCGTTGCCCCACACGTCCCAGCCGGGAGGGGTCTGCCGTGCAAATAACTCCACGCGGGGCCTGTCGCCCATGAGGGCAACGATCTTGTCCCGCGTTTCGTCCGGCTTTTTGCTGTGGGCCTCGATGGGGGAAATGATAAACTGGTGGATGTCGGCGGCCTGCCGCTTGGGGTGTCCCTTGGTCGCCAGCAGGCAGACCTCGGCGTTGGCCCGCGTCCAGAAGCCCAGCCCATAAAACCAGCTATCCGCCTTTTTGTTCTTTTTGAGCCAGACAAAAGCGACGCTTTTATAGGTGAAGCCCCACGCACGGATGAGCCGCAAAGCCTCCGGGAGCTGCGGGAACGTGGCCCACATGAAAAGGGCGCTGTCCTTGGCCGCAAGCTCGGCCACAGGCAGCGCGCACAGCTCATCAATGCTCATGGTGGGATAATGGTTTTCTGCCGCCCCCTGCACTTTCTTTGCGGAGTAGCGCCACGGGGGATCGGCGTAAATAATTTCGTAGGTTCCTGTCATCATTCTCCTTTCCTGCCAGATGCCACAGCCTCCCGCGCCCGCCGGATGCGCTCCGTGGCGGGGCCGTAAAAGGCCGGGGCGGTTTCAAAGCAGACGAAGCGGCGGCCCGCGTTCAGCGCGGCCACGGCAGTTGTGCCGGAGCCAGCGCAGATGTCCACCACCACCTCGCCGGGGCGTGTGTAGGTGCGGATCAGGTACTCGCACAGGGCCACGGGCTTCTGCGTGGGATGCACGGTGGTTGTCACCGTGGGAAACGCCAGCACATTCCCCGGAAAGCGCCGCCCGTCGGACTCGCCGCTGGTGCGTTCAAACTTTCCGTAGTTGGGGCTGCTCCCGCTGCAACGGTGAATTTTCTTGTACGGCTTGCCCTGTTCAAACTGCGGAAAGTAGGCCGGGGACTTCTGGTAGAACACCAGAATATTCTCCGTCTTTTTCAGCGGAGCGCGGCGGGCATTGAGAAAACCCGTGTAGCGGCTTTTGTACCATACCCACTCATAACGGAGCATGGCGAGGTTGGACGCGCCCAGCACCTTGTCATAGGGACATTGTGCGAAAAACAGCACCGCGCCCTCTGGCTTGACGGCCCATTTCACCGCCTCCCACAGCTCCGGGAGCGGCAGCGGCACATCCCAAAAGTTCCGGGTCGTGCCGTAGGGCGGATCGGTCAGAAGCATATCCACGCTATGCTTCGGCAGGGAGCGCAGGCCCTCAATGCCGTCGGAGAGGTGCAGGCCCTCCGGGATCGGCTTCTGGCCACCGTGACCAGAAGCGGTGGTATCAGCGATAAGATCACCTTTCCTTTCTCAATGGGCGCTGAAGATGCTTTTGGAGATCGTCCCGGTTTTCATCAGCATGAAGCACAAAAGCACCGTATAGCCGATACAGCCCCAAATCGCGCCGATAGGATCTCCGCTTGTGGCGATCCCCTGAATGAGCACCGCATAGATCGCCACGCAGACGAGGATCAGCATACCCTGAAAGCCCACGGCAAACAGGGAGCGCAGATAATTCTGGCCCATCGCGCCAAGTTCCCGGTTGGAGAGCGTCGCCACGGGGATGGGGGCTAAACTGGTCAGCAGATATATCTCAATCATGCGGCCATATACGATCACGAAAATAAAAATGTTCAGCGCCAGCATGGTAAACTTAATGAGGAACGATTGCAGGAACAGGCCCAGCAGAGGGCCAAGCTCCATCATTTCAAGGGTCATTTCCAGATCGGCCAGCATATCCGGCGTGATGTTGGTTGCACCTGTGACAATGCCCGCCGCGCTTGCAATCACGCTTTGAGACACGTCAAAGACTGCCATGACGATATTGAACGTGTTGGACAGGATCAGGATGGCACAAGTGGTTTTGAATACCCATTTGTAGATATTCGCCACGTCGAACTCGTGCATATTGTTCTTTTCCAGTATCATCTGGATCAGCTCATAGGTGGCAACGAAGGTCAGGATCAATCCGGCAATCGGCAATATCACCGTTTCGGAAAGCTGCCGTATCAGGGAGAACACCCCGGCGTTCCATGCCGCCGGGGTAGTCCCCACCTGTACGGATATTTCCCCGACGCGGGTATTCACCGTGTCAAACAGCCCCTCGAGGTTTCCCATGATGCCCTCGATCAAAAGCCCTTTGAGCCATTCCGTGATCCATTCGGTGAGAATACCCATCGGCAGCTGCCCTTAAAACAGGGTAGACAGCAGAGGGATCAGGGTCGTGCCCAGCACGATGATGCCGCCGCCCGCCATGAGCTGCTTGATGCCCTGACTTTTGGCCGCTGCGTTATCCGAGCCGTAGCCCTCCAGCAGATTGACCACGCCCCACACGGCAAGGCCAGCGCCCAGCGCCACGACGAGCGTTTGCAGGGTAGTAACGGCAGAAGCAAAAAACTGCATAAGTCCTCCATTTCTCCGGGGGCAAAGCCCCGGCCATGAAAAAAGCCGCCATTTCTGGCGGCAGCTGATCCTCTGGACACCGTGACCAGAGGTTATACAAAGGCATCCGGGTCGTCGAGATCGTCATAGTTGAGGATGTCCTCGTCCTCGCCTGTGAGCGCCTCGTCCGGCACGTCCACCTTGTAAACGGTATAGGTTTCGTTGGGGTTGAGCTCGTCCATCCGCCGCGTCACAAGGCTGTTGAGGTCAAAAGCATTTTTCACCTTGTCGGCCTCGGCGGTGTATTTGTAGTTGGGATGCTGCTTCAAATCGTACTTCTTGGAGTAGAACGGCGGCAGTCCCCGGATCTGCAAAATGCACCGATCTCCGGGCATGGTAGCAAGCTCACTTGGGGTCATCAGCTCCCGCCCCAACCGCTGCGTGTTCTGACTGTAGCTTTCTGACTGGCCCCGTGAGCGTCCCTCGGTCTGCATGGAGATGGTGGCCTTTCCCAGCCAGTTTTCCGAAATTTCCTTGATGGTGGAGCTTTCGCGTCCGCCGAGAAACAGCACGCTGTCCATGTTGCCGAGGATGGTTTCCGCGTTCTTATCGTAGATGGCCTTGCATTGGACCAACTGCTGATACAGCAGGCACAGGCTGATCTCACGGGAACGGATGACGGCCACCAGCTTTTCAAGCTGGGGTACCTGTCCCGTGTTGGCCGCCTCGTCCCACAGTACCCGCACATGATGGGGCAGCCGTCCGCCGTGAACATTGTCCGCCCGTTCACACAGGAGGTTGAACATCTGCGAAAAGGCCAGCGCCACAAGGAAATTGTAGGTGCTGTCCGTGTCGCTGATGCAGAAAAAAGTAGCCGTCCGGCGATCTCCCATGCGGTCAAGCTCCAGCTCATCATAGGACATGATCTCCCGAAGCTGGGGAATGTCAAAGGGGGCCAGACGTGCGCCGCAGGAAATGAGGATGCTTTTCGCGGTCTTGCCGCTGCTTAGCTTGAATTTACGGTATTGCTTCACGGCGAAGCAATCCGGCTTGCGTTTGGCAAGGCCGTCAAACATATAATCCACGGCGTTCTTATAGTTTTCGTCATCCTCCTTGACCTCCATGCCGGAGATCATGTCCACCAGCGTATTCATATTCCGATCCTCGGCAGGCCCCTCAAAAATGATATAGGCAATCAGGGCGCAGTACAGAAGCGTTTCAGCCTTCGTCCAGAACGGATCGCCCTCCTTGCCCTCGCCCTTGGTGTTGGTGATCAGGGCGTTCACGAATTTCAGGATGTCGGCCTCGTTGCGGATATACGACAAAGGGTTGTAGTGCATGGACTTGGAAAAATTGATGCTGTTGAACACCTTGATCTGATAGCCCCGACGCTGCAAAAAAGCGCCGACCTGCCCCAGCACACCGCCCTTGGGGTCTACCACCACATAAGAAGAATGTGCCTGCAAAAGCTGGGGCGTGAGCCAAAAGCGGGTCTTTCCCGAGCCTGACGAGCCGATGCCGCAGAAATTGAGATTGCGGGCGTTTGCGGGATTTTTCGGGCGGGTGTTCATGGTGAGCCGTTCAGTGGCGGTCAGCAGCATATTGTTTTCAAACTTGGGATTGACAAAAGGCTTGATGTCTTTTTCTGTTCCCCAGCGGGCTGTGCCGTACTCGGCATCGCGGCGAAATTTCTTTGCTTTTTTCGCCTTGCAGTAGATCAGCAGCCGGAAACCGACTGCGCCCACAATGCCGACAAACCAATCCAGCGGGGCAAGTCCGGGGGCGAAGCTGGCAAAGGCCGCGCCGATGGTCTGGCCCAGCCCCAGCAGCTTTTCCCCGAAGCCCGCACCAGCGGCCAGACGGTACGCCGTGCCGATTTTCAGGCAAAACCAGCCGATGAACAGGTACGGGATATTCGGAAGAACATACTTCCTGATTTTATCTGTCGCCATGCGCCGCCTCCTTTGTCAGCTCCCGCTGGGGCTGCTTTTTCACCTGTTCCTCCGCCTGCCGGAGTTGCTCCCGGATCGGCGGCTGCCGGGATTTCGCCCGTTTTAGTTCCAACCGGGAATACTCGGCAAAGCAGCCTGTGATGGCGTCGGCCTGCCGTGCCTTGAACAAAAGCAGATATTTTTCCTCTCCCACACGGCGGATGGCATAGTCCACGCCCCATTTCCGGGCCACCTTGTCAAACAGCTTAGGCGTGTCCACTTCAATGGCGTTGGTGTCCCCACCGTGGCCCATGAGCTTTCGCACACTCTGTTTGCCGTGGGGTGTCTGCGCCTTGCGGTGCTCCTTGGCGATCTTCCGGCCCACGGCTGCCACCACATAGGCCAGCGCACGGGCGGTCAGCTTGGATGCCTTGACGCTGACGGCGATGGTCTGCCGGGACACTTCATCTCCGACGATAGCTTACACCTCCTTTGTCCTCTGGCCACCGTGACCAGAAGCGGCCTATCTGTCCTCGCGGCTGGTGGGAAGCCGCAGCTTTTCCTCGTTCAGCGCCGAACGGTCTATGACCTCCTGATACGCCGCCATCTGCTCCCGGATATTCAGCTTGGGATAGGCGAAGATACGGTGCTCCGGGGGAATATCCTCCATCCCGTGATACCGCTCCACAAAGCTGCCGCCGTTATTGAACACATAACCGCCGGGGGCGAAATGGCCGCCGTCATTGATCCGTGCGTCCCGCCCGTAGGCTTCAAAGTCGAAGTAGGGCAGCACATTGTCCGGTACATCCAGCATTTCCATTTCCTCAATGTAGGCTCGGCCCAGCGCCTCCTCGCTGTCAATGCCGGGGTAGAAGTCATAGCAATCCAGATTTTGCGCGAGGTTGATCAGGTCATGGACGCTGCCTGTGTATTCGCCGCTGTCAATGACGGCCTCAAACTTTTCAATGTCGCTCTGGTCGAGGTCAGACAGCACATGAGCCAGATGGTTCAGCTCGTCAATGCTTTCATACTCGCCCAAATGGTCATACAGGCCCAGCACATCACCGTCAAATGAGGTAATAAAGATTTCCTCATACCGTACCCCATCCACGCCGATGCGCTTCAAAAGGGCCTGCACCTCCTCCGTGGTGGCCGGGAATTTCAGCGTTTCGCCCACAAGCCGCCCCTCGTTGTATTTGCCGGGGTTGGTAATGTAGGCTTCAAACAGGGATGACATTTTCAGCACCTCCTTGTCAGAACATCGTATATGCCGCGCACAATGTACTCGGCGCAGGGCAGCGCGATAGCATTTCCCAGCGCCCGGTAACGGTGGGCGGACAGGATTTCCTCACCATCCGCGCCGCACTTTGTCCAGCCCTCCGGCAGCCCCATGAGCCGTTCACATTCTCTTTCCGTGGGAAAGCGGACACAGCCCCCGGCAGGATCGTCCTCATACCAAAAGGCAAAGGGACTGACCGCACTGGCTAACAGAGTGGGAAAAGGGTCAGTTGGCAGTCCGAAGCTGTTTCGGAACGCCTCAGTTGTCCGCTCCTTTGCCGATGCCCGCATACGGTAACATTGAAAGGGTCTGGTGATCGGTACACGCCGCCCTGCTTCAATAAAAGAGCTTCGATTTCCGCAGGCGGCGGACAGCCCGCAATCTCCGCCAGACGCAGAAATTGACTGCACTGTGCGGGGCTTAAAAAGTATTTCGTGGGAACATTGTCCTCCAAAGTCTGCCACAACAAAGACGCGCTGCCGTCGTGCCAGTCGGGGGCTTGCCCAATGCTGGGCATCCATGAGCCGCCATGCGAGATCGGGTGTGTGCCCTCGCACCATTCCGGCTCCTGCCCATCTTCCAGAAGCAGGCATTGAAATGTCGGCGGCTGTGAACGCTGAGAGCACGGCTCTAAAGTCCATCTGGTCATTTGAAAAAAACGCTCCCATGACGTTCTCCCAAACAGCGATTGCTGGAAATATACCATTTGTTGCCTCCCTCATTTCACGGATTATACGGATCGCATGAAAGAACAGGCTGGATTTTTCCCCGGCAAGACCGGCCCTGTTGCCGATCTGAGAGAGGTTCTGGCAGGGTGAGCCAAAGGTGATGATGTGGACGGGCGGGATGTCGCCGCCGTTCAGCTTTGTCACATCCCCTAAATGCGCCATACCGGGAAAGTGGCGTTTCGTTATGGAGATAGGCGCTTTTTCTATCTCGCTGGCCCATGCGGGCACGATACCGCAGCGCACCGCCGCCAGCGGGAACACGCCGATCCCGTCAAACAGGCTCCCCAGCCGGATCTCGCTCATATCAGCGGCGGCCCTGACGCTTTACGGTCAGGATGCCGTCCAGCGTGGTTGCCGTGATCCCCAGCCGCTGGGCAACAGCCACATCGTTTTTCATGCCTTCCGTGGAGATGCTGCCGCACACCACCAGCACATGAGAGCGGCGAAGCAGGTCGCGGCCCATGTCGATGCCGCTCTTATGTTCCTCGGGAACGGCGTCGTTCAGGAAAAGGGGCTGATAGAGCGTGGGGCAGATGGGCGAAAAGCCCGCCTCATAGGCAGCGCGGCAATACTTGGCGGCCTGCTCCGTCGCCTCGCAGGGATCGCCGCTCCACGCGGCGGTGATATACGCAAGGGGTCGTTTCATTTTGAAAACCTCCATTTTTATAATGTGGTGGGTCAACCTTTTTCCCCCGCCCTTTTCCAATCTTGGAAAAGGGGGCGGCTCTGGAGGATATACCCCCGCCGCTTGCCGGAGAAAAAGCACAGCCGGGGCAGGCGGTCAAGGGCAAGGCCGCCGCACACGGCGGGGCGAAGCCCCCTTGACAGCCCACTCCCGCCTGTGCTCGATTACGGGCGGCGACGGGGGATATAACCCAAAGAGCCTGTCCTATCGGGGCAGCAAAAAGCCTCTGGTCATGGTGGCCAGAGGTCGTTACTTTTCCATATCCATTTTCTTGTCGGGCTTGGCAAGCTCGGGCGGCTGCCGCTCTTTCCAGTCCTCCAGCAGCGTCATGATCTGGTCTTTCATCTGCCGGGGCGTGGCCTCCTTGCCAAAAAACTTTTCCAGTTCAGCGCCAGTAATGATCACGTCACGATCCTCCTTTTTCTTTTCTTCACACAAAATACCGTCGATCACATCCGGGGAGAGCTTGTTTTCCTTGTCCAGCTCGCGGAGCCGCTTTGCCTGACCCTTGGAGGGCGAAGCCTGCTGGCCCTCAATGGACACGGCGATATACTTCTGGTGCTTGGGGCGCACACGGGAAATTTCCACAGCCGGGGTGAAAGACAGCTTTCCGTCATCCATCGTCTGCTTCAATTCCGGCACAAGATCATTGAGCCAGATATACCGCTGCACGGTTTTCACGCTCATGCCGTTGCGTTGGCCCACGCTTTCAAGTGAGAGCTTTCCGGCCTCGGCGCTGTCGCCGCGCGCCCCCTGATGCTTGATGGCCTCATACTGCATTTTCAGGGACATAGCCTTTTCGCTGGGCAAAATCGTTTCGCGCTGACGGAGGTTGTCATCCGTCATAGCGAGAATGGCCTCGTCATCCGTCATATTGCGGACGATACAGGGCATATTGCGATACCCGGCAAGCTGGCTGGCCATCTGGCGGCGGTGGCCCGCGATGATCTCATAGCCGCCGCCCTCACGGGGACGTACCAGCGCGGGCTGGTTGACGCCGCCGTTGCGGACACTCTCCACCAGAGATTTCATTTCCGCATCGTCACGGACACCGAAAGGATGATCCTTGAAAGGGTGCAGGTCGGAAAGGTCAAGATAGACGATTTCCTCTTTTTCGGCGCGGGTAGCGTCGCGGGGTGTAGGCGGCACTTCCGGGGCCGGAGGTGCTCCCTTTTCCTCGGGGGCTGCATGGGTTTTGCCAGCCTTGGGCGGCTTGGTCTGCTCCGGGGCCACTTTTTTCGCCTTGGACGGGCGGCCACGGCGGGGCTTTTCCGCCTGTGTCTCTTTCTTGGCCCCCGGCTCGGTAGGCGCAGCTTTTTCGGATTTTGCGGGGCGGCCCCGTTTGGGCTTGGTTTTCTCCGGCTCCGGCATGGGCTTTTTCCATTCCTGCTTGCTGTACTCGGTGACGGAAACAGGCTGGGCTTCCGGCTCCTTGGGGATGTCCGTCGGAGCATCCTTTTCCGGCGTGGAACGCACAGCGGAAAGGTCGATCACCTTTGCGGACGGAGCGGGGCCGGCGCCCACATCAGGGATCTCGGCCTGCTCCTTTTCCGGGGCTTTTCCCGGCATTTCAGGCGGGGTCTGTTCCTCCGTGGTAGGGGGATGCTTGTTTTCTTCTGCCATGACACGAATAACCTCCTTGACAAGAATTTAGGCCATGCCGCACGGCTGGCCCATATCGGCACACAGAGAAAACGCTGTCTGCATACAAAAACACCGCCTATGTCTTGTTAGGCGGTGCATTGTGTAAGGCTTGGCAGCTCATTTTCAGTTGTTTTTCTCTGTGTGCCCTTGTCAAGCGATGTTTGTGCCATGAAATTGCCCATCTTTTCGGCTGCGCTTTCCTGCATCTGGCGTGTGACGTGGGTGTAGGTTCTTAGCGTGAATCCCGCGTCGAAGTGTCCAAGCATACTGGATACCGTTTTCACGTCTACGCCGTTTTGCAGTGCTAAGGTTGCGAATGTGTGTCGTAAGTCGTGAAATCTCAGGTGTTCCAGCCCTGCATCCTTTAGGATCTTCTTGTGGATGTTGACCACCGAGTCCGGGTGGTACATCTCGCCCGTTTTAGGTGATGGGAACATCCACGGGTTGCTCGGGTGCTTCTGATGCTCCGCGATTAGCAGGTCGACGGCATCCTGCGGGATTGAGATTTTTCTGATCGAGTTTTCTGTTTTCGGGCGCGTGATATCGGGTTCTCCGGCGTTGTTTCGCCCTGCCTGCTTGCTGACGGAAATCGTCTTGTTTTCGATGTCCAAGTCCGACCATTGGAGCGCCACCAACTCGCCCTTGCGCAGGCCGCTGATGAGCTCCAGATAGAACATCGGCAGGACGCCACGCTGGTCGGCGGCTGTCAAATAGGACTTGATTTGCTCTGGCGGCAGGATCTTCATTTCGTACTTCGGGATTTTGGGCGGAATGCAGTCATTTGCCGGGTTTCTGAGGATCAGGCGCTCTTTGACCGCGCGGGCGAGTGCATTGTGCAGCATCGTGTGGATGCCGCGAATCGTCGAGTCGCTCAGCCCTGGCTGTTTCCCTTTCTGCGCTTCTCTTAACCGACCGTGCTCCTGTAAATCCTTGTACAGCCATTGCAGGTCACGTCCGGTCAGCTTTTTGAGTGGAATATCACCAATACGCGGCGTGATGTGTAGTTCGATGCCGCGCCGGTAATACTCTGCGGTCGAAAATCGCAGATGCGGCTTTGCATATAATTCGTACCATGTTTGCAGCCATGTGCCGAGCGTGTACTCGTCTGCTCTCCGTACATCGACGCTTTCCGCTTCCGCAACCGCCTTTGCCAGCTTCTCTTTTACTTCTGCCTGTGTCTTGCCGAGGACGTTCTTAATCAGCCGCTTGCCGGTCTTTTCGTCATATCCGGCTGTGTATCGTCCTTCCCAGCGTCCATCCTTGCGCTTGCGGATGTTGCCTTCACCGTTTGCCCGTTTCTTTGCCATGTCTGTGCCTCCTTTTCTTCGGTAGCACAAACAACTACCACAGAACCGGCACAAAGTCTACTGATTTTTTCGGAAGATCGGAATATTTTTATCCGGTTCTGCACACATCGAAAATCCTTATTCTTTGTTTACTGCGGCGCAGTTTTTGACTCTGATAAATGATGTTGACAAATGTTATCATTCATGATATTCTTCAAATATAACGTGAGTTAACATTTGCGATAGGGGTGGTATGCAATGGAACATCTCAAACTGTCTGACGGCGAATGGAAACTGATGAAAATGCTCTGGGCGGGGCAGCCGCAGACGTTGGCGGAACTGGTGACTGCTTTGGACGCAGACACTGGATGGAGCCGGGCGACGATCTTTATGATGCTCAAGCGTTTAATTGCCAAGGGCGCGGTCACGATGGATGACAGCGGAAAATTTCAGAAATACAGCGCGGCGATCACGTATTCGGATGTCGAGCCGGAGGAAACAGAATCGTTCCTGTCCAAGGTCTACGGCGGCAGTGTGGGAATGATGGTATCGAATTTGGTCGGACGCGGTGCGCTGTCCGAACAGGAGATTCAGGAACTGAAAGCCATTTTGGACGCAGCGGAAAAACAGGAGGAATCCTCATGCTGAAAGAAGTTTTGACCGTTTCCGCGCTGATAGCGGTTGTGCTTTTGGTGCGGGCGATATTCAAAAACCGCGTGCCGAAGCGGATGCTCTATGCGCTTTGGCTGGTCGTGCTTTTGAAACTCTGCTTGCCGGGAACACTGGTTTCTCTGCCGGTTCTTCCGGCAGAGGACGCGGCAGTTCCGGCGCAGAGCGCAGAGCGACCCGTGCAGACTGCACCGGTGATTCAGCGACCCGCACAAACCGTGACGAAACCGCAAACACCTGCGCAGCAACCGGTTTCCCCGGTACAAGAAACTGCGAAACCGGCTGCAAAGCCGTTGACGACGGCACAGATTCTTCAAATTGCCTGGTTCAGCGGCAGCGCATTGCTCGGACTCTGGCTGTTCGGCGCGTGGGCGGTGTTTACGATTCGGCTGCACCGCGACCGGCGTTTTCTCGGCAAGCGCGGCGGAACGTGCATCTATGTTTCCGGCGCGGTCAAATCGCCGTGCCTTGCCGGTCTGATTCCGGCGGTCTATCTGACAGAGGACGTGCTGCAAGCGGACGAGGCGGAATTGATCCTGCGTCATGAGCTGACGCATTTGCGGCATCTGGATTTTCTGTGGTCGCTTTGCCGCACAGCGGCCGTGACCGTCTACTGGTGGAATCCGTTCATCTGGCTTGCTGCGATTTGCTCTAAGCGCGACGCGGAGCTGGCGTGTGATGAGGCAGTCGCCGCCAAGCTGCCGGAGAGCAAGCGCCTTGCCTACGCCCGCGCGATTCTGGCACAAGCACCGCGCAAAACGGCAGCGCTGAGTTTGGCTGGACCTCCAGTCAAGGAGCGCATTTTGTTCCTGACGAAAAAGCAGCGCACCAGCGTATTGTGTGTCATTCTGGCTTTGCTGCTCGTCGTGTCCGCGACCGGCTGCTCGTTTGCGGAGCTGACGCAGCAGAAAGCGGGAGAAATCACAATGCCGGATCATGCAGCCGATTCCAGCGCAAACGCAACGCCGCAAGAGGCGGATTCTGCGCTGCCGGTCATGGATACGGTTGAACTGATTGGGTTCGTTGCCGATTCGCAAACGCCGTGGATTGAACTGTACGAAAGCACAGACAGCAAGGAGCCGCTTGCAAAGATTCCTTATGATCTGATTGCGGCGCTCCCCGGCTGTGACAGGAAAAGTGAAGCCTTTACCTTTGGATTTCTTGATTCCACCACATTCTACTATGGCGAGATCGGCGCGTTCTGTTGGTGCGTCGCCGCGCTGCCGCCCGCAGCCGGAACAGGCGCAGCAAATGTCTGCACTTCCCCGGACAGCGGCGAAACGTGGGAAATTTCTGACCCAAACGCGCTTTATACCGGCACGGTCATCGGCGCTGGCTTTGCGTCTGAAACGGTCGGCTTTATCAGCTACCGCTACTTTTTTGACAACGGCCCCGAAATTGCGCGGACGCTGGACGGCGGCAAAACATGGACGCGGTTGGAACTGGATATTCCGGCAGAATATGCGCAGTACAATATGCAGCCACAGAATCCAACGTTTTCCGGCAATGACGGCAGCTATCCGATCATACTGCTTGGCAAGGACGGAAACGACCGCACCACGACACTTCAAACGCATGACGGCGGCATGACTTGGACGTGGGATAGTATTCAGGCAAGCGACAGCAATACACTTGATCTTCCAGAAGAAGCTGCCGCATGGGTCAACACATATCTTTCTGCGCAGTACACTGTATTGGACACGCAGACCTTTGATTTCGACGGCAACAACAATATTCTGCTGCTCGTTGGCAGTGAAAATCCCTCAGTTACCGGCTACCAGGTATTCGCCTTGGAGCAGAATGACGGCGCATACCTTCTCTATGCGTGGAATGAATCGTATGGCTGGGATTCCTCGCTTGAAGATATGGTCTGCGCGATGCGTACAGACACATTTGCCGCTGTCTACGGTTTTACAAAAGGCAGCGATCCGGCATTCGATATGCTTGAGCTTACGCTTGACGACGGAAGCGAAGAAACTGTTTCCATCGAGCCGAATACGCCATTCCTGCATGTGATCCCCGGTAGGCTGAAAGAAGTTCAGAACATTACACTTTCCGGCAGCGAAACGAATACGAAACAAAATATTGGTCGCGGCTGGAATGCACGCCCCGACAGCGTTGAAGATACCTATCCGATGAATGACAGCATCTGGTCAAGAGTTCACGCAAGGCTGGATTGCGGACACTGGGTACCGGAATACGAAGATGGGGTCTGGGAATTTGAGTTGGAGGACAGCAAACGGAGCGACCTGCCCGGCGATATTTTCCAATGGCCGCGCTATTATTCTGCATTTGTCGATTATTTCAGCGGCATGAACGCTGACTTGCACTATCTGGATGCGGATGCCGTCTGGACAAAGGACTTGTCGGAAGACGGGCAGACAATGATCGTCACAATGACGTGGGGCGATGTATCGTTGACACTTCACTATTCGCTCCAAACACAGGAAATCAGTTTCGGTGATAGACTGCCAGCAATAATGACGCTGACAATTTTTGACCTGAGCACAGCTCCATCTGGTGAAAAAACGTGCACGCTGTCTGCCGAAGATGCAGCGGTCGTAGAGACGCTAT
>OGNC01000478.1_pt1 | contig 26388 bp, 23 predicted proteins | sample 1573311 | NCBI WGS metagenome assembly OGNC01 (sample SAMEA2581889, study PRJEB24529) | metagenome | biome: Human gut stool | place: China | collected 2011
GGCCGTATCGTGGTGGGCCACAAGAAAAACGGTACGCCCATCTTCCAGCACGCTTATGCTCATACACAAAAGGAGCTGACGGAAAAGCTCCATCAAAATATCGAACGCTATCAGGATGTGGAGCTGACCGAGGACAGCCGGATGACTTTGGGCGAGTGGCTGGACCGTTGGCTGACGGACTATAAGGAGAATACCGTCCGCCCCGGCACCCTTGCGGGGTATCGAAGCTGCATCGAAAACTACATCAAGCCACAGCTTGGAGGCAAGCAGGTGTCGCTGGTGACATCGCAGGATGTGCAGAAACTCTATCGGAGGCTGAAAGAGAACGGGCGGGTCAGGGAGCATCCGAGGTTTGGTTCCGCTCTGTCGGATACCACCATCAACCGCCTCCACGCCATCTTCCATCAGGCGATGGAGGACGCCCTCCACGCGCATATCATCGCGAAAAATCCCACCGTGGGCGCAACGGTGCCAAAGGCAAGCCATGCACCGAAACGTGTCCTGACCGACAAAGAACTGGACACATTTCTGGACGCCGTGCGGGAAGACAAGATATGGGGTGACTTCTTCTACGTGGAGCTGACCACGGGCCTGCGGCGGGGCGAAATTTGCGGACTCATGTGGCAGGACTTTGACGCGCGGAACGGTGTCCTTCAAGTGCGCCGCACCCTTCATAACAGAAAGCTGGGTGTCGATATGCTGGGCAAGACCAAGACCCGCAGCGGTGAGCGCACCATCGTCCTGCCCCGCAGCACGGCGGAAATTCTGCGCCGCCGAAAAGAGAATGCGATCACGCGATGGATCTTCCCAGACCCTGTCCGACCGGAGCTGCCGCTGTCTCCGAACTGCGCCTACACGCATATGAAAGCGATCTTACACAAGGCGGGACTGCCGGACATCCGCTTTCACGATCTGCGCCACACCTTCGCCACCCACGCCATCGCCAGCGGCGTGGATGCCAAGACCCTGTCGGGGATTCTGGGGCATACCAACGCCAGCTTCACGCTGGATACCTATACCCACGTTACACCGGATATGCAAAAAGCCGCCAGCGGCATCGTTGGCGGCTTCATGGAAGACTTGCTCGGAAAGGGGCTGAGACCTTGGCAAAGAAACGGAAAAGCGGAACCGGCACCGTAAGACAGCGCAGCGACGGCCGGTGGGAGGGCCGCGTTGTCATCGGCTATGATGACAATGGCCTTCCCAAGACGAAGAATGTCCTCGCCAAAACAAAACGGGAATGTCAGGAGAAGCTACGTCAGCTCACAGAAAGCATGGTGGGGCGAAATGACCGAAAAGTTAAGTCGGATATGCTGTTCGGAGACTGGCTGTGCTACTGGTACGAAACCCACAGCAAGCCGACGCTCCGCGCCTCCACGCAGAACAACTACGAAAATGTCATCCACAACCATGTCCTGCCGGAGATTGGAAAAATCCCGCTGAACAAATTGTCACAGAATGATTTGCAGCAGTTCTACGGGCGGCTGAAAAAGAATGGCCGCAAGCGTCTGACGGAGCAATACGGCGCGGGACTTTCCGACCGCATGGTGCGGATGTGCCACGCGGTCTGCCGCTCCGCCTTGGAACGGGCCGTGCGGGATGACCTGCTCCGTACAAACCCCGCCATCGGCTGCAAGCTGCCGCCGAAAAAGGCAAAGGAAATGCAGGTGCTGGATCGGGAGGAATTGCAGAAATTTCTCATTCAGGCGCAGACGGACGGGTACTACGAGCTGTTTCTGCTGGATCTCTGCACCGGCCTGCGGCGGGGTGAATTGATAGCGCTTCAATGGGAGGATCTGAACTTTGAAACCGGTGTGCTGACCGTCAACAAACAGGCGTACACGGTAAACGGCGAATTGCAGATTATCCCACCGAAAACAAAAGCGTCCGTTCGAAAACTGGTGCTACCGCCTGCGGTGCTGGCTGTGCTGCGGGAGTACAAAAAGACGGTGGACTCCCGCTGGATGTTTCCGTCCCCAGTGAAGGCGGACCGACCGATCACGCCCGGCGTGGCGCGCAGGCGGCTTCAGACGATACTGGAGCGGGCAGACTGCAAGCGTGTCAGATTTCATGATCTGCGGCACACCTTCGCGACGCTGGCGCTGGAGAACGGCATGGATGTGAAAACCCTCTCTGCCATGCTGGGCCATGTGTCGGCGGTGACAACGCTGGACATCTACACCCACATCACCGGTGATATGCAGCGCGCTGCTGCCGCCAGCATTGACCGGAGCATCGGCAAGGCAGAGCCGCAGGAAGAAACGGAACCGGAGCGGAAAGGCATTGTGGATTTCCAGCCCTATGTAGGGAAGAAAAGAAAACCGGGTACCGGCTGCGTCAGCGAACTCAACGACCACCTATTTGAAGGGCGCTATTCTCCCATATGGCCGGATGGGACGCAACATTCCCGCAACGTCTACGCCCACACCCGCGAGGAGTGCGAGGAAAAGCTCAAGGCGCTGATCACGGAGATGAACGAGGAACGCAAAAATCTCAAGGAGCAGCTTGCGGGCATCGCTCCGCCAGAAAAGCTGACAAAAAAGCAGCGCAAGTTGTGGGACTATATGCGCCTCCGCCCGGAGGTCACGGAGTTCTCAACCATCGCCAAACGAACCGGCCTGGCGCGGAATACGGTTAAGAAGCACTATGGGATGGTAGCGGCAATGCTGGGGAGAAAATAGAAATCACGGAAGTGCAAGAACAGAGGCGAAGAAGATTGATTGGAATCATTGCCTCTGTTCTTCCTGTTTCGTTATAGATGAAATATGTAAAAAACTAAGATAATTCTATCACAGTATTGCGTATGCGTAATGCGGATTCTTGTCTTTTACTAAAATCGATGGTACTATGTTGTGTACGGCCTCACGGCAGAAAACTACCACATCATCCAGCAGGCATTTGCCGAACGCTTCTATCGTGAGCCATAAATGAACTTGAAATATCGGAGGTGCAGCATGGCTATACCGAAGCTGAAAAAGCAGAATATTATTGATGCTCTGAAATTCATCGACGAGAAGGGAGTTCCCGACCATAATGCAAGCGTAAAATATGCACTTGTGTCTGGGGCCGGGAAAAAATATCCGCCGAAGTATGTGGTGGCTGTTGCTGACCATTTGGCAAACGGCACAGATATTTCAACAACTGGATTTAATGCCGTTGAAGCGAAAAACTATTTGGAGGGGCAGGGATTTACCATCGAGACTAAGCAGCAGGAGAAGTTTGAACTTACCATTACTGCCGAAAGCGTCGAGTCAACAGATGAACGCTTTACAATGAATAATCTGAGCCTCGGTGATAACTATAAGCCGCTGGATGCCTGTTTCAAGAGGGCAAATGGAGACGTAATCAAGCGAGCCTACAGCAAAGGCGAAAGAAGAAATTCCAATCAAACCTTGCCCCGCATTGCCTGTCAGGTGTTCGAGAAGCAGCTTGCTGCATTATCGGTTGAGGACAAGGAGAACTTCCCTGTCTGCAAATATAACCCGGACAGCGACGTAATCAGAGGTATTTATACGAGTGTTGACGATTTCAAGAAGCACCGCAACACAATAGAGTACCTGACATACGGCTATGACAACGGACGGCAGTTTGTTATCTATTGCTGGAATATCTTCTCTACGATTATCTTCGTTCAGGAATGTTTGAAGCGTTTCGGTGAATCGGGAGATCAGTTTATTTTGACATACCGCGAAAAAGATGAGAAGGAAACCGCAGCGGCAGAAACGGAAGCTGCTGTTCAGGAAGAGCTTGTTCAACAGTTCAAGGGATACCGAAATCCGTTTTCTTCCATGCTGATTGAATCAAAAAATCTGATTTTCAGGGGTGCGCCCGGTACCGGAAAATCTTATCTTGCCAAAGAAATCGCTGCGGACATCATCAGCAATGGGTACTTTGACGATTACACACTTCTTACTGACGAGCAGAAAAAACAGGTTGAGTTCGTTCAGTTCCATCCGAGTTATGACTACTCTGATTTTGTTGAAGGACTAAGACCGAAAATCAATGATGATGGGACAATGGGCTTTGAATTGCAGGATGGCATTTTCAAGAAGTTTGTTGCCCGTGCCAGAAAGAACTATGAGGACTCCCAAAAATCCAGAGAAACCGTAGAAAAGGAAGTCACGGTTCAAGAATCCATGACAGAGTTTTTCTCCGGCGTTGAGTTTGGCGTTGACACATTTAAGACGATCAATGGAAATGAATTTACCATTACCGGCGTGGATGACGGGCATATCCATATTTCTATTCCCGGAAACGCATCTGTCAACAGGCTTGCTCTGAGTTTGGATGAAGTTCGGAAGATGCTGGAATCCGAGCAGAAGTTTGAAAAAATAAAGGATATCACGTCCTTTTTCGGAAAGACGTTTGCTACGCAAGGATATTCCTATGACTTTGCCATCTATAAAGCAATCAAAGCAAAGAAAAGTACAATTTCAAAAGCAAAGGCAAAACAGGAGGAACTGAGAAAATACATATTCATCATAGACGAAATCAACCGCGGTGAAATTTCAAAGATTTTCGGTGAATTGTTCTTTGCAATAGATCCCGGTTATCGCGGTAAAGCCGGAGAGATCTCCACGCAGTATTCCAATCTGCACTCTGACCCCGGCGAAAAGCTCTATATTCCTGAAAATGTCTATATCATCGGCACCATGAACGATATTGACCGCTCTGTGGACAGCTTTGATTTTGCCATGCGTCGTCGCTTCCGATTCGTAGAACTCAGAGCGGATGAGCGCCTTGAGATGCTTGCGTCGCTGGAAAACGAGGAGTTGGAGGCTGAGGCAATCAGAAGGATGGCTGCGCTCAATAAGGCAATCGCAGAGGTCGAGGATCTGAATGAAAATTATCAGATCGGAGCGTCTTACTTCCTGAAGTTGAAAACACTTGATTTTGACCAACTTTGGACTGATTATTTGCAACCGCTCCTACAGGAATACATTCAGGGAATGTACGATGAGGAAGGAATTATGAATCGGTTCGCAAGGGCATACGGCTATCAGAAACCTGCCAGAGGTGATGCGAATGAAGCTGCTCAGGATCAAGGATAACTCCCAGCAGAAAAAAGATGCCTTTTCTCAAGTAGCGAGGCTGACAGGCAAAATTGCAGATAAAACATTGGAACAGCTTGAGCGTGAAGGTGTGTTCGTATTTCCTGAAACCGTAAAGGATGCAGAGGATATTACGCAAGATCAGATGATCCTCCAAAGCGTCAATGATACCTATCGCTCTGGTAATGTGATGGGCTTTCTTGGCTACGGTGATGAGCGGCTTGTGATCGCGTCCCGTTTTTGCGGAGAGGGTGAGGATTACTTTTTCCAGTATCTTTTAGACAAAGTTCTGGACTTCCCAAATATCGTAGATTTGGATGCAGATGCCAATCAAGACAATCGGCTGTTCAATTTCCTGCTGTTTCTGTTTCCGTATTACCTCAAAGCAGCGATGCGGAAGGGCTTGTTCAAAAAGTATATCCGCCACAGGTACAATGATGGAAATGTAAAGGGCACGATTGATATCGCAAGACATATAGAGAAGAACACCCCGTTTGTAGGAAATGTTGCATACAGCCAGAGAGAGTTTTCCTACGATAACAGTCTGATGGAGTTGGTGCGGCATACCATAGAGTTTATCAAAAGAAAGCCTTACGGCAATAAACTTCTTATCAAAGTGAAAGACGAGGTAAAACTCGTTATAGATGCGACTCCGGGATATGAGCCGTATGACAGGCAGAAAATCATTGAACAGAATAAAAAGAATACCGTCCGCCACGCTTATTTCAGAGAGTATCTCGCATTACAAAGGTTGTGTCTCTTAATCCTCCGACACCAGAAACATCAAATTGGCACGGGAGCGAGGCAGATATACGGTATTCTGTTTGACGGTGCATGGCTGTGGGAGGAATATATTAACTTGCTCATTGAAGATATCTTCTACCACCCAATGAACAAGAGCGGCACAGGCGCTCAGAGACTGTTTGATGGAAATGTAGGCTTGATCTATCCCGATTTCATCAGCCGGAATAGCAAACCACGGATCATTGCTGACGCGAAGTATAAACCCCTTGACAACATTGGCAATCGAGATTATTTACAGGTGCTTGCCTATATGTTCCGTTTTGATGCAAAGGCTGGCTATTACCTTTACCCAGAGGCAGCGGGAACGGATGACAAGAAATTGTGGATGAATTGTGGCTCGACTTACGAGGCAAATGTCACACCACGTGATGACGTCAGCGTTACCAAGCATGGCATGAAAATTCCCGTGGATGCGCTAAATTATGCTGAATTCTCTGTGAGAATGAAGACCTGCGAACAAGAATTCAAAAGTGCGCTAATATTTTAATGGTTCAAAGAAGAGCATACTTAAGTAAGAAAACAGCCCCTGAAATCGTTCGATTTCAGGGGCTGTGGTCCGAGATGGGAGACTCGAACTCCCGGCCTGATGGTCCCAAACCACCCGCGCTACCAACTGCGCTAATCCCGGATTTTTGGTTATTGAGTTTTGCGCCAGATGTGGTCAAACATGTGGTCAGACGGTTTTTTTGACCATCTCGGCTTGCGGGGGAAGTGCCTGTATCGCAGGCGTATCAAGGGATTGCGGGGACAGCGTTTTCCGGCTTGAAGGGGGAGCGACCCGCTCCCAAATCAAGCGCGATACCAACTTCGCTACACCCGGATATTCACTTTCCTGCCATGATACCACGGCGAGGGGTAAAAATAAAGTTTTTTCTGTCTGTGGTCATTTATGTGGTCAAAGCCGCTTTTGTGCCGCTTTCGGCAATCGGGGAAAATCCAGCAAACGCAGGTGTTGCAAGGCTTTGCGGCGTTTCACAATGCCCCGTCCCGGATACCGCCACGGCACTCCCAAACCAGGCGCGATACCAACTTCGCTATACCCGGATATTCAATTTCTGCCATGATACCACGGCCGGGGAGAAAGCGAAAGCTCGCTCCGCATACGGTCGAGCACCATGAGAGGCACCGGAACGATACCCAACTATCCTACCATGGCGCGTCGGAAAAAGCAACAGCGGGGCGCAGAAAATCTGCGCCCCGCTGCGATTTGCCGTTTCACCCGCCTGCCGGTCAGCTTGGCGGCACCAGAGGCAGCGTCACATCCGCCCGGAACAGGTCTGCGTCGATGGACAGCCGGAACGTGCCGCCCATCAGCTGCACAAGGCTCCGCGCAATGGAAAGCCCCAGCCCGCTGCCCTCCGTGTGGCGGGAGGTATCCCCCCGCACGAAGCGCTCCATCAGCTCGTCGGGGGAGATGTTCAGCTCGGCGCGGGATACATTCTTGAAGCTCATGGTCATCTGCCCGTCTGCCGTGACGCCGGACACATAGACCCGCGTCTCCGGCATGGCGTATTTGCAGATGTTGGACACCAGATTGTCCATGACCCGGCTGAGCAGCTTGCTGTCTGCCAGCACCACGGGCTGCCCCGCCGGCGGCTGGGTCACCAGCGTCAGATGGCAGTCCGCCAGCCGATCCTGATACTCACCGGTGATCTGGCTGAACAGCACACTCACATCCGTGGGCTGCAGATCCACCGGCAGCGCGCCGGAGGACGCCTTGGACGCCTCCACCAGATCCTCCGTCAGCTTTTTCAGCCGCTTGCTCTGCCGGTCCAGCACGGTGATATACTCCCGGGCGGCGGGGGAGGGGATGTCCTCCTTTTTCAGCAGATCCACATAGTTGACGATGGATGTCAGCGGCGTCTTGATGTCGTGGGACACGTTGGTGATCAGCTCGGTTTTCATCCGCTCGGCGCGCATCTGCTCCTGCACGGCGCTTTCCATGCCGCTTTGCAGCCGGTTCATGGCCTGCCCGTACCGCCGGAAGGCGCCGAACAGCCGCTTGGTGTCCACCGGCGTGGACAGGTCGCCCTCCGACAGCTGCTTGCCGTTTTTCTCCAGCGTCCGCAGGTTCAGGGCGATGGCCAGAATAGCCAGCAGCTCCACGAGCTTCAGCACCAGAAAATACTCTCCGTAGTAATTCATCTGATACAGTCCAATCTCCAGCAGCGCCAGACCCAGCCCCACCAGTGCTGTTTTCCACACCAGCGGGATGCCGGTAACGATGCGCCACAGCCACAGGGTCACGCCTCGCAGGATACGCCACAGTAGCCGCAGTACCCGGGCGGTCAGGGAGCCGCGGATGACGGTGCCGGCCTTGCACTGGGCGGCAAAGACGCACAGGAACAGCAGCGTGACCGGTATCAGCGCTGCACAGAAAAGGACCCACCCCCACTCCGAATAGAAGGTGTCCCATCCGATGAAGAAGGCGCTTAGCAGCGTGATGATCCACACGTCGGCGGGGATCTTGTCCAGCCATGTCAGGTGGATGCCCTCGTGATTCTGCCAATGTCCGGCGGATGCCATGGAGAAGCAGAAGCAGAACAGCGTCAGGAGGCCGCACAGCACCGTGAGGAAGATAGCCAGCCCGGTGTGGGCCAGCAGCCACGAGCAGACCAGATAGGAGTAGCTGGGGGCTTGTCCGCTTTTCTCCAGCAGGGTGGCGGTGATGGCGACCTGCATGGTGGTGAAGCCCGTGCTCTCCGACAGGTGGTAGACATACAGCTCCTGCGTGTCGTACAGCAGCTTGTCGCTCTCCGTCAGGTCGAAGTTGGCCAGATACGTCTCACCGGTGTCCGGGTCAGACACGACAAGCTGGCAGGAGGAGAGCTCCCGGGAGAACGCGTCGGCAAACAGCCGGGGCAGCTCCGATAGAAGCTGCTGGGCGGCCTCCGGGTCATATTCAACGGTGGTGTAGGCCTCATCGTTGACAAAGTAATACGACCTGTCCAGCAGTCCCACGCTGTCCAGCTGGGCGCAGAGATAGTCGTTAGCCGTGCTGAGGCTGTCGTAGCACTGCTCCTGATACAGGGTCTGCCGCAGGTACGCGCCGTCGTCCAGAAAGACGCCGTAGCTGACCAGCACGCCGATGCCGACGCCGCCCAGCGCAGTGAGCGCGGCAAACACCAGCGTCAGCGCAAAGGCAGCGGCCTTTGTCCACATTTTTCCCAACCAGCTTTTCACTTGCTGCCCTCCATTTTATAGCCCTTACCCCAGACCACCTTGATGTACCGGGGCTCGGACGGATTGATCTCGATCTTTTCCCGCAGGTGCCGGATGTGGACGGCGATGGCGCCGGCGGCGTTAAGCGGCACGTCGTCCCACACCCGGCGGTAGATCTCGCTGGGGGAGAACACGGTGCCTGCGTTCTGCATGAGAAAGCGCAGAATGTCGTACTCCTTGGGGGTCAGTGCGGCGTTTTCACCGTCCACGGTGACGGTCTTGGCATTGTCGTCCAGCCGGATGCCGCCGATGACCAGCGTGCTGGGCTGCACCGTGCCGCCGCCCAGCTGCAAATACCGCCGCAGCTGGGAGCGCACCCGCGCCAGCAGCTCCACCGGGTTGAAGGGCTTGGTGATATAGTCGTCCGCGCCTACGTTCAGGCCCAGCACCTTGTCGGTGTCCTCGCTTTTGGCGGTCAGCAGGATCACCGGCACATTGCTGGTCTGCCGCAGCTGAGCCATGGCGGTGAGACCGTCCATCACCGGCATCATGATATCCATGAGGATGAGATGCACGTCCTCCCGTGCAGCGACGGACAAGGCCTCCTTGCCGTTATACGCCTTCAGGACGCGGTAGCCCTCCGCCGTCAGGTAGATATCCAGTGCCGAAACGATATCCCGCTCATCATCACAGACCAGAATGGTATACATATGCCGCGCCCTCCTTTTCATACTCCAAACATCATACGAGAAAAAGGGGCGCGGCACAATAGGGGAAGTATTAGTTTTTCATTAAGTTTACGCTCTGCATCGGCAGCCGGGCGGGCGCGCCGTGACGGATGGGCTTCCACTCCACCTTCATGAACAGGGCGGCGAAGGAGATGGGGATGTAGGTGAACATGAACAGGGGAAAGCTGAAGGTGTACATCACCTTCTGCCACGCCGGGGCGTGGATCTGCCGCCACTCGGTGGCGGTGGTGATGCCGCCGATGACCAGCAGCGTCAGGTAGATGCCGCCCAGACACTCCAGCAGGGAGCGCATGGCGAACCACAGCCCTGCGCCCTCAGCAAGACCAATGGCCGCCAGCGTCACGTTGGCGAGGATGCTGATGCACGTCAGAACAAAAGCGGGCATGATGGCCATGGCCATATCGAAGCAGCTCCAGCTGCCCTTGGCTGCGCCCTTCAGCAGCCGGCCGCCGTAGTACCAGAACACCTGAATGTAGCCCTTGGCCCAGCGCAGGCGCTGGCGGCAGGACTGCCGGAAACTGGTGGGCTGCTCGTCGTACAGCACCGCGTCCTCGCAGATGGCGATGATCTCGCCGTCGGTGATGTGGCGGACAGAGAACTCGATATCCTCCGTCAGCAGGTAGAACCGCCAGCCGCCGGTCTTGTCCAGAATACGCTGGGAGAATAGGAAGCCCGTCCCGCCCACGGCGGCGCTGGAGCCCAGCCGCATCCGTGCGCCGTTGAGGTAGCGGCTCTCCCGCAGGAACCACAGGCCGTAGCCGGCGCTGATCCAGTTGTCGGCGTAGTTCTTGCTGTTGCGGTAGCTGGTGACGATCTCGTAGCCGTTGGAGAACACGACGTTCATCTTCTCAATGTAGTCCGGGGCGAGGATGTTGTCGGCGTCGAACACGAAGTAGCCGTCAAAGCCGTCGGGATAGTCGGCCTGGATGTGCTGGGTCAGAAAATCCAGCGCGTAGCCCTTGCCCACGTTGACATGGTTGAACCGCTCGTACACCACCGCGCCGTGCCGCCGTGCGATGGCGGCGGTGTCGTCGGTGCAGTTGTCCGCCGCCACAAAAACGGTGAGCAGGGCGGGGTCGTACGTCTGCTGCCGGAGACTGTCCAGCAGCCCGCCGATGACGGCGGACTCATTCCGCGCCGCGATGAGAACGGCGTAGCGGTGGGGTGACGGCGGGCAGGGGAGAGGGCGCTGCTTCTTGGCCAGCACCAGCGGGATATATAGGAACTGATAGGCGTAGCAGATAAAAAACAGTGCGGAGATCAGCGCATTCACAGTGCGCAGGGCTGTTTCCATACAGAACACTTCCTTTCTTTCTCTGTGTCCTCCATGGTAGAGAAAAAGCCCTTAAGAAACAAGAAAGCGGCGGATTAAGAATCCATTAAGAGGAGAGGGAGACGCGCTCTGCGTCTCCCTCTCCTCATTCAGAACCTTTTTTTCCGCCCATTCAGCACCGCGATACCCGCTATGCTGCCCAGAGCCAGCGCCGCGTACAGCATCACACCGCCGTCACCCGTCTTGGGGGAGGGGCGCAGCGGCTCCTCCGGCGCAGGACGGGAGCGGTAGCGGTTGGCAAAGACGATGGCGTCGTACTTGTCGCCCTCCAGCGCCGGATCGCCATACACTGCCGCGGTGCAGCGGCCATCCGCCGCGACGGTCACGGCGATATGATACGTCCGGTCATCGTATGCGCCGCGGGACAGCTGCCCCGGCTCCTGACGGAGCGTGTAGAGGTGCTTGCCCTCCCGGTCGGCGGGGATGGACAGCGTGACCGTGCCGCCGCCGGAGACGGTGCAGGTGTACACGCCGTCCCGTCCGCCCACCGGCAGAGGCGCGTTGTCGGACGCCGCCCGCAGCGTCAGGGTGAACGTCTCCGGCACGGCGGGGGCGTCGCCGCTGACCGTGATACGCACCGGCAGCTCTGCTGCCGCGGCAGCCGCCATAGCCGGGGTGACGCACAGCGCCGTCAGCAGGGCCAGCAGCACCGCTGCGGCCGGTATCCTTCTGGTCATGGCGCCGTCAGCTCCGATGGACGCGCCGCCGCAGGAACAGCACCGCGCCGCCCGCCGCCAGGAGCAGCAGCACCACATAGGGGGCGCTGTCCAGCAGCACGCCGGTATCCACCGTGCCGCCCTTGGTGTTGGTGAACGCGGCGGTGACGGTATCGGCGGCGATGGTGCCGCTGTCGCCGGTCTTGGCGGTGGTATAGCCCTCGGCGGTGTAGTCGTCCTCCGTGACGGTGTAGGCCATGCCGTAGGGCAGGTTGGTCAGAGAGGCGGTCTCACCGTGCTTGAGCGTGAAGGACACGGTGCATACGCCGTTGTCATCCCAGTCGGGGGCGAAGTCCCGCTGCTCCACACCGGCCACGGTCAGGCCGATGGCGCTGTTCATGCACAGGCCCGCCTGCTTGGTCAGGGTCACCGTGAAGCGGAAGTCCTTGGTGCGGTCGCCCAGGTGACCGGCCACGGTCTTGGTCACGTCCAGCGTACCGGCGGAATAGGTGTTGACGATGTGCGCCTGCTTGTCGCCGTCCTCCGTACCCAGATGGATGGCGGCCACGCGGACCATGCCGTCCTCCGCCTGCAGCACCGTGACCTTCAGGAACAGGGGCTGGGTGTTGTAGGTGACGCCCGCTGTGCGCGCGGTATCCTCGACGATCTCGGTGATCTTGTAGGTGTAGATACCCACGGTGGTATAGGTGGGCAGAGGCAGCACCGCATCGTTGACGTCACCGTCCACCGTGGCCTCCCCCTCGGCAAAGCCGATGTCGAAGGTGTAGGGCTGGGCGGAGGTACCGGGGCCGAACATGGGCATGGTGGCCAGCGTCTCGGTGGAGTCGGTGACGCTCACGGCCTCCAGCCGGAAGTGGAACGTCTCAGCGGGGCTGATGGCACCGTCGTTGACCAACTGGTACAGCTTGGCGATGGGTACCTCGGTGATGTCCTCATAGACGGCGTCGCCCACTGTGACGGCGGGCCGTACCTCGGCGGCCAGCGCCGCGGTGGTCAGCCCCAGTGCCAGTACCAGCGCCAGCAGCAGGGAAAAGCATTTTTTCATACGTAGTCCTCCTTGAAAAGTAGTGTGTTTTGCCGCTGTATCAAAACCGCGTTTCGCGGTGCAGCACAGAGCTTACAGGGTGTGCCTCCGCCGCCGGAGCAGCGCCAGCGCGCCGCAGGCTCCGGCCAGAAGGAATACCGGCAGCGCGGTGGGGGCGGGCAGCCCCATGTCCGGCACGGCGTGCTTGGTGTTGACGAATTGCAGCGAGGCCGCGCCCGTCAACTCCACCGCGCCGCTGTCACCGCCGCGGCTGCTGTTGGTGACAGCATAGCCGTCGTGGGCCGTCTCCGTCACCGTCACCACCGCGCCGTAGGGCAGGCCGGTGAAGGTCAGGCTTTCCCCGTGGCGCAGGGAGAACACCGCCTGCCCGTTCTCTACGGTATAGCCCGTACCGGCGGGGAAGGGGACGGCTGCGCCGTCCAGCGTCATGGCGGCGGTGAAGGGGAACGCCTTGGTGCGGTCGCCCAGCTCGCCGCGCACCGTCTTGCTGACGGTCAGCGTCTGCCGCGTCCGGTTTACAAAGGACAGCGCCGTACCGTCCCATGTGCCGCCGTTGACGGTAATATGCGCCGCGCTGTCCGTGCCGTTGGACTGCACCGTAAGGCGGTAGACCTCGCCGCCCTGCCAATAGCCGTCGGCGTCCGTCTCCCGAATGCGGTAGTAGTGGGGCGCGGTGTCGCCGGAGGTGAAGCCCAGCACCACCTGGCCGCCGCCGGGAGCGTCGCCCGTCACAGAGATAGCCGTCCCCGGAAGCTGCCGCAGCACGTCGCCCCGGCTGTCCGTCTCCTCCAGCAGGAAGCGGAACGTCTCGGACTGTCCCGCCGCGCCGCCCAGCAGCGTCTTGGTCAGGGGGATCTTCACGGCGTAATCGTAGGTGGCGTTGGTCACGGTGACCGCCACGCGGCCGCCTACCGGTACTTCTCCGGTGGCTGCGGCGGGTGCGGTCTGCCCCTCCGCCGTGACGGAGGCGGCATAGCTGGCGCGGAAGCCCTCCGGCGGCGTCTCTGATACCGCGTAGACCGTGCCTGCCAGCAGCCCGGTGAACACCGCTGTCTCGCCATGGGTCAGCGGCACGACGCCCACCGTCTCCACGCTGCGGCGCTGCCCGTTCACCGTGTAGGGCGTCCCCGCCGGGACGGGGCTGCCGCCCAGCGATACGGCGATGTCAAACGGCTGCCCGTCGGGGCAGACGGAGCCCTCCGCTACCTGCTTTGTCACCCGCAGCTCGCCTAACTCATTGGTGTCCACCACGTTGCGGTACGTTACCAGCTGCGTCTCGGCGGCGGTGAGGGTATCGGTGCGGTAACCGGTGAAGTCCGTGGAGACGGAGGGGGTAGCGGCGGTGCCGGTGCCGCTGCCCACGGTGTACTGCACCTGCTCATACTGGCCGGTGAGCCCGGAGGGCATCGTCTCCTCCACCACATAGGCGTATTGTCCGCCGCCCAGCGCCATCATGTCCGTAAACTGCGCCATCTGCCCCGCCTTCAAGGTGAAGTATCCGCCGTCCGTCACCGTGCCGCTGCCCACGGCGGAGGCGCCCTCCAGCACCTGATAGGCCGTGCCTGCCGGGACATACAGCGTTCCGTCGGGCCGCAGCACACGGAAGCGGTAATCCAGCGCACCGGAGAGGTAGCCGTTCAGCGCCTCACCGCCGCCGGACAGCTCCTTGGCCACTGTCAGGGAGTTGCTGGGCAGCGTGGGCATATTGAAGCGCAGATAGCAGTAGGACACGCAGCCGCCCCGCTCCAGATAGAAGAATTTCAGGGTGTGCTTGGTGTAATCACTGAAGGTGCTGCCGTTGAAGGCACCGCCCACCCCGGCTGCGGCGAATTTCGCCGCCAGCGTTGTGTCCGTATACTGCTCGCCCGCCGGGCCGATGACATCCTCCCGGGGATGGCGCACCGCGCCGGTGGCGAAGTTGACGGAGCCGCTGTTGGCGGCGTGGGTGCCGCCGATATCCAGCACCAGCACGTCGTCGATGTACACGAAAACGTCGTCGTCGCCCAGGAACTGGAACACCATATCCTCGCCGCCGATCTGCCCGCCGGCGGGCATATAGAAGTCAAATTCCATGGTCATGCCGAACCACAGATCCACCGCGCCGTCCGGCAGCCGGTAGGTGGGCAGGGCGTTGCCCTTGGGCAGCTCCTCCGCACCCTCCACCGTGTTGAAGGGGAAGAAGTTGCCGTTAAACGCCTGTGTATAGTCCTGCTCCGCCGTTTTGCCGTTGGGGGTCACATACTTGGTGTAGTGGGGACGCAGCAGATAGTTCCCCAATTGGAATCGTCCGTCGGCAGCGTCGTAGCTGGCGGCATTTTGCAGGGAGTCATAGTAGAGATACCCCTCGCCGTCCCGCTGGAACAGGCCGGTGCTGCCGCCGCGCCCCACGGCGTAGATGTCCTTACCGGCTACCGCCATGCCCGGATCAAAGAGGTATTGCAGGCTGCCGCTGCGGTCCTCCGCCGTGGGGCCGCTGACGCCCAGCACCTTGGGCCAGCCGTTTTCCAGCGTAGGAGCCATCACCGGCCGATCATCGCTTTTTTGCAGCGTGCCGTCCTTGGAATTCTGCCCGGCACTGTTGCAGAATGTCAGCACCCGCCCGCCACAGCTGTTCAGAGAGCCGTCGTAGTCGAACAGGTGCATGGTCACGTTGTCCTGTACGCCCCGGGCCGCGGCGCGCCGCGGCCTCATCAGCGTGTCATTACCTACGGCGTAGATGCTGTCCTCCTCCACGGCGTAGGTGTCTCCGGCGGCATACACGGCCCCTGCCGGCAGCAGTGCGGCGCACAGCGCCAGTGCCAGCAGGCCGCCCAGCAGCCGCCCTGCGATCCTTCTGTATTCGTTCATGCTCCATCCTCCTGCCTGTGTCAGTGCGGCAAGGTCTTTGCCTTTCGCGGAGGATTATAGCATCCGTTTCCGGCGGAAACGGTCGGAGGCGGCCTTTTGCCAAAAACGGCAAAAACCCCTATTTCCGGCGGCTGCCGCCGGAAATAGGGGTCGGTTCGTTTTCTTTTTTAGCGGAGCTGCCCGGCCAGCCAGCCGGAGGACCACGCCCACTGCAAATTGAAGCCGCCGCAGTCGCCGTCTACGTCCAGTACCTCGCCGCAGGCATATAGCCCCGGCACCAGCCGGCTCTGCATGGTCTGAGGGACGAACTCGCCGGTCTGCAAGCCGCCCGCCGTTACCTGCGCCTGATCGAAGCCGCAGGTGCCGGTGATGGGCAGGGTGAAGCCCGTGGCCTGCGCGGCGATGCGGCGCAGGTCATCGTCGGTAAGGTCAGCTGCCGGCTGGTTGGTAAAGCCGGCGGCCTTGCAGAGCATCTGCCCCAATCGGGTGTGGCAGGAGCCTACCAGCAGGGTGGAGGCCTCGTGGGAGGCCATGGTCTGCCGCCGCCGGTGCAGCCAGTGCAGCACCTCCTCAGGCTCCCAGTCGGGGAAGAAGTTCAGCACGCAGCACAGCCCCTCGCCGCCGGTGGACACGGCGCGGGAGAGGTCGAAGATGGCAGGGCCGCTGACGCCGTACTCGGTGAACAGCACCTCGCCGCGGTTCTCCGCCACCACCGCACTGCCTCGCCGGATGGCGATGCCGCACTCGGCCTTGATGCCCTTCAGCGCACGGGGATAGGTGGGGTCGGTCTTGATTTGGACAAGGGAAGGGTACAGCTGTGTCCTGTGGTGTCCCAGACTCTTGGCCAGCTGATACCCATCCATGACGCCGCCCACCTTGCTGCCGGCGCAGCCGCCGGCTGCCAGAATGAGCTTTTCGGCGTGGAAGGTGTCCGTCTCCGTCCGCACGGTGAAGCCGCTGGACGTCCGTTTCACGGAGGAGACCGCCTGACCGGTGCCGACCTCGATGCCGGGACGCTCCAACGCGTAGCGCAGCACGTCCAGCACGCTGCCCGCCATGTTGCTCATGGGATAGACGCGCCCGCTGTCCTCGGCGACCGTCAGAAGACCCAGCGAGGCGAAAAATTGCAGCGTCGCGCCCACGTCGAAGGCGTCCAGCGCGTAGGCGCAGAATCCGTCGCCGCCGTGATAGCGGGCGGGAGAGGCGTTGTGGTTCGTCAGGTTGCACCGCCCGTTGCCGGTGGCCAGCAGCTTGCGTCCCACCCGGTTCTGCCGCTCCAGCAGTGTGACGCGGCAGCCGTTTTCCGCGGCGGCCAGCGCCGCCATCATGCCGCTGGCGCCGCCGCCGATGATGATGACATCCCGGCTCATTTCTGCGCCTCCAGCCTGCGGCGGGTGAGATAGCCCTCCAGCATCAGCGCCGCCGCCACCGCGTCCACCGTCTTTTTCCGCTTTTTGGCGTTCTGCCCGTTCTGAAACAGGATGTTGTGGGCGTCGATGGTGGTGCGCCGCTCGTCCCAGAGGATCACCTCCAGCCCTGTCTCCTGCCGCAGCAGTTCCCCGAAGGCGGCGCACTTTTCGGCGCGGGGCCCCTCGGAGCCGTCCATGTTCCGGGGATAGCCCAGCACCAGCAGCTTTACGTCATGCTCGGCGATGAGACGCCGGACGCCGGAGAGCACCTCCTCCTGCTTGCGGCTGTGGAGCACGTCGGAGTACCCCGCCAGCGTCTCGGTATAGTCTGAAATGGCGATGCCGGTGTGGGCGTCGCCGTAGTCGATGGCCATGATCTTCATGCAAATGCACCTGCGCTTTCTGTTCAATGATGGTATCATACACAAAAATGCCGCCGCCTGCAACCGGAAAAGCTGTAAAACCCCCGAAAAAGCTGTATTTTTTGTAAAAAATCAGTTGACCTCGCGGAAAAACCGTGCTATACTGGGCATTACCTGTGAGTGGGTGTTTTCTTTTTGCGCGCTTTTTCGCTTCGGGGGCGCAAAGAGACGACAGCCGGCAGGGAGGCAAAAGGGCGTCCCCACAGGGGAGCCTAATCTAATAAGGAGGTGCCGTTAATGCGCGTGAAGATCACCCTGAGATGCAACGAGTGCAAGCAGAGAAACTACAACACGATGAAGAACAAGAAGAATACCCCCGACAAGCTTGAGCTGAACAAGTATTGCCCCTTCTGCAGAAAGCACACGGTCCACACTGAGACCAAGTAACCGGAAGGAGAGTCGTTATGGCTGAAGAAAAGAAGGTCAAGAAGGACCACGGCAAGTGGTTCCGCGAAATGAGAAGCGAGCTGAAGAAGGTCGTATGGCCTGACGGCAAGACCACCATGAAGAACACAGGCACCGTGATCCTGTGCTCCCTGCTGGTGGGCGCCTGCATCTGGATCTTTGATGCGGTGAGCCTTCTGGCGGTGGACGCACTGATCGGCCTGTTCGCCTGAGGAAACGGAAATGGCTGATAACGCGAAGTGGTATGTGGCACATACCTATTCCGGTTATGAGAACGCGGTGAAAATCGCCATTGAAAAGGCTGTGGTGAATCGGAGCATGGAGGACATGGTCCTCCAGATCGAGATCCCCATGGAGACCGTCACCGAGATCACCGAATCCGGTGTCGCCAAGGAGATCCAGCGTAAGATATTCCCCGGCTATGTTCTCATTAAAATGGTCATGACCGACGACACATGGCACCTGATCCGCAATATCCGCGGCGTCACGGGCTTTGTGGGCGAGGCCAACAAGGCGATCCCCCTGACGGAGGACGAGGTAGCCGCTCTGGGCATGGAGAAGCGCGAGATCGTCGTGCTGTACCATGTGGGCGACACCGTCCGTATCACCGAAGGTCCTCTTGCCAGCTTTACCGGCACGGTGGAGGAAATCGAGCCGGACAAGAACCGTGTCCGCGTCGTCGTCTCCATGTTCGGCCGTGAGACGCCGGTGGATCTGGAGCTGGATCAGGTGGAGGTCAGCAGCAACTGAGTACGGCGCAGCCGTACAGGCCGGAGCAGTACGACTCCGGCGCAAGTGGGAGAGATGCACGCCATCTCGCCAAGAGCGGTTCCGGTATGGGCCGGCCGCTACCACATCTTATTGAAGGAGGTGCCTACAAATGGCACAGAAAGTAGTTGGATACGTCAAACTGCAGATCCCCGCGGGCAAAGCAACTCCCGCACCCCCCGTTGGCCCCGCTCTGGGCCAGCACGGCATCAATATTGCCGCGTTTACCAAGGAGTTTAACGAGCGCACCAAGAACGACATGGGCCTGATCATCCCCGTGGTCATCACCGTCTATGCCGACCGCTCTTTCAGCTTCATCACCAAGACCCCTCCCGCTGCCGTTCTGATCAAGAAGGAGTGCAACATTGAGTCCGGTTCCGGCGTTCCCAACAAGGAAAAGGTCGCTACCATCTCCAAGGCCTCCATCCAGAAGATCGCTGAGCTGAAGATGCGCGACCTGAACGCCGCGTCTCTTGAGGCAGCCATGAGCATGATCGCCGGTACCGCCCGCTCCATGGGCGTTGTCGTCGGCGAGTAAGGAGGGTGTAACGATGTTTAGAGGTAAGAAGTATCAGGAAAGCGCCAAGCAGATCGATAAGGCCACGCTGTATGATCCCAAGGAGGGTCTGGAGCTGATCTGCAAGACTGCCAGTGCTAAGTTCGATGAGACCGTCGAGCTCCACGTCAAGCTGGGTGTTGACTCCCGTCACGCCGACCAGCAGGTCCGCGGCGCCATCGTGCTGCCCAACGGTACCGGTAAGTCCGTCCGCGTGCTGGTGTTCGCCAAGGGCGACAAGGCCGAGGCTGCCAAGGCCGCCGGCGCCGACTATGTGGGCGAGATGGATCTGGTCGAGAAGATCCAGAAGGAGAATTGGTTCGACTTCGACGTTGTTGTCGCCACCCCCGACATGATGGGTGTCGTCGGCCGTCTGGGTAAGGTGCTGGGCCCCAAGGGTCTGATGCCCTCCCCCAAGTCCGGCACCGTGACCCCCGACGCCGCCAAGGCCGTGCAGGAGGCGAAGGCCGGTAAGGTCGAGTACCGTCTGGACAAGACCAACATCATCCACTGCCCCATCGGCAAGGTTTCCTTCGGTGCTGACAAGCTGTTTGAGAACTACTCCGCTCTCATCGGCGCCATCATCAAGGCCAAGCCCGCCGCTGCCAAGGGCCAGTATATCAAGTCCTGCGTGGCTGCTTCCACCATGGGCCCCGGCGTGAAGATGAACGCCAACAAGCAGCTGTAAAAAAGCTGGAAAAACCGTTATCTTAGGCTTGACAAGCTGTGAAGCCTTGGATATAATATTGGTTGCGTTCCAAAGACAGCAGGTGGCGTAAGCCGTAAATCCTGCCGAGGATGGCACATCGTTATGATTGCTTTACCGTCCTCATGTCCTTTGGCATGGGGACGGTTTCCTTTTTATCGAACGCACCGACAATTCTGACGGAGGTGAAAACAAAGAATGCCCAACGCAAAGGTTCTGTCTGAAAAGCAGGCGATCGTGGCGGCGCTGACCGAAAAGCTGCAGAATGCAGCCGCCGGCGTCATCGTTGATTACAAGGGCATCACCGTGGCAGAGGATACCGCTCTGCGCGCTGAGTGCCGCAACAACAACGTGGAATACGCTGTCATCAAGAACACCCTGCTGCGTTTCGCTTTCAACAACTGCGGTATGAGCGAACTGGATGAGCAGCTCAACGGTACCACTTCTCTGGCTATCTGTGCTGATGATCCCGTCGCCCCCGCACGCGTGATCGCGGATTACGCCAAGAAGCTGAAGGATAAGTTCGAGATCAAGGGCGGCTTCATGGACGGCAAGGTCGTCTCCATGGAGACTGTCAATGCTCTGGCTTCCATCCCCGCGCTGCCCGTGCTGCAGGCACAGGTCCTGGGTACCATGCTGGCTCCCATTTCTGGCCTGGCTTGCGTGCTGAAGCAGATCGCCGAGAAGAACGGCGCTGCTGCCGAGTAAATCGGCTCCCTGACCCCCGCGGGCGGCAGGCCCGCACACACTTTACAAAAATCTCACAAATAGGAGGCTATCACAATGTCTGAGAAGATTACTGCTATGATCGAAGAGATCAAGGGTTTGACCGTCCTGGAGCTGTCCGAGCTGGTACACGCTCTGGAGGAGGAGTTCGGCGTTTCCGCCGCCGCCATGGCTGCTCCCGCTGCCGGCGCTGCTGCTCCCGCTGCTGAGGAGAAGACCGAGTTCGACGTGGTCCTGACCGGCTTTGACGCCGCTCAGAAGATCAAGGTCATCAAGGTCGTCCGCGAGATCTGCGGTCTGGGTCTGGCTGAGGCCAAGGCTGCTGTCGAGGGCGCTCCCCACACCCTGAAGGAGGCTCTGTCCAAGGACGACGCCGAGGCCATGAAGAAGCAGGTCGAAGAGGTCGGCGGCAAGGTCGAGCTGAAGTAAGTTTCTTACACAGTGAAAAGAGAGAGACGCAACGCGTCTCTCTTTTTTTGTCCATCGCGGTCATTGTCCCGATTTCGGGACACATCCTCTGATAAGCTGGGTACAACGAAACAAAGAGCCGTGCGCCCTCGACGGGACGCGGCCAAACAGAGGAGGGAAACACATGACCGCTATTTCCGTGATCTGTACCATGTGCGGCGCCGCCGCACTGTCCAAGGGCATCCTGAAGGCAATTGAGTACATTGGGCGCTGAATGTCCGTTGACAACCGCTTTTTCGTTCTATATAATATTTTTCATAAAAAAATATGACATACGCGAAAATAAAAGTTCAGTATGTAATATGCAATATTAGAACGAGAAAGGAAATCGTCTATGGATATTTTTGAGAAATGTTATGCGCCCTCGCTGGCCGGTGAGCTGAAGGAGAAGGGGGTGTACCCCTACTTCCACGCACTCCAGTCCCGGCAGGACGTGGAGGTGATGATGGAGGGCAAGCGCCGCATCATGCTGGGCTCCAACAACTATCTGGGCCTGACCACCGATCCGGTGGTGGTGGAGGCGGGCATCAAGGCACTGGAGCAGTACGGCACCGGCTGCTCCGGCTCCCGGTTCCTCAACGGCACGCTGGAGATGCATCTGGAGCTGGAGGACGCGCTGGCCAAGTTCCTGCGTAAGCCCGGCGTGGTCACCTTCGGCACCGGCTTCCAGTCCAACGTGGGCATCATCTCCGCGCTGGTGGGACGCCACGACTATGTGATCTGCGACCGGGAGAACCACGCCAGCATCTACGCCGGATGCCAGATGTCCTACGGCAAGATGCTGCGCTATCGCCACAGCGACATGGCGGAGCTGGAGAAGTGCCTCCAGCGCGTGCCGGAGACGGCGGGCGCGCTGATCGTCACCGACGGCGTATTCTCCATGGGCGGCGACATCGCCAAGCTGCCGGAGATCTGCGCGCTGGCGGAGAAGTACGGCGCACGGGTGATGGTGGATGATGCCCACGGCCTGGGCGTGCTGGGCGAGGGCGGCCGTGGTACGGCCAGCTACTTCGGTCTGGAGGACAAGGTGGATGTGTACATGGGTACGTTCTCCAAGTCACTGGCGTCGCTGGGCGGCTACATGGCCGCGTCCACGGAGGTGGCGGAGTATGTGCGCCACGCCTCCCGGCCCTTCATCTTCTCGGCGTCTATCCCGCCGGCCAACTGCGCCACGGCGCTGGCGGCGCTGCACGAGCTGGAGCGGCGTCCGGAGCTGCCGGAGCGTCTGCGCCAGCTGAGTATCTACGCCCGGAAGGGCATGACGGCGCGGGGGCTGACCATCCGTCCCTCGGCGCTGGAGGCGCCTACGCCCATCATCCCTATCTACACCTACGAGACGTACCGCACCCTGCGTGTGGCGGCGGATATCTACGACCGGGGCGTGTATGTGAATCCCACGCTGCCGCCGGCCACGCCGGAGGGCGAAGCGCTGCTGCGTACCAGCTACATGGCCACCCATACGGAGGCGCTGCTGGACGAGGCTATGGATATTATCGGTGAGGTGATGGCACATGAATAACCGCGTTGCCATCGTCACCGGCGGTACCTCCGGCATCGGGCGCGCCACGGCGCTGGCACTGAAGGAAGCAGGCTGCACGGTGTACGAGCTGTCCCGCCGCGCACAGGGCGTGGAGGGACTGCACCACATCGCCGCCGACGTGACGAAGGAGGAGACCATTCGCGCCGCCGTGGCGGAGATCATGGCGCGGGAGGGACGCATCGACATTCTGGTGAACAACGCGGGCTTCGGCATCTCCGGCGCGGTGGAGTTTACCGATACGGCGGATGCCAAGGCGCTGTTCGATGTGAACTTCTTCGGTATGGTCAGCATGAACCGCGTGGTGGTACCCATCATGCGCGAGGCGGGGCATGGCCGCATCGTGAACCTCAGCTCCGTGGCGGCGCCGGTACCGATCCCGTTCCAGACCTATTACTCCGCCACCAAGGCGGCGGTGAACGCCTACACCATGGCACTGGCCAACGAGCTGCGTCCCTTCGGCGTGACGGTATGCGCCGTCATGCCCGGCGATATCCACACCGGGTTCACAGCGGCGCGCCGGAAGATCGGGGAGGGGGACGACATCTATCAGGGACGCATCGGCCGCTCCGTGGCCCGGATGGAGCACGATGAGGAGACGGGCATGGACCCCGCCAAGGCCGGCGGCTACATCGCCAGGATAGCCCTGCGGGAGGGGAACCGCCACCCGTTGTACGCCATCCGCTTCGACTATAAGTTCTTCGTGTTTCTGACGAAGGTGCTGCCGGCACGCTTCTTGAACTGGCTCATCTATCAGCTCTACGGGAAATAAACAAAAGCATCGCACTCCAACGGAGTGCGATGCTTTTTTGCGGTATAAGAAGCGGTGCGGCTTACGGGATCATGCCCGTGCCGCTGATCAGGTCGCGGACCACAACGCTGCCCATCAGCAGCCCCGCAGTGGCGGGCACCCACGCCACGCTGGCGGGGACGGAGCGCCGTCCGGGAGGTGGCGTCCCCAGCTGCTGGGTCTCGGCGGGCTGCTCCGGACTGAACACCACCTTCAGGTGGTGGATGTCCCGGGCCCGCAGCTCCTTGCGCATGACGCGGGCCAGCGGGCAGCCGGAGGTCTTGGAGATATCCGTCACCTGCAGCAGCGTGGGGTCCAGCTTGTTGCCGGTGCCAAGTGCCGTCAGGATGGGGATACGCCGCAGACGAGCCTGCTCGATCAGATCCAGCTTGCAGCTGACCAGATCAATGGCGTCCACGATGTAGTCGTAGTGGGCGGTGAAGAACTCGTCTCGGTGGGCCGCGTCGTAGGTGGCGCAGATGGGGTGTACCCGCAGGTCGGGGTTGATGTCCAGACAGCGGCGGGCTGCCGCCTCAGCCTTGTACTGTCCCACGGTGGAGTGCAGCGCGTACAGCTGTCGGTTGATATTGGTCAGCGACAGCGTATCCTGATCCACCAGCGTCAGCTCGCCCACACCGCTGCGGGCCAGACACTCGGCGGCATAGCTGCCCACGCCGCCCAGACCGAACACGATCACATGGCAGCGGGAGAGCTTGTCCAGCGCGTCAGCGCCCAGCAGCATCTGTGTGCGCAGAAACGCCTCGTTCATGGTGTCAGCCGACGTCCTTCATGCCGTCCAGCTCCTGGGCGTTGGCCTGCTCGATCAGAGACTCCGTCCAAGTGTTGTAATCCTCGCTGGCCTTGTGCTTCTCCACGGCCACCTGCCACGCGGGCACATCCTGCCCCACGAAGTACATGACGTGGTAGCCGGTGTAGCTGCCCTCATTATAGACAATGCCGGTGTCGCCGGTTTTACGGGCGGGATCGAAGCACCAGTCGTTGAACTCGGCGACCATCTGGCCCTTGGTGATCTTGGTGTACAGGCCGCCCTTGGTGTTGGAGCCGCCGTCCTCGCTGAGCTCGTTGGCCAGCGCGGCGAAGGCATCCTCCGTGCCGCTGGTCGACTGCCACTGTGCCAGCGCGTCCTCGGCCTTGGCCTTGGCGCCGTCCTTCAGCGCCTGCAGATCGGCGTCATAGGTCTCGGAGTCCTTGTCCAGAGAGGAGCTGTCCACACGGAACAGGATGTGACGTACGTCCACGGTGTTGTACTCCTCGCGGCCGATGGAGCGGAAGACCACCACATAGCTGTTGGGGTCATCCTCCACAACGGCGCCCTCGCCGGCGGTGCGGGCGCTGTCGAACACCCATGCGCTCATGGCGGAGCCATCGTTGGAGCCGGCGTCCACGCTGCCGTAGCTGCCCAGATCCTTGAGATCCTCGGAGATCTCAGCCAGACTCTCACCGTTCTGATAGCGCTCCAGCGCAGCCTTGGCAGCAGCGGCAGCAGCGTTCTTGGCGGCGGCGGACTCCTCCTCCGTAGGCTGGACGGTGTTGCCGTCCGCGTCGGTGGTGGAGGGGGCGCTGCCCTTGAAGTAGATATACTCATAGGAGGCCACATCGAAGGTGGCGGGATGCGCCTGATAATCAGCCTCCAGCTCGTCGACGGTGTAGGTCAGGCTCTCCTCGTAGTGCTGCATATAGTGGGAGGCGACCTCATCGGCGGTCAGCATCTCCTCAAACAGACTGGGGGTCATGCCCTGCCCGTAAGCCAGCTTCAGATAGGACTTGAGGGAGTAGCCCTCGGGCTTGAGGGACTCCTTCAGACTGCTGATGGTCTCCTGCACCTCGGCCTTCATCGCGTCATCGGCGCCCATGCCGTTGGCCTCAGCCTCCTTGACGACCATGGCGCGGAGGGACAGCTGCTTGACGGCGTACTCCTTCAGGAACTGATCCCAGGTGACGTCGCCCTCGTCGGTGACCTGCAGCAGCATTTTGGCGGTGTCGTTCATGACCTGCTGGGTCAGGGGCTTGGAGTTATCCAGACCGTAGTAGCCGGCCTGTGCGATGCTGTTTGCCAGACCGCGGTAGTAGTAGTTCACCTGTGCCGCGGTGTAATTCTGACCGTCGATGGCGACGGCGTCGGGGTCGCGGTACAGGACGCCGGACTTCACCACCAGCAGCAAAGCGGCCACCACCACGAATACCACGGCGATGGTACCATACAGACGGTTGGCCTTGCGCTGCTTGGCCTTCTCCTCCGCCTCGCGGATGGCCTTGGGGTCCTTGATGCCCTGACTGGCCAGCTCCTGGCGGTTCTTCTTTTCTCTTGATGCGCTCATTTGTTTCATTCCTCTCAAAAACGGGCATAATACGCCCTTGGTGATAAAATGCCTAATTATTATACCGGATATTAGACGGTTCTGCAAGGGGAAACTGCCGGGAATTTATGAATCTTCCGGAAAGAAACGGATAGTTTACCAGGGAAAGCCCAATCCGCTGCGGAAAATAGAGAAAAGCGCCCCTCCGCCTTTCGGCGGAGGGGCGCTCAGCGATGGGCAGCGGCCGCGTTATAACCTGCACAACTCGCAGGTGGGTCGTCTCCAACTGACTTTACTGCTTCCAACTTCCAGCCGCACGATGCAGCCGGGAGGCCTGCAAACCATCTGTTGATCCGACGTCCCCTATAACCAATGTCAGGATAAAAAAAGACCGCTACCCATCGCTGAGGGCGGACGCGGCGTACCGTGTCCGCCGTACTCTGCGTGTTGTGCCGCTGTGCCGCCTGTCAGGTGCAGGCGGGAGCGAACGGTGAAAAGCGGCTGCTTCTCAGTCCTCGCCGTCCTCGTCGTCCATCAGCTGCTCCATGAACAGGTCGTAGACGCGATCCAGCTCCTCGTCGCTGTCCAGCGTGCTCAGCAGCTCCTCGCCGTTCT
>OGNC01000481.1_pt1 | contig 26236 bp, 22 predicted proteins | sample 1573311 | NCBI WGS metagenome assembly OGNC01 (sample SAMEA2581889, study PRJEB24529) | metagenome | biome: Human gut stool | place: China | collected 2011
TGCAAAAAATCAGCAATTTCGCCTTGTGCCCAAACAGTGCGTGCTGCGCCATATCATGCCCCATTGAAAGCTTGCCTGCACGCCTTGCAAGCCCGAGCATTGAAATAACCTTTTGATTAGGCATTTTCTATTTCTTCTTCCATTTTGTTATATACTTCATCGTCTATCTGCATTGAAAAAGCTCTTTCAAAAGCTCTTTTTTTTCTTGCTTTTTTCAGACATTCAGCATTTTTACATACATATGCACCCCTGCCGGCTTTTTTGCCTGTAAGGTCAAGCGAAACTTCACCCTCCGGGCTTTTCACCACCCTTACAAGTTCGCGCTTATCAAACATTTCGCCGCAGCCTGTGCACATACGCATCGGTATTTTTTTAGTTTTCATATTTACTACGCCTTTCTTTCAAAATGCGAGGTAATTATTCTTCTGTTTCGTTTTCGTCTGCTTCAGGCTCTTCATTAGTGAAAAATCCCGATTCAGGCTTAATATCAATTTTCCAGCCTGTAAGCCTTGCAGCAAGGCGAACATTTTGACCTTTGTTGCCGATAGCAAGTGAAAGCTGATCATCAGGAACTGTTGCACGGCAGCTCTTTGCATCTTCATCAAGAATTTCAACTTCGCAAACTTCCGATGGTGCAAGTGCGGCACTTACATACTGTGCAGCGTCTTCGCTGAACTTAACAATATCAATCTTTTCACCGCCGAGAACTTCAACAATGTTGGAAACTCTCTGACCTCTCGGGCCTATGCAAGCGCCTACCGGGTCAACATCCTCATCTGTTGAATAAACAGCAATCTTGGTTCTTGAACCTGCTTCGCGGGAAACTGATTTAATTTCAATAGTTCCGTCATAAATTTCAGGAACTTCCTGCTCAAATAAACGGCGAACCATACCCGGATGTGTGCGTGAAATCATAATGCGAGGGCCTTTGCCCATTTCTTTGACATCAACAACAAATACTTTGATGTTTTCGCCTACTGTGAAATGCTCACCCGGAACCTGCTCTGTTTTAGGAAGAACTGCTGAATTTTTACCCATATCAAGAGTAACATTTCCTGTTTCAGGGTCAATTCTGTCTACCTTTGCTGTAACAAGCTCTTGATTTTTAGATTTGAATTCTTCAATCATCTGTCCTCTTTCAGCTTCGCGGATACCCTGGCGGATAACATGCTTTGCTGTTTGAGCTACAATTCTGCCGAAATTTTTTGTTTTAAGCGGAATATCAATTGTACCGCCGACTTTAGCACTCTTTCTTAATACCTGTGCCTGCTCAAGTGTAAGGTCTGTATCTTCATCTTCAATTTCATCAACTACATTTTTTCTTACATAAACCTTGATTTTTTGCTTATCAGGGTCAATGTCACAATGAACAATATCCTTACCGTTATAATCGTGCTTTGCAGCAACAATAATTGCGGCTGAAATTTTTTCATAAAGATATTCGGCAGGAATACCTTTTTCAGCTTCAATTGCTTTTACTGCGTCAAAAAATTCTTTACTCATTTTCCTATCATCCTTTCGATTAGTTCATTTCTTTTTCAAAATCTTTAATATCAAAGTCATCAAGTTTTACATATGATGTATCTTTTTTATTTACTTTAAGTTCCTCGCCGTCTGCAAGTGAAAGTGTAATCTCACCGCCGTTGTAAGAAACAAGCTTACCGGCATAGTCCCTCACATTATTTACAGGGCGGATAAGGCGAACCATAACATCAGCACCGATATACTTTTCGAAATGCTTATCAGCTGTAAGCTCCCTTTCTACCCCGGGTGAGCTGACTTCGAGAGTATAGCTTTGTGAAATCGGGTCTGCTTCATCAAGCGGCTTTGTAACAGCGTGGGTTAAATCAACACAGTCATCAATTGAAATTCCGCCCTCTTTATCAATAAAAATACGAAGATACCAATCCGTACCCTCTTTTGCAAAGCGGACATCCCAAATATCAAGACCAAGTTCTTCTGCGTAAGGGGTAATAATTTCTGTTACCCTAGATACAGTATTTCCTTTTCCTGCCAAGAAAAAACCTCCTTACAATAATAAGAGAGCGGGCCTCTTAGGTCCACTCTCATGAGAATCAATAAACTTACTGTGTATATAATAACATATTATAATAAAAAGTCAAGTATTTTTTTTACAGTCAAAAAATACGATATAAAAAACACTTTTGCTTTACTTTTCAATCATTTTTGCTACTATTACAGACATATCATCACGGTGCTTTTCATCGCTGTTTTCGAGCGCAAGGCGCAAAATCGCTTTTGCTTTTTCATTTGGGTCAAACGATGTTTCAAGCTTCAAAAATTCTTCAAGCCAATCATCACCCACATCCGTTATTCCGTCACTCATCATAATTATTTCATCATCGGTATTCAGCAGTGTAGTTCTTTTGGCAAATTCCACACCGCGCAAAATTCCTGCCGGCATAGAAGTAAGCTCGCACTTTGTCAAACTGTTTTCTTTTACAACATACGATTTCGGCGCACCCGCTTTATAAAACTCACATTTGCCGCTGAATAAATCCACCCTTATACAATCAAGCGTTGCCAAACTTTCCTCGTGGCTTTTTACAAGAAGCGCACTGTTTACAACTTTGAGCGATGAATCAAATCCAAACCCGGCTGACAGAAGCTTTGATAACAGGCCTGCACCCATTGCTCCGTCTAAAGCAGCTCGGCTTCCCTTGCCCATTCCGTCGCTTATAATAAAAATCATATGTCCTCTTGAATCGTTAATTGTTTTAATCGTATCACCGCACAGGTTTCCCTCTGCCGAATATTGAGCAAATCCGATACTCATTTTAAAATTAGGCTTTTCCATAAACGAAAGCATAGTTCCGGCTGAACTCACATTTATTTTTCCACGCTCAAATTCACGCTTGCAAATTTTGCTTATTTCATTTGTAAGGCGTAAATTATCAAGCCCCTTGGTATCATTGGGAGCAAGAATTTCAATTCGCATTCTGTCATATTTATCAATAATTGCAGATATATTTTCAGGAAAAATATCGTATTCGCCAAGCATTCTTCTTATTCTGCCTGCCGACTTAAAATCAAAGCTTTCAGCCTCATCAAACTCAAAAGCCAAATCTGCGAGCATATCGGAAATAGAAAAAAATTGGTCTGACGCAACCATTCTGATTTCACTTTCATTAGGGTCAACCGGCGAAAGCGAATTGATTTTTTCACGCACATCTCTTACGCTTTCGCTCACTTGCGCAAGCGCACTTGATGCAAAGCGCAATCTTACCACAAGGCTCTGCCTTAAACTTCCTTCGGGTGCAATATCCGCTCCGCTTTCCCACAAATCAGATAATTTCAATGTCAGTTTTTCCGGAAGTATACATAAAATAACCCCTGCAATAACACTTTCAAGCACTGTGCAAAATGAAAAAGTCCCCAAATTTGCGGCTATGGCAAAAAATGACATTGAAAGTGCAAAGCTTACAGCGATAGCAAGACTTGAAAAAGAAGTAAACAGACTGCATAAAAGTGACGAAAAAGCATATGCACCAAGCAAAAAAAGTCCGTTTTCTTTAGTAATACCGAGTGCAAAACCCAGGCAAAGAGATACAATTAAACCAAAACGCTGACTGCCGAAACGAACAGTGGTTAAAATCAGCAAAGCGGCAATTATTCGTGCAAACGAAACGCCTTTAATTTCAATAAAAGAAAGGCCGGAAAGCACAATAGAAGCCGACACCAAAATACAGGTAAGGTCAGTAACTGGCAAAGCTTTTAATTTAAGCCTTTTTAAACTGCAATTAACAGCACGGTTAAAGAAAAATGCACTGCCCAAAGCAAGCACCGATTCGCCGAAAGTCAACGCATATTCGCCGAGCGTTGCCCCGGCTTTAACATTCATAACCAATCCGGTTGAAAATACCGAAAGCCCGGCGATAAGCATTGAAATATATGTATCTCTTTTAACCTTAAAAAATATCAATGCAAAAGTGCCGAGCGTGCATATAACTACTGCGCTTACATACCTGATTGCATTTTCAGGCGAGCAAAATACAATATATCCGAGCGCAGAACCTATTGTGGCAAACAAAAAGTTTTTTCTGCCTGATACTGCAATTAACGCAACTGCAAACGGGCAACAGCCTCCCACTACACTTGAAAAGCAAAGAAGAAAGGCAACAAGTCCCCACAGTACCCGCTTGCCGTACATTACAATATTTTTTAAATCTTTTTTAGGTATTTTGATTTTATCTTTAACAGTCATTTTTACACATCCCAAATGCATTATAGTAAAAGCAAATTGCGAATTATGTAAAAACAAGACAGCAAAGAAAAAGACTTTATCAAACACAAAGTTTTGATAAAGTCTTTGATTACACTATATAAACATACTTTTAATTTTAGCAAGCAGATTTACAAAAATACACCAAGCCGCTTGGAAAAGCGCAACCTTAATTGCATCAAGCTGGTCAATACCGCCGGTGAATGCCAAAAGTCCGACAACGCCAAGCCCGATAGCAGAGCCGAAAGAAGTAAGAACGCCTATAAGCTTTCTTGTTTCCTGCAAATCTTCTGCCGCACTTACTGCAGATACAAAACCGAGCGCCGAACCATTATGCACAATATAGGCAGGTGATTTTTCTGCAAAAAGGTTTGAATACTTTTCAAATGCTCTTCCGTTTGATGAATTCATTACTCTGATATATCCGTCAGGAATTTCAAAAAGTTCAGCAATGCTTTCATCATTTATAAACGGGTCGGCACTGCGCACAAGAATGGTCATTCCGCTTTTTTCAAGCTTTTTAAGTGATTTTTTAAGTTGCGGTTCTGCGCTGTAAGATACAACAAACATTGCCATAAGCTTACCCGCTTCGGCAAGGTAAAGCACCCTTCTTCCCTTTCTTGCATATTTTCTTTCATATTCCTCTTTAAGAACGGGAACACCGTGATGAACAAGCAAATCCCTTGTTCCTACAAGTATTTTTTTACGATAAATCCATGCCGAAGTACCAAGTCTGTCCTCATAAACAATGTCATCAACTTCCGGCAAGATTGCCTGCTTGCCGATAATTACATCATCAAAAGCAGAAGCAAGCGGGCTTTTTGTATTGATAATAACAGAAGCTGTTTTTAAAATTACATCATCTGCTTTTGCACCGTTAAATGTTTTAATACCGTGAATTTCACAACTGCGTGCCGAAAACAAATCCTGTGCTTCAATAACAATTGCATTGGCGTCGCTTGTAACCGAAGCACCCTCAAACCCGTTTACCATAGCACCCCTTGTGCGAAGGTGTTTTGACACACTCAAAAGAGTATTATTAGTGCAAAACAGAGCATAGCACGGTGCTGTTATACATAAAGCGCAAACAAAAACATTGATTGCATAATTCACATTTTGATTTACTAAACCGACTGCAACTGCAACAACCGCACTTAAAGCAAGTGAAATAAAGCAAACATATTTGCAAATTATATTTGCCGGCTCATCCGCACTTGCAATATCAAGAAATTTTGTGGCAAAATCCGTTTTAATACTTGCTTTTAAATTCGGCTCACCGGTTAATAGCCCACGGCTTATAATACCCGCGTCAACTTCATTTACTATCGGTTCAACGGTATATTTTTCTTTTTGATTTGCCATAAAATCAAAATTAGTTCTTATCCTGGTAATAAACACATATTTACCAAGCCCGTTTAAGCAAAGTGCAAACGCACCTGCAAAGGGATATGATGTACCGTCATCAATAAGCAAATTACTGTCAAAAAGAAGCAAGACAGTATGTGCAAAAATCACTATTTCGGCAAGGCTTACCGCAAAATCGCTGTTAACTCCGTTTTTAATTTTAAATCCGTGTATAAACACACCTGAATTAACAATACACACCGCAACAAAAAGAATAAGAAGCGTAATTATATACGGTGTATTTTCAAGCAAAAGCGATGGTAAATACGAACTGTCCTTAAACCCGGTCAAAAGGCCTAAAATAAGGGTTAATACACCTGTGATTTTAAGTGAAAGCGAAACGGAAGAAAGTGATTCATCAAGCCTTTTTGAAAATGTTGACTGCTCGTTTGCACTTTCATATTCTTTTTTTACAACCGTATCTTTATCCTGCTTTTTTGCATCTTCAATATCTTCCGGTGCAAAAATCCTGAATTTATTTACCTTTTCTTTTCGTCTTTCTTTTAATTGCTGCTCTGCAAGTTCTTCATCAATTTTAGCTATCTGCTTTGTTTCATCGTCAAACCCGTCAAGCACAATTTGAACACCTTGTTCTTCTTCCTTTTGCTCCTGCGCTTTTTCTTCGCGTTGCTTAATTTCTTCCCTCGTAAGCAAAATCTTGGTTTTTTCAAGTTCTTCAACCGCTACAATAGTAGGTATTTGCTCCAAATCGTCTGTTTTATCAAACTTTGACTTGCTTTTAACAATAATTTCAGGCGGTTTTTTTGAATAAATAGGTTCTTTTAAATTTTTATTAGAAAAAAAGCTTTTTTGAACAGTTTTCTGCTCTTCAAAATCACGATCAATTTGATTTGACTTTGGCTTAAATTCAATGTGCTTTGTTTTATCATCCACCTTAATTGCAGGTGATACCTTTGTTTTATCCGCAACTTCGTTTTGCTTGAATTTTGAAGATTTATTTGATTTTGAAGCGATTTTTATATTTTCAGGCTCAGGCTTAGGCACTTCAATTTCACGCTCGGTTATCTCCTTGGCACTGTTATTCACATCTTCAAGCGCCGATTGTGCCTTTTTAACTGTTTTTTCTCTTATTTCTTCAGCCTGTTTTATTATTTCATCAATTGATAAGCTATCGTTCATAATTCCCCACTCTCAATTTACACAAATTAAAGGCCAAGTCTTTGCCTTGCAATTTCATACATAATTATACTTCCGGCAACAGAAGCATTGAGCGAATTAACCTTACCGCACATCGGAAGTGAAACTGTAACATCGCACTTTTCCTTTACAAGCCTGCCTACTCCGCTGCCCTCATTTCCGATAACAAGCGCACATCCGCCCGAAAAATCAGTTTTACACCACGGTTGGCCATCCATATCTGCACAGTACACCCAAATATTCTGCTTTTTAAGTTCATCAATTGTAGCCGCAAGATTGCCTACCCTCGCAACCTTAACATATTCAAGTGCACCGCACGAAGTTTTAGCCACAATAAAATTCAATCCTACATTTCTTCTCTTTGGAATAATTACACCGTGAGCGCCGCAAGCCTCCGCACTTCTTATAATCGCACCGAGATTATGGCTGTCCTCAATCTCATCACAAATTATGATAAAAGGAGCTTCGCCCTTGCTTTTTGCATATTCCAATATTTCTTCAACGCTTGAATAACTGTGAGCCGGCACATTTGCAACCACACCCTGATGATTTGCACCCGCACACATAAAATCAAGCTTTTTTCTGTCAACCGTTTTAACTACAATTTTATTTTCCTTGCACATTGCAACAATGCGGTTAATTGAACCTTCCCTTTCACCTTTTGAAATAAGCACATTTTCAACTTCCCTGCCGCTTTTAAGAAGCTCTATAACTGCATTTCTGCCTATAATCAAATTATCATTTGTTTTGTAATCTTTTTCTTCCTTTGGCATATTTTGTATCTCCGTAAATTTATTCAGTTTAATTATAACATTATATAGGCTTTATTTCAATTACAATTTATAGTAATTGACTATATGAAAATTCTAAAGTATAATAAGTTCAAAAGGAGTAATAAATATGAAACAGCTTAATTGGGCAACACTCGGTTGCGGCGTTATTGCAAATCAGCTTGCCGAAGCTATGCAGGCAAAAGGCAGAACGCTTTATTCCGTTGCAAACCGCACTCACCAAAAGGCAGTTGAATTTGCAAATAAGTATAAAATCGAAAAAGTTTATGACAGCATTGATGAAGTATTTGAAGATGAAAATGTTGACATAATTTATATTTCGACTCCGCATAACACTCATATTGAATATTTGCGAAAAGCACTTAAAAACGGAAAAAATGTAATTTGTGAAAAATCAATCACTCTCAACAGCAAAGAACTTGACGAAGCCATAAATTTAGCTAAAGAAAACAATGTTGTTTTAGCCGAAGCTATGACTATATATCATATGCCGATTTATAAAAAGCTTAATGAAATAATATCCTCTGGCAAACTCGGTGAGCTTAGGCTTATACAAATGAATTTCGGTAGTCACAAGCCATATGATATGAATAACAGATTTTTCAACCGCAATCTTGCCGGCGGTGCTATGCTTGATATTGGCGTTTACGCTATATCTTTTGTAAGGTGGTTTATGACATCAAAGCCGCATAAAATCACTTCGCAGGTTAAATACGCGCCTTCGGGTGTTGATGAAACTGACGGAATTTTGCTGCAAAACAAAGAAGATGAAATGGCAAGCATTATTCTTTCACTTCACGCAAAGCAACCTAAAAGAGGCACAATAAGCTTTGATAAAGGGTATATTGAAATTTTTGAATATCCACGCGGCGACGAAGCAGTAATCACTTATACCGAAACAGGCGAAAAAGAAGTTATTACCGCAGGAAACACAGAAAAAGCGCTCGAATATGAAATTGAAGATATGGAAAAAGCAGTGCTTGAAAACTTTGATATGCACTTAAACTTTACCAAAGATGTTATGGATATTATGACATTTATCCGCAATGAATGGGGTATGTATTATCCCGAAGAAGAAGGGCGCGAAATACTGTAAGCATAATAAATTTTCAGCACATCATATTTATTAAGGGGTAAACAATATGGGGTACAAATATAACATTATATATAACGCAAACGGCAAAATTCATAAAACCAACCACAGCAAAACTGCCGATTTTGAAATAATGGAAGAAATTAAGGGTGACATTTTCACTTTAACTTTATTGCCGAAAACAGATATAACTTTTCAAAAATTTGAAGTGACGGGTGATATTTCATTTTCACAAAACAGTAAGTTTTTTGTTAACGGATACCAGAGTTGGACAGTATCAAGGGAATATGCGCCAAATGAAGATATGAATGCTGATTTCAATCCGAAATTTTTATCTGTTTTTGATAAAAAGAAGCTTAATATTCGAGGTATTTGGGGCGCAGGCGACCTCACTTTTCATAAATATCCGGAAAAAGCAGGGATTTTTTACGGATATTCTTATGCCTACATACGAAACGAAAATGATATTCGCCTTTTTGCATCATTAAGCGAAAAGAACGGTTACACCATAATCACATTTGATACAAATAATTCGTCCGTCACCATTGAAAAAGACCTTGAAGGTGTTGAGTATAAAAGCGGCGAAGAAATCAACATTCTTGAAATATGCGATATTATTGACGAAAGTGAAACCGCATTTGATAAATATTTTGAAATTGCAGAGATTAAAAAGCCGACTGCAAAAAGAATGTGCGGCTACACAACTTGGTATAACTACTACACAAGCGTTACTGAAGAAATAGTTAAGCGTGACCTTGAGTCAATATCAAAACTTGATTCTAAAATTGATATTTTTCAAGTAGACGACGGGTATGAAAGAACCGTAGGTGATTGGCTCATTGCCGATAATAAAAAGTTTCCGTCGGGTATGAAATCTGTTGCAGATAATATCCACAGCCACAATATGCTTGCAGGGTTATGGCTTGCACCTTTTGCCGCAACTCCAAAATCGTACATTTACAGGGAACATAAGGATTGGTTTGTAAAAGACAAGGATGGCAAAATACCTTTTGCTTCGCATAATTGGGGCGGATTTTATGCGCTTGATATTTATAACGAGGAAGTCAGGCAGTATTTAAAGAAAGTTTTTGATACCGTGCTTAACACATGGGGATACGATATGGTCAAGCTTGATTTTCTCTATGCCTGCTGTATTATTCCGTATAATAATAAAAGCCGCGGCGAAATTATGTGTGACGCTATGGAGCTTTTGCGCAGCCTTTGCGGTGATAAACTTATTTTAGGCTGCGGCGTTCCGCTTGCGCCGGCTTTCGGAAAAGTTGATTTTTGCAGAATCGGTGCAGATATGGCACTTAGTTGGAATAAAAAACCTTTTTCCCGTGAAGATGTTTCAACAAAGCACGCCTTGCTTAACACAATCTTTCGCAGGCAACTTGACGGCAGAGCATTTTTAAATGACCCGGATGTTTTTCTACTTCGTGATAATAATATAAAAATGCCTTTTTCACAAAGAAAATTGATTGCAAAAACAGCAAGTTTATTTGGCAATCTGTTATTTGTAAGTGATGATGTTTCAACATATAACAATGAACAAAAAGAATGCTTTGCAACTGTCACAAGTCAAAACAAAGCAAAAATCAACTATGTTGATATGAATAGAAACGGTGATATTTCAATTAAATATTCGCTTGACGATAAAAATATCGGCTATTGCTTAAATATAAATAACGGTACCGAAAAGAAATATGTATAGTAAACTAAAAAAATTATCGTTTCACTATTGAATACATACAAAACCTATGGTATAATTAGGTTATGAAGTAAAAAGGAAGCGATAATTTGAAAATTTCTACAAAAGGAAGATATGCTTTAAGGCTTATGCTTGACCTTGCACAAAATCAAAAAGACGGTTTTGTGGCACTTAAAGACATTGCCGAAAGGCAGGATATATCAAAAAAATATTTGGAGCAGATTGTGCCTATATTAAACAGAGCCGGCTTGCTTAAAACAACAAGGGGCTACCAGGGCGGATATATGCTTGCAAAATCACCGCAAAGCTACACAGTCGGCGATATATTACGAATTACCGAGGGTAGCCTCGCACCCGTTGCCTGCCTTGAAGATGAAGAAAACCAGTGTGACAAATACGAAACCTGTATGACGGTGGGAGTTTGGAAAGGACTTTATAAAGTCATAAATAATTATCTGGATTCAATAACTCTTCAAGATATTTTGGATAAAAGCAGAACTCAGCTTATTGATGAATATTATATATAAAAATCCGCGTAAAAGTTTTTTCAAAAAAATCAAAAAAATACTTGACAAAAAGCAAAATATATATTAGAATGTCTAAGCATTGAAAAAACGACGAGGTGTAACTCAGTTTGGCTAGAGTGCCTGCTTTGGGAGCAGGATGCCGCAGGTTCGAGTCCTGTCACCTCGACCAAAAGACATCCTCTCGGATGTCTTTATTATTTTAAAATTTCATATCGAGGTGTAGCTCAGCTTGGTAGAGCGCTGCGTTCGGGACGCAGAGGCCGCAAGTTCAAGTCTTGTCACCTCGACCAAACAAGAAAAATCCGAACTTCATCATCAAAGATGGTGTGTTCGGATTTTTTGTTTATAAATAGGCCCAAATTTGATGAATATTAACTTTTTGTTTGACACATATAATAATGTAATCTATAATGAAGTTATGACCTATAAGGAGAATGAAGAATGAGAAGGATTCCATTAAGTGTAAAAAACCAAAGCATTGAGACCTCTGGCATAACTAAAGATTATAAAGAGGCTATTTGTGAATACATTTGGAATGGTTTTGAAGCAAATGCTAAGAATGTTGAATTAGAATGGAAACACAACCAGTTAGATGGTGGTGATATTATATCTATTGCAGATAATGGTGATGGAATTAATTTCAATAATCTTGACAATACATTTGGAACTTTTCTAGCATCACAAAAAAATTCTTTATCACTTAAAGCAAAATCTAAAGCAAATAAAGGAAAGGGACGTTTTTCTTTTATGTGTTGTGCTTCTGATGTTCTGTGGAAAACTGTTTATTCTGATACTGAAACTCAAACAAATTATGAATATGAGTTAAGTTTATCTGATTCAAGCAAAGAGTTTATTGATTGTAGTGAACCACAACCTACTATTAAAGGTACAGGTACAATTGCTACATTATTGAATGTTTTTGGTTTTGATTTAAATGATTTGCAATCAGAAGAGTTTACAAATTATTTGTTGACTGAATTTGCATGGTATCTTTACTTAAATAAAAATACAAGTTTACATGTTAATGGTCAAGTATTAGATTATTCTTCATACATTAATACAAATTTAAGTGAAGAAATTAATGTAAATATTTTTGGACATGATTTTAAAATCAATCTAATTGTTTGGAATGCTAAAATTAAAGAAAAATTCTGTTGTTATTATTTAGATGATAATAATTCAATTAAAGGAAAAAACACAACAACATATAACAGAAATACTATTGATTTTAATCATAGCGTATTTATCAAATCTAACTTCTTTAATAAATTAGATGTTGAAAAAATTGATTCACCTCAAATGACATTTGGTGGACCAGATGATGGACAAGGAATAATCAAAGAACTCAATAAAATTGTTTTAGATTTGATTTCAAGAAAAATTGATATCTATATGTCCGGAAAAGCTGATACCGAAATTGAAAAAATGATTGATGAAAGAAAAACATTTCCGGTGTTTTCAAGTGATATTTACGGTCAATATAGAAAAAATGATTTGAAAACTGTAACAAAAGCATTATACTGTGCTGAGCCAAGAATCTTTTATAAACTCAAAGAAGTTCAGGAAAAATCATTACTAGCATTTTTAAATTTGTTATTGTCATCGGAAGAAAGAGAAAGTGTACTTGACATAATAAATCAAATTGTTAATTTATCAACAGAACAGCGCAAACAATTTGCAAGTATACTTAACAAAACACAATTAGAAAATATTATTGAAACAATCAGTTTTATTGAAAACCGATACAGAATAATTGAAACATTAAAAACATTGATATATGATTTAGATAAATTCACAAATGAGCGTGATCATATTCAAAAAATCGTTGAGCAAAACTACTGGCTTTTTGGAGAAAAATATAACCTTGCAAGTGCAGATAAAACCATGACACGAGCTCTTGAGGGATACTTAAATATACTCTATGGAGCAAGCAAACCTGATTCAAAATTGGATTCGGATCAAGAATTAAATAGACGAATGGATATATTTTTATGTGGTTCTCGCAAAACAGAAAATTCACATGAAACTGCAATTGAAGAAAATATTGTTGTTGAATTAAAAGCACCTAAAGTCCCATTGACCAAGACTGTATTGAGACAAATTGAGGACTATATGGATTATGTGCGTCGTAATTCTCCATTCAATGGCATACACAGAAGATGGAAGTTTATTGCTGTTTGTAAGGAAGTCGATGATGATGTAAAAGCAAAATATGACACATTCAAAGATCGAGGCAAGCTTGGATTAGTCAATATTACAGAGAATTACGAGATTTATGCACTTACATGGGATGATGTATTTAAGAGTTTTGAGATTAGCCATAGTTTTTGTTTGGATAAATTGAAACTGGACAGAGATGAAATAATATCAAAAATTAAATTAAGTTCAGAAGAAAAAAGTAAAGAAACTGTTGATAAACTTACTAATGCAATAACTAGTAACAGCGAGGACTAAGCCCTCGCTGAATATTCGTTTATGGATTTTCTTTCTCCCAATCTTCATAAGCTTTTATGCCTTCTTCTGATTTGAAGTACGCTTGGATATCTGGTAGAAAGCATCTTACTAATGATTGTAAATCTTCCTTTGATAGATTTAATTTTTCATAGATTTTATCTTTGTTTGTTGCCATAAGACAACAGTTCTTTTATTAGTTTTCTATATTACTCCTATCTCGTTTTATTTCCTGTATTCATATTTTCAGTTATCATAATATCCTTTCTGCCCGGTGAATAATCACCGTGACTTTTGTTTTGTTACATAGATGGTCCATAGTAGAGTTCATTGTTATTCTGATAATCTCCGCTGTGGTCATCTTCTCTTTGCCCAAGACCTTTCTTTTTGTTTTTTGCTTGTCTTGGCGTTTTTGTTGTTGGTTTTTGTATTATTTTTGCAGCACTTGCCAGAGTATATAAACTGTCCAGGATAGGATTTGTACTGCTGTCGGTACTCCAATCAGTAGTGGTAACCATTTCTGTTTCAGTTCTTCCGATATATTGTCCGTCTTCTTCAATCGCTTCTCCACTGAAGAGATACTCTCGTTCAGATTCCCAACCTGTTTCTCTAAATCCTCTATCTTCGCTTTCAGAGAATTCGTTTGATTTATCAGTTCCGTTTTCACTGCTTTCTTTGAATTCTCTGTACAGGTTTTCACTGTCTGTATATCTGCTGTATCCTCCAGCAATGTCGTTTGGTCTTTGTTCAAGTCTATCAGTGTCTGCCACAGTTCCTGATCTATTATCGTTATACTCGGTGCATTCTGCAGCTTGTTGATATTCGTATCGTTCCTTCGTTTGAGCTCCTCGTAATTCAAACTCAAGCTCCATGTTCTCCTTTCTGTATTTCTCTTCGTGTAATCTGATGTCACGGCATTTCATGTTGTTCGGACAAGTATAGGTAATGTACTTGTAGTTATCCTGCCATTTGACATCATATCCGTATCGTTTCATATATTTTCTAAATTCGTCTTTTGTCCTGCAATATTTCATTGTCTGGTCAATCATAGCCATTAGTGCGAACTTCCAGCTTTCACCTTTCATTGCCGCTCTGTATTCTCTTGTATTCATAGCCTTTTGTTTTGGTATTGTATATGGTTTTAAAGTTTCAATTTCAAATTTTTGACATATACTATCGGAGTAATTTCTCAATTCTTTCAAACCTTTTTCATTGATTTGTATTTTTAATCCAGTTTCACAGTTTACGCTGTTTACTACAAAGTGATTATGCCAATGATCTCTGTCAATGTGCGTTGCTACTACAACCTCAAATCCGTTAAAATATTTTGCCGTTTCAATTCCTATCTGATGAATGATTTCGGGTGTTGCAGTATTCGGTTTGAATGATTGAACATACTGTTTGAAGAATACTCCGTTTGCTTTGCCATACTGATTCTTTGTTGCCATAAATTCTGAGTAAGCACTATTCGGAATACAGTTCTGTCCACTAACTAATTTAACTCCGTTATCCACAGTTTTGTAATCCTGCATTACATAGTCCAGAACCTTTCTCATTGCTGTCCTGTTCTGCGTTTTATTTGATATTGCTGTGAAGGTAGCCATTTAGCTGCACCTCTCTGAAATATCGTTTAAACAGTCATACACTGCTGAATATCGGTTAATCATTTCAGTTAAATCAGGACACTCAATCTTACCCATATTGCAAAGTGTTGTGAGCTGATTAAGATTCCTTCCGATTGCTTTTTGCTCTTTCAGAACATCGCCCAAACCATCAATGATAGTTATCGGTTTATTTAATGCGGATTTTGTAACGAATTCAGTAAAGTTAAGATTTGCTTTATCTGCTTTTCTTTTGATTGTATTGTAATCGTTTTCACGAAAACGCATTGCAACCATTTTAGTTTTATTGTTTTTAGTTTGTACCTCTCTTTCTGTGGATTACACCACTGTCAATTTAAAGGGGTTCCGGGTACTCCCGGATAACTGTTTGTATCGCTTGAGCGTATATACAAACAATATGCTTGCCTATCCCCTTAGGGATAGTTATTTAATACAATCATAAGTTCACTCCTTTTTTATTCTGAAAAAAAGAATCTCTAATCTGAAATATATCATTGTCGTGATCATTTCTTTCTGTTATTATAGTAGCATTCGATTTAATTTTTCAAAAGACCTTAGCGTGATAGATTATTAATCGAAAAATTTTGATATAATGATTTTGACAAGGCGGTACAAATATGAGAATGGAAGATTTGAACGAGAATTATCTTGCATTGCAAGTAACATTCAGCAGTGATAATAAAACCTTTTACGCAAAATCAAATCCTATGTTAAGCACAGATACAAATATGATTGATGTTGAAGATAGTGTTTTTAATGAACTGAACAGATTTATTGAATATGATTTCAGATTTGTTTTTGAGTATAAAAAAGAATTGCAAAAAATTTATGATGATATACTTAATCAAAATAACGATACTGCTCTTAAATTATTTAATGATTATATTAATATTTTCAGAGAAATCGTTGATAAAGTAAATTGTGATTTACCATTACTTGTTTATTCTCTTAACACATTTATTGATACAAGTTATTCATTGAACAATTTAATGATGCTCGACTTCATAACGCCGATGAATGAGCTATGGGATGAACTCGACGGAATCATTATTCTTCAGCGTGATTTACAACTTCTTTTTGAAGATTTCAGTGAACAGCAATTAAAATACACAGACAGAAAAAATCTGCCTGTGCTTGAGAGACTGTGTAATTTTAATATCAATGTTGACTTGTGTTATGAAGATGGTGAAGTGCATCAAACCTATTTGGTAAGCTCAGCAGAAATACTCTACTCGCTGTTAGCAACATATTATTTTGCATCAAAACCTAATCTTGCAGTATGCAATTACTGCAATAGATTCTTTGAACCGAAAACAAAAAGAGTTACGCTGTATTGCGACAGAGTAACCGAGAATAACAGCACCTGCAAAAAAGAAGGTGCTAAAGCAAAATTCAAAGATAATATTGACAGTGATCCTGTGCTGAAGAAATATAATTCTGAAAAACACAGAATCCTGATGTACTGCAACAGAAGCAAACTTGATGAATACGATTTCTTTTATGATTATTACGATTGGTTGGATATGTTTGAACCTAAAATTAAGGAATACAAGCAAGGTGACTTATCAGCATATGAATTATTAAATCAACTTGAAATTGAAGCTAATAATTTCGTGCCGTATAGTAAGGATAGGCATTATACTAATATTTAATGAAGTAAAATTCTATTATAAAATAAAATTGGGAAAAGTCAGATGTACTTTCCCCAATTTATATTATTTTACTTTTTCAATGATTCCGGCATTTTGGGCTCGTAGCACAGACCGGATGAAGCACAGCCTGCACCCATCTCAGCAATTGACTTTATAATGTCTGAAATTATTTTGCTAATTGATTCCATTTTGGGTCCTCCTTTGTTTTAACTTTTCTATAAATATCAATATGGTTACCCATATGAATGACAATGCAGAACAAATAACGATTTCGTTATTTGTTATATAAAGTGCAAATATAATTATTGCAAAGTTAATTAAAGATAATGATAACGAAATTACTCTATTTCTTTTATATGTTTTATCGCTTATTGGATGATTCTTATTAATAACCGGTGAAAAAACAGAGGTAACAATCATGGATGGCACTAAAAGCAGAACAATAAAAACTTCTAAATTGAAATATATAAGAAATTTTGAAATAATTACTACAGATATAAATATTGCATTGCTCATTAATGTGCATTTCAGATGAGTGTTAGCGTGCAGACCTCCGCAAAACAACCGTGGTATAAAAAAGAACCAAACAAACGATAATATGTAAAATATATTTCCAAACAAAATTGAGATCGCTAAGATTATAAGCATTGTAAATGAATTTGAAAGCAATAATTCAAACCCGTAAATATAAATCTCTTTTTCATTGTCTGAAATATTTATATGGTTATTTAATCTGTTTGTCAGATATGCAGCATATTTGGTTAACATAAAAACACCCCACAAACATTTCTCGAATTTATAATAACGAGTTTTAATGTTTGCGGGGATGTTTTTGTTTATTTGGTTAAATTTTATGTGTTATTCGTTGTTTGAAACCATAACAAGCGAAATAAAGCAATTGTTTGAGTAATCATTTTTTAATGTTCCGCCATATTTAGATGCAGTTTCCTGAATGTTTTTTATTCCAAAACCATGCATATAATCACTATTGTCTTTAGTTGTTTTCAGATTATGTGAATTATCAAATGGATTTTGAAAAACTGTATTTGTAACTTTAAAAAACACAAATGATTCTTTATTCCAAATTTCAACTTTTACAAATCTTTCTTTATCGTTTGGTATTTTAACACAAGCCTCTATGGCATTATCTATTTGATTAGCAAGAATTGCACATATATCAGCAAATGAAATATATAGTTGTGAATTAAGATGTATTTTGTGAATAAATTCTATGTTATTCTCAGCTGCTTCATTCATTTTGCAATTTATAATAGAATCTATTATATCATTTCCGCTATGACAATATTGTGCTTGCTGATATGATGCAGACAATAATTCTTTTGTATATTCTTTTGCATTTGAATTATCCTCTAACATTCCGTTAAGTGTTCTTATATGGTTTTTAAAATCATGCACTTGTTTTCTGATTATATCCTGAGATTCCTTCATTTGAATATAATTTTTTTCAAGCATCATATTTGCCATTGACATAAGTTCTTTTTCACTTTTTTCATTTTGATATTTAGTACTTATAGTTATAGATATAATTGATATCGAAATTGTTATAAGTATAAAAAACAATGAAAATATTACGGCAATTTGCAGTGCTAAAAGTGAGCCGGTTAAAATCAAATTCGTCAATATAGACATAACTATATATGATAAAGTTGTAACAGAAAAAAGTAAGATAATACTTTTCTTATTTAATAATTTCAGTTTTATGTAAAATTTACTGAACGCTAAGAACAAAGCTATTTGCAGAGATTTATTTACAAGTATATAAACTAATCTGTTGGTACCCGGATTAAGTATTAACTGTATGCCGATGGAAACATCGGCTGATTTGCCAAACAGCATTATTAATGTATACGATACTATATAGTCAGATGCATGTATGAAAAACCAAGTTAGCATTGCAGCACATGCTTTATACCAAAAACTACCTTTTGTTGTGAAATATATTGCAACAAAAGTAAAGGCAATGGCAATTGCTATTGTGGTAAAAGAAAAAACTTGCCATTTATTTAATAATGTAATGAGAATGGTATATATGATTGACATACTCAAACCATAAAGTATATTTTGTTTTATACTTAACTTTCTGCCTGCAAGGCTGGTTGAAACGAATATTGCTAAAACGCCTTCGATAAATGTAGCAAACAGTTCAAAAAATTGATAAATAAATTCTACCATATGTTCTCCAATAATTTATTTTATGTTCCCCATTGTTCAAGCAATGTTTGTTTAACATTTTTCAACGATCTTCTGCTGATTGGTAAAACTTGACCGTCTTTTAGTTTCAGACTGAAGCCGTTGATTTGGGAAATATAATCGATATTAACAAAACAGCTTCGATCAATAAATAAGAAACGATTATCTTCAAGCAAATCAAAGAATTCTTTGATTCCTCTGTTATCGGTTATTTCTCCAAGTAATCTTGTTGTTATAACTAATTGTCTGGATATTCTGCTGACGCAGATGATATCTTTATAAGGTATTCTCCAATAATCGTTATAGCGGTGTAATGTTATCGTTTTATCATCAGCTGATGAAATCTCAGCAACAGCACTTTCAAGAGCCTCTTCAATATCTCTTTCAAGATTTAGCTTAATTACATATCTCAGTGCTTTTGACTTATATCCCATTGACGCCATTTCATCATGAGATGTCAGAAAAATTATCACAGATGTTTCTGTATATTTTCTGATTTTATCGGCAAGTTCAAACCCATCCATATCAGGCATTTCAACATCAAGAATAAAAATATCCGCAATTTTTCCGTCTTCAACTTCATACATCAGCATTTCGGGATTTGAAAATTCACTGATATTAAAATCAACATGTTTTTTCTTTGAAAAAACAGATAAACAATTTTTAATATTTTCAATATCCAATTTACTATCATCACAAATAAAAACATTAAACATTTTCTGTCACCTCACCATCATTGATTATTTTGTAAGATTTTTTTCTATTTATATCAAAAAAGAATTTATTTGAATCTGATATAAGAAGAATATATGTGTCATTATAGACTTTCTTATTTTTTGAATTATTACTGTTATATACAAATGTACCGTTTGAATCAGATTCAATATGCATTTTTAATTCCTGACATATATCTTTGATCGTAGCAGTATGATATTTTGAAGAAGACCAATGAGGAATCATTCGTCTAATTTCTTTATCATTATAGTTTTCTATAATTTCAACATTTGGTACATTTTCAACTATACAATTAATACTTTCATTATTTATTGCTTCACAGTTAGCAAACAATTCCAAAAGTTCATAAAAATCGCATCCGATTGTAAGAAGATCTTTGAAAAAAAGGTCTTTTTCTTTTGTTCTTCCAAAAACTGATAGCATTTTTGGATTACAAGAAAGAATTTTAATTATTACTGTACGAAACGGTGTGCCTAATTCAATTTTGTCCATACCAAAATAACTCCTTTGTTAAATACAATATATAAAAAATAAACCCGCCAAAGTTATTTATAGTATACATAATTATTCTAATTTTTGATTGTCATTGTCTAAACGGCTAAACGCTTTGTGTCCAATGGCAATTGCAACTCTTTTGCAAGATTAAAAGTTTAATAACCATTTGAACACAAAAAGAAACCGAAAAAACGAAATCAAAATATTAATAACATATTTGTGATATTTTAACATTACAAGATGATTTACCCCCGTCAAAGGAAAATCATTCATTTTCTAAGTTCAATATTATTCTAGTTGATATCTTAATTCTACTACAAATTTTGATTGTATTCAATACAATATTTGAAACGAACTATAAGTGTTCAGCATATAAAAAATCAAAATATAAAATTGGACTTAAATATTAACGAAAGGAGCTGAAATAACACATGATAAGCATTAAATTATGTGAATATACAAAGTATTTCCCACCATAAATATTTAAAAATATCAATAATAAAAAAGTTAACAATAATATATTTATTAAAGGAGAATTCAAATATGAATAAAATGAAAAAATTAACAAAACCATTAACACTGTTTTTAGCAGTATTAACAATAGTATCCTGCTTTTCTATTACGGCAAGTGCGGCTTCTAAGTCTGCTTCTTTAAAAACATCAGATAAAATAGCTTATAGTGGCGTAATTACTGGAAAACAATGTAAATATTCCGGAAGTAATAGTTCTTTGTCAGCCGGAAACGTCTACTTCCTTGCTAAAAATAATCACGGTGGAATTTGGTCTACCGATGTTTCTCACGATTTGGCAAAAGGTAAATCTTTTTCAAACAACACTACTACCAAATATAATTCCAGTTGTAGTTGGGAATTAGTACTTAATCCTAAAGGTGGAAATGCATATGGATGCATCGCAAGCGGAACTATAACTTCTGTTGCCTAATTGATAAAGTGCTTACAGGCTTAACGCCTGTAAGCACTAAGAGAGGAATATAATATAAAATGAAAAATAATTTGATGAAATTCGCACAAAAGATACTTTTTCAAGATAAAATATTAAAAATATTGACAACTTTAATTCTTGCTGCACCGCCTATAATTTTAACTATTTGGTGCGTAATACATGAAGCTACCGCAATTGATTTACAATTAATTTTATTTAAATTTTCCGTAATATACTTAATAGCTTTTATGTTTTTATCTTATGAATACATCTATAAATTAAAATCGAATTCACTTATAGAATGTGTAGACACCACACCTAAAGGTACTAAAAGTATTATTAAAAGTAAAATTTCTTTATTATGTGCTGTTGCATCAGTTCAAACCTTAGTGTTAATTTTAATAAATGTATTTTTTGCAATTTCAGAAGGATCTTTAACATTACAATATTTATTGTATATTATTGTTTCCATCCTGCTAAATATATTTTTAATTTGTATTGCAGGCATTTTTATAGGTTCATTTTCAGCTCTTAAGATGAAAAAAATTCCAGCATATTTATTAATGATTTTTATTACTATTATGACAAGCAGAATTCTTGATATATTATGGCTTGCACTATATACAACAACAAATATAGATATATTTAAAATAACTGGATTATTTGAATTAACAACACCATCTACAAATTGGACACCTAATACAGCATTTGGATATTCGGTTTTGCCTTATCGATTTGCAGTAATTCTCTTTTGGATATTTATTTTTGCATTTGGAATTATCTTTTCTCTCCATCAGATAAATAAAAGAAAAATCAAAGCAATTACTTGCATAATTCTTTCAATAATATGTATTACAGTCTATTATACACCATCTTCAAAAGTAATTATGGATCAAAGAAATGTAAATGGTCCAAATGCAGATTATGAATATTACACTAAACATGAAGATGAAATAATGATAGAAAAAAACAATTTTAATATGACTGATTTAACAATGGATATTTCAACAAATTCTATGTTAAAAGCAAAAGTTGTAATTAAAGTAGATAATAAAAATTTAGAAAAATATAAATTCACTTTATATCACGGATATAATATTAAGAATATTAATAGCTCAAATTACCTTTATAGGTAATGTTTATGGGAGTAAAGACGATTATTCGACATTTACAAATAATGGATGTCTCAGATCACTGTTAAGGCGTAATGGACCGAATAAAATGGCAAAACGGTCTGTCTATTGGCTTTTACCGTTTTTAAATTCATTAGGTGTCACTCCACAAAAACGCTTGAATGTCTTACTGAAATAGCTGGGATTATTGAATCCGAGTTGCCATGAGATTTCAGCAATAGTCAGATTAGTCTTTATAATCTTTACTTTAGCAACATCGATCTTGATTTTATTGATAAACTCGGTTGCACTCAGGTTTAATAGTTTTTTCAGTTTATTGTATAGTTGAGTTCGACTGATATTCATGTGAGTGGTCAGTTGGTCGACACTCAATTCCGGGTTCTCAATGTGTTCGATGACGAATTGTGTCAATGATTTGATAAATTCCTCGTCTTTGTTGTTGAGTTCTTCATTGAGTTGGAATATTTTCATGTCGTGATAATGTTCGCGGATATTATTTTTGGCTTTAAGCAAGTTGGTAATTCTAAGATTCAATTCATCGAAAGTGAATGGTTTTTCGATATAGGCGTCGGCTCCTGCAGATAAACCTTGCAATTCGTTTTCTTTCGAAGGCTGTGAAGTGATGAGAATGACTGGGATATGGGAGTATTCACGAGAAGTTTTAATATATTTACTCAATTCATATCCGTCCATATAAGGCATCATAATGTCACTGATGATAATGTCGATGATATGTGTTTTTAGCAACTCTACAGCTTCCTGTCCGTTATAAGCCGTTTTCACCTTATATAAACGGAGTAGCTTACTTTTTAAAATGTTATTAATATCCGGATTATCTTCTACCAAAAGTACAGTCATCTTTTTCTCGGCATTTGCAGCATTCATATCCTCTTTTAGTCCGGAGTTATTGAGCAGGTATACAGTATCTGCCACTACGTCGGGTGAGTTAACGATATCCAAAGTTTCGTCCGGTGCAATCATATCCTTAGAGTCTTCGACCAAAGGTAATTTTACTTTAAAGGTCGTACCGCTATTTTGATGACTTTCTATCTCAACTGTTCCTGAAAGCAGCTGAACTAGACCATTCACCAAAGCCAGTCCAATACCCGTATTGGAATACTTTTGATCGGATGAATCGGTTTTGTGAAAAGGCTGCATGACAGCTTCCCGCTGTTCCGGATGAATATATGAACTGCTGTTATGACAGGAGAGAATCAATTGTCCGGAAGCTTTGTCTACGTCAATCCTGAAGTTGATTTCACTTTGAGGATCAGAATGTTTGAAAGCATTGCTGAGCAGATTACTGATGATTTTCTCTATCTTGTCTCTATCGAATACCGTATAATAAGAGTCGGCTGAAGTTGCATATTGAAAAACAATCTGCTTTTGTCTGAAGACGGGAATAAACAGTTCGAAGATGCTGCGTCCATAAGTCATAATATCTCCTTTGACATATTCGATGCGTGCATGGTCGGTTTCTACAGAACGAAATTCCAAAAGTTGATTGATCAGGAATTGAAGCCGTTGGATATTCCGATTGATGATTTTCATTTCTTCACCGGTAATTGTATTGTTTCGTCCGATTGATATATCTTCGAATACAGCCATAAGGATAGATAAAGGAGTCTTAAACTCATGGGTGATATAAGTGAAAAAATTCAGCTTGTGTTTATTCAGTTCGCGCAGGTTGTTTTTTTCCATTCTTTCGATGCGGATATCCATTTTGTCTCGCATACGCACTTGGTAGAAGCGGACAATTATAAAACTGATAAGAAGTCCGATAAGAGAATAAATAGTGATCATGAAACCACTCAGCAAAAAGTGAGGACGAATGTTAATGGTTATTTTCCGACGGTCGAATACAACTCCGTTTTTTCCTATGACCCGTACGTGAAATTGGTAGGTGCCCGGATCAAGGTTGGTATATGTGACTGATTGTGGGATTTGTTGTGTTGCATTCCATTCGGTCTCCATACCTTCCAGATAGTATTCACAGGAAAGTTGTGATTGGCAATTTTCATTATAGTTGATCACCAGAAAATCAAAAGTCAGGGTATTCATGCCGTGAGGTAAGCGAATGGCAGATGTGCTGTCGATATTATTCTGTAGAATGCCGTCCGGTGATGGTTGTACGTGTTTATTGAAAATCCTGAAATCCGAGAAAGTCAGATGAATATCGTTTGTAGGACTGTTATGGTTCAGTCCTTCCGGTCGGAAGAAGCATACCCCATTGATACTGCCAAAGAAAAGGGTACCGTCAGGATCTTTATAGCCCGGACAGGCATTGAACTGGTTGGAAACCAGATTATCGGATACTTTATAATGGGCAAAACTACGACTTTCCGGATTGAAAGAGAAGATACCGTTATCCGTACTCATCCATAAATAGCCAAAGCTATCTTCCTGTATGGAATAAATATCTCTTTGCCGGAGTTCATTCTCCTTTCCGAATGCCTGTATACTGTCTGCACGTGCATTGTATTTCATCAATCCTCCGTTGCTGGTACCGAACCAGACCTCTCCTTTGGAGTCAACAAAACTACAATAAATATTATCGCTGGTCATTGTTTTACAGCCTGTCACTCCTTTTTGATATCGATGGATACTATGGGTCGGAATATGATACCGAAAAATACCGTTGAAATGTGTGGAAAACCAGATATTTCCTTTGAGATCACGTGTGATGTCGTCAATACGTATAAGCCGGAATACATCCGGAAGGAAGGGAGTGAATGAATCGGTCCGGAAATGATAGATATTGACACCTTGGCTGGTTCCTATAAACATAGTATCAGGATTATGAACATAAAGTTTATAGATTGAATTATTGGATAGTCCCGCGTGTCCCCCTGCTATGTTTTTATATGAACGAATATAGCCTTTTGCTAAATCGACTTTTTGCAACCCATCGATAAAGTTGCCAATCCAGATATTACCGGAGTGATCTTCGGCTAATGCATGGACATTATCTCCGTTTAATGACGGGTGTGTCGATTTGTTTAAATACCTGATGTGACCATCCGGGTAAAGAATAGAAATTCCATGATCTTCGGATGCAAACCACAAAGCTCCGTTTTTATCTTTAATGATGTTGCTGATTGCTTTTCCTTTCAGGTATTGTTTCCCATTATCTGCTATCAGGTAGTGGAAATTATTTTCGGTCAGGCTGGTGTAACTGACCCCTCCGAAGAAAGTGCCGATCCACATAATGTCACCCCGGCTTTTATAAATAGTATAGATCGCATTATCGGTCAGTCCGGATTGGACATCTTTTGCATGCTGCCGATATTGTATGTAGCTGTTATCTGTATAGTCATAGATGAAAAGTCCGTTTTCGGTTCCGATCCATAAATTTCCACGCATATCTTCTTGGATGCAGCGAATATAACGCATATCCTTTCTGTCTTGTGAAGCGAACTCCACGGATACGAATTGATTATAGTTCTTGTTGTATCGGTACAGTCCGTTTTCGGTCGTCCCCAGCCATAGAGTCCCCTGCGAATCTTTATAAATAGAAGTAAACTCGACAGGATAATCCGGAGAAACCTCAGTAGCTGTGATTTTTCTGGTCATTTGTCCGTTTGGGCGGAAACAATAAATCGTATTTGGACTCACTGCCCATACATTTCCATTCATATCCAGCGTTACTTTTACAATCAATCCCTTATGGAGTAGTGGCATACTTTGCTATGTCTTACTATATGCATATAGCCCGGAATCGGACGCAATGAAAACTGAACGTCCGTCGTAGGCCATGTCCAATACATATAGTGGGGCCTTGGTTTGCGGAACAATAGTGGTGAACTTCTCTCTCATCATATCATACAAGCACAGTCCTTCATTGGTACCCATCAATAGAGTATCCTGACCGAGGAGTAGCAGTTTCTCGATGCAGTTTGAAGAGAGTCCGTCATCTGACTTATAATATTGTTTGATGTTGTATCCATCATACCTGTTCAGTCCTTTGAGGGTTGCAATCCAAATATATCCTTTTGAATCCTGCAGAATATCCCGTACGGCACTATAGGTAAGTCCGTGTTGACTACCCAGGGAGTGGAACATAAGTTC
>OGNC01000483.1_pt1 | contig 26172 bp, 20 predicted proteins | sample 1573311 | NCBI WGS metagenome assembly OGNC01 (sample SAMEA2581889, study PRJEB24529) | metagenome | biome: Human gut stool | place: China | collected 2011
AGAGCGAGAAAAAGCCCTCTTCGCTGTTTGCGCCGAGGAAAAAGTGCAACGGTTGCATAGCGTTCCCTCCAAAATCAATCTTTTCGTTTTCAGCTTATGCGGAAACGTCCGTTTGCGCGCTTCCCTTTTGCAAAAAAATATGCTATGCTCTCTTCAGCCGCGTACCGCGGCAAATTCAGGAAGAAAGGACTGATCTGTTATGATGATGCAGCGTGTATGGAGGGTCCACACTTCCTGACCCTCCGAAATTTTACTTTGGAGGACGACAATGGAACATCTTATTTTCATTCGTGAGGCCATCACAGGCAGTGAGATCGCACGCTTTTTCGAGAAACTGCATCTCTATCACCGGCGCGATATCTTCCCCGAGATTGAGCAGGCCGAGGATCTCGCCTATTTTCTCAGCGATGAGTACCTCTCGCAGCTTAAGACACTGCACAGGCGGCAGGAAAACCGCCTGCACTTTCTCTTTTTCGAGCGCGGCGGGCAGGATATCGGTTTTACGATGCCGGTCATCTATGGTTCAGAGGACGGCAAGTGCTTCATCATGGAGTTCTGCGTCTACCCGGAATTTCGCGGAAGCAGTACAGGTCACGCCTGCGGTGAGGCGCTGCTCTCTTGGGCGCGCGAACGCAGGGCAAGCTACTTTGAGCTCAACTGCGACACCGCGCCGCGCGAGCGCTTCTGGGGCAGACTTGGCTTTCTGCCGAACGGCTGCGACGAGTGGAACATACCGCTGATGCTACGCCCGCCGGAGGAATACGCCCCCATCACCGTCCGTCAGTTCGTCCCCGGTGCGGACGACTGGCAGCTTTGGAAACTCGAAAACGGCTATCTCGCTGAGATCGGTGAAACGCCGCTCGACGAGAGAAAGCAAGCGCAGCTTTTGCAGGCCATTCAAGAGGAACGCATCACCTTCTTTGCCGCCTACCGCAAAACACGCATGGTCGGAATGTGCAGCGTGAGCCGCGTATTTTCGACATTCGCATGTGCGGACATCGGTGTCTTTGAGGATTTCTTCGTCGAACCGGTGTTCCGAAAGCAAGGCGCCGCGCGGCAGCTCGCGTCTGCGGCGCAGGAATACGGTAGGGCAAATCACCTTGCCAGTCTTGCCGTTACCTGTGCTTTGTGCGACGAGGGAATGTACCGCGCGCTGGGCTTCACCGAAAAGCTTGGCACGACCCTTGTCCACCTCAGCTGACAGCAAAATAAAGAAAGGCTCTGTTTGGGAGAACCCAAACAGAGCCTTTTTATGTACTTTCTTACGCCGTAAAGATATTGTCCTCCGCTCTGCGCGTGTAGTCGCGTTCGAGCATCGCGCGGTGCGAGAGGAACGCGGGATCGTCGAAATACTTCGCACCCATCGGGCAGTTGCGCACGCAGGAGTGGCATTTGATGCACACGCCCACGACCTCGGTGACATCATCGGGATTGATCGAGCCCATCGGGCAGAGTGAGGCGCACACACCGCAGTGGATACACTTGTCGAGGTCGGTCTTGGGCTTCGCCTTCAGAAACACCTTCGGTTCGCCATCGAGGCCCAGCGGGCGGTAATACGGCGCGTCGGCGTCACCGTCGACCGTAACGGGCGCGGGATACTCGGTCATCCGCACGATGCGGCCCACGACCGCGGAGCCGAGCTTTGCAAGCTCCGCCATATCGTCGGAATCGGGTCTGCCGTTGGCAAGCGCGTCGGTAAAAGCGTGACGGCAGGCAAACGCGCCCGCGCCGATGGTATGGAAGCCGTCCGCTTCCAGGCAGGCGCAGAGCTCGGCAAGCGAATTGTCAAAGCTGCGGTTGCCGAACGTCACGACCGGCACAGCCAGCGCGCCGTTTCCGTGAAAGCCGGACTTCACAAACTCGAGCAGCTTATTCGGCAGCTTGCCCGCGTAGGTTGGCATACCGAATACGACAAGGTCGCCCGCGGCAAACTCATAGCTTTCCTCGCGCGCGGCGGGCAACGTGAAATCGCGCACCTCGAGCGGCACGTCGAAGCTGACGGCAAGGGCATTTGCAAGCGTGGTGGTCACCTTTCTGGTGTTGCCGGTGGCGCTGAAATAGACTGCGTAAACCTGAGAAATGTTCATGGGAATCGGCCTTCTTTCTTTATTGTTCGGGGCGCTGCCCGGCCTTACAGGGAAAAATCCTCGGAGGTATACTGATCGCGCAGCGTGGCGGGTCTCGGCGGCACGCGCTTGAGCGGATCGTAGCAGAAGTGACGGCAGTGGTCGGCAGAATCGACCACGCCGCGGCGGGAGCAGATGACCTGCCCTTCGTTGATGACAGATCCGCTCTTGCAGTAGGCGCAGTGCTTTTCAATGTCCTTGCGGAACAGATGGAACATGGTCTCCCTCCCCTTTCTTTTACAGGCTGCGGACGACGAGCTTGCCGTCCTCCATCGACGCATGGATCTGCGTGACGGGGTGCTCGTAGGAGTCGATGATCTGCGCGGCCATGACGTCTTCGAGCTCTTTCTGAATGGTGCGGCGCAGGTTGCGCGCGCCGTAGGTCGCGGAGTAGGACTTCTTGACGAGGTAGTCCTCAACATCCTCGTCCCACGTAAAGTGCAGGCCCTTGTCCTCGAGGCTCTTTTGCAGCTCATCGAGCATGATGCGGGTGATGCCGGCGAAATTCTTCTCGTCAAGGCGGTTGAAGCAGATGACCTCGTCCACACGGTTCAGGAATTCGGGGCGCAGGAACTCGCTGAGCGCCTTCATCGCGCGGTCGCGGTTCTGCTCGTTCACCGTGTGACCGAAGCCAACGGTACCCTCCTTGCGTTCGCTGCCCGCATTGGACGTCATCACGATAACGGTATTTTCAAAATTCACCTTGCGGCCGTGGGAGTCGGTGATCTCGCCGTCGTCGAGAATTTGCAGCAGAACGTTCATCACGTCGGGGTGCGCCTTTTCGATCTCGTCGAAAAGGATGACGGCGTAGGGCTTGCGGCGAATTTTTTCGGTCAGCTGGCCGGCTTCATCATAGCCGACATAGCCCGGGGGCGAGCCGACGATGCGGGAGACCGAGTGCTTTTCCATAAACTCGGACATGTCGAAACGGATCAGCGCATCGGGCGAATTGAAGAGGTCCTGCGCCAGCTGCTTGACAAGCTCGGTCTTGCCGACGCCCGTGGGGCCGACAAAGATGAAGCTCACCGGCTTGTGCTTGGGCGAGATGCCCACACGATTGCGGCGGATGGCCGCAGCGACAGCCTCGACAGCCTCGTCCTGACCGACGATGTGCTCTTTTAAGCGCTTGTCAAGCTCGCTCAGACGGCGGAACTCGTCCTCACGGATGCGCGAGGCGGGAATCTTCGTCCAGAGCTCGATCACGCGGGCGAGGTTGTCCATCGTGAGCTGCGGGTCGCCCTGCGCGCAGAGCACATCGAGCTCGGTCTGCGCCTTGATGGTAAGGCTCTTGAGCTCGGCCAGACGCTCAAAGTCGGGTTCTTCTGCGCCCTGCAAAAGCTCGCGCTCCTTGTCGTAATCCTCGATCTCGCGGCGCAGCTCCATGCGGCGGTTGATGTTCTTGTCATGCAGGTTGAGGTCCGAGCATGCCTCGTCGATGAGGTCGATGGCTTTGTCGGGCAGGAAGCGGTCGGTAATGTAGCGCTCGGAGAGCAGCACGGCCTGACGCAGGATGCCCTCGGGGATCTTGACGCCGTGGTACTGCTCATAATAGTGGGCAATGCCCTTCAAAATTTTGAGCGTGTCCTCCATGTTCGGCTCATTGACCGTGACGGGCTGGAAACGACGCTCAAGCGCGGTATCCTTTTCGATGTGCTTGCGATACTCGGTGAACGTCGTCGCGCCGATGACCTGGATCTCGCCGCGGGAAAGCGCGGGCTTCAAGATGTTGGCGGCGTTCATGCTGCCCTCGGCGTCGCCCGCGCCGACGATGTTGTGCACTTCGTCGATGACGAGGATGACGTTGCCCATCTTGCGGATCTCCTCGATGAGGCCCTTCATGCGGCTCTCGAACTGGCCGCGGAACTGCGTGCCCGCGACGAGCGCGGTCAGGTCAAGAAGATAGACCTCCTTGCTTCTGAGCTTGAAGGGCACGTCACCCGCGACGATGCGCTGGGCGAGGCCCTCGGCAATGGCCGTCTTGCCGACGCCCGGCTCGCCGATCAGGCAGGGGTTATTCTTCTGGCGGCGGTTCAAAATCTGGATGACGCGTTCGATCTCCTCCTCGCGGCCGATGACCGCGTCGAGCTTGCCGTCGCGTGCGCGCTGGGAGAGATTGATGCAGTAGGAGTCGAGGAATTTGTGCTTGCTCCCCTTTTCGACCTTCTTGTTGCTGCGCGGGCTCTGCGTCTGCTCGGCCTCGTTGCCATTTTGTGCGTCGTTCGCAGCGGGATTTCCGCCGAAAAAGCGGCTCAGGAACGGGAATGTAGCGGTCTTGCCGTCCTCGTCCTCGTTGTCGGCGTCCGGATCGTCGGCGTCGGTCAGACCTTCGAGGTTTTCCGCGCCGCCGAAGGCGCCCATCATTTCATTGGAGATATTGTCAAGGTCCTCATCCGTGATGCCCATGCGGCGCATCATCTCGTCCACCTGCGGCAGTCCGAGATTTTTCGCGCACTTGAGGCAAAGTCCTTCGTTGACGTTCTGCCCGTTTTCCTGACGGGTGATGAACACAACGGCGATATTCTTTTTACATCTGGAACAAAGTTGCGGCTGCATAGTATTTCCTCCTTGGGGTAAAGATCAGGGTAACAGCGCGGCGACAAGCCCGCGCGGAGTATGGCTCATAAAAAACGATAACAGATACGTGCCCTCGTAGTCGGCAAAGGCCTTGACGCCGAGCTTCGGTGCGACATCGCAGACGAGAAACAGCAAAAGTGCGCCTTCGATCAGACCCAGCGCGCCGCCGCCGATGGTGTTGAGCGCGTTCAGCACTGGCAAGTCTAACACCTTGTCAATGCCTCCCGTCACTAAGCGGAGCAGCAGCGTGAGCACCAAAAAACACAGCACGAACACGAGCGTCCTCACCACGCTGCCGAGCAGCGTCCTTACGGCGGCAAGCGCTGCGTCGCGCGCGGCATTTCGAAGCGACTGACGCACCGCGCCGTCGAAATCGAAGCGCAGCAGCTTTTTGAGAAGGCCTGTCACCGCGAGCGGCGAATCGTCCTGCCAAACGTTTTCCGCGTCCTGCGCGGCGTCGCCGTTTGGCGTTTCACCCGAGGCGTCGCTCTCCGCCGGGGTCTCCCCCTTGATCTGCGGGACATCCCCCTGCGGTGTCTGCGATTCGGTATCAAACCACTCCTCCACGCTCTTTTCAAGGCGCGGCATCAGCATGTCGGTCACGGGCTCGGTCAAAGCGTCGGTCAGAAGCGACGCGCCGATCAGCGCGAGCACGATCGCCGCCAGCGCCATAAAGCTGCGGAACAGCCCCCGCTTGGCGCCGAACACGACGCTTAAAATGAGCACGAGCGCGAAGACTGCATCAATCATAAGACCATTATTCACGTTTCCCGCGCTCCTTTCAAGTCATAAATTGTAACATTTTTAGCGTTTTACAGAAATTACGGAATATAAAGCCAGGCGGACGACGAGCCAATCAGCACCGCCGTACCATCCTCGCGCATGATGACAGAGCGCGCGTACTCCGTGCCGTCCAGCCGCGCGTATTCCTGCAGCTGCGGCGTGTAGAGCACCAGACTGTCGCTGTACAGCACGGCGATATACTTCCCCGCCGCGGACATCGACAGGACCTCCTGGCTGCTGTCAAGGCTTGCCATCTCTGTACCGTCGGACGAGACAGTCACGAGCTTCATGGTGCTGCCCGAGCGGTAGCGGCTCAGCAGCAGCGCCGCGTAGTTGTCGCCGCCCATGCTCGAACCGCGCAGATACGGGTATTCGTAGCGATAGCTGCCGGAAAGCGTACCGTCCGATGAAAAGAGCGTCAAGCTCTCGTCCGTCAGGCACGAGAGCGTACCGGCCACGCTGTCGAGCGATAGCAGGAGCGAGCCCGTGAGTGTGTTGACCGAGTCCGCCTTATCGCTGCCGAGGGAATAGATGCTCACCGTGTCGGCGAATATGCCGTCCGACTCGCCGAGCGTCACCGCCGCCATGCGCTTGCAGTCGCGCATGACGACCGCGTCGATGACATAGTGCTCCGAGGAGTTGAAGGCAAACGTCTTCTCGCCCGAAGCGTCGTACACCGTAACAGCGGACTTGTAGCCGCTCTTTTCGGCGTTGAGCGCCAGATAGTCCGAGGAATTGACGCTGACCGACAGGATATTGCCGCTGCACTCGCCGCTCATATCGCGCACAAGGCCGCTTGCAGAGTAAATAAGAAGCGTCTGCCCGCCGATATCATAGACCGCGGCGGTCTGGCCGCCGACAGCGATGGCGGGATTCGTGAGCTTCACACTCATGCTGTCCACCACGCTGCCGCTGCTGCTGTAGACCGACACGCCCGTCGTCGAAGCGACGATCAGATGGTCGCCGAGCAGCGCAAAGGTGTTGCTGCGGTCGTTGCTGAACGAGTACATCTCCACCTTACCCTGCTCATCCTGCGTGACCTTATTGTAGGAGAAAAGGCGGCGCACACTGTCAAGGCTGCTCAGGTCCTTCCACGCCGCGGCGACGACCACGGCCAGCACGACCACAAGCGCAAGAATCACCATCAGCGCCCGCTTGAGCCCGCCGCCGGAGCGGCGCGGGGCCGCCTGCGAGCGCCTCAGCTCCTCGCGTGTTCCCTTTTCCTCTTTGAGATCATTCATTGAGCCGTTCATCCTCATACCAAAGTCTCGTCATGTACAGTCCGCCCGGCGGCACCGTGGGGCCGGCGAGCGAGCGGTCGCCGGAGGCCAGGATCTCGGGAATGTCCTCTGGCGTGAGCTTCCCCTCGGCGGCGTAGAGCACCGTGCCGGTGATCGCCCGTACCATGTTATACAGGAACCCGTCCGCGCAGACCTTGAGCTCTAAAAGATCACCCGAGCGCGACACGCGGCAGTAGTGCACGGTGCGCACGGTGGTCTTCGTCTCCGTGCCGACAGAGCGGACGGCGCGGAAATCGTGCGTGCCCTCAAAGGCGCGCGCCGCGCGGTCCATCACCTCTTCGTCGAGGTGCTTGGGGTAAAAGTACGCCCGATTGACATAGAACGGGTTTTTGATGCGGGAATTATAAATGCGGTAGGTGTATTCCTTTTTTTGACACGAGAGGATCGCGTTGAAATCATTCGCCACCTCAAGCGCTTCGCGCACGACGATATCCTCCGGCGTGTGCGTATTGATGGCAAACGGCAGGCGCTCGACCGGAATGCGCGACTCGGTATGGAAATTGGCGATGTAGCGCTCGGCGTGCACGCCCGCGTCCGTGCGGCCGCAGCCGACGAGCTTGACGTTCCCGCCGCAGACCTTCGAGAGGCCCTTTTCCATCGTCTCGCAGACGCTTGAGACCGTCTTCTGCACCTGCCAGCCGTGATAGGCCGTGCCGTTATACATGAGCTTGAGGGCGATGTTTCGCATAAAAGCGTCCTTTCTTCTTATCGCAGCGCGATGACCGCGGCCACGAGCACGGCGTAGTAGCCGAGCACCAGATAGTCGCGCGTCTGGTAGTGCAGCACATTGAGCTTCGTGCGGCCTTCGTCGCCGTGGTAGCAGCGGCATTCCATGGCCGTCGCCAGCTCGTCGGCGCGGCGGAACGCGCTGACAAACAGCGGCACGAGCAGCGGCACGAGCGCCTTGGCGCGCTGCATGAGGCTTCCGGTCTCAAAGTCGGCGCCGCGCGCCTTCTGCGCGGACATGATCTTATCCGTCTCCTCGATGAGCGTCGGGATGAAGCGAAGCGCGATCGACATCATCATCGCGAGCTCATGCACAGGGACCTTGATCTTCTTGAGCGGGCCCAGCAGGCTCTCCAGACCGTCCGTCAGGCGGATGGGAGAGGTCGTATACGTGAGCAGGAACGTGCCCATGATGAGCAGCGTGATGCGCAGCATCATCGTGATGGCAGCGCGCACACCCTCGATCGTGATGCGGAAGATCCAAAAATGGCACAGCTCCGTGCCGGGGGTGTAAAAGAGGTTCAAAAGCGCCGTGAACGCGATAATGAACAGCACCGGCTTTAATCCCTTGAAAAGCGCCTTCGCGCCCACGCGCGAGATGCGCACGGCGACGATCAGCGTCAGAATGAGAACGCCGTAGGCAATGTAGCTCTTCGCCGTGAAGAGCGCCACGACGTAGAGCACCGTGACGAGGAGCTTTGTGCGCGGATCGAGCTTATGGGCGAGCGTGTCGCCCGGGAAAAACTGGCCGAGCGTGATATCCTTCAGCATTTCTTGCCGCCCCCTCTCTTGAGCGCGACAAGCTCTTCGCTGAGCTCATCGACGGTGTAAACGGCGGGGTTGATGGCAATGCCCTTATCGTGCAGCGCCATCGCGACGCGCGTGACCTGCGGCACGTCGAGGCCCGCGGTCATCAGCTCGTCGCCGCGGGCGAAGACCTCGCGCGGCGTGCCGCTCATGAGCACGTGGCTGTCCGACAGGACGACGATGCGGTCGACGTTTTTCGCGATCTCCTCCATGCTGTGGCTCACGAGCACAACGGTCGTGCCGCGCGCGCGGTGGAATTCTCGAATATTCGCAAGCAGCTCTTCCCTGCCCTGCGGGTCAAGGCCCGCGCTCGGCTCGTCGAGCACGAGCACCTCAGGCTCCATCGCGATAACGCCTGCGATGGCGACGCGGCGCTTCTGTCCGCCGGAGAGGGCAAACGGCGATTTTTCCAGCAGATCGTCCGTCAGGCCCGCAAAGTGCGCGGATTCGCGCACGCGGCGGTCGATCTCGTCTTTGGATAGGCCCATGTTCGTCGGGCCGAACGCGATATCGCGGTAAACAGTCTCTTCAAAAAGCTGGTATTCCGGATACTGGAACACGAGGCCCACGCGGAATCTTACGTCCCGAATTTTCTTCGGGTCCGCCCAGATGTCCTCTCCACCGAGAAGTATCCGGCCGGAGGTCGGCTTGAGCAAGCCGTTCAAGTGCTGGATCAGCGTCGACTTGCCGCTGCCCGTGTGGCCGATGATGCCCAAAAATTCGCCGCGATAGATCGCGAGCGACATATCCTGCACCGCACTGCGGCAAAAGGGCGTACCCTCCCCGTAGGTGTGCGTCAGGTTTTCTACACGAATGATCTCTTCCAAGGTTACAGTCCTCTTAGGTAAAATTTTTCGCAATGACGTCTGCGCATTCCTCTACGGTGATGGCGTCCACGGGGATGTCCATCCCCGCCTCGCGCAGGGAAAAGAGCAGCGAGACCGTGTCCGGCACGGCAAGGCCGATGTCCTCGAGCTCTTTTTTGCGGGTGAAGACCTCGCGCGGCTTGCCGTCCATGACGACAAGGCCGTCGTTCATCACGATCACGCGGTCGGCGTGCTCGGCTTCGTTCATGTGGTGGGTGATGAGAACGACCGTGATGCCCTGCTCGCGGTTGAGCTTTTCGACGGCCGCGAGCACCTCGCGCCGGCCGATGGGGTCGAGCATGGCGGTCGCCTCGTCGAGCACGATGCACTCGGGCTTCATCGCCAGCACGCCCGCGATGGCGATGCGCTGCTTCTGTCCGCCGGAGAGCAGGTGCGGCGCGTGCTTGACGAACTGCGTCATGCCGACGGCTTCGAGCGCGTCATCCACGCGCTTTCGGATCTCGTCGCTCGGCACACCCAAATTCTCCGGCGCGAATGCGACATCCTCTTCGACGACATTCGCCACGATCTGGTTGTCAGGGTTCTGGAACACCATGCCCACGCGCCTGCGAATTTCGAGCAGGAGCGACTCGTCCATCGTGTCCATGCCCTCGACATAGACCTTGCCGCCGCTTGGCAGCAGGACTGCGTTGAAGGTCTTGGCAAGCGTCGATTTTCCGCTGCCGTTGTGGCCGAGGATCACGACAAAGCTGCCGCGCTCGATGGTCACATCCACCCCGCGCAGCGCGCGGGTGTTCACCTGGTCTTCCGTGCCCGGATAGGTGAAGGCCAGGTCTTGGGTCTTGATCATTTCCATAAAAGTTGCGTTCCTTAATCGTTGTCCCGAAAGAGCCTTTCGGGGATTCATCGCCGCAAAGCGGCGGATTCCTTTATTCCGAGAACCAGCGGCCCGTCGCGCCGCAGGGCAGCGCGAGCCCCGTCTCCGTCACGGGCAGCCCCAGCTCGTCCCACGTGACCTTGCCGCCGTACTTTTCCGCAACGAGCAGGTGCAGCATGTAGCCGAGCACCGAGGGAGCGAGCCCCGTCGTATACGAGTTGATGATGACAAAAAGCGGCTTGTCCGATAAGACCTGTGCGCAGAGCTTCACGAACGGGAAAAGATTGTCCTCCAACTTCCAGACCTCTCCCCCGGGGCCGCGGCCGTAGCTCGGCGGGTCCATGATGATGGCGTCATACACCTTGCCGCGGCGGATCTCACGCTCGACAAATTTCGCGCAGTCGTCGATGATCCAGCGCACCGGCGCATCGGAAAGGCCGCTGACACGCGCGTTCTCGCGCGCCCAGTTGACCATGCCCTTTGCCGCATCCACGTGGCAGACCTGAGCGCCTGCCGCCGCACACGCGACCGTCGCGCCGCCGGTGTAGGCGAAGAGGTTCAGCACGCGGATGGGCCGGCCCGCGTTTTTGATCTTCTCGCGCGCAAAATCCCAGTTGACGGCCTGCTCGGGGAACAGTCCCGTGTGCTTAAAATTCATGGGCTTGACCTGGAATTTGAGATCCTTGTAATTTACCGTCCAGCTCTCGGGCAGCTTCTCCTTGTCCCAATGTCCGCCGCCCGAGGACGAGCGGTAATAGCGGCCCTGCGCGTTGCGCCAGCCGCGGTTCGTGCGCGGCGTCTCCCAGATCGCTTGAGGGTCAGGCCGCACCAGAATTTGCTTTCCCCAGCGTTCGAGCTTTTCTCCGCCGCCGCAGTCCAGCAGCTCATAATCTTCCCAACCGTCCGCGATCCACATACATTTTCTCCTTTGCCGCATGGGCATACTTGTTCATAATAATCAATGTATTATACTACGCATTCGATTGAATAGTCAATGTATAAATCGTGAACGATCCTGCGCCATTCGCTTAATTTTCTTTTCCCGTGGACTTTGCCGCGCGCTTGTGGTATGCTGGCAGAAACGACACAAGGAAAGCTGGTCTTTTTTGATGGATAAACTGCTGCTGCACTCCTGCTGCGCCCCCTGCTCGGTCTACTGCGTGGACACGCTGCGCGCCGACGGGATCGAGCCCACGTCACTCTGGTTCAACCCGAACATTCACCCCTGGACGGAGTATGACGCGCGCCGCCGCACGCTGCTCGAATACGGGGAAAAAGAGCATGTAGAAGTGCATATTTTAGAGGATTACGGCCTGCGCGACTTTGTCCGCGCCGTGAGTGCGGATATCGACCACCGCTGCGCGCACTGCTACACCATCCGCCTCGGCACGGCGGCCAAATACGCCGCCGACCACGGCTACGACGCGTTCACATCGTCCCTGCTCATCTCCCCGTATCAGAACCACGAGCTCTTAAAGGCCGTGGGCGAGACGATGGGCAAAAAGTACGGCGTCGAATTCTACTATCGCGACTTCCGCCCCGGTTTTCGCGAGGGGCAGGCCAAGGCGCGCGAGATGGGCCTCTACATGCAGAAATACTGCGGCTGCATCTTCTCTGAAGAGGACCGCTATTCGACCAAGATCGAAAAGGCGAAAAAGCGCTACGCCGAAGAATAAGCAGCTTGCAAAAGGCAAGACCCGTTGGAGCATCCAACGGGTCTTTTTTCATTCTTTCACGGCGATCAGCGCGTCGTGCACGAGCTGCAAGGCGCGCTCTGCGTCATCGCGCAGGACGTAAAAGCTCATGAACCGCTCCCCCGCCGCAACGGCGAAGACGGTGATCTCCGCCCGTTCGAGCGCCGTGACGGCTACCTTCTCTTTCTCGATGCTCGGCAGCGCGCCGCCGACCGCCGTGATGGCCGCAAGGCGGCTCCGGTCACTCTTTTTCTGCGTCACGCCGACGATGCTTATATCTTCGTCCGTTTCACAAACGACGCTGCCATTGCCCCCTTCCCTGCACGACCGTACGGTGATGGGCACGCCGCCCGCCTGCGCGAGCTCCACGCTGCGGTCGTGAAGCACCTGTGCGCCTTTCTGTGCGAGCAGCAGCATGTCGTCATACGAGATCACCTCGCGCCGCACAGCGTTCTTGCAGATGCGCGGGTCAGATGAAAAAATGCCGTCCACATCGGTATAAATGATGAGCTCATCGGCCTTCAGCGCCGCGGCGAGCGCCACTGCACTCGTGTCCGAGCCGCCGCGCCCGAGCGTCGTGATGTCGCCCCGCTCGTCGACGCCCTGAAAGCCCGCCGCGACCACAACGTGGCCCTCGGCCAGCTCCTTCCGGATACGCGCGGTGTCGATCAGTTCGATCTCCGCGTTCCCATGTGTACCGTCCGTTTCGATGGGGATCTGCCATGCGCAGAGGGATACCGCCTCCACGCCGATGGACCGCAGCGTCATCGCGCCGAGCGCGGCGCTCATCTGCTCGCCCGCGGAGAGCAGCATGTCGAGCTCGCGCGGCGAGGGGCTCTCGCTGATCTCCCTTGCCTTTTGCAGCAGACCGTCCGTCGTGTCGCCCTGCGCGGAGAGGACGACGACCACGTCGTCGCCTTCGTCCACCCGCGATTTGACGATGCGCGCCATGCGCAGAAGATGCGCATAGTCGCGCACGGAGCTGCCGCCGAATTTCTGTACGATCAGGCTCATAAGAACCACTTCCAACAAAAATGGATTGGCAGCGCGTTTACAGCAACCGCCAATCCATCGTATGAACTTCCGTATCTTGCCGTGACTCAGGCCGCGAGAATATCGAAGCGCACCACGCCCTCGAGCGCGAGCGCGCGCGCCATCATCTCCTCGATCGACTCCTGCATCTCGGACGTCTCAGCCGAGATCGTCACCGCGGCGCAACCGTTGGTAGGAATGCTCTGGTTGATGGTCAGAATATTTGCGCCGGAACCGGCAAAAATAGAAAGGACATCGGACAATACGCCGGGGTTGTTCTTGAGCATCGTGTAGAACGTGATGATGCGGCCGGTCTTCATATCGTTGAAGGGGCGCACCGCATCGCGGTACTTATAAAATGCGCTGCGGCTGATGCCGACGGTGCGGGCGGCGTCGCCCGCGGTGCGCACCTCGCCGGACTGGAGCATGCGCTTCGCCTCCGCCACCTTGATAAAAATTTCCGGAAGGGCCTCTGCCGAGACCAAATAAAATTTCGTTGCAGGTGCCATAATGTTTTTCCTCTGCGGTCATCTGTCTTTATATGGCAGGATTTTAGCATATTTTAACGCATATTGCAACACTTTTTTCGATGGGAGGTCTGCAAAATTTGACTGAAAAACGGCTAAGACGCTTCCTCACTTTGTCGCTCGCGCTTTCCATGGGTGCATCTCTCTTTTATGTCTGCTTTCGCTATGTGCTGCCGTGGTGTTTGCCGTTTCTGCTCGCGCTGCTCGTCGCGACGCTGCTGGAACCGGTCGTTTTGTATCTGCGGCGGAAATTTCACTTTCAACGTGGCTTTTCCGCGCTGATCCTGACGCTGACGCTGCTGTTTCTGCTCGGCGGGCTGCTGTCGCTCCTGTGGTCTACGCTGCTTTCTCAGACGAACGCGCTGCTCGCCGCCGCGCCCGCGTTTTTCGACGCGATCCCCGCCGCAGCGGACGATCTGCTCTCCCGATTAGAGCAGTTCAGCGCGTCGAGTCCCGAATGGCTCAGCGGCTATCTGCACGAGCAGCTTTTCAGGGCCGTCACGGACGCGGACAGCCTGCTGCGCTCGCTGTCTTCGCGCGCGATGGCGTGGCTCGGCTCTGCCGCCGCGGCGCTGCCGGGCGGCGTGCTCGCCATCGCGACGGGCGTGCTTGCGATCTTCTTCACCTCCGCGTCGTACCCCGAGCTCTGCGTGGCACTCGAACACGCCGTGCCGGAAGAAGCGATGGCAAAGCTGCGGCTCTTTCGCGGCGGCGTAATGCGCTCGCTTGCGCGGTGGCTGCGCGCGCAGGCAACGCTGTCGCTCATCACGTTTTCAGAGCTTCTTATCGGCTTTCTCCTCATGCGCCAGAGCTATTCCCTGCTGCTCGCCTTTCTCATCACACTGCTCGACGCGCTGCCGGTCTTCGGCACGGGCACGGCGCTCGTGCCGTGGGCAGTCTTCACGCTGCTGTTCGGCTTCCCGCCCAAGGCCATCGTGCTCCTCGCGCTCTACCTCTGCACGCTCATCACGCGCAACACGCTCGAGCCCAAGCTTCTCTCCGCGCAGGCGGGGCTGCCGCCGGTCGCGTCGCTTTTTGCGATGTACCTCGGCTACTGCACGTTCGGCGTGGCAGGGATGGTGCTCTTTCCCTTCCTCCTGCTGCTGTTCGCGCAGATTCGAAGCGCAAAAACGGAAGCTGTCACATAAAAAAGAGAACGGTTCTCACCGTTCTCTTTTAATTTTCTTTTACCGACCTGTGCCGCCGTTGTTGAGCAGCCAGTTGAGGAACTGGCCGTTGTCTCCGACATCGCCGGATGCGCTGTCTCCCGCCGTGCCAGTGTTGTCAGACGGCGTCTGTGTGCCGCTGTCGCCGCCAGTGGTGGCATCACCGTCCGGCGTCGTGCCGCTGCCGTCATCCGGTGCATCCGGGTCCGGCGTGGGCTCCAGCGGCGTTGTGTGCGTCGTGCACATGCCGCTGTACATCAGATCGCTGTATAGCTGCACTGTGCCGCTGTTCGTGCGCACAGGTTCGCCTGCAGGGATCGACGAAATGAGCCCTTCTTCGAGCTGTGCCTGATACGTTGCCTGAAGCGCGGCGCTCAGCGGCGTCGTGAGAAGCTCGCGCTTGTAGCCCCAACCGCTGCTGACGTTCGGCTGGCTCAGATCGAGCACATAGGCCGTCGTAACATTCGGGCAGTAGTCGGAGGCGAGCATGCCGGAATCGGCGCAGACGGTTACGCTGATGTGTCCGTCGCAGCTCAGCGAGGGCGCATAGTTCTTTGCGACCTTGACAGTCTGCGAGGGACAGCCGGCCGAGGCCAGAAGTCCCGTCTGCGTGCAGACGGTCACGCTGACCATGTCGGCGCTGCTGACTTCAAAGTCCTTGTTCGGAAGACCCGCGTGGACCTTGCTCATAAACGTCTTCCACAGCGTGGCCGCGGGGTTGCCGCTCGCCACGATGCGCGTCGGCGTGTCGTAGCCGACCCAGACCGCTGCCGTGTAATACGGCGTGTAACCGACAAAGTAACGGTCGTTGTTGCTGTTGGTCGAACCGGTCTTACCGGCGATGGTCATGCCGGAAAAGCTTGCGCCCGTACCCGTACCGTTGCGCACGACGTTTTTGAGAAGCTCGTTCATCGAATAAGCAGTGCTCTCCTTCATCGCGACGTGGGACTCGGTCTTATTTTCAAGGATGACGTTGCCGTTATGGTCAAGCACCTCGGTATACGTTCTCGGCGTGGTGTAAACGCCGCCGCGGGCAAATGTTGCGTAGGCCGCGGCCATCTCGCGCGTCGTCACGCCCTTGGAAAGGCCACCGAGCGCGAGCGCGCCCGCCGCGGTCATATCGTCGTTCGTCAGCGTCGTGAAGCTTAAGTTTTCGGTCATAAACGCATACGACGCGGGCAGCGTCAGCTTGATGGCCGTGCGCACTGCTGTAGGGTTGGACGAATTGCGGATGGCGTCCTTCAGCGTCATAATGCTGCGATAACCTGAATAGGCGTTCACCGGCCAAATACTGCCGCCGAGCATTTCAACGGGATAGTCGTCGATGACGCTCGCGGGCGTGATGACGCCGTCATCCAGCGCGGGCGCGTAAACGCTCAAAGGCTTGATGGCAGAACCGCACTGACGCACAACGGTCGAATAGTCGAGCAGGAACCGGCCCTCGCGCTCGCCCACGCGGCCCGCAACGGCGACGATGTCGCCCGTCGTGTTGTCGATGATCGTCGCGCCGGACTGGAGCAGCTGGCCTTTGGACGAGGTGTAGTTTAGGTTATTGCGGTCGGCATAAACGCTTTCCACGATGGACTGCACTTTGGGATCGACCGTGCAGTAGATGGAGTAGCCGCCGGTGTAGAGCAGATCCTTTGCGACCTTCTCATCATAGCCGAACTGTTCGTGCATATCGGCAACGATGTCGTTGAACATGCGCTCAACAAAGTAGGAGTCATACTCCGTGCTCGAGGCGGTATCCACCCTGCTTGCGACCCCCGCAGAAGGAACAAAGCCCGGGTCCCAGGAGAAGACGAGCGGCTCGACCTTTGCCTGCTCATACTCTTCGTCGCTGATCTTGCCAAGCTCGTGCATCTTATAAAGAACGGTGAGCTGGCGCTCCTTGTTCTGCTCGCGGTACCAGTCGCCGCGCGACGGATCATATTTATAGGGGAACTGCGTGATGCCGACGATGGACGCGGCCTCGGCAATGCTCAGTTCGCCGACGGTCTTGCCAAAGTAGCTCTCCGCCGCGGCCTCAATGCCGTTGCAACCGTTGCCGAAGTAGACGAGGTTCAGGTACGTCTCGAGGATCTCATCCTTCGAGTAGTTTTTCTCGAGGCGCAGCGCGCGGAAGATCTCTGTCACCTTGCGCTTGATGGTCACCTCATTCTCGCCGGTCATGTTCTTCACGACCTGCTGGGTGATCGTCGAGCCGCCGCGAGTCGAGGTACCGGTGAGCTTGCCGAGAATGGCTTTCGCCGTGCTCTTCCAGTCCACGCCGTGGTGGCTTTCAAAGCGCTCGTCCTCAATGGAGATCAGCGCCTCCCGCACATGCTTGGGGATCTCGTCGATGCTCACGAGCGTGCGGTTCTCTACGCCGTGGAGCTTCGTGAGCTCCACCCACTCCCCGCTTGTTTTATCCTGATAGTAGACTGTCGAGCTCTGCTTGAGCGTGTAGGCCGAGATGTCCACATTCAGATCGAGCGACGTGTGCACGTAGACCATGAAGATGGCGAAAAACATCAGGCAGGTCGTGAGTCCGATGGCTAAGATGGTGCCGATGACCCGCTTGGCCGTGCCGGATTTTTTCTTTTTGTGCGCCTGATGCGTGGGGTGCTGGGTGTGCTGTCTTTGGGGCGTCTGGTTTTCTGCGCGGTTTTCTTCCATAAAGCGCCTCCTCCTTTGCGATAGAAATATGCGCAAGCGCGCATAGCCGATTTTCAATAGTGATACAGAATACAGTATAGCACGGCTGTCAAGTGGTACGTATCTTGTCTTGCATTTTGCCGCAAGGTGCGGTATAATGCGAACACAAACTTTCAGGAGGTGTTCCCCCATGAACGATGAGTTCGGCCCCAATTTCGTCACGCTGACTGATGACGAGGGCAACGATATAGAGCTGGAATACGTCGACGCGCTCGAGCATAACGGCACGACGTATATGGCCTTCTTCCCCGTGGTCGAAGAGGACAGCGAGGACGAGGAAAACGAAGAGGAATACGGTCTCGTGATCCTCAAAAGCCAGATGGAAAACGGCGAGGAGTTCCTTGTCACCATTGACGACGAAGAGGAGATCGACAAGGTCTACGACCTCTTCATGGAGCAGATCCTTTCCGACGAAGAGTAAAACTTCGATTGCGACGGATTTTTTCCGAAAACTGAGATAAACTGAACATGCCCTGCGGGGTGCGTGATAAGTTCTTTTTAAACCCACATTTCGTCATAAGGGACGCCGGTACGCTCCGGTGGTTTGCAGGCCTCCCGGCTGCCGTCTGCGGCTGGACGTTGGAAGCAATAAAGCCGGACAGAGGCGACCCACCTGTCCAGAATGGTGCAGGTTTTGACGGGGCTTACACGGCCGCTGCGGGGCATCTTTTTATCTTTCCACGGATTGCACAAAATTACGTTTTTATTTTCTACGTCAGTTTAGACGAAAAAAACGTGCATTTTGTTCGCGATTCCTGTAAAATATTTTTACAAACTAAATTACCGTTTGGTAGCTGCAACGTAGTGCTTCGCGCACGGGCTGTACGGTCTCCCCTTTCGGGGAGATGATACGGTCTGTGTGAGGAGCGCTTTTTCTTTCCCCTTGCGGTGCCGCTTTCGCGGCGGGGAAAAGGCAAAAGAAAAAGGAGGAGCAAACTTATGAAACTTGTCACCAACGGTCGTCTCATCACCCGCGACGAAAGCGCGCAGGGGTATTACGAGCACGGCGCGGTCGCCTTTGAGGGGACGAAGATCGTCGAAGTCGGCGAAGAGGCGGCGCTGCGCGCAAAGTATCCCGACGCCGAGATCATCGACGCCAAGGGCGGCGTCATCATGCCCGCGTTCATCAACGCGCACACGCACATCTACTCCGCCCTCGCCCGCGGCCTTTCCATCGTGGGCAACAATCCGACGAACTTCTACGAAGTCCTCGACGGCACGTGGTGGGCCATCGACCGCCATCTGATGATGGACGGCACGCGGGCGTCCGCCACCGCGCTGTACATGGACTCCATCAAGCAGGGCGTGACGACGATCTTCGACCATCACGCCTCTTACGGCGAGATCCCCGGCACGCTCCACACGATCGCCGAGGAGAGCAAGCGCCTGGGCCTTCGCTCCTGCCTGTGCTATGAGGTCTCAGACCGCGACGGCGAGGAGAAGTGCTTACAGGCCATTCAGGAGAACGCCGATTTTATCACCGAATGCGAAAAGAATAAGGACCCGATGCTCGCGGCAATGTTCGGCGGCCACGCGCTGTTCACGATCTCCGATAAGACCTTCGACCGCATGGTCGCGGCCAACAACGGCCGCACGGGCTATCACATCCACGTGTCCGAGGGCATGAACGATGTGTACGACTCCCTCCAGAACTATGGCCGCCGCCCCGTCCAGCGCTTGCAGGATCACGGCATTCTCGGCCCCAAGACCATCCTCGGCCACTGCATCCACGTCAACACCGCCGAAATGGAGATCATCAAGGAGACCGGCACGATGGTCGTGAACAATCCGGAATCCAACATGGGCAACGCCATCGGCATCTGCCCCGTCCTCCAGCTCTACAAGCGCGGCATCCTGCTCGGCATGGGTACCGACGCCTACACCAACGATATGCTCGAGTCCCTCAAGGTCGCCCTCTGCTCCCAGCGCAGCCAGAACTGCCTGCCGAACGTCGGCTGGTGCGAGGTCACGGACATGCTCTTCAAGAACAACGCAAAGATCGGTGAAAAATACTTCCCCGACACGCTCGGCGTGCTGAAGCCCGGCGCCGCGGCGGACATCATCGTCATGGACTATAAGCCGTTCACCCCGTTCTCCGACGAGAATATCGACGGCCACATGATCTTCGGCATGACGGGCCGCCAGTGCCAAACCACCATCGCCGCCGGCAAGACCCTCATGCTCGACCGCGAGCTCGTCGGCATCGACGAAGAAGCCGAAAATGCGCACATTCTTGAAGCCGCCAAGAAGCTCTGGGGCGAGCTGAATCACAGAATCTATTAAGCAAGCGGGAGGAAAAAACAATGTCTGAAAAAATGTATCCCATTCCGTTCGACTCTCTGATGAACTGGGTGACGAGCGAATATGCGCAGTGCGGCGATGTGTTCGGCGTTCACAAGCACTATCACGCAAGCGGCAAGACGCTGCCGATCTTCGGCGAGCGCATCGAAACACCGTTTGGCCCCGCCGCCGGCCCCAACAGCCAGCTTGCGCAGAATATCATCGCGGCCTATGCCGCCGGCGCGCGCTTTTTCGAGGTCAAGACCGTGCAGAAAATGGACGGCGCGGAGCTTGCCGCCTGTGTTCCCCGCCCCTGTATTCTCGCCGCTGACGAGGGCTACAACCAGGAGTGGTCGACCGAGCTGACCGTGCAGCAGGCGCAGGACGAGTACATCAAGGCCTGGTGCGCGCTCAAGATCATGAGCAAGGTCTACGGCTTCGGCGATCCCGACGGGTTCGTGTTCAATATGTCCGTCGGCTACGACCTGGACGGCATCAAGGGCCGCAAGGTCAACACCTATATCAACAACATGATGGACGCGGGCAAGACCGCGCAGTTCAAGGAATGTAAAAAAGTCCTGACCGAGCTCTTCCCCGAGGAAAAGGACTTCATCGCCTCGATCTCCCCCAATGTTTCCCGCTCCGTTACGCTCTCCACGCTCCACGGCTGCCCGCCGCAGGAGATCGAGCGCATCGCAAGCTATCTTCTCAAGGAAAAGCATCTGCACACCTTCGTCAAGTGCAACCCGACCATTCTCGGCTACAAGACCGCGCGCAGCATCCTCGATTCCATGGGCTATGACTACATCGTCTTCGATGAGCACCACTTCAACGAGGACCTCCAGTGGGAGGACGCCGTGCCGATGTTCGAGCGGCTGCAAAAGCTTGCGGACAAGCAGGACCTCGAATTCGGCCTCAAGCTTTCCAACACCTTCCCCGTCGACACGACGCGCGGCGAGCTTCCCAACGAGGAAATGTACATGTCCGGCCGCAGCCTCTTCCCGCTGACGATCGAGATGTGCAATCGCATCTCCCGCCAGTTTGGCGGCAAGATGCGCATTTCGTTCGCAGGCGGCGCGGACTACTTCAACTGTGACAAGCTCTTTGCCGCCGGCATCTGGCCCATCACCGTCGCCACCACCATCTTGAAGCCCGGCGGCTACAACCGCCTGCACCAGATGGTCGAAAAGGTCGAGGATATGCCCTACCGTACATTTGCCGGCAACGACCCTGCCGCGATCTCCGACCTCGCAGCCTCCGCCCTGCACGACTTCCACCACTTAAAGCCCATCAAGCCGCTGCCTTCCCGCAAGAGCAAAGAGCAGGTTCCTCTTCTCGACTGCTTCGAGGCGCCCTGCAAGGGCGGCTGCCCCATCGAGCAGGACATTCCCGAATATCTTGAGCTCTGCCGCAAGGGGCTCTACGGCCCGGCGCTCCGCCTCATCACCGAGAAGAACGCCCTGCCGTTTATCACCGGCACCATCTGCGCGCACCGCTGCCAGGGCAAGTGCTCGCGCAACTTCTATGAGGAATCCGTCCACATTCGCGAGACAAAGCTGCTCGCCGCGGAAAAGGGCTACAGCGCGCTCATGGCGTCGCTCCGTATGCCCGAGCCCGTTGACGACAAGAAGGTCGCCATCGTCGGCGGCGGTCCGACCGGTATCGCCGCGGCGTACTTCCTTGGCCGCGAGGGTGTTCCCACCACGATCTTCGAGCGCGAGCGCAAGCTCGGCGGTGTGCCGCGTTATGTCATCCCCGCCTTCCGCATCAGCGACGAGGCCATCGACAAGGACGTCGCGCTCATGGAGCGCTACGGCGTCGAGGTCAAGCTCGGCAAGCCTGCTCCGTCCGTCGAACAGCTCAAGAAGATGGGCTACACGCACATCCTGATGGCCACCGGCGCGTGGAAGCCCGGCAAGCTCGACATGGAGGGCAACGTGCAGGGCGTCATCGAGTGGATGAAGCGCATGAAAAAGCAGGTCAAGCCCTGCCTAAGCGGCAACATCGTCGTTGTCGGCGCGGGCAACACCGCGATGGACGCCGCACGCGTTGCAAAGCGCATGGGTGCGCATGCGACCATCCTCTATCGCCGCACGAAGAAATTCATGCCCGCCGACGAGCACGAGTTACAGCTCGCCATCGACGAGGGTGTCGAGTTCGTTGAGCTGGCCGCGCCCGTCAAGCAGAGCCGCGGCAAGCTGCTGTGCGACAAGATGATCCTCGGCGAGCCCGACGAGACCGGCCGCCGCAGCCCCGTCAAGTCCGGCGAGCAGTTCACCATCCCCTGCGACATGGTCATCTCCGCCGTCGGCGAGCAGGTCGACGCCGATCTCATGGCCGCGAACGGCATCGAGATGGAGCGCAAGGGTCCCGCGTTCGAGACGAACGTCCCCGGCGTGTACTGCGCGGGCGACGCGCACCGCGGCCCCGCCACCGTGGTCGAGGGCATTGCCGACGCCGCACGCTTTGCCGAGATCGTCGTCGGTCACCCGCACATCTACGACATCCCTGCCGAGGCTGATGTGACCGAGTGCGACGCGCAGAGCAAGAAGGGCGTCCTCTCCATGGCAAGCGAATGCGTCTGCGACGGCGAGCGCTGCCTGCAATGCTCCACAGTGTGTGAAAACTGCGTCGATTCCTGCCCGAACCGCGCGAACGTGGTCATCAAGATGGCCGACGGCTCGCACGAGATCGTCCACGTCGACAAGATGTGCAACGAATGCGGCAACTGCACGCAGTTCTGCCCCTACGCAAGCGAGCCCTGCCACGACAAGTTCACCCTCTTCCAGACGAAGGAGGACATGGACGAGAGCGAAAACTACGGCGTGCTCTTCGAGGACGACGACATGGTCCGCCTGCGCTACGAGGACGGCGTGAAGGAATACGACTTAGCCTCCTGCGACAACGATCTTCCCGTCGAGCTTGAGGCTCTGATCCTCACCGTGCGCGACAAGTACAGCTACCTGTACGCATAACAAAATCGCAAAATGAAACGGGAGCCGGTGCATCGCACCGGCTCCTCTCCCCTTTGCAACAAAAAGAGCGCTGTCTAAGCAGCGCTCTTTTTGCGTTTATATTTTGCCTTACTTCTCGATCAGGTTCAGCTGATAGATGATCTTGGCGATCTGCGCGCGGGTCAGAGAGGCATCGGGCTCGAAGGTGGTAGCGGTCATACCGTCGATGACCTTCGCGTCGACGAGCGCCATAACGTAACCGTCGGTGCAGTCGGTGAACTTGCTCTCGGTCTTGGACTCGGCAAGCTTGTTGAGCTTGGCAGCGACCTGGCAGAACTCGAGGCGGGAGATGGCCTTCGTGCCGTCGAGATCGGCGGCAACAAGACCCAGCTCCGCAGCCTTGGCGATGGCGTTCTTGCTCCAGTCGGCGCCGGTGGCGTCCGCAGCCTTGAGATCGCCGTTGCTGACAAGCAGGAGCTTGAGCGCGGCAGCCCAGGTCAGCGTGTCGTTGGGCGCATAGGTGGTGGCGGAGGTGCCGTTGATGATGCCGTCATTGTAGAGGTCGATGACATACTTGCCGAACCAGGAGGAAACCTTGACATCCTTGAACGGGTTCATCAGAATGCGGCCCTGAGGCGCGGCATACTGCTCGCCGATGACGCCCTTGAGTTCCTTGGTGATGTACTCCATCACGGCAACGTCGAGCGTCATGCCGGTATCAAACTTGGAAGTCGCCGCCGCAAAAGCGTAGTAGGTGTCGCCGCCCTCGGCGCAGAAGTTGTTGGTAACGACCGCATAGGTGTCATTCGCCTTGAACTCCTTGCCGTTGATGCTGTTGATGGTCACACGGTTGATGGACTTTGGACCGTAGTAGGTGGAAGCGGGATAGGTCTCGGCATTCGCGTCATAGACAGCGCCGGTGGAAATGGTGTAACTGATGCCGCTGACCTGTGGGAAGCCGCCGATGGACTCAGGCACGCAGAACGTGGAGGCTTCGAGTGCCTCGAGCAATTCAGTGCCGGTGACATAAATCACTTCGATGGTGTTGCCGAACGGGAGAACAGTCTTGATATCCTTCTTGGTGACATCGCCGACCTTGATGGCCGCGCGGATACCGCCGCCGTTGGTGATGGCGACCACATGGTCTTCATTCACGGTCAGGCCTTCCTTGTTCTGCATGACCTTCCAGAGCATTGCATCGGTGATGAGATCGCCGTTGTTGGTCTCGCTGTCGCGGTTGCCGTTGGGGGCCTTCGCGCCATTGAGCTCCACTTTGCTCTTGGCGAAGACCGCGCCGTACTCCTTGTCGATGCGGTCGATGATCTTCTGCGCGGCAGCGGCAACGGCCGCGTCCTTGGCGGTGTCTTCCTTGATCTCGTAGAGGGAGTTGCTCTCGATCTTCTTGCTGGCGTCATCGATGACGATCACGCCGATGTTCTTGAACGCGGTGCCGGTGGACTGGATGGGCTCGCCGTTCTTGCCCTTAGTCATCACACTGTGGGAGTGACCGTCGATGATGAAGTCGATACCTTTGGCCGCATTGTAGAGGTCATAGGAGGTATAGGGCTTGGAAGAATCATCCACACCGAGGTGGGAAAGCGCAATGACGACATCGTCATCCTTGAGCGCTTCAAGCTGCTTTTCGGCGACTGCCTTGAGGTCGGTGTCGAACTTGAGACCCTTGATGAGCGCGGGGTTGGCCTTGGTCTGCGCTTCGGGCGTCTCCATGCCGAAGAAGCCGATCTTCACGCCGGACTTGGTGGTGTAGGTGTAGTTCGCATCGAAGATGGGGGTGCCGTCCTCACCGTAGACATTCGCGCAGAGGACCTTGAAGTCCACCTTGGTCATGTTCTCCTTGAGCTGTGCGTAACCGTAGTCGAACTCGTGGTTGCCGAGGGTGACGACGTCGTAGCCCGTGACGTTCATCATTTCGACGGCATCGAGGCCTTTGGTGTCGCTGACATAGACTTCGCCCTGGCTGTAGTCGCCCGCATCAACGAGGATGACCTCGGCGCCCTTGGCCTCATAATCGGCCTTGAGCGCGGTGATGTAGGCATAGCCTTCGATCGCGCCGTGCACATCGTTGGTGTGCAGGATCACGGTCTTGCCCGCCATCGTCGCTTCTTCGGTCATGACTTCGGGCTCTCTTGTAGTTGCCGTGTCCTCGATCGCAAAGCCGGTCACAGTCAGGCTGAGAACCATCGCCATTGCGAGCAGGACGGATAGGAACTTGCGCATAGTGTTTTCCTCCTCAATTTTTTCACTCCGCTTTTTCTCTGTCTGCTCTTCGTGACACACAGCTTCTTTTCACATCTCTCAGTTGGTCTGCGCGCCAAAAGTTCGCTTTTTGTACAAATAAAAGCGGAATGTGGTATGATTTTATTGTATCGTATGTCTGCCGGTTTCTCAATACGGCATTGTTCCGAATTTGCGGCAAAAATCTTGGCGCTTCTCACATTTTTTCCAAACTCTATGGAAATTGGGCAAAAAGTATGCTATGCTTTTGTCAATTTGGTACGGAATTTTTTCTCTCAGATAAGGAGGCTTCTTCCATGAAAACACTGCTTCGAGGCGGCTATGTCGTCAGCGGCCGCGGCTGCCGCCGCGCCGACGTGCTCATCGACGGGGAAAAGGTCGAAATGCTCGGCCACATCCCGCCCGAGCTCGCCGCGCAGAGCGAGGTCGTCGACGTGACGGGCTGCATGCTCTTCCCCGGTTTTATCGACGCGCACACGCACTTCGATCTCGACGTGTGCAACACCACGACGGCCGACGACTTTGAAAGCGGCAGCAAAAGCGCCATCCGCGGCGGCACGACGACGGTCATCGACTTTGCCTGCCCCAATAAAGGGGAATCCCTTGCCTATGGGCTTGATCTCTGGCATAAAAAGGCCGACGGCAAGTGCTACTGCGACTACGGCTTCCATATGACCATCGACGACTGGAACGAGAGCATCGAGTCTGAGCTCGACGCGATGTTCGACGCCGGTATCACGTCTTTCAAGATGTACCTCACCTACCCCGCCATGATGATCGGCGACGGCGCGGTCTACCGCGCGCTGAAAGCGCTCAAGGTCCGCGGCGGCATCGCGGGCGTCCACTGCGAGAACGCGGGCGTCATCGACGCGCGCATCGCCGAACTCAAGGCGAGCGGCCTGGGCGCGGACGTCGTATCGCACCCGATCTCCCGCCCCGACTATTTAGAGGCCGAGGCTGTTTCGCGTCTGCTGCGCATCGCGCAGGCGGCCGACGCGCCCGTCATCATCGTCCACACGACGAACCGTGCTTCTCTTGACGAGATCGCCGCGGCGCGCCGCCGCGGACAGACCGTGTATGTCGAGACCTGCCCGCAGTATTTGGCGCTCGACGACGGCGTTTACTACGATCCCGACTTTTCCTCCGCCGCGCGCTACGTCTGCGCGCCGCCCATCCGCTCGCAGGAAGACAGTGAAGCGCTCTGGAAGGCGCTGCGCCGCGGCGAGGTGCAGACCATCTCGACCGACCACTGCTCGTTCACGCTCGAGCAGAAGGACATGGGCCGCGACGACTTTACGAAGATCCCCGGCGGTCTTCCCGGCGTCGAAACGCGTGGCGAGGTCGTCTACACTGTGGCCATCAATGAAAACAAGCTCTCGCTCGGCGGCGTCTGCCGCGCGCTGAGCGAAAATCCCGCCAAGCTCTACGGTCTCTACCCCCGCAAGGGCGTCATCGCTGCGGGCAGCGACGCCGACATCGTCGTCTACGATCCCGGCGCGAGTCACGTGCTCCACGGCGCGGACATGCTCTCCAAGGCAGGCTACA
>OGNC01000491.1_pt1 | contig 25857 bp, 26 predicted proteins | sample 1573311 | NCBI WGS metagenome assembly OGNC01 (sample SAMEA2581889, study PRJEB24529) | metagenome | biome: Human gut stool | place: China | collected 2011
GTCTGGAGGGGCTGCACCGGCTGATCGGGAACAACTATCAGTTCAGCATTTCCGGCAAGGCAAGAGAGAACATGGAGACGGTCAAGCGCAGCAGCAATAACGTGATCGAGTTTCTGCAATCCGAGGGATATATCCGCTTTCGGGCAGACAGCGAAGCCAGCTCCAAGGCGCTGTTTGAGGCGTATCAGCGTTGGTGCGAGGACAATGCGCAAAAGCCCATGTCTGCAAATCGTCTCAGCTCGGAACTGGCGCAGAACGAGCGCCTTTACAATGTAGAGGCCACCAACAATGTCCATGTCGGCGGCAAGCGGGTTCGGGGATTTATGGGTATCGAGGTGGTAAATCCGCTGCCGTATTAAAAGTGGAGCACGGACTTCAAAACTGCCGTACATGCCGTACACCTTGTACGGCAGTTTTCAACTTCATCCGCAAAATACGGTTTTGCTTGTGCGTTTAGTGAAGCAATTCACGGCATCGTGTAAAATCTGCCGCTGAATCGGCATCCGGTACGCAAAACCGGCGTACAGAAGCGTACACAAGCCGTCTATGCCGTACACTGGCAGCTCAATTTTTCAGCCTTAAAATCAATCCTTGTGAAATTCATGAAAACTTTCACTGTAAGCCGAACGCACTGCACCGCCCGGTGATTCACCAAAGTGTGAAGCTGCTGCACTGAAATGCGGTATATCCCACCGTTCTGCATGACCTCACACAGAACGATGAAGCCGATAGGGTGCTGCTGCGAACAGGGCATCACGGGCAGAAATCTGAGCGGATTTGCAGCACAGCGGATTTTTCACCGACAAGCACACTGGCATCACCGATACGAAAACCGATTATACGAAATTATGGAGGTAAAACCAAATGAAATCCAATCTGAGAAATGAAATCAAGTCGTACATCGTCCGTCAGGGCATGACCATGCAGGAGGTGGTCGATTTGCTGCATGACGAGCACGGCTGGTCTGACAGCGTATCCAACCTGTCCAACAAGCTCCAGCGGGAATCCCTGCGCTATGTTGAAGCCGTTCAGCTTGCCGATGCGCTGGGCTATGAGATCGTCTGGCAGAAACGAAGATAAGGGGGATTTTTCACATGACGGATACGGAAAAGAAGCTATTGCAGGCGCAGCACCGATTGGAGGAAGCACAGGCGCGGGATCGGGTCAAGGAGCGAAAGGCTCGCACCCGCAGGCTCATTCAGGAGGGCGCGATCTTGGAGAAGGTGCTGCCGGAGGTTCGGACTATTGAGCTGTCTGAGCTGGAGGCATATCTTTCACGAAAGCTGGGAGAACAAATCTAAATTTCAGATGGGAGGTCTCCGGGAAACCGGGGGCCTTCCTCTTTTTTCTCCCGTAAGGGCGCACTTACTCACCACCCTGAAGGGCAGTGGTATTTCCTGCGGAAATCGTGCGCTCTGCGAGGCGAATGCGGCTGCTGCGGCAGCCTCCAGACAATGCCACAACACCTGCGGGTGCTGCTGCCATCGTCTGCGCAGACGGCAATTCCCTGCGATGAACGCAGTGAAACAGGGGTAGATATTCTCTACCCCTGTTGCCGCCTGCCTGCGCAAACCTGCCACCGGCAGCTTTGCCGCAGAGAGGGCTATCACGATGCGTTATAGCCCTTTTCTCTTTTGCGAAAGAGAAACAGAAAAAGAAAGAATGAGGTGAAAAAGATATGGCGATTTATCATTTGGAAGCGAAGGTGGTCAGCCGTGGCGCAGGGCGCTCCGCCGTGGCCGCTTCCGCTTATCTGAGCTGTTCCCGTCTGTATAACGATTACGACGGGATTCAGCATGACTACACAAAAAAGCAAGGGCTTGTCTGGCAGCAGGTATTTCTGCCGGAATACGCCCCACAGGAATGGCAAGACAGAGAAAAGCTCTGGAACGCCGTGGAGGAAGTCGAGACAGCCAAGGACAGCCGATTGGCTCGTGAGTTTGTTGTGGCTTTGCCAATAGAGCTGAACCGTGAAGAACAAATCGAGCTGCTGCAAGAATTTGTCCGAGAACAGTTTGTGGCGGACGGAATGTGTGCCGATGCTGCCATCCACGACACGGACGGCCACAATCCCCATGCCCACATTCTGCTGACGGTGCGCCCACTGGACGAACGGGGCAAGTGGCAGTACAAGACCGAGAAGGAATACCTCTGCATGAAAAACGGCGAGGAACGCGGTTTTACTGCCGCCGAGTTTAAGGCGGCACAGAACGAGGGCTGGGAAAAGCAATATCCCTACAAGGTCGGCAAAAAGAAGGTGTATATGACACCGTCTGCTGCCGAGGCACAGGGGCTTGTCCGGGCTGACAAGCATCCCAAAAGCACCCGCTACGGCAGACAGAATCCAATCTCCGAACGCTGGAACAGCGAGGAACAGCTTGCGGCATGGCGGGCGGCGTGGGCTGCCGTGTCTAACTGCCATCTGGAACGCGCCGGTCGGGAGGAACGCATTGACCACCGCAGCAACGCCGCACGGGGGCTGGATGAGATTCCCACCATCCACGAGGGCGTGACCGCACGCGCACTGGAACGAAAAGGCATGATTGCTGACCGCTGCGAGATCAACCGGCAGATCAAGGTGGACAATGCCCTGCTGCGGGAGCTGAAAGCTGAAATCAAAAAGTTGACCGCACTGGTCGCCCGCACCGTACCGGCCATTGCGGAGGGGCTGGAGAAGTTGCGTAGCCGGGTACTGATCTTCTGTTATCGGCTCTCGCATATTCGCAGCGGCAAATCGCATATTCAAAAATCACTCGCCGTATGGAAGCCGGAGCTGGAGCGTTACACCGGTCTGGTGCAGCAAATCAAGGCAAAAAGCAAAGAGCGCAAAACACTGGTTGCCGAGAAAAAGGAATTGCCAATATACCATGTGAAACGCCACAAGGCGTTGGCTGTCCGCGTTGCCGAGCTGACAGAAGATTTAGAGGAACTGCGTTCCGAAAAGTCTCTTCTTTTGCAAAAATTTGAGTATGCTGAGGATGCAGGCGCAGAGGCGTTCCGCAAGGATATTGCCACCATGGAGGCCGGTCTGAAAAAGCTGGAGACGCGGGAGCAAAAATATTCCGTTGAACTGGATAACGCTTTGACTGAATATGCCGAGCTGAAAGCGCAAGCCGTGGAGCTTGACCCGGTGGAGCTATATGAAACGCGGCAGGCTATCCGCCCCGTGCAGGAAAAGGAGGCAGAGCAGGAATTGGAAGACACCTTGCAGAAGAAGCCATCGTTCAGTCTGTTGCTCAGCGCCAAGCAGGAAGCATCCAGACTGCTCAGAGATGACGCAGATGAGCGGCAGGTGCGGCAGGTGCTTATTCGTCGGCAACGGTCAGACCCGCAAAAGCCCAAGCACTTCCAGCGCTAAGTGCTAAAAATAAAAATGCACATTCCCCTATTGACTTTTCAGCTCTAATCCGTTAGAATAATACTAACAGATTAGAATGAAAGGCCGCTATGATGAGTACACCAAAAGTTTTTGAAAGCGAATACCGTTTTTGCCTGATTCTTTGGAATCATGAACCCATCAAGAGCAGAGATTTGGCTCAGCTTTGTGCAGAGCAGCTGGGCTGGAAGGTTACTACTACTTACACGGTAATAAAGCGCTTGTCAGAGCGTGGCGTGATAAAGAATGAGAATACGATAGTTTCTTCGCTGGTATCCAAGGAGCAGATACAGACAGCTGAAATTGAGGAATTGGTCGAGAAAAAATTTGCCGGTTCGATTCCGGCCTTTTTGACTGCATTTACCAAAAGCCAACAGCTCACAGCCGATGAAATTCAGGAGATGCAGCAGATGATTGACCGCTTTCGGAAGGAGCATCCGAATGACTGAATTGTTTATGAAGCTGCTTAATATGAGCATCAATGCCGGATGGCTTGTTCTGACTGTTCTGCTTGTTCGCATCATATTCCGTAAGGCCCCCAAATGGCTGTTCCCCGTATTGTGGAGCTTTGTGGGGATTCGGCTTCTCATGCCAAACGCATTGGAAAGTCGCTTGAGTATCATTCCCAATATAAGCAGCTTTTCGGCATCTGCGCATGGAATGCTTTCTGCTGAAGGCTTCGTTGCTCCTGTTCCTTATGTTGGAATCGTCTGGTGTACTGGTATGGCAGCAATGCTTCTGTTTGAAGCATTAAGCTATGTACATCTCCGCAGCAAAGTAAAAACTGCTGTCCGGCTCTCGTCAAACGTGTATCAAAGCGAGCATGTGAATGCTCCATTTATTCTTGGCCTGTTTGCGCCGCGCATCTATATTCCGTTCCATATAAAGAGCAAGGAATTGGATAGCATAATTGCACATGAACGTGCGCATATAAAACGCCGCGATCATTGGCTAAAGCCCATTGCGTTCTTAATTCTTTCTCTTTATTGGTTCAATCCTTTGATTTGGATTGCGTATTATTTCCTTTGTAAAGATATTGAGTTGGCATGTGACGAATACGCTATCAAGGATATGAGTGATTCTCAGCGCGCTGCGTATTCGCAGACGTTGCTCTCCTGCACTGCAAACCAGCGTATTTTTGCGGCCTGCCCGCTGGCCTTCGGCAGTAAGAATGTGAAAACACGAATCCGTGCTGTACTTTCTTATCGAAAGCCTCATACTTGGATCATAACCGTGACCGCGATACTTGTTTTGGCAGTTGTCGCCTGCTTTATGACAAACCCGAGACAACCAAAAGAAAGTACTGCTCAGGGTAGCAACTATATTGATCTAAATCAGCCTCCAACATTGGACGTGATTCAAAATGGACAAACTATTTCGGATAGAAGTAGTAGCGAAGATCGGCAACGTGAAGTAGAGCTTGAGAGCGCTTTGTTGGGAGAAGCGATAAAGAAGCAAGAGTCTCTTACTCAAATTCAAACAACTGATTTTTACAGATGAAAAGTCCTACGTTATCTATAGGATTGACGTTAATTTAACTGTCGATGTGGTTACATGGAAGGAGGGAAAATTCATAAAAATCATTTGAGGAAGCATATGGCCTGTCTGTTCAACGGATTCTGGCTCATGTGCTGAACCAAGAAGACATCAGACAAAAATCAGTTAAAAAGGAGCGTTGTTTATGCAAAAGATCAAGTCACTGGCCGCAGTTTTTCTGGCCCTTTTTATCCTCGCAGCGATTCCGACACAGGCTCTCGCCGCCGAAGCTCATGTTGATGCTATCACTGCACATACTCATCAATGGTATTTTGACCATTATGACACTACGTATATCCCAATTGACGATGAAACTCACTTAAAGACGCTCTATCCTGTGTATAAATGCTCCGTTTCTGGTTGTAGTGCTTTCGACATCAGGGATGGTTATGAATCAACGCCGTCCCATACAATGACCAGTTACTCGTATACGGGGAGCAATTATCATGCGGGTAATTATCATTATATCCGCTATGAACGGCATTGCGTCCAGTGTGGACATTCCACTGGCTATTGGGATCATTACAGCTGCCCCGGTAATGGGCATTGCATCCTGCCCCAGTCTGTTTTCCCGGTTTTGACAGATAAGTAAGTGACAGCTGAGCAGCGGCATGGGTGAATATTTCTCCCATGCCGTTGCTTGCATTATTGGAGTGCAGTTAAATGATTGTTTTCTTTTACGAAAAGGTGCGCTTAAAGCGCGGCGCTTGGCAGACGGTGAGTATTGTATTGCTGATAGCTTTCCTTTGTGCATTTTTTACTCTCTTTGATGGCTTCATTTGCCAGAAAGAACAGGATATGGAGAGCGCCTACGCAGTGATTCCCGTAACTGTCGTCGTATCCAATCTTACCGGCACGAAAACCGATGACCTGAAAATTACAGACTATATTATCAACTACTTTCTCTCTGACAAATATGCTTATGGCGGGGAGCTTCAGGAAAAAGCATTTTCCTCCTATGTGAAGGATGTTTGCCTGAAAGCATCTGTCTATTACAGCCAAGGGACGGGTTTTTCGAGTCGGCAAAAGCTGATTGGCATTACTTCTGTTGATGCCGCATCGGAATTGGCACCCGTTTCAGGAAATTCGATTACTTATTTTGAAGGATACGACGAATCAATTTTTACCTCAAATAAAGCAGCGTGTCTCGTTTCGACCGCAGCGGCAGAAGAACTGTCGCAAGATACTGATAATAATGGTAATGTCATATTGACGGTTCAGATGTCGCCTGCTGTGACCGGTGAAGCGTCCACGCAGATTTCGCTCGAAATTGCAGGGACGTATTCGTCGGAATCTCAAACAATCTATTGCCCATTCAGCTGCGTTGCCGCAGTGCAAACAGAACTGGACGGGAAGATTACAGGGGATAGCTTGAGCGCCACAGTGCGCGACAATCATGATCTGGACGAATTCCGGCAAATACTGATGCGTCACTTTGCAAATGTAGACCCTTCTGGGCATCAGGAAGAAATCAACAATTCTCCAGCTCTCCGATATCTGCAATTTGCCATAACGGTTCATGATGAAACACTCCGCGAAACCCTGAATGCTTTGAATCGAAATTTGCAAACACTGTATCGACTAAAACCAATTTTTGCCTGCATAGAGGTCATGATTGGCACCGCCGCAGGTTTTTTCTATATTCATATCCGAAGGCGGGAATTTGCCATTGCACGATCTCTTGGTACAAAACGCATTGAAACGGTCATTATGGTATTCGTCGAGATATGTCTGATTTTTTTGGTTGGCGTAGCTATTGGAACAACTCTCATCCTGCTTGTTCAAGAGACTGCCACCCAATATGCCATGGCCGCAGCACTCTTTCTTGCTATGAATGTCGGGGCAATTACAGCTTGCCTGATGGCAACTGGAAAAAGCGGAATCCGATTACTACGGGAGGTTGAGTAGCATGTCCGTATTATCTGTGCAAAGTGTTTCTTATTCATACAAAACAAAATACCAAACTGTTCAGGCTGTAAAAGACGTCTCCTGTGATTTGAGTGCTGGAACTCTTTATGCGTTAGTCGGCAAAAGTGGAAGTGGGAAGACAACACTGCTTTCATTACTGGCAGGACTGGATACGCCGCAGAGCGGAGACATAATGGTCAACGGCCAGAGTTTGCGGGAAACAGACGTGGATATCTACCGCCGCAAGCAGGCGTCTGTGATTTACCAAAGCTATAATTTGTTTCCACTTATGACTGTTTGTGAAAACGTCATGTATCCCTTAAAGCTGCTGAGGCATTCCGATGCCGATGCAAAAAAAGAGGCGCAGATTGTTCTTGAAAAAGTTGGTCTGGGCGAAAGTTATTGGAAGCGACTCCCTGCCATGCTGTCAGGCGGCGAACAGCAACGAGTCGCAATTGCCAGAGCATTAGCCGTTCATGCGCAGATCATTCTCGCAGATGAGCCTACGGGAAATCTGGATACGGAAAACAGCACACAAATTATTCAGCTGCTTTCCAGGCTGGCGCATGAAGAGAATTGCTGTGTAGTGGTTGTCACACATGATCTGGAGGTAGCCAAAGCAGCGGATGTTGTATTCCGTATGGACAGCGGCAGAATCAAGGAGGAAACTGTATGACCCCTTTGAAACAGCTCTTTCGACAACCGGTTCGTTTGTTTGCAGTCTTCCTACTGGTGGGAATGGCCTCCGCTTTTATCTGCCTGAGCGCAGGCGTATTTGCATCCGCTAAAGCAACGCTCGCGCAAATTGAAGAACGCTATGTGACCATTGGTGTCCCAACAACGGAGACAGCAGACGTGGCAATAGAGTACAACGGGCTAACGCTCCACCATAAAGAAAGTGTAATAAGCCAAGATATGTGGGCGTATATGGATCAGCTTGCTGCGGATGGAACAGTCATAAAAGGCGCGTACCAACAAAAATATATCAGTGCTTATTGCCCCTCCATTCAGAGCATTACCAGTGGTAAGGAAGACGGCACATATGCCCCAAGTCTTGACTCGCCGTACAACAGGGCAATTATGATCGTTCGGGTTACATCGGTGGATAAAACAATTCTGCCTGAGTCTACCGAATTTGTTTCGGTATCTGTTACTGCTTCGATTGAAAACGTTGTTAAAATGCATCCGGACTATGCTGTTCGCAGCACACTGCGCCTCATCATAGGGTGTAACTCTCAGGAAGAGTTAGATGCTCTTGATATCCGTCCTGGAGGACGGTATTTGGTCTTTGGGTCAGATTACATTGACCGCGATTTGGAACTGCGTACAACATTGGCAGGAACGCGCCGATGCTCTGTGGAAGATATTGATTTGTCTCGTATATCATATGACTTGACGGCAGATGAAAAGAAAACCGCTTCACAAGATTTCATACCAGTAGCAAAATACTCTTCTGGTGAAAAAACGTCTATTTTGGGACAGAACATGGTTGACGCAATAGATTCCTGTGCAATGACTGTTACACACTGGCACGGACTGTACCCAGAAACACAGCCAGACTATGCAATTGACGGTTCTGAAACGGGTGTACTGCTAAACGACCAATACCTTGATGTATACATGACCCCGTTGGAAACTGGTCTGGATGTCTTTCTAAGCTCAAATGCGGGAATTGAATGGCGGAGCGCAGCCCAAGAATTGGATACGCAATATCATACTGTCAGTGTGATTGGTACAGATCTTTTGGAAAGCATGTATTGTTTCCATCAAAAGGACTCTTTCGTAACAGAAGGACGGAGTTTTGGGGCGGACGATTACAAAAATGGCTCTAATGTCTGCCTGATTTCTGAAACAACTGCCATTGCAAGCGGACTTGGTACAGGAGACTGCATTGATTTGTCGTTCTACTGGGGTCCAAATCCTCTTGCCGATTTAACAGCTCCGGAATGGAAGGTGCAGCCACAGCTTTTTTCCCAAAAGATTGGGGTTTCAGGTGATACGAAAACGTATCAGATTATAGGAATTTACCGACAGTCGGACTTATGGGATACCGCAGACTATCGCTTTCTTCCGAATACTGTCTTTGTCCCTAACGCTTCTCTGCCAGAAAACTGCTATAGTAGTCGAAATGGCGTTTTCTTTACATACGTTTTGCAGAACGGAAAGGTATCTGCGCTCCAAGCTGCACTGGAATCGCATGGATACCCGGCAAACATTCTGTTTTGCTTTGATAACGGGTACACCGAAATTGCTGAAACCTTGCATGGATTCTATAGCAGTGCGCAGCAGCTTCTTTTCGCTGCCTGCACAACAGCGGGCGCGGCTCTGTTCGTATTTCTTGCACTGTTTGTAAACCGTCAACGGCGGACGCTTGGACTGATGCTCTCGCTTGGTTCCGGCAAAAGGACCGCTGTGATGTTTAGCTGGGAGATAGCCGCAATACCTATCATCCTTGCGACAATAACTGGGATCATTGTTGGAATCCTTACAATGAATGCTACGACGCTAAGCCTGTTTTCCTCCGTTTCAGAAGTGCTTAATACAAGTTTGAGCGGTGCAGCCACGATTGGGTATAACGATATGATAACGGAAGTCGTATCAATGCCAATTGCGGTTATTGTGGCAGGTATCCTGCAACTGATTGTTTATGTTGTGGCGACTTACCTGCATTTGCAGCGGTTGGCGCAACGATCCCCGCTTGAGTTAGTGCGGAAAGGCTAAGCTTGAGTATTAACAAGAAAAGCAAACTTGATTGGTTATCAATTCCAATACTTCATTTAGAGAGCGCCCTGTCATGATTTTGTGCAGGGCGCTCTCTTATGAGAAAAATACCCTTGACAAATCTCTTCTCAGAGGAAGATACTCCAAAAGGCCGCCAAGGACAAGGGGTACACCGACACGGTTTTCTTTGTAGACGCGGCTGTAATAATAGGACTAAAAACAATAAGGCTCAAAAAGTTCCAGAAACACGGTGCTTTTTGAGCCTTTTCACATAAAATCTGCGAATAGAACATAGTGCGTCTGTTTACCCAAAGTGGCGCTTGGGTCGGCAGACGCGCTTTTTTCATGTCCTGACGCAGTAACATGGCATGGACAATCGGTATTACATAGCACATCCACTTGCTCCCTGACGGAGCCGGAGGATGTGCTTTTTTGTTGCCCAGTATGGGCGGGAATGGAGGCGAAAGCAATGAACGGACATACAGAGGACAAACCGAAAGACTGCCGGTACTGCTATTTCTGGAAGCAGACCGAGGGCTGCACCTACCGAGGCAAAACCGACTGCTATTATGTTTCGGCGCAGAAGCCGCCTGCCGCCGTCAGCGAGTGCGACGGCTGTCCGTATGGGCGGGCGTCTCCCTGCATCGGCTGGTGTACGAAAGAGCTGCTGCGCTCTATGGGCCTTTGGAAAGGGCGTGAAGATACATGACACTGGACTATTACTACGGGGATCAGGCGGAACAGTTCTCTTTCTACCGCATCCCCAAAGTGCTGTTCACGGACAGCCGGTTCAAGGACATTTCGACAGAGGCCAAAATCCTCTACGGCCTGCTCCTTGACCGCATGAGCTTGTCTGCCAAGAACGGCTGGCTGGATCAGGTGGGGCGCGTGTACATCGTCTATACCGTCGAAGACATCATGGACGCACTTTCCTGCGCTTCGCAGAAGGCCATGAAGCTGCTGAACGAATTGGATGAGAAATGCGGGCTTATCGAGCGCAAACGGCAGGGCCTCGGCAAGCCTAATCTCATTTACGTCAAGAATTTTGTTTCCGCACCGGAATCAAAATTCAAGAATGGTGAAAATCAAAATTCTGGACTTTTGAAAATCGAAACTCAAGAATTTCCAAAATCAAAAGGTAGTAATACTGAGAAGAACAATACTGATTTTAACGATACTGAGTCTCTTCCCTTCCCTTCGTTCAGGGGCAGCCAAAAGCGGGAATCGAAAAGAAACGATGCGGAGCGGAGAGCGCAGTACAGAGAGCTTATCATGGAGAATATCAGCTATGACGTTCTGCTGGTGGACTTGCCGTATGACAAGGAGATCGTCGAGGAAATTCTGGAGCTTATCGTGGATACAGTTTGTACCACAAAGCAGACCGTGCGCATCTCCGGGGATGATAAACCAGCAGAGGTGGTCAGGAGCCGGTTCCTGAAGCTGGACAGCGAGCATATCCGTTTTGTCGTGAGCTGCATGAAAGAGAACACCACAAAGATCAAAAACATCCGTCAATATCTGCTGGCAACGCTGTACAACGCTTCGCTTACCATGACCAGCTACTATGCAGCCCTGGTTCAGCACGATATGGCGGAAGGACGTATTTAGACGCCGCTGGCTGTATGGCCTGCGGCGTTTCGCATGTTACGGAGGTGAACGCTATGCCAAAGAAGACAGAACCAAAGGACACACAGAGCACCCAGCCGGAGCAGGTGCAGCAGGTACGCATTTCGGATACTCAGATCCTATAAGGACACTCTGCATGGTCGGAGTGTCGGGATTCGAACCCGAGGCCTCTTGGTCCCGAAGGTTGGTCGGATATTTTTCGCGGGCATTTTAGAGCATTTCAGAGCCTTTCCGCTCGGAAAATTTCACAGCGGCATCCTTTCCGGCACGGATAAATCCGCCTGATTTTTCCGCGTTTGGGTCACGGTTTGGGTCAGAGCAGAAAACCAGCGGCGCAGAAACTGCGCCGCAGTAATCAAAGATTAAGCAGTAAATCGTCAAATTCGCAGTTCCTTCTGATAGTCCGCCAGTTCCATTTCACTGTTCTCTGCCTTCTGCCGTAATTCTACAGTATACCGAGTCCACTGCTCAAATTGAGCGGTGGTCATTTTCCGCTTCAGGTAGCGGGCGTAATGCGTTTTGTCCGCGCGATTATACGCGAGCCAGATGGATTCATTTTTGCATTTGTCGTCGTACCGTTTGTGGGAACCGATCTCGCGGCAGTGCTGTTCGCCGTACTTCACGGGACGCTCACAGTACTCCGCGCTCACGCGCCCGGTCTGTGGAGCCAGCGACCGCGTATGCTCTGTGCTGAATCTATGGTAGCGTGGTAAATGACGGTCTGCAAAAGCTTTGTGTGTATACAGACGAACTGATAGTCGTTCAGAAAGATGTTGCCGACAAAGACGTGAACAAAGCGGCATGGGAGGCCATGCGTAGAATCATTGACCAGCTAGAGTATTGAAAATCCATCGGAGTTGTTCATCAGAAACTGCTGGAGTTTGCGATGGAACTGCGTACGGTCAATGGCAAAAAGCAGTATGGGTACCTCAAAAAGCCGCTGAAAGATGTGCTGGATTTCATCGTGGATGAACTTGAAAAGATGCCGGAGGTAGCAACGTATTATTCCATCTGGAATGACCTGCGTGATACGCTAGAAAGTTACTACAAAAGCAGGTCCGGACAAGCACAATCCGCTTTCGCAGCAGAAAGAATTTCGCGCAATCAAGAACGTCATTATTCAAGAAGCGGCGCATTTGCGCTTTCAGCTCGAAGATTCTTTTGCACAGACTTCTACAAATCCGACACTTGCAGGTGAAAATACTCTATCCGCAGCTTCTCACCAAGTGCGTCTTCCATCCGAATATCTTTTGAGTTCAAGCGTCAAATTGTTTCACCAGATGAGGCAAGTTTTCCACGACACCGCCGCGCTACCCAGCAACCCGATGGGCATCTGCGTGGACTCCAAACGCCGTAAAAATCTCATGCAGAAGCGGGTGGCGATAGGACATAAGCAGGATGCCCATGGGCAGTCGCAGAGCAGTTTTGAGTAATTTGTCGTACAAATTGCACTTTTAACAAAAAAGAAAGTGGGGCAAACAGGGCGCTTTTTTGCATGTATCCAAAGATGTTATTGAAGCACTCGTTTGTGTTGACGGTGACCAAAAATGTTGATATTATGCAGCTAAGAATTATATGAATTGCTGAGTAGGGGATGCTATGAGCCAAGTTGAACATTTTGCGGAGCGGAGCTTTGCAATCAAAGGGACGCTGGTTTTTACCGCACAGCGGGATCAATTTACCATCATGGAAGACGCATATCTGGTCTGCGATGGAAAAAAAGTTGCAGGGACTTATTCAGCGTTGCCAGAGCAATATCGTCAAATTAAGGTTCTGGATGCAAGCGGGAAATTTGTGATTCCCGGAACATGCGACATCCACGTTCACGCCTCACAAGCACCCTTTCAAGGTATTGGGCAAAATATTGAAAACGGACAGTGGAACACATGGTTCGAGCGTTATGCGTTCCCAGACGAGTCTAGATTTAACGATCCAGCGTATGCGGAACTGACCTACACTCGCTTTGCGAAGTCACTTCTTGCTACACCGACGACGCGCCTGTGTGCCTATGCCACGACCAGCCGCACGGCGACAGAGACTCTCATGAAAGCTCTGGCAAAGTTCGGCTTTGCAGGTTACGTTGGGAAAGTCAATATGGATCGAAACTGTGCAGCTGGACTGTTGGAAACAACAGAGGAGACAATCGCACAGACCCGCCTTTGGCTAGAGGAAACGAAAGATGGTATTGGTGCAATCTACCCGATCCTCACACCGCGTTATTTCCCGAGTTGTACGGAAAGCTGTTTAGAGCAACTGGGAAAACTTGCTGAGGAATACCATGTTCCGGTGCAGTCGCACCTTTCAGAGGGGTTGGATGAAATTGACTGGGTGCACGAGCTTGCACCGGATCTTGATTATTATGCGCAGGCCTATGACCGTGCTGGTTTGCTTGGACCGCATACACAGGCTGTGATGGCGCACTGCGTTTTTTCCTCCCCCGAAGAGGTGGAAACGCTGAAAAGACGCAATGTGCTGGTAGCACATTGTCCACAGTCGAATATGAACAGTTGCGGTTGCGCAGCACCAATTATGGAATATCTCGATGCTGGAATTGCAGTCGGACTGGGCACGGATGTCGGCGGCGGCAATACCCTGAATATGTTCCGAACGATCTTTGAAGCGATTTTGGCGTCTAAAGTCTTTTGGGCTTCCAAAAACAGCGCGCGCAATATGGATCAGCGGAAAGTTTTGTCCCTGCCCAATGCGTTTTACCTTGCAACAAAAGGCGGCGGCGTACTCTGGAAAAGCGGAAGCTTTGAACCGGGATATTGCTTTGATGCTGTGATTCTGGATGACAGCCGCTTCTGCGACGGCGTGCAGCGGACACCGTATGAGCGGATAGAACGGTTAATTACCAGGTCGGATGATCGAGACATCTGTGCAAAATATATTGACGGCGTCTGTGTCTACAAAAAAGGAGAATAAGAACATGACAGCATTTACAGGAGACATTCAAATCCTTCTATATACCGAAGAGGAAAACTTTTCTGTCTGCCGAGACTTCTATCAAACGCTGCTCGGACAGAAGCCATATTACAGTTGGAACGAAAGCGCGCAGGATTGCGGCGCAAAGTTCCGGGCTGGTCGCGGTACAATCAGCGTACTCTGTCAGGCACATGACAGAAAGACCGGCCCTGTGATCGTCAATCTGGAAACCGAAGATGTCGATCAGACCTATCAGGAGCTTACGGCTGCAGAAGGCATCCGGATTGTGAGCACGCCTGTAACGCAGAGCTACGGTACAAGGTATTTTGCTGTTGAGGATCCGTGCGGGAACCGAATCAACCTATATCACAGTAATCACTGAGTTCAGACGATCCTGCGATTTAATTGATATCTGATATAATCAGTGTCTGAGTAGATTTGTGAGCTGATAAACGGATCATTGTGATTGTCCAGACACATGCTGCTCAAAAAAAGCAGTGGATGCTGCTTGTCCTCAAGCAAAGATTCGAGAAATGGGTAGTCTGACGGCCTGGCAATAGAGATTGTGGTCTCGTCCTGACAGGCGGTACGACCGGTTGCGCGAAAGAGGAAAAGCCGTAAATCGGTGTTGTTTGAGCCAAGCAGCTGCACACATTGACCTTCTGAGAGAAAGACAAGTGGGAAGCTGTCTTCAGCTAGTACACAAAAACGGCCATTTGCAGTATATAAGCATCGCCGGGTAAGAATCCAGTCTTCTTCACTGATGTGAAAACGGGTGGAAAAGAAAGTCCCAGCACGTTGCTGCACAAATCCGAGCTGCTGCATAGCTGGTGTGCGTCCCTGCTTGGAGATCAGGGTCGGAAAATCGACAAAATGGAGCAGACTTTCATCCTCCAGCAGCGGTTGACGGCTCACGTAGGTACCGCTGCCTTGCCTGCGCTGGATAAAACCTTCTGCTTCAAGTTGACTCATGACTTCCCGAATCGTTGTTCGGCTGACGCCAAAGTGCTTCGCAAGCGCGGGTTCGGATGGTAGCCGCTCACCGGGTTCTGCTTTGCGCAGCAGGAGTTCAAGCTGTGCGCGCACCTTGGATTGTTGTGTTTGTGAGGATAGACGGAGCATTTCTTTCCCTCCCGTTCAAGACTGATTGTATTGTGCTTTATTTTATACGTTTCAGGTTCAAAAAGCAAGCATCTGGCGGCTTGGCGTTACCACGAGATATCTGAAAGGAGACTGCAAGAATCATGCAAACGGAAAGGCAGACCCCCGTACTGGAAGCACTGGGAATTACAAAGAGATATGGTACCGGTGTCCTGGCCAATGACCATGTGGACTTTGTGCTGAGAAAAGGGGAAGTTCATGCCCTGCTTGGGGAAAATGGTGCAGGAAAGAGCACACTTGTGAAAACAATTTACGGTCTTGTGCAGCCGGATGAAGGAACGCTTCGTATAAACGGAGAACCGGTACACCTGCGTGATTCTGCCGATGCAATTGCACACGGCGTCGGCATGGTACATCAGGAATTGATGCTGATCCCATATATGAGCGTTGCAGAAAATGTGACGCTTGGACAGGAAGTTACAAAGGGACGTTTCCGTCTTGACCAGAAAAAGGCGGAGAAGCAGATATTGGAACTGTCCGACCTCTATGGTTTTGACCTGGATCCGGCAAAAGCTGTTTATAAGCTCCCGATCGGGGTGCAGCAGCGTGTAGAGATTGTCAAGCTTTTGTATCGCCATGCAAACATTCTGATTTTGGATGAACCGACGGCGCTCCTGACGCCGCAGGAGTCCGACAAGCTGTTTGATGTGATTCGCAGGCTGAAAGAACAGGGCAAATCTGTAATTTTCATAACCCATAAGCTTGGAGAGGTCTATCAGATCGCTGACCGGATGACTATTACGCGCGCTGGCCAGATGATCGCCACAACGACACCGCAGGAGACGACCGAAAAGGAGCTTGCGGAGCTCATGGTCGGCAAAAGTCTCCAGCATGAGCATCGACCGGAGCGCGCGCCATCGCAGAAGATCGTCCTCAAAGCCGAGGAAGTTTGTGTGCGCGGCGCAGAGGGACTGCTCGCTGTCGATCATGTCAGCTTTTTGCTCCGGGCAGGAGAGGTGCTTGGTGTTGCCGGAATTGAAGGCAACGGGCAGACGCAGTTGGCACAGGCGCTCTTGGGGTTGCTGCCGCTAAAGTCTGGTCAATTCCTGTTTGATGGGCGCAGCCTTGTCGGACAATCGACCAGTCAGATTCGAAAGGCCGGCGTGGGAAGCATACCGGATGACCGGCAGGGCATGGGTTTGGTGCTGCAATACTCCATTCAGGACAACTTCATGCTCAATCGTTTCGCAGAAAAGCCGTTTGCAAAGAGTCCTTTTTGGCTGGATCAGAAAGCCGCAAGCCGCTGTGCCGAGGAGCTTCTGGAAAGCTTTGATGTTAGAGCGGCCGGAATCAACGTGCCGGTCGGTACGCTTTCCGGCGGAAATCAGCAAAAAGTCGTCGTGGGGCGTGAGCTTTCCATTCCACTGAAGCTATTGATTGCCGCGCAGCCGACACGCGGTGTGGATATTGCCTCAGCAGCATCGATTCAAAGTAAGATCATGGATGCTGCGGAGCACGGAACGGGCGTACTATTGATCTCAAGTGACCTTGATGAATTGATACATACCTCAGACCGCATCATGGTGATGTCACGTGGTAAAATTGTGGATATTCTTGAGGCAAAGAACGCAACAAAGGAACGTCTCGGTCAACTGATGTTGGGCGTTTCGCAGGAGACCTGACGAGTTTTGCTCTTAACAGGCGCTCGTTAGAAATAAAAAAGAAGGAGACTCTATCATTATGAAAAAGATTATCGCGATCATGCTTGCTGCACTGATGCTTTTGTCACTTGCAGCGTGCGACAAAAGCACCTCCCAGAACCAGGACCCCTCTGCCGATACGGTATCCGGCGATCAGACTGCCAGCACCGCTGATCACGAAGCGGCAGCAAGCACTGCCGGGAAAATTGCAGTTGTGTTTGCAACCGGCGGTCTTGGCGACAAAACCTACAATGATTCCCTCTATGCAGGCGTAAAGAATGTCTGCGACACGATGGGACTGCAGTTCGATTACTCCGAACCGATGGATGCAGCAGAATATGAGCCGCTGCTACGCGGCTATGCAGAAACCGGCGAATATGCGCTGATCATTTCGCTTGGCTACAGCCAGGGCAGCAGCGTGGAAGCCGTTGCGCCCAACTACCCGGATCAGAAATTTATGCTCATCGATGCGGAAGTCGATTGTGATAATGTCGCCTGCTATTCCTGGCGTGAAAACGAACTTAGCTATATGGTCGGTGTGATGGCCGGAATGATGACCAAGAGCAATGTTATCGGCTTTATCGCGGCATTTGATATTTACAATTGCAACATGAATGCCGCTGGTCTGACTGCGGGCGCACAGTCTGTCAATCCGGATGTTCAGGTTCTTGTTGACTACCTGGGTTCCTGGGACGACATTGCAGCCTGCAAGGAAATGGCCATTGCGATGCATGACAAGGGCGCAGATATCATCTATCATGCGGCCAGCACGGCTGGACTTGGCATTTTGGAAGCGGGTAAGGAAAACGGCTTCTATACCATTGGTTTTGACGGCAACGTCAATGCGGATGCTCCTGACACAAACATGGCCAGTGCTATCCGGCTGTTCCCCGTTGCAGCGGATGACGCCATTCATGCGGCGATGGACGGCACATTCCAGGGCGGCAGCATTTCTCTCGGCTGTGCAGAGGATGCCTGCGTAGTCGATGCAGAGGGCAGTAATGTCGAAATCCCGGATGATGTTTGGGCTGCCATTGATGCGGCAAAGGCTGGTATTGCGGACGGCTCGATTTCTGTTCCGAAAACGCTGGAAGAAGTAAACGGCTGATAGCTCGGATCCACCGGATCCCCGCTCGGTGAATTACTTCACCGAGCGGGGACAATACAGCAGATTGGGAGGACGTATGTCGAAACAGTCTAAATTTCAATATCTGATTTATTCTCTGCTGCTGGCGCTCTTGATTGGCGGCTTAATTATGTGGGCGACAGGGAGCAATCCCTTTGCGGTCTACGCTGCGGTACTGACAGGGTCTTTCGGCAGCCTCAGCGGCTTGATGAGTGTCCTCGCATATACAACACCGCTGGTCTTAACCGGACTCGGCGCGGTCGTTGCATTTCAGGGCGGCGTGTTCAATATTGGCGGAGAAGGACAACTGCTCGTTGGCGGACTTGCAGCAGTGCTGACCGGCATTTATGTGGATCTTCCGCAGCCGCTGCCGCTTCTCTTGGCGCTGATTGCAGGGTTTGCAGCAGGCGCATTGTGGGCGCTCATTCCGACTCTGATGGTAGGCAAGAATTTAGCTGCGCTGTTTGTCGGAACAGTCATGATGAACAGCATTGGCTCCAGCTTTACAGAGTATCTGGTTAAATATCACTTTTTGCGTGAGGGTGCAAGTACGACGGAAACGCCCAATGTGTTGGATGCAGCGGTATTGCCGCGTGTGATGCCGAATACGCAATTTAATTATGGAATTATTGTTGCAGTCGTTTGCGTGCTGCTTGTCGCGTGGATTTTGTATCGGACACCGGCGGGATTTGCAATTCGCGTCGTTGGCGCGAATCCCAACAGCGCTCGTCAGGCGGGAATTAACGTCTACCATAAAACACTGCTGACCATGGTGCTGAGCGGAGGAATCTGCGGACTTGCGGGAGCCGTGCAGTGTCTTGCAATCTATAAGCGCTGGATTTTGGGCTTTTCACCCGGATACGGCTGGGATGGCATTACCGTGGCGACGCTGGCAGGTTTGAACCCGTTTGCTGTTCTCCTGACCGGGATGTTCTTTGGTATGCTGCGTTCTGCTTCTATCAGCATGAACCTGACAAACAGCGTTCCAATCGATATGATCACAGTCCTGCAAGGTCTGATTGTTATATTGATTGCCACGCCTACATTGTGGGTCACATTAAAAAATGGATTCCTGCTGCTGCGGGAATGGCTGCACACAAAACGAGGCGGTCAAGATGCAAAGGAGGCGTCACAACAATGAATTTAGATGCGGTTCTTTCGTTTCTTGCTGCCACGCTTCGTACGGCAACGCCGATTGCGCTGGCAACTCTTGCCTGCACCATCAGCGAACGGGCAGGCGTCATCAATATCGGTATTGAGGGTACTATGATTGCCAGTGCCTTTACAGGTGCTGTCGGCGCTTATTATTCCGGCAGCGCATGGGTTGGGCTTCTGTGCGGTGCGGCCGCCGGAGTCCTTCTTGCAGCAATCATTGCAGGCTTGTCCATTTATTGCGGCGGCGATCAGGTCGTGATCGGCATTGGCCTGAATCTGCTGGGACCCGGTCTTTCCTATCTAATTATGTACACAATCTGGGGCAGCCGCGGCACGTCGCCTTGGTTGCCGGGATTCTCAGCGGTCGATATTCCGTTCATTCAGGACATTCCCGTTCTTGGCCCATTGCTCAGCGGGCATAATCCTTGCATCTACCTCTGTATCGCGCTGACTGTTTTGATGCACTATGTGATTTACCATACGCGCTATGGTCTACGGGTTCGCGCGGCAGGCGAAAATCCTATGGCACTGGCAACTGTTGGCGTAAACGTATATCGCCTTCGAACCTCTGCCGTACTCTGGGGCGGTCTGATGGCCGGATTGGCGGGTGCCTCGCTTAGTTTGGGTTCCCTGAATGTATTCACGAACGGTATGTCTGCGGATAAAGGATTTCTGGCGTATGCAGCGAACCGCTTTGGCCAGTGGACACCGGGTGGTTCGTATCTGGCAGCGCTCTTATTTGGCGGAATGGATGCTCTGCGTCTTCGGCTTCAGGAGCTGAATATTGCACCGCAGCTGCTTCGGATGCTGCCGTATTTGACGACGCTGCTTGCTTTGATGTTTACCGGGAAAAAGCTGCGTGCTCCGGCTGCGGACGGTGTGCCGTTTGTGCATCCGATATCCACGAAACGCGCAGAAAAAAACAGCAAAACCACGCATACAAAAAAGCGCAGCGCATGAAAACCTGTCAAACAAACGAAAAGAGGACTTTGGCTATGGCTTATTTCAAAAATGAGTTTCGTTCTGTACTCTATGTAGATGATTTCGAGGCAAGTACAAAATTCTACGGTGAAGGATTGGAATTGCGCTCCAACTATTCGTGGGATGATGGACCTGATGATCGCGGCGTGAAATATCTGGCAGCCGGTGGCGTTATTGAGGTCATTCGAAGGGATCCTCCGATTGCACAAGGAAGTACGACCCTTATGCTGGAGGCAGAAGATGTAAATGCCTGCTATCAGGCAATGAAGAAAAAAGATTGGCTGATTTTTTTGGAAGATCTGGCTGACCGGCCTTATGGAATTCGCTGCTTCCGGCTGCTGGATCCCAATAAAAACGATATCGTGATCTTTTCCTATCTGAAGGATCTGGGGGAAAAGGGGCTGCTGTGATGGAAAACGGTGTGTTCCGAGTTCAGATCTATACGAAGGAATATGAGCAGATGCGGCACTTTTATGGTACTGTTCTTCGATTGCCAGTGCTGGTCTGCCGGGAGACCGGAAGGGATGATCGGGTGTGTGTCTATGGGGCGGCATCCGGCCAAATCGAGGTGATTTACGCCCCACCGGGCATGGAAGTGCCAGTTTCGAATGGATGGACACTACAAATGCAGGTAGAAGACGCAGACCGTTACTGCAAGCAGCTTCAGGCGCAAGGCTGGACGATTCAGCGGGAGCCGCAGAATCAGTTCTGGGGGCATCGAAATTTTAAAGTGCTAGACCCGAGTGGTTTGGAACTGACAATATACAGTGACATTCCTGGCAAAGAAACGGAGAAAAATCATGCTGATTGATGCTCACGTTCATATTTTCCCGAAAGTTGATGGGTATGGCCCGAAAGGCCATACCCATGGCGCGGGATATGGCCGGATCGATGCGGGAGACGGCATCGCACAGGATGTGCTGCCGGCGATCAACGAAAACACCAGCCATACATTGCAGATGCTACTGCATGAGATGCGGCAGGGACGGGTGGATAAAGCTGTCCTGATTCTTTGCCCATGTTATGGAGACTGGAGCGAGTATGTACTGCAAGCCTGCCGGGACTATCTGGAGCAGTTTACTGCCTCCGCTTTTTTTGACCCTTGGAGTCCCGCGGCGCGCCAGTATTATGCTGAAAAGCTGGAAGGATCGCTTTGGAAAAACATTAAAATTGAGTTTTCTGAGGCGGGCGGCCTGTACGGTGTCTATCCCGGCGTACAGCTGGACGCACCAGCGCTAAGATGGCTTTGGGAGGCCATGGAAGCAGGTGGAAAAACGGTTTCGTTTGACCTCGGTCGGCCAGGCGATGGTTCTTATCAGACAGATCAGATCGCGTCCATCGCAAAGCGTCATCCGGGGCTGAAACTGGTGCTTTGCCACATGGGGCAGCCCTCGCGAGCTGCAGAGCGCAACCCGGAGCTTTGGTCTGCGTGGTTGGAGCAGATTCGTTTGGGTACGTTGCCAAATGTTTGGTTTGATCTTTCCGCGCTCCCGTATCATGTGCAGAAGGAAGAAGAATATCCATTTCCCAGTACGAAACGCTATTTTGACTTGGCACGCGGGATCGTGGGAGCAAAGAAATTGCTATGGGGGACAGATATTCCATGGCTGCTGGGGACGGCAAACTATCAGCAGTTGGTGGCGCACGGAAAATTCCTTTTGTCCGACTGCACGGAGAAGGAACGAGAGATGATCTTTGCAGAAAACGCATGGGATGTTTATTGGAATCATCGCAAATGAAAGTAGGGAGTCGACAAAATGAATGTTTCTGAAAGACTTGCAAGATCTGCTGTTGTGCCGGTCGTGGTGCTGGACGATGCAAAGGACGCGGTCGCGACGGCAAAGGCTTTGCTTGCCGGCGGCGTGGACGTGATGGAGATCACGTTCCGCACGGCGGCTGCGGCGGATTCGATCAAGGCAGTCGCGGAAGGCTGCCCCGACATGCTCGTCGGTGCGGGCACGGTCATCACGCTCGACCAGTGCCGCAAGGCCGTCGAGTGCGGCGCGAAGTTCATCGTATCCCCCGGCTTTGACGAAGAAGTCGTCCGCTGGTGCGTGGAAAACGGCGTTGCCGTGACGCCCGGCTGCGTGACGCCGACGGAAATCATGGCGGCGATGAAGCTTGGCTTGAACGTTGTGAAATTCTTCCCGGCTGGCGTTTACGGTGGTCTATCTGCCATGAAGGCGCTCTCAGGTCCGTTCGGCGGGATCAAATTCATCCCGACCGGCGGCGTGAATGGTCAGAACATCGGCGAGTTCATCGCCGCGCCGTTCATCCACGCGGTCGGCGGCAGCTGGGTCTGCCCGAAGGCGGACATTGCAGCCGGTAATTTTGAGAAGATCACCGAGCTTTGCAAACAGGCAAGATCTGCCGCGCTCGGCTTTGAGGTTGCGCACATCGGCGTCAACTGCGAAGATGCCGCAGCGGCATCCGCGGTCTGCGAGAAGCTGAACGAAGCGTTTGATCTGCCGGTCAAAGACGGCAACTCTTCGATGTTTGCATCCAGCGGCATCGAGGTCATGAAATCGATGTTCAAGGGCAAAAACGGTCATATTGCGATCCGCACCAACTCTGTGGAGCTGGCGGCGGCAGAGCTTGCAAAGAAGGGCTTTGCATATGACGAAAGCTCGGCAAAGTATAAAAACGGTCGTATGACAGTTGCATACCTCAAAGATGAGTTCGGCGGTTTCGCCGTGCATCTGCTACAGAAGTAAAGAGGGGCGAAGATGAAAGTTCTGACATTTGGTGAAATTATGCTCCGCCTGAAAGCGCCGGGACACGAGCGCTTCTTCCAAAGTCCGATGTTGGAAGCTACCTTCGGCGGCGGCGAGGCGAACGTGGCAGTCTCCCTTGCAAATTACGGCATGGACGCGGAATTTCTGACTATTCTGCCGCAGAACGATATTGCAGACGCCTGCATCCGCGAGCTGCGCTATTTTGGCGTGGGCACAAAGAAGATCGTCCGCGGCGAGGGTCGTATGGGCATTTATTACTTGGAGGGCGGCGCAAACCAACTGCCGAGCAAGGTCGTCTATGACCGCGCGTATTCCTCGATCGCGCTGGCAAAGCCCGGCGATATCAACTGGGACAAAGCGTTCGAGGGTGTGGACTGGTTCCATATCACGGGTATTACGCCTGCGATTTCTGAAAGCGCGATGGAGCTGTCTCTTGAGTCTGTCAAGGAAGCGCAGAAGCGGAACATCACCGTTTCCTGCGACCTCAATTACCGCAAGAACCTCTGGAAATATGGCAAAAAGGCCAGCGAGGTCATGCGCGAGCTTGCCAAGTACGTCGATGTGGCAATTGCCAACGAAGAAGACGTGCAGAAATCGCTGGAAATTACGGTCGATGTGAACGTGGAGTCCGGCGAGCTGGACCGCGAAAAGTACCGCGCGCTTGGCAACAAAGTTTTGGAAGCCTACCCGAACATGAAGTGCATCGCGATCACACTGCGCGAGAGCCACAGCGCGGACTGGAACGGCTGGGCGGCGTGCCTGAATGACGGCAAGGACTTCTATGTCTCAAAGAAATATGAGATCCGCGACATTATTGACCGTGTGGGCGGCGGCGACAGCTTCGCGGGCGGCTTGATCTACGGCCTGAACCACTATGAGGACAAGCAGTCCGCGCTCGAATTTGCAGTTGCAGCTTCCTGTCTGAAGCACAGCGTGATCGGCGACTTTAACCGCGTCGGCGTTTCTGACGTGGAAAAGCTCATGGGCGGCGACGGCACCGGAAGAGTGCAGAGATAAAAGGAGAACATCAACATCATGGAATGGATCAATGAAAAAGCCAAAACGCTGAAGCAGGGCGCAATCCGCGCCATGTTTGACCGCGCAAATGCCATGACCGGCGTCATCAGTCTCGGCATCGGTGAGCCGGATATGCCGACACCGAAGCTGGTCTGCGAGGCGGCAAAGGAGGCGCTCGACAAGGGGATCACGCATTATACCCCTAACGCCGGCACGCTCGCGTTCCGTCAGGCCATTGCCGAGAAGTCCTATCTGAAGGAGCTGCACTACGACCCGAACACCGAGATCATCATCACAAACGGCGGCATGGGCGCTTTGAGCCTGCTGTTCCTTGTCCTGCTGAACAAGGGGGATGAAATCCTCATTCAGGACCCGCAGTGGCTGAACTACGTGGCGCAGGTCGCATACTGTGACGGCACGGCGGTCCGCGTTCCCACGGATCTGGAGCATAATTTTGAAATGCAGCCGGAGGCCATTGAAAAGCTCATCACACCGCACACCAAGGCTCTGATGATCAACACCCCGAACAACCCCACCGGCTCCGTTATGACGCGCGAAACGATGGCAAAGATCGCGGAGCTGGCGGTGAAGCACGACCTGCTGGTGATCTCCGACGACGTCTACAACACACTGCTTTACGCCGGAGAAGAAGCCCCCTGCATTGCGTCCTTCCCGGGCATGAAGGAGCGCACCGTCATCGTCAACAGTTTCTCAAAGTCCTATGCAATGACCGGCTGGCGCATCGGCTTTGTCGCGGCCCCGGCGGAGATCGTTGACCGCATGACCAAGTGTCAGGAAAACTTCAACGCCTGCGCCAACGCCCCCGGCCAGTACGCGGCGACCGTCGCGCTCGACCATCCGGAGCTGTGCGAAGAACTGCGCCAGATCTTTGAACGCCGCCGCAGCATCCTTCTCGACGGGCTTGCCAAGATCGACGGCATCCGCTGCAACCGCCCGAACGGCGCGTTCTACGTGTTTGCCGACATCAGCAGCTTCGGCCTGAGCAGCGTCGAGTTCTGCAACCGCCTGCTCGACGAGCAGAAGGTCGTCTGCATTCCGGGCAGCGCCTTTGGCGAATGCGGCGAAGGCTTCATCCGTATCGCATATACCTGCTCGGATGACAATCTCCATGAGGCGCTCCGCCGCATCGACACCTTCTGCAAATCGCTGTAAGCCTCTTTCCCTTTCCGCCTCTGTCGATGGCAGCGCTGCGCATTATATAGGCATGAGTTTTGAAAACAAGATGATATGGGTTATCTCGCATACAAGGCTGAAAAGGCCGGCGGTTTCTGCGCTGCGGGCATCGGTCCCGCGGCAAATTCCTTGCTTGCGGATTTCCGTTTGCAAAAGCTTTCCGACCTGCTGAAAACACCTGCGGAAAAGGGTTGAATTTTGCTCCGCTATAGACAAAGAATACGCTGCCGGTGCATTCACCGGCAGCGTAGTTTTATATTTTGGAGTCGCGAAGCCACTGCTGGAATTCCTCCAGCGAGATGATCTCGCGGTCGCATTTCTTCTTTTCTTCTCTGGCTTTCTCGCTCCACGCATAAAACTGCTCGTCGGTGATGCGGCCGGCCTTAATCCACGCGAAGCGCTTTTTGTACTCCTTGCGGTACGCCTTGAAAATCGGGTCGTCGGTCTGCTTTTTTGTCCACTGACGGAATGCGCCGATCTCGCGGCAGCGCTGCTCGCCGTACTTTACCGGGCGCTCGCAGTACTCCGCGCTCACACGTCCAGTCTGCGGGAACCAGCGGCCGCAGTTCTTGCAGCGGCGAACCGTCACGCCGCGCTCGACGCAGCTTCGCAGCGAATAGTCGATCATATCCCGCACGGCGGACGAGTACAAAACAGGCGCGCACCGGCCCGGCTCGACCGGTTCAAAACTCAGCGGGATTGGCTCAAATCGGAACAGCTCCGGATCTCTCGGCTGGTCGTGATGATAGTTTTTCG
>OGNC01000493.1_pt1 | contig 25826 bp, 22 predicted proteins | sample 1573311 | NCBI WGS metagenome assembly OGNC01 (sample SAMEA2581889, study PRJEB24529) | metagenome | biome: Human gut stool | place: China | collected 2011
AATAGGCCCCAAGGGGGCCTGTGCAAACCACCGGCACGGCCGGTGGTTATGATTGACGGAAAGGAGCGTTTTATGCGTCAGAAAACCTGTTCCGCCTGCGGCGGCAAGATGCAGAGCCTCGGCAATATGGAGCTGCAAAAGGGAAAATTCAGTATGCTGTTCGGCCATTGGGACCAGATCTTATCCGGTGCGCTGGACGTGGATGTCGAGTGCTGTGAGCGCTGCAAAAAGCTCGAATTTTATCTGCTCGGCGACGCCAAAGCGCCGGAATCGAGCGGTATCCAGCAAATCGCCTGTCCCTACTGCGGCGATCTGCACGACATGGACGATGCCATCTGCCCCCACTGCGGCAGACGGCTGATGGAGTTGTAACTTCTCTCTAGCGCGCACTTGGCGCGGGAGCGCCCCTGGCTCCCCTGAAAGAGGAGCTGTCAGCGAAGCTGACTGAGAGGTTCGCAGCAGGCAGTTGCAAGATGCGAAAGCCCAATGCGAATTCGTCCCGCAGCTGCCCACCTGTTTGTAGGGGCCGATGCCCACATCGGCCCGACAGAATGCACCATTTTCACGAAGATTTTCGGCGAATTCGCAGCTTCCCAACGGGCCGATGTAGGCATCGGCACAACAGGCTGCGATTTTCTGGACGCTGCCGGAAACAGCATCCGATAATTGATAATAATTTTTTAAACATAGAAGGAGTAATCACAATGGGTATTTATGAAGAACTGCAGGCCAGAGGCCTTGTCAAGCAGGTCACGAACGAGCCGGAGATCCGCGAAATGGTCAACGCGGGCAAGGCCAAATTCTACATTGGCTTCGACTGCACGGCAGATTCTCTGACTGCCGGTCATTTCATGGCGCTGACGCTCATGAAGCGTCTGCAGATGGCGGGCAACCAGCCCGTCGCGCTCATCGGCGGCGGCACGACCATGATCGGCGATCCGTCCGGCCGCACCGATATGCGCAAAATGCTGACTAAGGAGGATATCGACCACAACGCCGAGTGCTTCAAGCGCCAGATGGAGCGATTCATTGATTTCGGCGAAGGTAAAGCCATCATGGTCAACAATGCCGACTGGCTGCTGAACCTCAATTATATCGAGCTTCTGCGCGAGGTCGGCGCATGCTTCTCCGTCAACAACATGCTCCGCGCCGAGTGCTACAAGCAGCGCATGGAAAAGGGCCTGTCCTTCCTGGAGTTCAACTACATGATCATGCAGTCCTATGATTTCTACTACCTGTTCCAGCACTACGGCTGCAACATGCAGTTCGGCGGCGATGATCAGTGGTCAAACATGCTGGGCGGTACGGAACTCATCCGCCGCAAGCTTGGAAAGGACGCGCATGCCATGACCATCACGCTCCTGACCGATTCGCAGGGCAAGAAGATGGGCAAGACTGCGGGCAACGCTGTCTGGCTCGATCCGAACAAGACCAGCCCCTTTGACTTCTATCAGTACTGGCGCAACGTCGACGATGCCGACGTCATGAAGTGCATCCGTATGCTGACCTTCCTGCCGCTTGAGCAGATCGATGAGATGGACAAGTGGGAGGGCAGCCAGCTCAATAAGGCCAAGGAGATTCTTGCCTACGAGCTGACGCAGATGGTCCACGGCGAGGAAGAGGCGAAGAAGGCGGAGGCCAGCGCAAAGGCCCTCTTCGGCGGCAGCGGCAGCAGCGAGAATATGCCGTCGACCGAGCTGGCGGACGATGACTTCACTGACGGTAAGATCGACACCCTGACGCTGCTCGTCAAGTGCGGTCTTGCCGCATCCAAGGGCGAGGGCCGCCGTCTCGTGCAGCAGGGCGGCATCAGCGTCAACGACGAGAAGGTCACGGATTTCGCGACTGCGTTTGAAAAGGCAGTCTTTGCAGGCAACGGCGCGATCATCCGCAAGGGCAAGAAGGTCTTCCATAAGGCGCTTGTGAAATAAAACTTATGTCAACCGCCCGGAACGCTCCGGGCGGTATGCACAAAGCAAATTCAAAAACGCCGCAGGATTTTGTCGCTTTCACAGTTGACTTTGTGCATTTAAAGCAGTATAGTAGCAAACATAAAAAGCCGGACAGTACGGCAGAAGGGAGTTCATTATGATGCAGATCCGTTCCAACGATTTCATTATGAATATGAGCTTCCGCTTTACCATGGCCCGCGAGCTGTTTGCGGGCCTCTATTACCGTACCCAAAATGAGAAGCTGTCCGTATAAGACCGGTGTTTTCTTCGTAAGTAAGAAGGAGGCTCTGTTCCGCGGACAGAGCCTCCTTTTTGTTTTAAACAATCAACTGTTATCAGAGAAAAGGAGCAATTTATCATGAAAAAGATTCTTGCAATGCTTCTGGCGCTCGTGATGGTCCTGAGCCTGGCCGCCTGCGCCTCCACACAGCCCGCAGCTGAGCCTGCGGCCTCCTCCGACGCACCCGCCGAGAGCGGAAAGACCTACACCGTCGGTGTCTGCCAGCTCGTGCAGCATGAGGCGCTCGATGCCGCAACGCAGGGCTTCGTCGACGCGCTGAAGGAAGAACTCGGCGACGCTGTGACCGTCGACGTGCAGAATGCCTCCGGCGATTCCGTCAACTGCGGCACTATCGTCAACGGCTTTGTCTCCAAGGGCGTCGACCTCATCATGGCGAACGCCACTCCGGCCCTGACCGCTGCCGTCTCCGCCACGGCTGATATTCCCATCCTCGGCACGTCCATCACGGCCTACGGCGTTGCGCTCGACATCGACGATTTTAGCGGCACGGTCGGCGGCAACGTCTCCGGCACGTCCGATCTGGCCGACCTGCAAAAACAGGCCCAGATGATCCTCGACTGGTTCCCCGAGACAAAGACGGTCGGCCTGCTGTTCTGCTCCGCCGAGCCGAACTCCCGCTACCAGATCGACGAGGTGCGCAAAGCGCTCGAGGCCCAGGGCGTGACCTGCGAGGAATTCGCCTTCACCGACAGTAACGACGTTTCCTCCGTCACCCAGAAGGCTGCTGATTTCTCCGACGTCGTCTACATCCCGACCGACAACACCGCCGCTTCCAACACCGAGGCGATCGCAAACGTTCTGATTCCCGCCGGTGTTCCTGCCATCTGCGGTGAAGAGGGCCTCTGCCGCGGCTGCGGCGTGGCGACGCTGTCCATCAGCTACTATGATCTTGGCGTGACCACCGGCAAGATGGCCGCGAAGATCCTCAAGGGCGAGGCCAATATCTCCGAAATGCCCGTCGAATACACCGACGCGACCCCGAAGTACAACGCCTCCATCTGCGACCAGCTCGGCATCACCCCGCTGGACGGCTATGAGGCCATTGACGGCTGATTTCAGCCGGCCGGTCATGGACATATGCCCATGACCGGCCCTGTATGAAACACTGTTTGCCCCTGCAATCGGCCGATAACCGGTTTTCTTTGCCGGTCGATTGCAGGCGCAGACCAAGAAGGAGAATGACTATGAATTTCCTTTCCGCGCTACTAAACTCGCTGCCCGGTGCAGCGGCGCAGGGCCTCATCTGGGGTCTGATGGCCATCGGCGTCTATATTACCTTCCGCATTCTCGATGTGGCCGACCTGACCGTCGACGGCTCCATCGCCACCGGCGGTGCGGCAGCTGTCATGCTGATCCGCGCGGGCATGAACCCGTGGCTGGCGCTGCTGTGCGCGTTTGTCTGTGGGATGCTCGCGGGCTTCGTCACGGGCATGTTCCACACCAAATGCGGCATTCCCGCGATCCTGTCCGGCATTCTGACGCAGCTTGCGCTTTACTCTATCAATCTTCGCATCATGGACAGCAAGGCCAATCAGGCCGTCGGCGTGGATAAATACCCGCTGATGGTGTCGCAGCGCTTTGTGCGTGACCTGAGTCTGAAAAATCCGCTGCCAGTGCTGCTTCTTTTCACATTCGGCGTGATCGCGCTTCTGTACTGGTTCTTCGGCACGGAGCGCGGCTGCGCCATCCGCGCCACCGGCGCGAATCAGAACATGGCCCGTGCACAGGGCATCAATACGAACGCGAACGTTGTATTTGGCCTCATGCTTTCGAACGGTCTTGTCGCCCTCTCCGGCGCGCTGCTCGCACAGTTTCAGGGCGCGGCGGATGTCAACATGGGCCGCGGCGCGATCGTCATTGGCCTTGCTGCCGTTATCATCGGCGAGGTCATCTTCGGCAAGCTGTTCACGAATTTCGGCCTCAAGCTTCTGGCTGTGTCCATCGGCGCTGTGATCTATTACTTTGTGCTCCAGATCGTGCTGCAGCTCGGCCTGAACACGAACGACCTCAAGCTCATCACGGCGCTGATCGTCGCGCTCTTCCTCGCCATTCCGTATTGGAAGGGCAAAATGTTCCATGGAAAAGCCAAAAAGGAGAAATCGCGCCATGCTTGAGCTTATCAATGTCTGCAAAACCTTCAACCCCGGTACGGTCAACGCCAAAACGGCGCTGAATGACCTGAATTTGACCCTGAACGACGGCGATTTCGTCACTGTCATCGGCGGCAACGGGGCAGGGAAGTCGACTATGCTGAACGCCATTGCGGGCTCGTTCCAGATCGACAGCGGCAAGATCGTCATTGACGGCACGGACGTCACCGCCCTGCCGGAGCATAAGCGTGCCGCGCTTCTCGGCCGCGTGTTTCAGGATCCCATGATGGGCACCGCGCCCACCATGCAGATCGAAGAAAACCTCGCCCTCGCCGCCCGCCGCGGGCAGCACCGGGGCCTGAAATGGGGCATCACAAAGGCGGAGCGCGCCGAGTACCAGAAGCGCCTCCATGCGCTCAATCTCGGCCTTGAGGAGCGCATGACCGCGAAGGTCGGTCTGCTCTCCGGCGGCCAGCGGCAGGCGCTGACGCTCCTGATGGCGGCGCTGCAGCAGCCGAAGCTGCTGCTTCTCGACGAGCACACCGCCGCGCTCGACCCGCGCACGGCCGCCAAGGTGCTTGACCTGTCTGACCGCATCGTGCAGGAGCACGGGCTGACCACGCTGATGATCACGCATAACATGAAAGACGCCATTGCCCATGGCAACCGCCTCATCATGATGGACGCCGGTCAGATCGTCGTGGACGTGTCCGGCGAAGAAAAGAAAAAGCTGACCGTCCCGGATCTTCTCGCCATGTTCTCCCGCGCCAGCGGCAGCGACGAAGCCAACGACAAAATGCTGCTGTCCTGAATATTACACCGTAGGGGCGGACGACTCTGTCCGCCCTCCCTCTTTTACAGTATGCCTCCCGCCGGCCCCTACGATCCAGCGCGGAGGTGCACCTGAATTCGCCGAAGATTTCTGTAGATCCTCTGCTTTCTGCGGGCCGACAGAGTCGTCGGCCCCTACAGAGCTTCTGCGCGTTTTAGAAACGCGCCCCGCCTCCGCAGCTTTTCCGGCTGCGGAGGCGGTTTTTGCCCGGTTTTGCAGCGAAATACGGTTGAACTCCGGAGAAAAGCGCGCTATACTGTAAGCAGACAGATACAAGAAAAGGAGCCTGAACCATGAAAAGAGTCGGAAGATGGACATGGATGCTGCTGACGCTGCTTCTGCTGCTGTGCGGAACAGTGCTTGCGGCCAATGCAAAAACTTATATCGAGTTAGACAAACCGGTTGAGGAAACGCTTACCAGTACATGGAATAGTAGAGATCGTTATCTGAATGTACCAGTTGATGGAATGCGCATTATGGTCGATTGGCAGAGTGAAGACACCTGCGATATTTTCATGAAAGGCTGCGGTAGTTCCTATGTACAGGACAAGCTGGTCTTTAGTGCGAAAGAAGCTGGCGAATATTATGTTGATATACATGATTATTCACTGAAGGATGGAGCAAAAAAAGACATTCGGTTTACGCTTCATGAATACAAAAACGACGCACAGGAGCCGAACGACGTAATACCGACCGAGCTGCACGACGGCGATGCCATCAGCTTTACGCTGGACGGTGGTGATCAGGACAAGTTTGCAATTACGACGACACAGCCCGGACAAGATATTGCGCTGACCATCGGCGGCTTTTCCTATGCCAGCCGCGGCGAATTTTACATCCAGTGGCAGAATAAAGACAACATTATTGTGGAGAAAAATGGCGTATATTATCTGCATACCGGGCAGCCGGGGCGCTACATATTTACGCTGAAGGAACGGAGCAACAGATCACCGAGCATTACGAGAACGATGTCCGTGCAGCTTCTGGACGGAGACGGACATGAACTGAACGATACGGCGCAGACGGCCACGCCGCTGCCGATCGGCACGGACGAAAAGTTCACCCTCGGCGGTATCGGCGATGAAGACTGGTTCTGCTTTGAAGCTGCTCCGGAGGACGGACAGACGAAGCTCTATACGCTACGGCTGCTGGATTTTGACCTTGAAAACCCGGAGAACGTCTGCTACGAGATCTACGCGCCGGATGGAACAGTCGTTATTTCTGAAACAGCGGTCAGCTCCCGTCATGCGCGCGTCTTATCGTGCAGCCAGCAGGGGCAGTATGCCGTCAGGTTATATCCGAAATACGTATATAATAGCTCAAAATATTATGCCTCGATCCAGCGCGCAGCACTCCGCATCCGCGTGGAGGAGGGCGGCGATGACCCCTATGAAAGCAATGATACCTGGCTCGACGCGGCCTATATCGAGCCGGGCCAGCTGATCTCCCATGTTTTAAACAGCGGCGACACGGATTGGTTCTGCTTTACTGTCCCGGAGGATCACATGACGCTGCATGTCAGCTCTGACTGCAAGGGGATTTTGTCGATGGTCTATACCGGACAGGATCTTGCAGAATTTGGAGAATCTGCGAAAGAAATTTTCAATTATACATATATGAGTGCGACAAATCTGTATTGGAAACTTGGCGAAAAGGGACTTTATTATATTAAATTGTTTGGCGGTTCCAGCGAGAAGATCTGCTCGACGACGATTTCGCTGATTCCGCCGGAAGCGATCGAGGACAATGACACGTGGTACCGCGCTACGCCGCTCTATGAGGAGGTCACGCAGGCGTTTGACATCTCTGCATCGAATGACACCGACTGGTTCTGCTTTACTGTCCCGGAGGATAGCCAGAAGGTTTTGCTGCTGAACGTAGCGAAGACGGATACCGGGGACACATATGAGCATGTCAACTTCAGCCTCTATCGGAAAGCATATTTTGAAAATCAGGACGATGGCAGCGTCGAAGGATTCGGTATGAGCAGTAGTAATCGGCCGGATTTGCGGCAATATTTCTGGAATCTGGAACCGGGCGCTTATTATCTATCGGCGGCGAAATACGGTTCGTCGGACGCTTCACGCGTACAAAAACTGAGTATATGCTATAAGCTGGTGCCCCAGCTGAATAATGACACAATTGCAGCTGCTGCACCGCTGACAGAAAAGGTATGGCAGGACGTACGGCAAAGCGGCTATTTCTCCATCGGCGAGCACAAGGCCGGAGAAGTCGTCCAGATTCAGCATGACGAGGGCGGTGACAGACTGGGTAAATATACTGTGATTTATAATGCCGATGGTCAATCTATTGCAAGCACCGATAATGGCAGTTACAGCTTCCGGATTCCCACAGACGGAGTCTACTATCTCAGAGTGCCTGCGTCTGTAAAATTCTCTGAAAATGAGCCCATGCGCACAACGCGCGTTCGGTACTATACCCATAATGATGAAATCGGAGCAGCGGACACCATAACCATGCTCCCCAATGAATCTGTGTTCCTTGATTTATGGTTCAGCCCGGAGGTTTTCAATCGTCTGAAAGTCGAATCTGAAGATGAAGCACTGACATACGATTTAAAAACGGGATACCTGACTGCACCCAACACCCCGGAGGGGAGCGCAGATCTTGTCTTCTCCAACGGATACCCGGAAGGCGATGAAAAACGGGTCGAGGCGGTCACGCACGTTATCTGGTCGGAAAATCCGCTGTCAGATATTTCGATTTCTAATGCGCCGCAGTCTCTTCCCGTCGGCAGTTCCGTGCAGTTGGAGGCAGCTGTAACCCCGGATGATTACGTCGGCCACATTACGTGGGAAAGCTCCGACACCACCGTTCTTCGTGTGCTCTCCAACGGCAAGGTCGTCGCCGTTGGACAGGGTGAAGCGGTGATCACGGCGAGCATCGGCGAAGCCACTTCGTCCGTCACCATCACCGTCACCGGCGAACAGCCCGGTGAGTCCGGCCTGACCGGCGTCTCGCTCTACCGCTATACGCTGACGCTCTACGCCGGAGAAGAGGCCGAACAGCTGACCGCGACGCTGAAGCCCGAGGGCACAGAAGCGACCATCCGCTGGACGTCCAGCAACCAGACCGCCGCGACCGTCAGTCAGGACGGCAAGGTCACGCCGCTTTCTGCGGGCGTTACCGTCGTAACGGCGGCAGCGGGGGACTACCGCGCCAGCTGCATCGTGACCGTCCAGCCCGAACGCGTCCGCGTGACCGGCATCCGGTTTGACGAGCCGACGCATACGCTCATGATGGGCAGCACCGTCACACTCCAGCCCATCATCGCCCCGGACGACGCGACCGTCAAAAACCTGACCTGGGTCAGCAGCGACGAGCAGACCGCGACCGTCTCCCGCACGGGCATCGTAACGGCTCTGTCCGTCGGCGAAACGACCATCACCGCTACAACGGTCGACGGCGGCTATTCCGCAGAGATCAAGATCATCATCACCGCCGCCGCCCAGCTGGGCGACGTAAACGGCGACGGCTATATCGACGCGGCCGACGCACTGCTCTGCCTGCGCGCCTCCGTGGGTCTCATTACGCTCACGCCGGAGCAGGAAGCCGCTGCGGACGTCAACCACGACGGTCTGATCGACGCGGGCGACGCGATCCTGATCCTGCGCTACGATGCAAGACTCATCCCGAGCCTCAACTGACGGGGGCCGCGCCATGAAAAAAAGACTTTTCCCACTGCTCCTCGTCCTGACGCTCCTGCTCACCCTCTGCACGCCCTTCGCACAGGCCGAGGGCCGCACACTCTCGATCACCTCGGCCAGCGGCCGCGCAGGCGAGACAGTCTCGGTGCAGGTGCGCCTGACCGGCAGCGTGTACAGCGGCAGATTCGAGCTTGCGTATGACCCGGCTGAGCTTGAGCTGCTCCAATGGAGCGGCGCAGACGGCGCAATGTGCGTCTTCAACCACGAACAGCCCGGTCTGCTGCTCGTGACATTCGTGTCGACGACTGCACTGGAAAACACCAGCCTTTGCACGCTGCAATTCCGCGTTTCTGCGGCGACGCCGGAAACTGGCAGCGCCCTCACGCTGAAAAGCATCCGCCTGTATGACGAAAACGGCACGTCCGTCCCGGCAACTGCCGAAAAGGGAAGCATTTCCCGCAGCACCGCCCGCCTGACCCTCAGCCGTGAACAGACAGTGGAGAGCCGCTCTGTCCGCATGACGGTCAGGCTGGAAGGGAAGTTATCCCCGGCAGGCGGAAATTTTACCCTGCAATATGACCCGGACTGCCTGCAGCTGACCTCGGTTCTGAAGCTGCACCCAGCCGTTGAGCTTCTGACATGGAACGAGCCGCAGCCCGGTACGGTGCACGTCAGCTTCAGCGGCACGCAGCCGCTCTCTACAGGAGAGCTTTGCGCCGCCATGTTCCGCACCGTCGGAACGGCGGGGGATACGTCCGCCGTCACGCTGACGGACGTGCGTATGTACGACACAGACGGAAAATCGATTGACGCGTCCGCCGAAGACGGCAGCGTCGATGTGGTGCTCCCATCCGACCGTGCGCCAAAGCTCTGGGCTGTCGGCGGTGCGATCCAGCCGGACGGCTCTGCGGTCGTATCCGTTGTTTTACAGGGGCGCGGCATCGTCTGCGGCGGAAGCTTCACCCTGACCTACGACCAGTCGCTTTCCGTGCAGGCCGAGCCTTCCGGTACTTGTCAGATCAACGCTGAGCCCGGCAAGCTCCGCGCCAGCTTCGCCTCGGCTACGCCCGTCGCCGATCAAGTCAGCCTGCTGAAACTCACAATTCAGAACGCCGTTCCCGGCGCAATTGACCTGTCAAACGCGATTTTCCGCGACGACAGCGGCAGCCGCATCGCCGCCGCGGACGTGCGGCCCACGACGCTGAGTTACACCACTTCCGCTGCGGCCTTCGCCGGAACGCTGCGCGCCGACACGTCTGCCGGTCAGACGCAATATCTGCTGGACGTGGACGTGAGCGATATGCGCGCCGGGACCCCGGAGGCGCGAACGGAGTTTACCTGCCTGCTGGCGCTGTATGACAGCGACGGTCTGATGGAAGGCCTGTCCGTTCAGAAAATCGCCGCGTCGGATACCGGCGTAAACGAGCTGACGCTGACAGCCAGCGCGTCCAAGACACCCGCATATGCTAAAGTCTTTCTTCTTTCAGACGCGTCCGCCGGCCTTCCGCTCTGCGGCGCACTGCAGGCCGCGCTGGAACGCAGATGAACCGCAGCGCGCGGACGGCGGAAACCGTCTCCGATGTATACCTTGCGCTGATGCTGAGCGCATTTCTCCTCTGGACGGGGCCGGACGGCTACACCAAGATTCTGGAGGCCAAATACCGGCTGTTTTTGCTTCTGACGATCGTCTATTGCGCCGCTGCGGCGCTGTCTGCACTGCGGCAGATCAGAACGGTCTGCTTCTGCAAGCTGCTGCGTGCCGTCCGCCCGGCTGAATGGCTGATGCTGGGTTACGTGCTGTGCAGCCTGCTCTCGACGTTCCTTTCACCGTGGCGCGCTGACGCGTGGCTTGGTCTTTCACGGCGCGAAGGACTTTTGACGCTTGCGCTGTATGGCGCGGTCTTCCTGCTGCTGGGGCGGCTTGCGCGCCCAAAAGCATGGCTGCTTGACGTCTTCGGCGCGGCCATGAGCCTATGCTGCCTGCTGGCGCTCTGGCAGCTGGCGGGCGGAAACCCGCTTGGCCTGTACCCGAAGGGGCTGGCCTATTCCGATGCCGGAACCGCCTACAGCGGCGCATATCTCGGTACTATCGGCAATACAGACCTGCTGGCGGCTGTGATGTGCGTGGCCGTACCCGCATTTTTCTATGGCGCGTGGAAGCTCCGCCGCTGCTGGCTGCTTGTGCCGCTGACGCTGTGCGTGACTGTCAGCGTCAGAATGAATGTCTCCGCCGGACTGCTCGGTACTGCAGCCGGCCTTGTTCTGCCGCTTCCGCTGGCGCTGGACGAAAAAAAGCGCCGCGCAGCGACAATCATCATTGGAGGTGTCCTGCTTGCGGCGTTCCTCGCGGTATTCCTGCTTCCGGGACTGCCCGGAATGCTCGGTGAAGCGCACGCGCTTCTGCATGGCCGCGCGGAGGACGATTTTGGCTCCGGCCGGATCTATATCTGGAAAAACGTCTGGCAGGCAGTAAAGGAGCGACCGCTGTTCGGCGGCGGCCCGGATACGCTGTCCCGCCGTATTACGGCGTATTTTGAGCGGTACGACGAAGCCGGACACATTGTACGCCGTACTGGGATCGATACGGCGCACAACGAGTATCTGAACATCCTTGCAAATCAGGGCCTTTTCGCCCTGCTCTGCTGGCTGGGCGCGCTTGGTTGCTCCGCTGTCCGCTTTGTACGCAGGGCAGGGGAACGGCCCGCAGCGCTCATCTGTGGCAGCGCAGTGCTCGGGTACTGCGTGCAGGCGTTCTTCGGGATATCCATGTGCCTGTCAACGCCGTTTTTCGTGATCGCATGGGCAATGCTCGAAACCCGGGAAAATTAAAGTGACCGCGCTGGCAGCGCCAGCGCGGTTTCTGCATATCGTGGAAGCCCTACTGTGCGCAGCGGTAGCAGACCTCCGTATCCGGCGTATGCAGGAATTATTCAAATATTAACTTTAAAAACCGGAAGCTGAGATGGGAAAACCCGCAGGAAAAAATCCCGCGGGCTGTTCAATCTCAAAGACAGTCAGCAATCAGCCACTCTGACTCAGGCCGACATACCAGTCGTGCATCAAGGTAGGCCATTTCAAGAGAAATGACTGTATGAATTTGGTAATCCTGCTTCCCGCCTTCAATTTCCGTTGCAGTTGCAATAAACGCTCTATCCGGTTTATCTTGGCCACTGAACGAAGCCGGAAGAAGAAAACAATTCTCGTCTCGTTCGGGATTATAGCATGGAACAACGGCTCTCCAATTCCATGCAAGTTTTCTGATTGCAGTATCGACTACTACTTTAAACGCATTATACAATTGCCGATACGCGCGTGTGACCTCATCATCTGGTATGTTGTTAAAAACTGTAGGAGTAAAAAAGCTGCGTATTCTGTTATACTTCTCCTCATCCGGGTCTTTAGACAACATTATTTCGTCAAATTGAGCTGAACCATGGACAGCGTTCTTATAAAACTCCATCGGCACACGTTCACAGCGCGTAATTAAAATATGCTTGTCATCAAAAATAGGCTGCTTAATTTCATTGTTATCATCAAACTCTAGTTCCCAGACTGTGCTGCCGCGCTTTTCAAAGTATCTGGATGGACTTGGAAGCGGGCTTATATTCATCGAAAGTTCCTTACCTGCACCGCCTTGCCCTTGGATGGTAAACGCTTTAAAACGATATTGAGGGATATAATATAGATCATTGTACGAATACTGATTATCTGGAAGTTTTTCGAAAAGTGCGTATAAATAGCTATAGGTATTCTTATCGGGCAAACCTGTATTAAATGCTGCATACTTTCTATCTTCGCTATACGAAATACCATTATGCGACCATTGGTGCGCAAATGTATATGTAAGATAGTTTTTTAATATATAAAAGTCCGAGCGTCCTGCAAAGGACCATTTTTCTGGTAAAGTCTGGCTCGCGAGCGTTTTATACACGTCCTCCTTAATAATAGCCCACATATGGAGCTGTAGTTTTTTAGGATAAAGCTTTAATGGAGCCTTTGGATAAACGACAGATTCATAAAACCAATCAATCCCCTTGTTCGTTCCACGTGTAACACAGCGGAGAAATAGCTCCGCTCCTGTTTCGGATTTGTATCCTGTAGGGAGAAACATTGTATCGGCTGCATACAAATCCGGAACGCGCGCTCCGCTATTAAGCATTATGAATGACCGTCTTCCTTCGGTCCAACTGCTCTCAATGTGTTTTATAATATCGTCAACAGTGGTACCGCTGCGGTCAACTTCCGGGCATAGTTCCTTGAGATCGGATTTGATGTCATACCAATCAGCTTTAACCACATCATTAAATGACAAACAATAAAGTATTTTATTTTTCCCAAAAACACCGGCTGATACCCAGTTGCTCTTAGAGTCACTGCTTTTTTCGCAGTATATATAAATTTTTTCACCTGATGCAGAACAAAATCCAGACGGAAAGAACAAAATGCTCTGCGCACAATACGGATAGTCAAAACTAACACCAGAATGCTCATAAATGTCTGTGTCATCAAGTTCACTATAAGTTGTCGCTATTTTATTTAAAAGCCATCTCTCGTTTTCAGCCTCCAACTGATCATTATCAGATAAATCAGACAGCACTTTTCGAATTGTAGGAATTCTCCATAACGGAAAATTTCGCAAGGTCCCATGAGAATGGTTGATTTTATGGCCATTATCAGATGGATTCACTCCGGTTTGGTCGCTAAAGCGAATATTATTCGGATATATATTTCCCGAAGCATTGGGCGGCTTTTTATCAAATTCAACTGCTTGTCCTTCGGTGAGGTCAGATAATTTAACCTGCTTGTCTTGAAAGTTGAATTTATTAAAAAGATAATCAATTCCATCTTCACCACGAATTTTTCCCCGAAACTCAAATTGTTGAGAATCTTCAACGCTAAGGATATAACCTTTCATAATTTTGCTCCCATCTTTACAATTTAGCTTAAACTGTACAATATCTTTATAGCAAAATTCTTGCTGATTGCGGATGCCACTTATGTTTTTTCAATCAGTCAGCTCTTTCTTCATGATTCAGATTCGCTGACTGATCCCTCCTTATTTCGTAATTATCTAATGCAGATTTATACATAGCTTGGAACCGATTCCTGAGTTCAATCGGAAAAACAACTTTCGCATCCATGCCAAACTTAAAGAAATAGAACTCCGCCTGGGCTGTCGTGCATTGAAAGATATATGTGCCATCCTGTTCTCGTACAAGAGGCGGGCGCAAATGTGTTTGACGGCGGTATTTGTTCACTCCGGCTTCTGTGAACTTAACATGGATTTCTGCTTCGTTTCCCACCATAAACTGAACACCACGCGATGTGATCATTTGAGCTAATTGCTCCCATGTGGATTTTTTAAGGAATGCGCTTTTGCTTTTTTCCAGTCTAACGGATTTTAGCGCCGAGATTTTAAATGAACACGGTTGCTTTTCGTTTTCCGGATATTCATAACGTATGCAATACCCTACAAGATAGTTGGCAGTAGAAAGCGGATCACTGAGAACCGCATACGGATATACGCTATAAATCACATTTTTGTCCGTTACAACTCTTAACTGTTTTTCTTCACGGATTGCACGCTGTATTTCCTCCGCATATGGGCTGAAATAGATGCGCTCTCGCTTAACGTAGGGTAAACGTGCATATTCTTCTATCACGCTTTTGATGTATTTCCCACGTTTTGAGTAATACAAATTCTCGCTGCATTCCGAGTTTGGTTCAGACAGGTATTCCAAATTTCTTTTGTTGAGCCAAAATTTAAAGCTGTGACCGCTCTCGTATGACAACGCCGTCTCAAGCAGCCTACGCTTTTTTTGCGAAACAAGTTTCTCTAATACTTGCTTTTTCGTTTTTTCGTCTCCCGAAACATCGGATATGCTCTTGGAAAGTTCTCCCTTGAAGCGATTCAAAGTTCTGGAAATTGAAGCTTCTGCTGTTGGAGAATAATATTCAAAAATCGTATTTATAAATCCAGATAGCTTGTCCTCTCCAAAAGTGAACATATCACTTAAAACCACGTCGTATGCCAATGTACTAAGATTAAGATGCTGCTTATTGTTGCTGCCTTCATCACTTGTCAAAAATGCCATTTTATCACCTTCTTCATTCTAGCATTCGTTTTGCAAAAAGTCCATATGCACGGAACCTGAAACGACAAAAAAGGAAAAAAACGTGAGCGATTTGGAACATTATTTTTTCCTATTTGTCCGTTTTCAATTATGATGATACGCGCTATAATTTAATTGTAAGCAAACGGAAACAACGAAAAGCCCAGCGCCAGAAAGGAAAACTTATGAGTTATATGAGCAACCAGCAGAAAGCAAGATGCCATGCAATCATCCATGCAGCAAGTCTATCCGCCGGTGCAGTTGGAGCCGGATTAGCACAGATTCCGGGCAGCGACAATGCCGTTATCAAACCGATTCAATTGGTGATGACCGTTTCACTTGCAAAGGCATTCGGCATTGAACTCGCAGATAGTGCCGCAATCGCAACATTGGCATCGACAGCTGCTTCAACTGTTGGGCGGACGGTCTCCCAGCTTGTTCTCGGATGGATCCCTGTTGCAGGTAATATCATCAATGCCTGCACTGCTGCCTCTATTACGGAGACAATCGGCTGGTTGCTTGCCGAAGACTTTTCCAATCAAGCTTATGCAGCATAACTTTAGAAAACAAGCTTACAAAATATGTTCTTTTACATGAAGGAGGAGAACCGCAATGTCGACATACAAACCCGGACGTCCGAATAAGTATAATCCAACCACAGGAATGGGGAAAAGGCCACCTGCTAAACCCGGTGAGTACCGCATCCGTGATTCTACTGGCTTAATTGCTTACATAGGTGAAACCAACAACTTAGCTCGTCGCACCGGAGAACATATCCGCAGTGGCAAGCTTCCTGTCGGGTCGGAGAAGGCTGGTTCTATCGAATACAAAATTGCCGATGGACGTTCTACCTCCAACACACGTCGTGAGCATGAAAGACAGAAAATTGCACAACATCAGCCTGCGATGAACAAATCGAGGGGCGGTGAAGGGCGACCTGCAAAGAAATGATGGTTTGTCTTCAATGTATGTAAAGTAAGGGGCTGTAGCAAAACAGACTACAGCCCCTTGTTCAATATAAAGCTTGGATACGCGCGTTCAACCTGCAAACCATTCGCTCGCCAAAATAAGAACAAACAAAATGGCTTTGGTATCTGCTATCATTTTGCTATCAAACAGGAAATGAGATTTTCAAAAAGTGAGTATTTTCAAGGCTTTTCAGCCTCTCATATTCACTTTTTTCTCATTCCCATTCAATCGTTGCCGGGGGTTTGCTGGTGATGTCGTAGCAGATGCGGTTGATGCCGCGGACTTCGTTGACGATGCGGACGGAGATGCGGTCGAGGACGTCGTAGGGGATGCGCGACCAGTCGGCGGTCATGAAATCGCTGGTGTTGACAGCACGCAGAGCAAGTGTGTAATCATACGTCCGACCGTCGCCCATGACGCCGACGGAGCGCATGGAGGTCAGAACGGCGAAATACTGGCTGAGGCTGCGGTCAAGACCAGCCTTGGCGATCTCGTCACGGAAGATGAAATCCGCGTCGCGCAGCGTATCGAGCTTTTCCTTGGTGATATCACCGATCACGCGGATGGCGAGGCCGGGGCCGGGGAAGGGCTGCCGCATGACCAGATATTCCGGCAATCCCAACTCGCGGCCAAGCTGACGCACCTCATCCTTGAAGAGCATACGCAGCGGCTCGATGATCTCCTTGAAGTCGACATAATCCGGCAATCCGCCAACATTGTGGTGGCTCTTGATGACAGCGGACTTGCCGAGGCCGGATTCGATCACGTCCGGGTAGATCGTACCCTGTACAAGATAGTCGACCGCGCCGATCTTCTTGGCTTCTGTCTCAAAAACACGGATGAATTCTTCACCGATGATCTTGCGCTTCGTCTCCGGGTCGGAAACGCCCGCAAGCTTCGAAAGGAAGCGGTCTTCCGCGTTGACGCGGACAAAATGGATATCCCACTTGCTGAACGCAGCTTCTACTTCGTCGCCCTCATTTTTGCGCATCAGGCCGTGGTCAACAAACACACAGGTGAGCTGGCTGCCGATAGCCTCCGCCATAAGCGCTGCAGCGACAGAGGAATCTACGCCGCCGGACAGCGCCAGCAGCGCGCGGCCAGAACCGACCTTTTCCCGAATAGAGCGGATCGCGGTCTGCCGGTAGTCTGCCATCGTCCAATCGCCGGACGCGCCGCAGACGGTATAGAGGAACCGGCGGAGCATTTCGCTGCCCTCTACGGTGTGCTGCACTTCCGGGTGGAACTGCACGCCATAGAGCTTTTTCTCCGGGCAGGCCATTGCTGCAGTCGGGCAGACAGCGGTTTTTGCCGTGACGGCAAAGCCGTCCGGCACCTGGGAAATATAGTCGCCATGGCTCATCCACGTCACGCTGGATGCGGGAAGGCCCCGGAAAATCGAACAGTCTGTATCGAACTTGGTCAGCGTCTTGCCATATTCGCGGGCGGTCGCTTCCGTCGCTGCTGCAACGGTGCCGCCCAGCGAATATGCCATGAGCTGGCATCCATAGCAGATGCCAAGAACGGGGATGCCGAGCGCAAAAAGCGCCGGGTCCACGTGCGGGGAAACAGATTCATAAACGCTCTGCGGGCCGCCGGAGAGAATGATGCCGATGGGGGCGATTTTTTCAATCTCGGCAGGGGAGATGGAGCAGGGCTTGACCTCGCAGTACACGTTCTGCTCGCGCACACGGCGGGCGATCAATTGGCTGTACTGCGCGCCAAAGTCCAGAATCAGAACAGTTTCCATTATGCTTCCTCCCGGAATACGATGTTGCCCGGCTCCGCGCTTTCGATGATGGCGAGAGAGTGCAGGTTCACGCCCGCCGCGCGCAGCTTGTCGCCGCCGCCCTGGAAGCCCTTTTCGACCGCGCAGCCGATACCGACCAGCTCAGCCCCCGCAGCCTGCACGATCTCGCACAGACCGCGCAGCGCTTCGCCGCGCGCCAGAAAATCGTCGATCACGAGCACGCGGTCGCCGGGATGGATCCACTCCTTGGAGACGAGCAGCGTGACCTTTTTCTTGTAAGTATAGGAAAAAATCTCACTCTGATACAGGCCGCCTTCGATGTTGTCGCTCTTGGCCTTTTTCGCATAAACCATGGGCTTGCCGTACCGGTACGCGCAAATCGCGGAAAGGGCAATGCCGCTGGCCTCTGCGGTCAGAATGAGATCTACGTTGTCGAGATCAAAATATTTTTTGAATTCATCTGCGATGCGTCCCATAAACGCACAGTCGACGCGGTGATTGAGAAACCCGTCGACCTTTACAATGTTTCCGGGCAGAATCTTGCCCTCCTTGACGATGCGATCCTTCAGCTCCTGCATAGCTTCCTCCAAAAACATAATAAAAATAGACAGCGGGGATAAAACCTGCTGCCAATGATAAAAAGCCGCGCGCAGGACCGCAAAACCCTGCGTGAGCGAACTTCCAATAGTCGCAGCTTTGGCGCTGCGGTAGAGACATCCGGGCCGTACATCCGGAACTATATTGGCAACGATATAAACTTCGTGCTGGACAATTTCAGTTTTGCCTATTATAATCGGAATCAGGCAATAAGTAAAATAGATGTTTTTAATCATTGCTATTAGCACTATAAATATAAGTAATGACAGGAGGCAACCATGGCTGTTAAATTAGAGCTTTACCGCGTCTTTCAGGAGGTCGCCCGCATGGGCAATATCTCCGCTGCGGCGCAGAACCTGTTTATATCCCAGTCGGCAGTCAGCCAGTCCATCAAGCAGCTGGAGGAGCAGCTGCAGGTCCGGCTGTTTTCGCGCAGCACGCGCGGCGTCGTCCTGACCAGCGAGGGAAAGCTTTTGCTGGACTATGTCTCGCACGGATTGGGACTTATCCAGTGCGGCGAGGAAAAGCTTGCGCAGTCGCGCCAGCTGCTCACGGGTGAGCTGATCATCGGTGCAAGCGATACGGTCACAAAGACCTATCTGGTTTCGCGCCTTGAGGCATTCCACCAGAACTATCCCGCCATCCAGATCCGGATCCTGAACGGCACGAGCCAGATGGTGCTTGACTATCTGCATGCCGGTCAGGTCGATATCGCGTTTGCAAGCGAACCGAAGGACAAGGACGCGTATTCCGTCCGGCACTGCTTCGATACGCACCAGATCTTTGTCGCCGCGCCGAATTATGACTGCGATTTTGACCACGTACATTCCATGGAAGAAATTGCAGCCTTTCCGCTGATCCTGCTGGAGCGCAAGGCAAGCTCCCGCATCTATGTCGAGCAGTTTTTTCAGCAGCATGGCGTGAGCATCAAGCCGGAGATCGAATTGGGTTCGCACAATCTGCTCATTTCGCTGGCCCGCATCGGCCTTGGCGTGGCCTGCGTGACGGAGGAGTTTTCGCAGTCCGGCCTTGGACGGGGCGTCATCCTGCCGCTGCGCACCGACTTTGAGATCCCGCCGCGCTCGGTCTGTATGTGTACGCTGCGCGATGTCGCGCCGACCTCTGCCGCGAACCGCTTTATGGACTTTATCTCCGAAAGCGACAAAATGGCCTACGACCTGGGGCATTCCTATCATTTTACGAATGTTTGATTTGCCATAGCACTTGGTAGGGGCGGGGCTCCGCCCGGCAGGATACAGTGATTTTATGGAGTTTTTCGGCGAATTCGTATGCAGTTACCTACACGAATGTAGGGGCCGATGCCCACATCGGCCCGCTGGGAAGTTACGAATTCGCCGAGGATTTCCGAAAAAAGCCGTGCATTCTGCGGGCGAACAGAGTCGTCGGCCTGTTTGACAGCAGCGAATTCGCCGAAGATTTTCGCAAAAAGCGGTACGCTCTGCCGGGCCGATGTGGGCATCGGCCCCTACAAAATGTGCGCGCCTAAGGTTAGCGCCCGTCCTCGCCGTTCATGTCCGTCAGGTGATACTTCCGGTACGGTCTGCTTCGGGCGGCGTTCATATCCTGCAGGGAGGAACGGTGTTCCTCCTGCCCGTTCAGGCAGTTCATATCGTCCAGCGCACAGGTGCGCGCATCGTCGTGGGACAGGCCGTTCATGTTTTTCAGACTGAACGGCTCTTTTTTCTGCTTCTTGTTCATGGAAAACCTCCTTTTTTGCATAGTTTTCCGTGAACAGCGGGCAGATATACAAGCCCCGCCTGCACGCTTGCGCATACAGGCGGGGGAGGTGGTGTGTCAGTCCTTGCGGCAGTTCATGTTCGTGATGCTGCAGGCCATGTCCGGCTGCTCGTTCACCGCGTTCATATCCTGCAAAGACGCAGTCTGCTCCGGCTGACCGGCGCGGCAGTTCATGTCATTCAGGGCGCAGGTGCGCTTGTCGTCTGCGGACAGACCGTTCATATTGTGCAGGCCGAGTGTGTTGGAATTGTTTTTCATTGGATATCCTCCTAAAATAAAAATAATAATCATTACTAATATTATTATACACAAAGAGTTGTATTTGTCAAGCCCTAAAATAAAAAAACCTCTGCCCAAATTGGGCAGAGGGAGATAAATATTGATTACGCTGCGCCGTTTTGCCAGCTGAGCGTGATCATATCCGGCTGGATCAAGTCTTCGTATCGCATGGCTCTTCCATTTACATAATTGCAGCCTTCCAGACTGCTGACATATCCACCGCTGTAGGCCAGTCCTGTTTCATCAAAAACTGTGAGAACAAACCCGCAGTTGTCAACATAGGTGCCGTCCGGCGTGATGAGCGCCTCGGTGCTTCCGGCAAGATAGGCTGCTGCACTGGGCCCGTCGTTAGACAAAACTGTCTCGTCGTTGTTTACAATGACAAGCCGTCTTCCGTCAAAGGCCATCGCTCGGACAGTCGCATATACTGGCGCGTACAGATCATCGGGCAAATAATCGGAACGCAGCGCAATCTGGTACAGTCCGTCCGCATCCTGCGTCAGCACGCATATGCGGCCCTGGGTCTGCTGGATGCAGACGAAATCCTCCGTTTCGGTTATGTTTACATAATCATCTTCCGGCTCAAAATCCGATACCGCCAGCTTTTGCAGAGTGTCACCTGTTTTGCAGTCAATTAAGGTTACATAATATTTTTTATTTTCAACCGTATGAAGCAAAAGCCGCGTTTTGTCCGGCGTCAGGCCAAGGTGCTCGATGCGCGTCTCCGGGTCGACCGGGAAGAAACAGGTTAGCCGGTCGGTGTAGACCTCGTTTTCGTTCCCGCCATAAAATGCGCTGGCCTCGGCATCTGGGGCAAGCGGCCCATAGGGGAGCATATAGACGCCATAGCCGCCCGGAATGCGGCTTATGTCGACCAGCCGGTCTTTGTCCGTCCGGTTGCCGAACCAGAAGAAGCAGGTGTCGTCCGTTATAACGCTTTCTACGTTCATCCAGAACCGGTCGCCCTCCATGACGCTGGAAATGCTGCGGCCCGAACCCGTTCCGTCCATATTCTTGTCAATGCCAAGCTCTACGTACTCATCCTGCAGAACCGGAATGCGGAAAAAGCGGCCTAAGGCGGCCTGTGCGCGTTCACCAAGCCATTCGCTGTCCGCTGAGGCGTCCTGCCAGTTGACAAGGGGGTCATAATTAACGCCCGGAAGATCGATGGAAAACTCAAACGGATATTCGTCGTAATAGTCTGCAAACCGGATCGTCATGGAACCGCTTTCGCCAGGCGAAAGTGTGTCCAGCAGGGACTGATACGCCGTTGAGAAGCCGAAGACGTCGTCGCTGCCGGTCGTGGCCGCGTCGCGGTAAAAATTGATCTCAACGCCGCGGTAGCTCATCTCCGGCTGCTCCGCCTGTCCGGCGGGCAGAAAGCGGAAGCTCGTCTCCGCGCGATAATCCTGCGCGGAAAACTGCACAGTGCTCTCCCAGCTCAGCTTGTACCGCATACCGGTTTTGAGCTGCACGGTCAGCCCATCGGCCGCAGCCGGGTCGCCGGAGAATATGTGCTCCTGAAACAAAATTTCCTCGCGCGGCGCACTGACCGCCTGCGCAGCCAATGCCGTGCCGCAGCCGCACACCAGTACAAGCGCCAGAAAGATCATCAGCGTTTTACGCATCCTCGTCCTCCTTGCCGGTCAGCTCGGTCAGCGCTCTGGAAACGCGGTCAGATTGATAGCTGTACGTCTCCTTCACATAGTCCATCAGTGTTTTGCCCTGTTCGTCCAGCTCTGTTGTCTGCACGTCGCCCGCGATTTGGCCCTTGTGCAGCAGAACGGCCCGTCCGATAAAGCCCGTCACTTCCTCAATCAGATGTGTGGACAGGATCACCGTTTCGTGCGGCTCGAGAATGCCGAGCAGAACCTTATAAAAATCCTCGCGGTTGAAAACATCGTTTCCCGCAAACGGCTCGTCCATCAGGATATAATCCGCGCCCTGCGACAGAGCCATGATGACCTCAAACTGGTTTTTCTGCCCGGTCGAGAAGCTGCGGATGGGCTTGTCCATCGGAAGCTGAAAGAAGTCCATCAGGCCCTCAAAACGCCTGCCGAGGAACGTCTCGAAGTGCTCCTCATAAAATTCCCGGTGGGCTTTGGCGGTCAGGGCGGGGAAGAAGCTGTGCTCACACGTGGCGAAGGAAAACCGGCCGATGTTCTGCCGCGTGATCAGTTTGCCGTCCAGCGTAATACCACCAGCGTCATATAAGATCAGCTGCAGAATGCACTTCATCAGCGTCGTCTTGCCTGCACCGTTTTCTCCGAACAGCCCGACGATCTCGCCCGGCCCGACAGAAAGCTGCACGTTGTCCAGCGCCTGTGTCTGGCCGTAGCGCTTGCAGAGATTTTTGATTTCCAGCATCAGAAAAACGCCCCCCAGATATTTAAAGTTTCCTCCGGCGGCATACAGCGTGCCGGAACACCGGTTCGGTAAATCAGAACGAACACCAGTAACAGCAGCAAAAACAGAACCAGCGCCGCGCCGCAGGCTGCCGCAGGAATCGCAATGCAGCGCCTGCGCAGCTCGTTTGGATCCTTCAGACGCTTCATGAGATAAATGCTCTTTGTCTCCGTGAAAAACGACCTGTAATTGGCGAACGCGCGCAGCGCGCAGAGGGCCGTATAGGCCCAGAAGACGGTGAATTTGTGCCGCAGGAGCGTATTCAGAGTCGGCATGACCGCGCCCTGCCGCAAAATCTGTGTCCCGTAGCGATATACATAGAGCGCGCGCAGCGCAGCCTGATAGTCATGCAGAAACGTGTACAGCACGACCAAGACCATCGCCAGAAACAGCAGGCCAAAATAGGAAGCATCCCATTTCAGCCCCATTCCGGGCAGCGTGTACCGTGAAAGACGTTTACTCCACTTCATCTGCCAGCCCGTCCTTTCCGTTATGTGTCTGCGTCAGCCCGAACCCCAGAAAGCAGAGCCCGACAAGCAGCGCCGTAATCGCATGGAAAATGCCCGTGCTTCTGCCCGCCGTATATTGGACTGACAGGTTCAGCACCAGAAGGAACGTCAGCCCCATGCAGACCAGCCAGCTGCGGCTGCCTTTCCTGCGCAGCCCAAGCTGCATATACGCGGTCACGCAGCCCAGCGCCAGCACGAACAGTGCGTTGCGCGCCCATACATACCCGTCTGCCAGCGGCAGAAGCCCATGCAGAAAGCCGCTGCGGTAGAAATCCACAAACACGCCCTGCGGGCCAGCCGAATACACGGCGCTTTTTGCGTTCCAGAATGCCGCGCCCACAGCTGCCATGATCTGCACACACCACAAGACCGCAAAGCAGAGCGTATTGCAAACGCAGCTCCAGAGGAATACGCAGCGCTCCGATACCCGCAGCCGCTGCAGCGTATAGCCGTACCGGCTGTTTGAACCGAGGCTGGATGCCAGCAGCACCTGAAGCGCGATAATCCCGGCCCGGAACGAATGCTGCAGCGCAGTTTCCAGTCTGCTGCCGGACAGCGTAAGCGCTGTTCCGCGCGCGATACACACCCCGGCAAGGATCAACTCGACCGCCAGCAACCCCAGCGCTGCCAGCAGCAGCCGGTTCAGCGCCGCACGCGTATGCAATCCGAATACGGATACCTGTTTTTTCATTGCGCTTCCTCCTCCCACGCCTGCTCGATGAGACGCAGCGCTTCTTCTTTGGAAATTCCCAGCTGCCGCAGTGTGCGGGCCATGGTGCACAGCTCGTCTGATAAGACCTCCCGCCGCAGCGCATCCAGTATATCCGGCGGCAGCGTCATGCAGCTTTTTGCGCCTGTACGCGATTCCATCAGATGCTCTTCCTCCAAAATGTGAAACGCTTTCTGCACCGTATTCGGGTTGATGCCGAGCAGCACCGACAGAACCCGGCGCGACGGCAGCTCGTCGCCGTCCCGGATCGTCCCTGCGATCGCGCCACGCTTGATAAAGTTGATAATTTGCAGATACACCGGCGTCCCATCCACTGCGCGGAACGCCTCAAACGACACCATATCCGTCACCACCGTATTACTCAAGTCATACACTTTCTGACTGTATTATACACATAGTACACTTGCCTGTCAAGCCGCTGTCTTGACATTTCAGCAAAAAGCGGATAATCTGAAGAAAAGCGCCCGAACGCTGTTCGAGACAGGAGGCACCTATGTCCGATCTGACCAAACGCGCGCTGGAGCAGTCGCTTAAAAATCTGCTCCTGCAAAAGCCGCTCCATAAAATCACCATCAGCGATATCGCCGATGACTGCGGTATCAATCGCATGACGTTCTATTACCATTTCAAAGACATCTACGATCTGGTCGAATGGTCGTGTCAGGAGGACGCGGCGAAGGCGCTGGCAGGAAAGAAGACCTATGAAACATGGCAGCAGGGCTTTGAGCAGATCTTCGAGGCCGTTCTGGCGAACAAGCCCTTCATTATGAACGTCTACCACTCCGTCAGCCGGGAGCAGGTTGAAACTTATCTCTATAAGCTGACCTACGATCTGCTTGAGGGCGTGGTCGAAGAGCAGGCCGTCGGTATGTCTGTCCGCCCGGAGGACAAAGCGTTCATTGCCAACGTCTACAAATACGCCTTTGTCGGCCTCATGCTCGACTGGATCAAGCATGACATGAAGGGCGACCCGAGGGAGATCATCGACCGCCTTGACCGCGTGATCCACGGCAGCGTCGCCGCCGCGCTTGACCGCTTCCGCGTGGACAAGCCTGCATCAAATCCCGGCGTTTGATAAAAAACTGAACAGAACAATGCCCTGTGATAAGAACTTTATCACAGGGTGTTTTCTGCTTATGGCGCATTTTTGGAATCTGTAGTATGCTCATACCATCGAAAGGGAAACATAAAGCATTGTTTCCAGACTTTTTATGGAGGTATGAATCATGTATTATTCGAGCGGTAACTATGAAGCATTTGCAAGGCCCAAAAAGCCGGAGGGCGTCGATCAGAAATCGGCCTATATCGTCGGCAGCGGACTTGCGGCCCTGACGGCGGCCTGCTATCTCGTCCGTGACGGACAGATGAAGGGCGAACGGGTGCATATTCTGGAGAAGGATTCGATCCCCGGCGGCGCCTGCGACGGCTATAAGTTTGAAAATGTCGGCTATGTCATGCGCGGCGGCCGCGAGATGGACAACCATTTCGAGGTCATGTGGGATCTGTTCCACTCCATCCCGTCTATCGAGACGGAGGGCGTGAGCGTCCTTGATGAGTATTACTGGCTGAACAAGGAGGATCCCAACTACTCCCTCTGCCGCGCCACCGTTAACCGCGGGCAGGATGCACACACCGACGGCAAGTTCGACATTTCCGACAAGGGCGCGATGGAGATCATGAAGCTGTTTTTCACGCCGAATGAAGACTTGCAGGACAAGCGCATTACGGACTTCTTCGACGATGAGGTCTTCAACTCCAACTTCTGGCTCTATTGGCGCACGATGTTTGCCTTTGAAAACTGGCACAGCGCCCTGGAAATGAAGCTCTATATCCAGCGCTATATCCACCACATCGGCGGCCTGCCCGACTTCA
>OGNC01000499.1_pt1 | contig 25617 bp, 22 predicted proteins | sample 1573311 | NCBI WGS metagenome assembly OGNC01 (sample SAMEA2581889, study PRJEB24529) | metagenome | biome: Human gut stool | place: China | collected 2011
CGTCAAACTTAAGAACCCTCCGGCCCGAAAGGGCCGGTCCATCTTAAGAACCTTTTTCACAACCTTTTTCCACAACCCTTCTACACAACCTGCGGCGCCAGCCGCGCCCCCTTTTTTAATTTGCGGCGAAGCCGCCACCGCCACCCTCTGAACCTTCTGAACCCTTTGAACCCGGGCCGCGGAGCGGCCCCAGGTCCCCTATTTTATGCATAACTTCTTTAGGTACTCATAGAAAATTTCGATATCAGCGATCTAACACAATTTATACCTTGCGGGAATAGGGGTTTTGATATAGAGTATATATTAATAAACCAGTAACCTGGCATAAAGGGTACACTTATAGAACGAATGTAAATTCAGGGATAAGGGGAGATGGGTATGGCTTTACCGGCATTGCTTTTTGCGCTGCCTCTGGTGACGGCACTGATTCTTCTGGTGAACCGGAATCCGGCGGTCCGAAATACGCTGGTCCGTGTGTCGGCGCTTCTGATGGGAGTCCTTTCTGTGGCTGTAGGGGTCATGTATTTCGGACATCCTTTCAAAATCGGTGTGGATTCTCCGCTGGTGCGGCTTCTGATGATGGCTGTGGACGGCCTGGCTGCACTGACGGTGCTTTATTTCTGTGTGAAATACAAGCGCTATCTCACTGCCCTTCTGGGGCTTGCCCAGTTTTTCCTGATCGTGGCCTTTGAGTTTCATGCAGGAAGCTATGCCCGGTCTGTGTGGGATTTCAATATCGACAATCTGTCCATTATCATGATTCTCATTGCCGGCATCATCGGCGGTCTCATTGCGGTGTATTCTCTGGGGTACATGGCGGTGTATCACAGGAAGCATGTGGATGTGAAGGACCGCCGCTCTTTCTTTTTCTTCGTGGTGTTCCTTTTCCTGTCGGCCATGTTCGGCCTGGTCATGTCCAACAATCTTCTGTACATGTACACTTTCTGGGAAATCACATCGCTCTGTTCTTTCCTTCTCATCGGCTATTCCGGTACCAATGAGGCCATCCACAATTCCTTCAAGGCCCTGTGGATGAATCTTCTGGGAGGATTGGCCTTTGCCATGGCCATTGCCTATCTGGGAGAGCATTTCTATACCCTTGAAATTTCCCAGCTTCTTTCCATGGGTATGCAGGGGATGCCTGTGGAGCCGGTGGTGGCGCTTCTGGTGTTCTGCGGCTTTACGAAGTCTGCCATGATGCCTTTCTCCGGCTGGCTTCTGGGGGCCATGGTGGCGCCTACGCCTACGTCGGCTCTGCTCCATTCTTCTACCATGGTGAAGGCCGGGGTGTTCCTCATTATCAAGCTGGCGCCTATTCTGGGAAATAATCATGCCGGCATTATGGCCATGCTGGTCGGGGGCATTACTTTCTTCTTCGCTTCCTGTGCTGCCATTTCCCAGTCCGACGGGAAGAAGGTGCTGGCTTATTCCACCATTTCCAACCTGGGCCTCATCGTGTGCTGCGCCGGCACCGGATCCTATGAAGCAGCCTGGACGGCGATTATGATCGTCATTTTCCATGCCGTGGCGAAGAGTCTTCTTTTCCTTACCGTGGGAACGGCAGAGCAGCAGCTGGGCAGCCGGAATCTGGAAAGCTTCGACGGCATTTTCAATTCCATGCCCCGCCTTTCTCTCTGCATGGTGATCGGCATCTGCGGCATGTTCCTGGCTCCTTTCGGCATGCTGATTTCCAAATGGGCGGCCATGAAGGCCTTCGTAGACGCAGGGCAGCCCCTGCTGCTTCTGGCGCTGGTCTATGGTTCTGCCACCACCCTGTTCTACTGGACGAAATGGCTGGGCAAGATTACCACTTATATACCGACCAATGAAAACCGGGAGAAGGGCATTCTGGGAGTGGAATGGACGGCGCTGAAGACCCTGGCGGCCCTGACCCTGGTGGTGTGCGTTCTCTTCCCGCTGATTTCCCAGTACATGGTCATTCCCTATCTGGCTTTAATGTATAGAAATATTAATGATGTCATTGCCCAGTCCAACCTGTGGATTATGTCGGTGATGGTGTTCCTTCTCATTATCCTGCCGCTGCGCTTCGGCAAGAGCAGGAGGAAGAAACAGGTCATCACGAACCTGTCCGGCGAGAATCTGGGGAGCGACGTGGCTTACCGCGGCGCTGCCGGACGGATCGTGCCGGTGCAGCTTCGGAACTGGTACCTGGAGTCCTGGTTTGGTGAAAGGCGGATGACTCTCTGGGGGTACACGGCCTGCCTGGCCTGCGTGCTCATGGAGCTGTCACTGGCAGCAGGAGGTGTGTTCCATGTCTGATTATATGATCAATGTCATCGGCGCCCTGCTGTATCTGCTGCTGGCGCCGCTTCTGGGGGGCCTCCTTTCCGGTCTGGACCGCAAGATTTCCGCCCGCATGCAGCGGCGGGTGGGGCCGCCTCTGCTGCAGCCTTTCTACGATTTCGGAAAACTCTGGGACAAGCAGCCCATAGCCGTCAATAAGGCGGAGGGATTCTATGTATTCGGTTTCCTTCTCTTCGTCCTTCTGTCCGGCGCCTTCTTCTTTGCAAGGGGCGACATTCTGCTGGTGGTCTTCACCCTGACCATGGCCAGCGTGTGCCTCATCATTGCCGCCTATGCCACCGACTCTCCCTACAGCCAGGTGGGGGCGGAAAGGGAGCTGGTGCAGACCATGGCCTATGAGCCCATGCTTCTCATGGCAGCCCTGGGTTTCTATCTGTCCGGCGGCAGTTTCAATATCCGGGAAATCATGGCTTCCGATACCATGAACATTCTGCGCATGCCCGGCATTTTCCTGGGCCTCTGCTACATTCTTCTCATTAAATTCAGAAAGTCGCCCTTCGATATTTCCATGTCCCATGAAGCCCACCAGGAACTCATCGGCGGTGTGAAGACGGAAATTTCCGGCCGCACTCTGGGTATGGTGGAAATCGCGGAGTGGTATGAAGACGTGTTCCTCCTGGGACTGGTGCTTCTCTTCTTCGTCACCTCTTCCCCCTGGACTTTGATACCGGGCCTTATCGTATGCGGCCTGGTGTTCTTCACGGGCATTCTGGTGGATAATTCCTGCGCCCGCATGAAATGGGAGAAAATGCTGGCTTCCACCTGGCTCTTCTCTTTTCTGGCCGGATTTATTAATGTGGCCTTTCTCATGTATTTCAAATAAGGAGGAATCGTTATGGGATTTGAAAAGAAATCACCCTGGCTCATCCATTACGACGGCTCTTCCTGCAATGGCTGCGATATCGAAGTGCTGGCCTGCCTTACGCCTTTGTACGACGTGGAGCGGTTCGGCATTGTGAATACCGGGGACCCCAAGCATGCGGACATTTTCCTCGTCACCGGCGGAGTGAATGCCCAGAATCTGCCGGTGGTGCGGCAGATTTATGACCAGATGCCGGAGCCTAAAGTTGTGATTGCCGTAGGCACCTGCGCCTGCACCGGCGGCGTTTTCCGGGAATGCTACAACATGCTTGGCGGTATGGACAAGGCCATTCCGGTGGACGTGTATGTGCCGGGCTGCGCCGCCCGGCCGGAATCCATTATTGCCGGCGTGGTGAAGGGCCTTTCGGTGCTGGAAGAAAAGCACAGGAAACTGAAAGCCACCGGAAACCACGGCGTACCTTTGGAAAAACCGAAAGCCTTTGGCACCTATGGAGAGGAGGACAAACATGAAACAGCAGGTCATTGAAATCAGGAGCGAAGACCTTCTGGAAAGGACGGCCCGTTTCAAGAAAGAAGGCTGCCGTCTGGTGCAGATCCTCTGCACCCGGGTGGAAGAGGGCTATGAGCTTACCTATACCTTTGACAAGAACTATTTCCTCTATCATCTGCGCCTGATTGTGCCCCTTTCCGGCTCTGTCATGAGTGTCACCAGCCTTTACTGGTATGCCTTCGTCTGGGAAAATGAAATCCATGACCTCTTCGGTCTGGACATCCGTTTCATTGCGCCGGAGGTGGACTACGGCGGCCATTTCTACCATCTGGCCCAGAAAACCCCCTGGCACGACCTGTCCGGCGCCGTCCATGCCAAACGGGCAGTGAAGGTCAATCTTCGGAGCGGCCTTGGCATTGATGCTTCTGTACATAAAGATACAAAGGAGGATTGATTTCAAATGGCAGAAATAACCACAGTCCCCTTTGGCCCCCAGCATCCGGTACTGCCGGAACCGATTCATCTGGACCTGGAACTGAAGGATGAAAAGGTCGTCCGGGCCGTGCCCTCCATCGGCTATGTCCATCGCGGACTGGAAAAACTGGTGGAAAAGAGGGATTTCAAACAGTTCATTTATGTGGCAGAAAGGGTATGCGGCATCTGTTCCTTCGGACATGGCTGGGGCTATGCCAAAGCGGTGGAAGGTCTCATGAACATTGAGATACCGGAACGGGCCAGCTGCCTGCGCACCCTGTGGCATGAGCTCTCCCGGCTCCACAGCCACCTTCTCTGGTTCGGCCTGGCCGCTGACGCCATGGGATTTGAAAGCCTTTTCATGCATGCCTGGCGCATCAGGGAAATGGTGCTGGATATTTTTGAAGAAACCACAGGAGGCCGGGTCATTTTCTCGGTCTGCAAAATCGGCGGCGTAAGAAGGGATATCACCGACAACCAGCGGAAAATGATTCTGGAAAAAATGAAGGAACTCAAAAAAGAAATCAGCCAGATGGCCATGGTATTCCTCTATGACAATACCATCCAGAGCCGTCTGGAAGGGGTAGGGGTCCTTTCCATGAACGATGCCATGGACATGGGCTGCGTAGGACCCATGGCCCGGGCCAGCGGCCTTCCTGTAGACTACCGCATGGCTGAGGATGAAGGCTTCTACAAAAAGCTCCATTTCCATCCTGTCACTGAAACCGCCGGCGACTGCCTGGCCAGGGTGAAGGTGAGGCTGGGAGAACTGACCCAGTCCATCGACCTCATCTGCGGCTGTCTGGAACTTCTTCCGGAAGGAGCCATCGAAGCACCGGTCAGAGGCCTTCCGCCGGCAGGCGAATATTTCACCAGGGTGGAACAGCCCCGGGGTGAAGCCCTTTATTACGTGAAAGGCAACGGCACGAAGAACCTGGAACGGTTCCGCCTCCGCACTCCCACCAACGTCAATCTGGCAGCCCTGGTGAAAATGCTGAAAGGCTGCGAACTGGCAGATGTGCCCAACATCATCCTCACCATCGATCCCTGCATCAGCTGCTGTGAAAGATAAGGAGGCGTCCCATGAGTTTTCTCATTTATATGAAACAGGCCCTTTCCAACCTGTTCAAACCGCCGGTCACCACCTCCTATCCCTTAAAGCCCAAAACCTTTAAGCCCCATGACCGGGGCCGGGTGATCAACGACATCAGCCGCTGCATCCTCTGCGGCCAGTGCATGCGCACCTGCCCGGCCGGTGCCATTACCGTGGACCGCACCACAGGCATATGGAAAATCAACCCCTTTGCCTGCGTCCAGTGCGCCGGCTGCGTGGAGGTATGCCCCAAGAAATGCCTCCACATGGACCCGGAAGCGGCAGCGCCGGATGTGAAAAAATCAGAAATCATCCTCCAGGTGAAGAAAGAAGACGGCGTGTCCAAAGTGCAGCGCAAGGTGGCAGCCATCAATATGGCAGAAGCCGCCATGGACGACCGGAGCCATATTGTAAACAATATTATGAAATGTATCTTCTGTGGCCAGTGTATGCGGAACTGCCCCTCCGGCGCCATTACCGTGGACCGCCGCTCCCGTACCTGGCGCATTAACCTGGAAGCCTGCGTGAACTGCGGCACCTGCATCGACAACTGTCCAAGAAAATGCCTGTCCCTGGGCTGCTACCTGGGCAATCCAAGCGAAATCACCATGAAAGGCTCCCGCCCCCCTGTAAGGCGAAGACCTTCAACGTTCGCTCCTGCGGAGAAAGAAGGGCCCCTTACATCTCCTGTCCAGGCGGCAAAGCCGGAAGCTCCGTCAGAGAACCCGATGCCTGCAGTGAAAGCGGAAGAAGTCCATGTGCCGGATACCCATATCCGGATAGAAGCGGAGAAATGTTTATTCTGTGGCAAATGCGAGCATAACTGCCCGGCTGATGCCATTTCCATAGACCGGAGAAACCGCACCTGGACCATTGACCGGGAGAAATGCATCACCTGCGGCGTCTGCGCCGACGGCTGTCCTGCCCACTGCCTCACTTTGGCAGATGCCTGGGAAGCAGGGGAGAAGAAAGAAATGAAATCCACCTACCAGGGAAAAGTCCTTCGCCGCCCGCCCCGTCCGGCGCCGGCCAGGAAAGAAGCGCCAAAGGATGAGCTCCATGCATGAATATCCGGTGACCTTGGAAATCGTCCGCATGGCGGAAAAAACGGCTCGTGAAAAAGGGGGCATTGTAAAGGCCATCCATCTGGTGGTAGGAGAGGACTCCGGTTTCATCGGAGAATCCATCCAAATGTATTTTGATGTCATTTCCGAGGGCACCCTCTGCGAGGGCGCCCTCCTCACCATTCAGGATGTGAAGCCCAAAATGAAATGCGACCGCTGCGGCTGCCTGTTTGAAAGAAAGAAATTCTCCTTCACCTGTCCCCGCTGCGGAGGCGACGGCTCTCCCACGGACATAGGCAAGGAATTTTATATAGAATCTGTAGACCTGGAGGTTGATTGAATGCATATGGTGAAAGCCGGCGTTATGGAAGACATTTACGCCCACAACAATCACATTGCCGAACACGTAAGAGAATACCTCATGAAGAGGAATGTATATACCATCAACGTCATGGGGGCTCCGGGAACCGGCAAGACCACATCCCTGGAACAGCTCATGAAACATATGAAATCAAAAATATACGTCATTGAAGGAGACATTGAATCCGACATCGACACGGAACGGCTTAGAAAAGAAAATGTTACCGCCGCCCAGATCAATACCTTCGGCGCCTGTCACCTGGACGCCCCCCTGGTGCACAATGCGGTGCACACCATGGATTTCAAAGAAGGAGGCATTCTTTTCATAGAAAACGTAGGAAATCTCGTCTGCCCGGCGGAACTGAACATAGGAGAAAATATCAAAATGCTCATCGTCAGCGTGGCCGATGGCAGCGACAAGCCCTACAAATACCCCCTGGCCTTTGAAAAGGCGGATATCATCCTCCTCAACAAGACAGACCTTATGCCATACCTGGACTTCGACGAAGACTTCTTCATGAAGGGCCTCCGCCACCTGAACAAGCAGGCACCGGTATTCAAGGTCAGCGGAAAAACAGGAGAAGGATACAAAGAAGCGGCAGAGTGGATTGAAGAAGCCGCCGGGAAGGGAAGATAGACCTGCGGCTGCTATCCGCTGCCCGCGGCGGAGCCGCGCCCCTTTTCTTTAAAATCTGCGGCGTCAGCCGCCACCACCACCCTTTGAACCCTCTGAACCTTATGAACCCTCTGAACCTTCACACCGAAGGTGTGTCCAATGGTGCCCGCTGCCACCGTCATCTCGAGCGGAGCTGCATGTCGGTATGGGGCAGATGGAAAATGCTCCCATGATGCTCTGAGTCGAGAGATTTCCTACCGTAATGCCGCCCGTACCATCAGAGGAGGAGATTCCTCCACTCCGCTTCGCTGCGGTCGAAATGACGGAGGGCGCGGGCTGGCTTTTCTGTCATTTGGGGCGTGAGATTTCTCCACTCCGCTCCGCTACGGTCGAAATGACGGGAGGGGCGGGCCGGATTCTTTATAATCTGCGCCCGAAGGGCGCCACCACAACCCTCGGGCCAAAGGCCCGTCAAACTTAAGAACCCTCCGGCCTTAGGGCCGGTCCATCTTAAGAACCTTCCCCTCTGAGCCCTATGAGCCTTTTGAATATGCCCTTCACGGCCCAATTTCATTTTCCCCCTTGACGCGGACCAAATGCTATTGTATCCTATTAACATACAGGAGGCCGAAAGGCCGCAATTACATATTTTTGACAAAGATGTCTGATGATGAATGGTTCACATCAGGCTTTTTCTTTTGGACAAGGGGGCCCGGAAACATTTCCGGGCCCTTTCTGCTTTCAAGAAAAAGCCGCCATTCTCTCAGACTTTTTTGTTAAGGAGAGGGAGTGGATTTTATGAAAAAAATGGAAGCAGTCATTCGAAAGTGGCCGCTGCTTCTGGCAGCTCTGGCCACACCGGCGGTGGCTATGGCGGCGGAGCCGGAGGGAAGGTATTCGTCGGTGGACACCATCTGGGTGCTTTTAGGAGCTATTCTGGTGTACTTCATGCAGCCCGGGTTCGCCATGGTGGAAACGGGGCTCACCCGTGCCAAGAATGCCGGCAACATTGTCATGAAGAATTTCATGGACTTTGCCCTGGGCACGGTCGTGTTCTGGTTCCTGGGCTTCGGTCTCATGTTCGGCACCGATATAGGCGGTATCATCGGCACGCCGGATCTCTTTGTCACCCATTTCCAGGTGCCCGATGATGCCGGTTATACACCGCTGGCCTACCTGTTCTTCCAGACCGTGTTCTGCGCTACTTCGGCCACCATCGTTTCCGGAGCCATGGCAGAACGGACGAAGTTCTCCGCCTACTGCATATATTCCGTGCTCATTTCCCTTCTGATCTATCCCATTTCCGGTCACTGGATCTGGGGCGGCGGCTGGCTTTCCGAACTGGGATTCCATGATTTCGCCGGTTCCACCTGCGTTCATCTGGTAGGCGGCGTGTGTGCCTTCGTAGGGGCATGGCTCCTGGGACCCAGAATCGGCAAGTACAATAAGGATGGCACCGTAAACGCCATCCCCGGCCACAGCATTACCCTGGCCTGCCTGGGCATGTTCATCCTGTGGATGGGCTGGTTCGGATTCAATGGCGGCTCCACCGTTTCCATGACCGGCGACAAGACCATTGAGTCTGTGGGCCATATCATGATTACCACCAACCTGGCTGCAGCCGCAGCTGCCTGCACCACCATGATTGTCACCTGGGTGAAATACGGAAAGCCTGATGTATCCATGACACTGAACGGCGGCCTGGCAGGGCTGGTAGCCATTACCGCCGGCTGCGATACCGTCACTGTTCCCGGTTCTTTCGTTATCGGCATTATTTCCGGTATCTTCATCGTGTATGCCGTCGAATTTGTGGATCAGAAATTAAAAGTCGATGACCCTGTAGGTGCCATTGCCGCTCATGGCGGATGCGGCGCCCTGGGCACCATTCTGACCGGCTTCTTCTCCGAATCTGACGGTCTCCTCTATACAGGAGATCCCCATTACCTCTTCATCCAGATTCTGGGTGTGGTGGCAGTGGCAGTTTACGTATTCATTGCCATTAACATTGTATTCCGCATCATCCGCGCCACCATCGGCCTCCGCGTAAGCCCGTCGGAAGAAATCAACGGCCTGGACTTCGAAGAGCACGGCCTGGCTTCCGCCTATGCAGACTTCATGATGATTCCGGAAACCACGGAAGGAAAAATCGAAGCCGGCAAGGCTCCGAAGAATGCGGTGGAAATCCCCGTGGACAAGGAAGTGCCGGACACTGTGGTTCCCAAAGAAATGCCGGCAGACGGCCATCACCTTTACTGCGTCACCATCATTACTTCGGACAAGCGTTTTGAAATTCTGAAAGCCTCCCTGGAAGCCATCGGCATTACAGGCATGACCGTTACCCAGGCCCTGGGCTTCGGCCTTGAAAAAGGACAGACCCAGATGTACCGCGGCGCTGCTGTTTCCGCCAAACTCCTTCCGAAAGTGCGGGTAGATATGGTGGTATCCAAGATTCCGCCCAGAACGATTATCGAAGTGGCTAAGAAAGCACTTTACACCGGCAAGTACGGCGACGGCAAGATCTTCGTCACCACCGTGGACAATGCAGTGAAAATCCGTACCGGCGAAGAAGGCTACGATGCCCTCCAGGACTATCCTATTGAAGACGATAAATAATGGTATACACAAAAAGAGCTGTGGTTTTCCGCAGCTCTTTTTGTGTGGAAAAGAGTACAGAGGAAATAAAGTGTATACTTATTTCACAAAAGCAGGAAAATTCACTTTTCCACAGACTTATTCACAGGCTGTTAATAATTTTGAAATGAGAATTCCAAATGTAGACAATCAGCGGTAAAGAGAGCGGTGTCTACTGGAGATATACACAAAAATCTGTGAATAACTGTGAACAAGTCTGGATGAAATGGGAAAAAGTGGAAAATGACAGGGGGAAGCAAGGGGCATTCAGGGATATTTTACTTGTCCACAGGAAGAAAAACTGTGAATTCATTTTTCACAGACAAAGAGACGGGAAGAAAAAAGGAGGAAAAGGTTCTGTCAAGAAAAGGTCAAGGCTGATGAATTTCGCAAAAAGAACGAGTAAAAGGGAGAATACCATAGAAAATCATGCCCGTCCTCCTGTCCATGTCCAATGGAAAGAAGAAAATCAATATAAGAATAAAAGCCTTTTTTTCCGCCTGTGGAGAAGGGGAAAAAGAAGTACCCTATATATTTTTTCACAATTTCACAGCTTGCCAGTGGAAGCTGTCGGCTGACCGCTATCCGCTATCCGCTAACCGCCGGCAAGGTTTGGCGCCTTCGGCGCCATGTATAATAAATGCGCCCGCAGGGCGCCACCACAACCCTTTGAACCCTCGCGCCAAAGGCGCGTCTGATGTCTCAACTCCCAAATCCATCTTTTCCCCACGGTAAGCGGACAGTGGATAGCCGAGACCTCTCTCGCCCCGTCATTTCGAGCGAAGCGAAGCCCCAAAATCTCCCCGCACTAAATACCTGTCATAGGTGGAGTATACGTTCCAAGGTGCACTGCCAGTCTGAAGTCTGACTGTCTAATGTCTGACGTCTCAACCATCAACCATCCCCCTTTGGTACTGCGTACCACCTTTCCGCCCGCAGTTCGGTGGGGCGGCAAAAGGAAAGCGCCTTAATGGGCAGGCTAGGCGCCTTACTTCGCCCCACTTGGAGGTCCTATGCAGGACCTCCACAGTGGCACAACAAACCTCAAATTCCCGCCGAATTATCTCCGCATCCTTCACAAATTTATGATTCTTTTACCTTACACCGTATCATCATGTGCTATTATAATAGTAATAAATTACTAAAATAGACTTATCCGAGTCATTTTTATAGAAAAAGGTGAAGTTATGAAGATTCTTGTGACCGGCGGTGCCGGCTTTATTGGTTCCCATCTGGTGCGTCAGCTCATGGAAGCAGGGGATGAGGTCATTTCCCTAGACAATCTTTCCACCGGCCTTCGGGAAAACCTGCCGGAAGGAGCCCGGCTGGAAGTGATGGACACCCATGACGATAAAGTGGAAGACCTCTTCCGCGAAGAACATTTTGATGCGGTAGTCCACCTGGCTGCCCAGACCCTGGTGAGCGACTCCATGGTGGATCCTGAAAACGATATGTACCAGAATATTGCAGGTACCGTTCATATCATGGAATGCTGCCGGAAATACGGCGTAAAGCGGGTGATTTTCTCTTCCTCTGCTGCCACCTATGGCGACGTGGACGAAAAAGCCCTGCCTGTGCAGGAAACGCTCCCGCAGATTCCCCTTTCCTTCTATGGCCTGACCAAAATGACCGTAGAAAAATACCTGGCTCTCTACCGCCTGGCCTTCGGAATTCACTACGTGGTACTCCGTTTCTCCAACGTATACGGCGAACGCCAGGGCGATGGGGGAGAAGGCGGTGTCATCAGCATCTTCGCCAAACGCCTCGCTAAAGGACAGGACATTACCATCTTCGGAAACGGCAAACAGACCAGAGATTTCGTCTACGCCGGCGACATTGCCCGGGGCATCCGACTGGCGCTGACCACCAAAAACGCCGACACCTGCTACAACCTCAGCACCCAGACAGAAATCAGCCTAAACGAACTGGTTACCATCCTTTCCCGCATTACTGGAAAAGAAGTCACTCCATCCTACGGCCCAGCCAGAGAAGGGGACATCTACCGCTCCTCCCTTTCCAACGAAAAGGCAGTAAAAAACCTCCACTGGATTCCGGAAGTATCCCTGGAAGAAGGATTGAAACGGACCTACCAGTACTTCCAGAAACAATGAAATACGAAAAGCGCCCTCTTGAGAAAGTAGGGCGCTTTTTAATTGATGGAAGGCACCCGTGGGAAAACAGGACAGCCCTGCTCCGTTCGGTAGAATCCATACTATCTACTGCGTGGTGCCCCCTTGAGCGAAAGCGATGCACAACCCGCCGACGGCAGGTGGCCACAACCCTCGGGGCGAAGCTCCGTCGACCCTCACACCGAAGGTGTGTCCAATGTCTCAAATCCATCTTTCTCCTCGCGGTAAGCGGACAGCCGAGACCTCTCTCGCCCCGTCATTTCGAGCGAAGAGAAGCGGAGCCCCGAAATCTCCCCGCACTAAATTCCTGTCATAGGTGGAGTATACGTTCCAAGGCGCACTGCCAGTCTGAAGTCTGACTGTCTGACGTCTCAACCATCCCCCTTTGGTACTTCCGGTACCACTTTTCCGCCCGCAGTTCGGTGGGGCGGCAAAAGGAAAGCGCCTTAATGGGCAGGCTAGGCGCCTTACTTCGCCCCACTTGGAGGTCCTATGCAGGACCTCCACAGTGGCACAATAACCCTCAAATCCCAAATCTCTTTTCTCCCCCTTCATCAATTGTGATATAATACTTATACTCACTTAGAATAGACTAGACATAGAGAACAATCCGGGGGAGTTTATGGATCATCATATACAAGAAGCGAAGCAGAATGCAGACGGGAGACTGATACCGTCTCTTATTTTTGCCTTGGGCGACTATGCCGCCCTGGCAGTGGCAGGGATACTGGTAGTGTATATCAGGAACTGCATCATGACCTACAGCACCTTTCAGGTGTCTGAGGGCTATCTTTTCCTGTGGCTGCCGCTGGTTTTTATGTTTTTCAATTTCTATAGCGGACTCTACGGGAGACGCATGCTCATATATCGTATGGTGGAGCGTCTCTTTTTTGCGTGCCTGGAAGGCACGGTGCTGGGTATTATCCTTATGTTCTTTGCCCAGGTCTCGGGACAGGTGTCCCGTCTCTTTGTGGTTCTCTACACCATCCTTGCCTTTACGCTGATGGCAGTGCTGCGTGTGGTATTAAGCAAAGTGATGAAGCGGGTGAAAGCTTTCCAGATTCCGGTGCTTATCGTAGGCGCGGGAAAGACGGCGGAGCTGGTGGTACAGCAGATCCTTCGTGACTCCGGTATGCGCTATCGGGTGGTGGGATTTCTGGAAGATCGGCATCCCGTCAACAATCCCATCCATGGATTTCCTGTGCTGGGTGGATTTGATGATATGGAAAAAGTTATCCAGGAAACAGGGGTCCGCACGGTACTCATCGCAGCGCCGGGGCTTCCCCAGGATGACCTGTCAGACCTCATCTACCGCGCCCAGTCCCTGGTGAAACAGGTAGACGTGGTTCCGAATCTGGTGGCCGTCCCCATGTCCAATGTGACGGCAGAATCCTTCTTCGATGCGAAAATCATGGTCCTCCATATCCGGAATAACCTGGCCAGCCCCTGGAACCAGATGCTGAAACGAATCTTCGATATCGTGGCCACCATCTGCGGCGGCATCCTCATATCGCCCATCCTCCTGGCCATTGCCATCTGGGTCTATCACGACTCCCCGGGCCCCGTCATTTTCAAGCATCGGCGGGTAGGGAAAAACGGAAAAGAATTCAACTGCTACAAATTCCGCTCCATGTGCGTAAACTCGAAAGAAGTGCTGGAGCACCTCCTGGCTACCGATCCGGCGGCCAAAGCGGAATGGGATAAAGAATTCAAGCTGAAAGACGATCCCCGCATCACAAAGAGCGGCGCCTTCCTTAGAAAGACCAGCCTCGATGAACTTCCCCAGCTCTGGAACGTGCTGAAAGGGGAAATGAGCCTCGTAGGCCCTCGGCCTATCGTGCAGGCGGAAGTGAAACGATATGACAAGTTCATTAAAGAATATTATTCCGTCCTTCCCGGCATCACCGGCATGTGGCAGACCAGCGGCAGAAGCGATATAGACTATCCCGAAAGAGTCCAGATGGACAGCTGGTACGTCCACAACTGGAGCGTCTGGCTGGATATGGTACTGCTGTGGAGAACCGTGGCGGTGGTATTAAGCCATAAGGGAGCGTATTGATATTTAAGCAGTAGATACTGGTTCAGATAGTTAACAGGCTTAGTACTACGGGCATTCGACAGGCAGATTATATGAAGGAGTTTTACTATGACTGAACCTATACGGGTACTGCAGATTTTGGGAATTGTAGCCGGAGGCGGCGTAGAGGCTGTCATTATGAATTATTATGGACACATCGACCGGACAAAGGTACAGTTCGATTTCATCGTCCATAATGATAATAAAATTGACATTACGCCAAAAGTTGAGGCTATGGGTGGTCGAGTTTATAAAGTGACGCCCTACAATAAAAATCCTGTTGCCTTTATGTATGGCATATATAAAGTGATAAGAAATCATCACTACAGGATAGTTCATTCTAATATGAATACACTCTCTGCTTTTTCACTCTTTGCGGCATGGGCGGCTGGGGCTCCGGTACGTATTCTTCATAACCATAGTACTTCATCTCCGGGGGAAACCAAGCGGAACATCATGAAATTCATGCTGCGCCCTTTTGCCAGACTATTTGCTACTCATTATTTTGCTTGCAGCCGACTGGCCGGAGAATGGATGTATGGCAAGAACATGGTGGACAGTGGTAAAGTAACTATCATCAATAATGCTATCGATTTAGAGAAGTATGCATTCAATTCTCATAAGAGGAAAATACTGAGAAAAGGATTGGGCCTTACTGATGAATTTGTTATTGGGCACGTTGGGCGATTCATGTTTCAGAAAAACCATGAATTTCTTATAGATGTGTTTGCAGAAGCCTGTAAGAAGAATCCTCAAATGGTATTACTTTTGATTGGTGATGGCCCTTTACGGTCTGCCGTGGAAGAAAAGGTAAAGAAACTGGGGCTTACAGACCATGTGAAATTTCTCGGTCTGAGAAACGATGTGCAGGACCTCTATAATGTAATGGATATATTCGTGCTGCCTTCTCATTATGAGGGACTGCCAGTGGTAGGAGTGGAAGCCCAGGCAAATGGACTTCCTTGCCTTTTCTCTACGAAAGTGACCAAAGAGACACATCTTACCCATTTGGCACAGTTCTTGGATTTATCTACAGGTGCTTCTAAGTGGGCAGAAAGGATTGTATCTATGAAACATGAAAGAAATGAAGAAGTAGGAGAAGAATTGAGACAGGCTGGTTTTGAGATAAATAAAGAGGCGAGGAATTTGATGAACTTCTATACCAAATTGTCAACCGGGGGGGATATGAAGATGTAAAACATCTATGGCTCAAACCTGAATCTATTTCGGAGCCGTATATGTTAGGATCTTACATGCAATTGACAGAAATGGCGGGAATTGCATGAAAGTACTACATGTGGGAGAATATGTGCAGGGCGGTGTGGCAACCTATATCAAGACGCTGCTGATGCATCCGCAACATCCGGAAATCGAGGATTCCCTCATTTGCTCAGATAAAAACTCGGAACATCATTGGCCGATGGCGGAGGATTATGTGACGTACTATCCGTATCATCGCAGATTGTTACAAATCCTTCCCGCCATGCTGGCGGTGCGCAAAGAAATCCGAAGACGAAAACCGGATGTGGTGTACTGCCATAGCACCTGGGCGGGACTCTTCGCGCGATTTCCTATGCTTTTTCTAGGAAAGCCCTGTCGTGTGATTTATAATGCGCATGGATGGGCCTTTTTGAGAAATACAGCTGAATGGAAAAAGAAAATATATGCTTTCATGGAGCGTTGTCTCCTTCATGCTACTGATGCTGTAATCAATGTTTCCAACTATGAGTACCATGCGGCATTGCACTACGGTCTGCCAGAAGCAAAGATGAAAGTCATTTATAGCGGGATTTCTGGACGAAAAGGTGTAATCGACGAGGCGCTCAAGCTCCCCGCGGGGTGCATCAACTTACTGTTTGTTGGGAGATTTGATCCCCCAAAAGGGGTTGATTATCTGCTCGAACAATTAAGCAAGTGTCATAGAGATGATTTGCATTTGACGGTCATTGGAGATAATGTCATCGGTGGGACACAGATAGAAAAGCACAATACCGAAAAAGTTACATTTCTGGGATGGATCGATCATGAGAAGTTGGCCAGCTACTATGAGAAGTGCGATGCCGTAGTGATGCCATCCCGCTGGGAAGCCTTCGGTCTGGTGGCCGTCGAAGCGATGAAGTATGGGAAAGCCGTGATCGCCAGCGATCGAGGGGCTCTGCCTGAACTGGTTGAGGATGGAGAAAATGGCTATATCTTTCCGTTTGACTCCCCGGATGCATTGACTCATCTTCTGTCAGGATTGAATAAAGAAAAACTGGCTGATATGGGTAGAAAAGCAGAAAAAATATTTCAAAAGAAATACCAAATGGAGCGGATGATAGAAGAAAGCATTCGCTTATATGAAGGAAAGGATAAGAAATGATTCCTGAAATCAGCGTGATTGTTCCTGTATACAAAGTGGAAGCGTATCTTCCGCGCTGCGTGGAGAACCTGCTGTCACAGACGTACAAAGACTTTGAAATTATCCTCGTAGATGATGGATCACCCGATACTTGTCCAGCTATGTGTGATGCGTATGCGAAAAAATATTCGAATATTCATGCATTACATAAAGAGAATGGCGGACTTTCTGACGCGCGCAATGCTGGCATGACCGCTGCCAAAGGAGAGTATGTCACTTTTGTCGACAGCGATGACTATGTGCATCCGGCCTATCTGGAAATGCTGATGCAGGGAATCAGGCAGGGCGCTGATTTTTCTGTATGCGGATTTACAGAAGTGTATGATGGAAACGGGATAGAGGATTTAGATACTTCACGTATATCTGTGGCATGTGTGAACGCGAAGGAAGGCTTGGCGGAGATTCTTTATCAGGGATTTCATGATGTTTCTGCTTGTGGGATTCTTCTTCCTGCGTCTTTGGCTCGAAAATATCCATTTCCAAAGGGGAAACTCTTCGAAGATCTCTATACCACTTACAAGTTTTATCTGGCGGCGGAGACTGTGGCTTTCATTCGAGTCCCGCTTTATTACTACTTCCAGCGAAAGGGGAGCATCATGGGGAGGCGAAATGAAGCCTTCATCCATGACCTGATCGAGTCATCGGACCAGTTGGTCGAAGCATGCCGAGGGAAAGGAGCACTTATCGAGCAGGCTGCAATGAATAAACAGTTCAGCAACTACTGCCGCCTCATCCTGCAGCCATCTGAACTGGAAGATAAGCATCCGGAACAGTATCAGCGTATCGTGGATACGTTGAAGCGTGCTCGCCTTTCGGTATTGCTTGATGGCAGAGCCAGAAAAAAGAATCGACTCGCGGCGCTCTCACTCTTTGGGGGCGTTACAGGATTGAAAATGGCGTTCAGGTTGAAATTTTAGTTTTTGGACACCTATGGGCATTTTGGGAAGGAGTGAGAAACTCAAATGTCTTACAAGATTTTTAAGTCCTATAAATATGTTGATACCCAAGTATTTCATGATAGTGGGTTCAGAAAAAATCAAGACAGATGGAATGCATGTAAAAAATAACACTGCGTGATTATTTAAATGCGTTGAGTTCCAGATTGTCTGACAAGGAAGTGGATTATCTCTTAAAACATTCGGAGGTTGATGTTGTTGGGACTGACTCATATGGTATAGATAGAAATGGATACATTTTAGGATTAAAAAAATTCCTAGGATTCCTCATAGCTTGAAAGAAGTGTTTAAACAATCGATATATATTCATCCTTCTGTAATGGGGAAGACATCCTGGTTTAAAACGAATCCGAATTTTGAAGAATCATATGTAGAACGAGTATAAGACTATGGGCTGTGGTATAGGGCTTTTAAAACCAGTAGATTTGCACTGATTGAAGAGCCTCTTTATTTTTGCAGAGAAGGGCAGTCTATTCTTAAGTCCGTTGATAATCAAATAAAAATATACAATAGTGTGTTGTGGGTATTGAAGAATTATGGACCAAAGGATTGCAATAGTGCTTATTTGCATAAATTGGAATTCAAAATACTTTGTAAGAAACTTATATACAGATATGGATTTAATACTGGGCTTTTAAATTTATTATTACCCTTTATTTTAAAGAAGCGGTATACAGCGCTAAATAATCAGGAAATGGAAAAAGGGAAGAAATGGTTAAAGAAATCATTAGAGGGCTGCTCAATAGATAATTAATATTTTCGTATAGAGGTCAATGAGATTCTAGCTGTGCTATACGAGAAGAAACGGTACTCAGTCTTTGTAATAATATGATGATTTTCGTTTTTTTATATTCTCGGTCTGGGATTTTCTTTTCTGGGGCTCATCTTCAATCCTTTCAAGCGAGTAGAATTGTTCTTTATTCCTTTGACTATTATATATGTTGTTAATGTATTCAAGTACCTTTCGCCATTGAAAAAGTATGGTCTTGAAATCCTATACTCTTTGTTGGCGGTCTATCAGATAGTGGCTTTTATCATTCGACCTGAGTGGTTAAATTTGTTTCCTTATTCCTTTGGCTGAAGTGCACTCTGTTTTCATAATCGTAATTTTCTTGGTATCTGTGATAAGCTGGGTGCAACAGGTAAGAGCATTTCTATGTATAAGCTCATAAAATTCTAAATAGTTATAAATGCAGGAGTCGCTTATGATACCTAAAATCATTCATTATTGCTGGTTCGGTGGAAAGGAGAAACCGGATAGCGTCAAAAAGTATATGAATACATGGAAAAGATACTGCCCCGATTATGAGATCAAAGAATGGAATGAGTCGAATTTCAACATCTATGAGAATGATTACTGCCGAGAGGCATATGAGGCAAAAAAATGGGCTTTTGTGGCAGACATGGCAAGACTTGTAGTCCTTGAGAAGTATGGCGGTATTTATATGGATACCGATGTGGAAGTAGTCAAGCCCTTTGATGATTTACTTGCCTATGGTGCATTTATGTGTTTTGAGAATAGAGACTCTGTGTCCATTGGCACATTGGGAGTGGAAAAGGGAAATCCAGTCATTGCTGATTTCCTTACCCCTTATAAAAATAGGCATTTTCTGAGAGATGATGGCAGATATGATTTCACTACCAATTTAAAAATCATCACGCCTATATTAACGGATAAGTATCATTTGGCCTTGAACGGCCAAAGACAGATGCTGCCTTATGATGTACTGGTACTACCGATGGAAAGTTTTATTGCTAAAGACAGTATGACCGGATGGATTATGGCCGATGAGTCGACTTATGCGATTCACCATTATGCTGCCTCATGGTATGATGGCGATACTCGCAGATATGGTGAACTGCATCGAAAATTCGCCCGGCTGTATATGAAAAGGATCGAGAGTATTGTTGGAAAGGCTGCATCCATCAGTGCGACTAAAGAGTTTTATGGATATGGGGGAGTTATTATGAAAATTAAAGATTATGTTCTGAAGAAATCGGGAGGGAGATAGGCCATTTCCTCCACTTTTCTTCTTTGATATTGATAAACATTCCGAAGCTGCAGCCTTTCTTTCTTGGGAGGCGGCAGTATGATACCGAAGAAGATTCATTACTTCTGGTTCGGCGGAAAAGAAAAGCCGGAGGATGTGAAGAAATATATTGCGTCCTGGAAGAAATACTGCCCTGATTATGAAATCAAAGAGTGGAATGAGTCAAACTTTGATATCCATGAGAATGATTACTGCCGGGAAGCCTATGAAGCTAAGAAGTGGGCTTTTGTTACTGACTATGTTCGTCTGAAAGCACTCTATGAAGAGTGAGGCTTTTACATGGACACCGATGTGGAAGTGGTAAAACCACTGGATCCGCTCCGCGTCTACGACGCGGTGTCAGGATATGAGTTGCAGACTCATATCCTGACAGGCACCATGGGTGCCTGTTGCGATAATGAATGGATTGGCATGCTGCTTCATGACTATGACCACAGGCATTTTCTGCGAAAAGATGGTACCTGTGATATGACGACGAATGTGATCGTTATCACAGATTTGACCGTGAAAAAGTATGGACTTCATCTGCATGGTCAGAAGCTCGTGTTTGGACATAATATGGTACTTCTTCCTTTTGATTATTTATGTGCCAAGGACTTAGATACAGGAGAGATTTATAAAACGTCCAATACGTATACCATTCACCATTTTGCAGCCTCCTGGCTTCCGGAAGATGAGAGAAACTATTCCAGACTCTATCAAAAATATGATGCTGATTTTCGTAGAAATGGGATGAATCCCAAACTGTCCCACTATGCAAGCCGTATCAGGGTAGCTTATGAAATCGGTGGAATTTCAATGATATTCAGGCGTTTGTTCATTGATTAATTTACGTTTTTTATAAATATTGCTTGACTCTATGGTGAAAAGGATTATGTTTTTGACAGACAGACAAGAAATGTATACCTTGATATAGTGAAATTCTTTACTATTTTTCTTGTAGTATGGGGGCATGTGGTACAGCAGACATCGAATGTTTCCTGCTGGCCTGTGCAGGAGGACAGTGTGATGCGTCTCATCTATACTATGCATATGCCCTTGTTTATGGGGCTCTGTGGCTATCTCTTTTACTTTTTCTATTCAGAAGTGGTCATCTGTTCATACGTATGTCATAAGGAAGCTGCCTTCCAGGCTGGCCGGGCTGATCATTCCTATGATTTCTTTTGGCCTGATCAAGATTGCCTGCGATGTATTCTGGAATACACCTATACCGCATGCAACGTTTCCTTTTCTCAAGTACTGGTATTCTTCAGCTAAAGGAATATGGTTCTTGGGGGATGTTGCGGTTAATACGGTAATAGTTCTTTTGGCTCTTTATTTCTGCAAGGGTAATTTCAGGCATGATTTGAAATACTTTGCCTTGTTCGGACTACTGTCTATCGTTCCGTATGTGTCTTATAAAAGCCCTCATATGTACTTTTTCTTTGTAGCAGGGTATTGTCTTCCGGCTTATGTGAAATCAGATTTCCGTTCTTATATTAAGTACTGGAAATGGGTGCTGGTCCTTTTCGTTGCATCTTATATTGCTTTTTCAAATATGCCCTGGCCGCCGGAAGATTTCTGGTATAACTATCACCATCAGTCAATTCTGCAGCTGGTAGTGAATGACGGCTTAAAGATGATCTTGGGAGTCACAGGCAGCTGTCTGGCTCTGATTTTCTTGTATAAGCTGCTCCCCTACATGAAAGAAACTTCACTATATCATTTGGCAGTAAGGGAAGGGCAGTATACATTAGATATATACTTGATTCAAATCATTGTCATCGAGAAACTGCTTGGCCCTTTTTATAAGCAACTTGTCAGTCAAAGTGGCATAAACTGGGTCAATGAGTATGGACTTGTTGTTAAAATAGTAAGTACGTTAGTGTTAGCGGCCATTCTCTTGGGAATTGTGATGGGAATCAGTCGTTTGTGTCATAAAAATCAGTATGTTTCTAAAATACTGTTCTGGAAATCATAGGAGTTATCAATCAGTGAGTATAGGTATTTAATTAGTATGGAATAGCTTGCCATGAAATATTAAAAGATAAGGTGTCATCGAATGGATTCTATTGAATTATCTGTAATTATTCCTGCATATAATGCGGGCAAAACAATTGGGCGCTGCTTAGACTCATTATTGCAGTCTATACAGCAAGCTACGGTGGAAATCATCTGTGTTGATGATGGATCAAAGGATAATACCTGGGATATCTTGCAATCCTATTCAAAGAAATATGATTGCCTTCGCGTTTTCCATAAGGAAAATGGTGGAGTAGGATCGGTACGAAATTTAGGCTTATCTCAAGCGAATGGGGACTATATTGCATGGGTGGATTCAGATGATTATGTGACAAGGGATTGGTATGAAACGATTTATTCTGGATTGGAAAAATATAATCCCGATTGTCTTGTCTTTGATTATTTTTATACTCGGGACGATGTTGATGAACCACAGCATATTGCCCTGCCAGAAAAGGTGGATTTAAAGTCTTTTGTTTATGAGCAGAGTCTTGAGCGTGAATTGAAAAACTTTTTGTGGAATCAGGTAATTCGGGCATCATTTCTCAAAAAAGTGAAGTTTAACGAAACGTATCATATGTTGGAGGACTATGATGTTCTGACCTGGGTGACGCCAACATTTGAAAATATTGTACATATCAATAAGTGCTTATATCATTATGTCCAAACCGAAAGCAGCTTGACCCATACCGTTTCTTCCGAGGTTTGTTGGAAAAATATAGACATAGCCCAAAGCCGCTATGATCATTATAAAAAAATAGGGTTACCGATAAGTATAAATGACTGTGCTATTCATTTTGTGGGATATTTATATCAAAATGAATGTCATGGAGTAAACTGGCCGGAAAGAAGTGCTATCGTTCGGAAAAATTTACGAATTCATAAAGGGGAGATTCTACGGGATAAAGGCGTGAGTAAAAGAGTGAAGATTAAAGCTATTTGCGCCATAATGGGAATAGATAGTTTATTGAAAACTTTATTGAAATTGAAAAATAAATGAGAGGGATGGACATGTTTTTATTGAGTCGATTAAAAGAAAGATGCTTAAATCCATATTACAGAAGAAAAAATGCGGCTAATGTAAAAAGAGGTGCTTGGCAGCCACGCATTATGACTTTGGAAGAGACATTAAAAGATATTTTAGATAATAATTTATCTATTTCTCGATTTGGCGATGGTGAATTTAAATGGATGATGGGGATAAAACAACAATCGTTTCAGAAGGATGATGATAAACTTCGGGAATTATTAATTAAGACATTCGCATTACGAGATAAGCGGTTCTTGCTTTGTATCCCTGATACATTTGGTGATTTATCCAAATATAATGCTTTTGCAATAAATTATTGGAGTCATGAAATGTGTAAAAGACGATCTGATATCCAAGAAATGTTTTTAGTAGACAATTATTCATATGGAAATGCTTTTGTTAGTCGATTTTATATGGATTATTTAGATAAAAATAATAAATGGGTTATTATTGACCAATGGAAACAGATTTTTTCTCATCGAAATATTTATACTATTGAAGGTGAATTTTCTCGATTAGGTGTAGGGAATGATTTATTTTCGACGGCTTCTTCTGTTCATCGTATTCTGGCACCGGCTAAGAATGCATTTTCTAGTTATCAAAAAATCGTGTCTTTTGTAAAGGAAAATATTCCTTTACAACGGTCATCCTTGATTTTATTAGCTCTAGGGCCGACGGCTACCATTATGGTTCCTTTTTTAGTGGATGCTGGCTATCAGGCGTTAGATATTGGCCATATTGATGTGGAATATGAGTGGTACAAGTTACATGCAACCAGGAAAATTCCCTTGGTAGGTCGGTATGTCAATGAAGCAGGGGGATTTATTCAAGAATTTAATTCATATATTTTGGAAAAGTATAATCAAGAAATCATGGGGAAGATTGATTGTTAATTATGAAATATAATTTAGGTAGACGAGATGCAAATTAATATACGGAAAAAAGATATTATATGGAATTATTTAGGCATTTTTTTCTCCTTAGGATCTCAGGTTATATGGCTCCCTGTTCTGATTCACTATTTACCGCCAGATATTCTAGGCTTATGGTATGTTTTTGTTAGTATAGGAGGCATGGTTGAATTATTAGATAGTGGATTTACGCCCACGCTTAGCCATTCTATGTCTTATGCCTGGAGTGGGGCAAGAGATTTGAAAAAGCAGGGCGTCGTTTTTTCTGAAGACCGCAGTGGTCCGAATTATCCGTTAGTTTATGGCATTCTAAGCACTTGCAGGACATTGTATTTCGGCATTGCTGTTATGGCTTCTTTGGTAATGATTTTTGCTGGGACTTTTTATCTTCAACGTATTGCAGCTTCTTATTTGAATTGGCAAGTATATGCGACGTGGGGACTCTATATTGCTTCTACATTTATCAATCTTTATATTGGCTATTATGCTGTCGTCTTGGTAGGTATTGGCGATATCTTTCATAAAAATAAGGCGAATATTTTAGCCAAAGCGTTTTTCTTGATTTTGGGTACTATCGGGTTGATAAGTGGATTTGGTATTTTAAGCTTGGGGGTTGCTTACTTTGTGAGTGGTTTTATTACCCGGTTTCTTTGCAAGCATTATTTGGTTAAAACCCATCATTTCGATGAATTATTTCTTCAATTTCATCACCAGAATGAATACTCCAAACGCCATGTTTTGGCTATGATGTGGCCCAATGCATGGAGAGATGGTCTAGTAACAGTTACTTTTTATTTGACAGGGCAGGCAACGGTCCTTATGAGTAGCAGCTTCCTTACTTTATATGAAACCGGCATCTATTCTTTTTCCATGCAAGTCATTAATGCCCTTTTAGGGATTGCTAATGGGATGTTTGGGGCTTATTTCCCGGCTATTCAATCTGCCTATGTTTCTAAAAACCGGAAGTTAATGCGGAAATTGTATGCTAAGTCCATGGCTTGTACCTTTCATCTCAGTTTTTGGGGAGTCATTGGTTTTATCCTCGTCGGTATTCCCATTGTACAACTTTTACGGCATGATTTTATTATTGAAAAGACGTCTTTTTTTGTTTTGGCTTTGGCTATGTATCTATTAAGTCGGCATCGTAATTCTGCCGCTTTTATCTCTACAATGAATAAACTGCCATATACCTTCAGCTTCATCTTCTTCGGCGTCATCAGTATCTGTGCCACTTATGTTGGATTGGCCTACTTCCATTTAGGGTTATGGGGCCTCATCCTTATTCCCTTAGCCGTCCAGTCCATCTACAATAACTGGAAATGGAACCAAGTCGTCAATCGCTATCTTCATACCACAGAAATCAGATTGATGCGCCAGGGAACGGCTGATCTTATGCGGATCGTGAGAAATAAAATTTTTAAAACAAAATCATAAAAATAATCCGGCTGCGGTGGAATCACTGGGCCGGATTTTTTATGACAGTATAGCTTAGTGTAAAATTTTACTCGGTAGGGGAATTTTTCCAGAAACAATAAAAGAGGAAAGCCTCCCCTTGAGTGGAAATGTTATAATTTCCGTGCACAAATAAAACAAAGAAAGGGCTTTCCTCATGGATATTATAACAAAAACTGGAGAAATTTGGAGTGAAAATGCAATAGGAGCAGTCATTTCTATCATCAAGGAATCTGATGATTCTATTGAGTCTGAAAGGAAGCTAACTCATTGGCTCACTGAAATGAACTGTCAGCTTATAGCTATGGCTCTGGAGCGTATTGACGCGGAGCTGTATCAGATTTACAAGGCACAGGGGTGGCGTGTGGCGCGCCGGGACTCCCGGACGATTTACTGTCGCTATGGAGAGCTGACCTATACGCGAAGACTTCTGCAGAAAGATGGGAAGAGCTTCTATCCTTTGGACCGTAAAATGGGCTTTGAGCCCAGAAAACACTACAGCCTGGGAATGATTGAGCGGATTGTCGAGGCTGTCGCAATTACCACATCTCGCAGTGCCAGCGAACTCCTGCAAAGCCTGGCGGGAATTACCATCTCCCATCAGTCTGTTATCTCACTCAAGAACTATGCCGGCGAGAAGGCGAAGACTTATGAAAAAGCATTGGCAGAAGAGGAAAAGGTTGAAAAGCCGACACAGCCGGAAATTATAGCGATTGAAGGAGATGGAATTGTAC
>OGNC01000501.1_pt1 | contig 25596 bp, 17 predicted proteins | sample 1573311 | NCBI WGS metagenome assembly OGNC01 (sample SAMEA2581889, study PRJEB24529) | metagenome | biome: Human gut stool | place: China | collected 2011
GTGCATAAAAATTCTTATAAAAGAAAACTCTATGAATTAATCAGTGCTTCCTTAACCACCTCATACCTGTTTACGACCTTGAAAGAACCATCTGCGACCTGATCAGAAGCCGCAGCTCCTTTGAAATCCAGGATTTCCAGGCCGCCCTTAAAAATTACGTATCCCGCCCCGACAAGGACCTGAACCGGCGCATGACCTACGCTCCCCTTTTCCATGTGGACACATTAATCCGTCAATATCTGGAGGTACTTCTATAATGAAAATGACATCAGAGCAGCTGAAAGGAATGAAAATTTAATTACTAAGCAGCCTCCCGATACTCCCCCATTGACCACTTTCTGTGAACAACTCAAAAAAGGCAATGAAGAAATGATTTCCATTTCCTCACTGCCTTTTTCTTATCCCCTTTCCACTCCCCTATTCCACGCCCAATGCTTTATACACCGCATCTTCCGCGGTCTTATAGAACACCAGGGAGAAACTGCCTATAAGTTCCGGCGGTACCGTGGAAAGATCGGCGGCGCTGGTAATGGGGAGGATGATTTTTTTGGCGCCGCTGTTTAAAGCCACCTGCAGCATGTCCGCCAGGTTTTCGGGGCGGGTGATGGAGCCGCCTATGCTGATTTCGCCTATGACGGCGGCGGAGCTGATGACCGGTTTTCCCAAAGCGATGGAAGAAAGGGAAATCAGTGTGGGCAGGGCCAGGGTGCTGGTCATGCCTATGCCGTTCAGGTCCTGGTAATTGATGATAAAGTTTTTGGTGTCCGTGGAAATGGCACCGCTGATACGCTTTCCATTAGCTTTGAGGTAGTTGAAGGCGGTATTTGCCGCTTCTTTAGCTTCGTGGCCGCTGCCAAGGCCTGTCTTTTCAAATTTCCCGTTTCCCTCAAGTATCTGGGATTCCAGACGGTAGCAGCCTATGCGGCCGTCGGCGGAGGTGCCGATGGTGTAGACCTGTCCGGGGCTTACTATACCGTCGGGGATGAGGCTGCCGCTCCCCTGCTCCGGCACGCTGACGTACTTTTCTTCAAAGCTGTCGTTGTCAATGTAAGAGAAATTTACATCGTAGAATTCCATGCCCCCGATTTTCTTTAGCTGTTCCTTGACGCGGCGCCGCATTTCCAGAGATAGTTTCAGGATATCCTCCACTTCATCCTTTGTGAAACGACCGTCGGGATACATGAGCTTCATGAGGCCATCCACCATCTTTCGTACAGCGATAGTGTCGCGCTGGTTCAGGTTGCTGCCAAGGTGAAAATACCGGTCCATTTCATCGCCCAGTTCCACTTTCCGAAGCTCCCGCATCACCTCCGCCAGGTAGTCGGTGATGAAGCCGTAACTGTCGGTGAAATGTTCTGGCCGAAATTTGGGTATTTCCCAGCCCGGCACATAGCAGTGCATACGGTCCAGAAAGGCCGTGTCCTCCCCCATTTCCGGAGGGAAGGGGGCAAAAAGGCTGGACGTCTTCAGCAGGGACTCCACGCTCTGGTTGATATTCCCTACGAAAACCATGGACGCCGAGGCAGACTTTTCCTCCTTGCCCCGGGAGAAGGAACCGGAGGCCATATAGTCCTTCATGATCTGAATGCCATCGTGGTCCTTGAAATGGATGCCCGCCACCTCATCGAAGGCCACGCAGTCCCACAGACCCACCAGGCCTATCTGCTTACTGGCCATATTATAGAAAAGATTGGCCACCGTGGTCTGGCCGCCGGATACAAGGATACTGTTCGGCGACACTTCCTTATAAAGATGGGATTTCCCCGTACTCCGGGGGCCCAGCTCACAGTAGTTGAAATTGTTTTCCACCAGCGGCACCATGCGGCAGAGGAGAAGCTCCCGTTCCCTTTCGGTAAACTTATCCGGTTCCAGTCCCGTAGAGCGGAGGAGCAGGGACAGCCATTCATCCTTTGTGAAATAGGCTCTTCCCTCTTTAAATTCCTCTATATCTACATGGGGCATCTGGATAGGCGTGAGCTCCCTGATATGGATAGGCCCGCCAGGCCGTCCCGTGTCCGACGCCTCATCGCTCCTATCATAGTCCAGCTGGATGATGCACCAGATACCGCCGCAGAGAAGGCGATCATAGTCCGTGGGATAGCGGGCATCCACCGGCACCCCCTTGAGGCCCAGGTTGGAAAATTCCGCCTCATACATGTCGTAGCGGATGTTGAGCTTTACCGACACCTTGTCTATGACGGTGAAAGACCCCTGTTCCCGAAGTCGGGAGAGTATTTTCTGGGCCTCATCAGGGCGCACATAGTTATTAGCCAGGATGCGTTTTACATCTTCCAGCCCCGCCTGGATTTCCTCCTCCTTCTGGGACGCGCAGTACATGCCGAGGAGGTACTCCAGCACATACACCGGCACATTGGCACCTTCCTTGATTTTCCGGGTGAGGTCCTTTCTCACCACCTTGCCAGGATAGGTTTCATACAGCTTTTCCTGCATTGATTTCTCTTCAGCCACACTCTCCACCACCTTAGAAGCCGAAACGATTCTGGATAGCCAGTTCGATAGACAGGGGCTGGTGCAGGATAGCCACGCCGGTCCTCGTATCCACCACTTCCAGATAATACGTCCTGTCCCTGTCGAAATAATAATTATCCTTCAGCCGGAGGGTGACACTTCTCCTTCTCTTATCCGGCTCCTCCGATTCACTGTCCGCCGTGATTTTTGCATCGGTGGACACTTTTTCATTTTCGGAAGAAAGGAAATACACCAGGTATTCCGCCGCCTTCGTTTCCGCCGTTACCGGTTCGGACTGCAGAAATTCCAGGGAAACGAATTTGCTGGTTACCTTGGAAATCGGCGTCAAAAGCGTAAGGCCTGCGGTCTTCGTATCCACATGGGCCCTTTCCATCTTCACCGTTACCAGAGGGATGATGAGCTCCTGGGGAGAAGAACCGCCATGAACATAGCTGAGACTTCCCGAAGCCTTGAAAACATGAAGCCCGTAAGGGAAGGAAACGATTTTATCATCCGGTCCGCCCAGGATATCCTTCATGGCCATATGGCACACTCCGTCCCGCAGCACCGGCTTTTTTGCCAGGATATAGCGCCGCTTCACCACCGATTCCTCATCGGAAAGACTTTCGATTTTCTCACTTTCACTGAAACCATCCCGCTTATAGAGGAAACCATGGTCCGCTGTCACCATGAACTTATGTACATTGGCGCTGCCGGACATGCGGCGGATGAAAGTATAAATCTCCTCCACCGCCCTTTCGCAGGCAGAAAGCACATCATCCGGCTTATTCTCCCCTGCCTCATCCACCTGGTCCTGATACACATAAATAAGCTGCTTCCCGTTGAAAGCATTCCGCAGCTCCTCTTTCTTCATCTTATTCAAGTCCGCCATCTGGTAGGCCCCGCTTTGGGGCACATGGAGGGAAAGCACACGGCTTCGGAAAGCCAGGCTCACGCAGTACGTGCCATCTGCCTGCTCCTGCATATTCTTCCCGCAGCCCTTGAGCTCCAGCCTGTCATGGGGCAGAAGTGCCGCCATACCAAGGCGGGTATAGGAAGGAAGGGTAGCCGTCATGGCGTCCATCTCTGCCGATGCCTTCTCATCCATAAGAAGCCGGTCATAAAGCTCCCGGCCCGCCTCATAGCGGAGACCGTCAGATATGATGACCATCGTCTTTTCCTTCTCCTCTGCCAGATAGGTTTTGAAGAAATCCTTTTCCTCATTCATGCCGGAAAAATTGCCAGCTAAAAGAAGGGCTTCATTCCATGCAGGGAGAAGATGGCCCATGTACTCATTGGTATAAATATTCTCCACCAGCTGCCTGAGCTTCTCCAGTTTCTCATCTGCTTCCAGCCCGTCATAGGCCAGATAGAAATCGCGGTATCCCCTGTCCACGGTATACCAGCTTTCACTGTACTCCTTTTTCATTGCAGGAAGGCTTCCAGAGAAATGGTACTTCATGGACCCTATGACCACCATGGCAGCCCGAAAAAGGGCGTACTCTCCGGCATATGTCCTGCCGAAATGGGTGCGGCTCCGGAGTTCGCAGATATCTGCCATAGAAAGATTTCCCACCTTTTCGGTCACATCCTCCGCCATGAGCCTGCCGTAGAGCCACTCCAGAATGAGCCTGTCCACATCTTTGAAAGCCTCCGCTTTAAGAAGACATTCCACCGGCCAGGACGCAAAGGCAGAAAAAGGCGAAAGCGCCTCTGCCGCTGTTTCCGAAAGACCGTCATAAAGCTCCCGGTACTTCTCATTATGACGGAGATTATCCAGAAAAGAAAGGATATTCCCCGACTTTCTGGGATAAGATAAAGCCTTCCACCCATCCGGGACAGGCCTTTCCATTTCCTTTTCTGCCGCCGTAACGAAGAGGGAAATCACCAGCTGCGTCAAAGAGGACGGCGTCTTATTATAGCCGAAATACTTCTCCACCTGGGACCAGAAAAAGTCAAGAACACCGTATTTCTCAAAAAGAGAAAGACAGGGATTTTCCGTAAGCGAAGAAGACAGCACGGAACGCATGATTTCCTCAAAGGAAATGGTATCCGCCCCGGCAAGGACCGCCAGGATGCCCATAGGGATGGTAACGGCATTATAAGTCTCTATATCCAGATGATTGAACTTCCTCCGCCGCTCCCCGTTATTCCAGAAATCACCGTGGGCCTCCATGACACTCCGACAGCCCTCATCCATGCCAAGCTCCAGCATCACAGTGGAAATCCTATCCGCCTGGAAAAGAGTGGAATACAGAATCATATCCTCCAGATGATTTTCTGCTGCTGCCGGCCTGGGGAAAGGCGCATAAATGAGATAATTCGACTCCCTGTCATTCCGCTCCAGAAGCACCTTCGTTGCAAACTGGTTCTTCCCCGTGAGAATCCTTACCTTCGCATTGGTCAGCAGTCCCGAAAGCTCATCCAGGTCCGACGCAAAGTCCCTTTTGCTGTCAAACCAGAAAACCAGCTTCCGCCCCTCCCCAGGCTCTATGTGGAAAAGATCATTCAGTTTATCTGCAGCCTGTGCAAGGCTTAAATCGGATTTTACTGCCATAATGACTCCTTGTATGATAGATGAAATGAAAAGGCTAAGAGCAGGGGCCGCTAAGCGGCCCGGGCTCAGAGGGTTCAGAAGGTTCTGCCCGCTTCCAGCGGGCGGGTTCAAAGGGTGTGGTATCACCGCTTCGTGACGATGAATTTGATACGCTGCCTGGCAGCGAAATCCGTAAAACCCCGCTTCGCTCGTCGGTTTGTTTTCCCCCGCCCGCCAGGGCGGTTGTAAAGGTTTTATTATACTGGCGCCCCCTATATTTCCAAAAGGCGCCCACCAAGGCCTTTGCCCCCTGCGCGAAAGCGATGCACAGCGAACATGATTTGCAGGAGCGCCAGCGACGCACAAATCATAGTGAGTCGTTTCCCCTGTGGGGTGCAACCTTTCTACACAACCCTTGGCACCAAGGGCTGGAGGCCCGATGGATGCCATACGCCCCTCTGCGCCGCAGGCGCAGGCCCCTTCGGGAATACTGGAAAGCACCGTCCCGGTCCCGATCCCGACCGCGCCGAAAGGCGCCTGAACCCACAAGCCCCAAAGGGGCTTGTCCATAAGAGGTCAGCGTTACGTGCTTGCTTTCCCGCCCTCACAGTCATTCTGAGCGAAGCGAAGAATCTCGGTACACGGCATATTTGAGACAATCGGTGGTAAATACCCATCGGCGGGAAGGGCCCGCTGGGCGTAGAGGCGAAAGCTATCAGCTATCAGCTTCCAGCTTCTGGCTGATTCCGGCTTGATGCTTTTGGATTCATCATCAAGATATGTATCTCGGTGTTTTGCCGCCGAAGGCGGCATTTATACTGGCGCCGACAGGCGCCCACCGCAACCCTCACAGCCGCAGGCTGTGTCACCCCTAAGAACCTTCGGGGCGAAAGCCCCGTCAATCTTAAGAACCCTTCCCCTTGCGTCTGGGAATACCGGCAAGCGCCGCTATGCCTCTACTACCTTCCCTCCCACTTTCCGGAAGTCTTCCCAGAAGCGGGGATAGGATTTCTTTACGCTTTCTGCGCCTTCTATGGTAAGGGGGCCCGTCAGTTTCGGGGTAATGGATGCCAGGGCCATGGCTATGCGGTGATCGTTCCAGGAGGATACGGTGCCGCCGGAAAGGACGGGTTTTCCCCGGATCACGAGGCCCTCCGGCTTTTCTTCCACCTCTGCCCCCAGTTTGGTGAGTTCCACTGCCATGGCATGGAGGCGGTCGCATTCTTTGAGCCTCACTCTGCCGGCGTGGATGATTTCTGTCACTCCTTCGCTCACCGCAGCCAGGGCGGCGAAGGCGGGGACCAGGTCGGGCACATTTTCCGCGTCCATGGTGATGCCGTGGAGGCTGCTTTTTTCTGCCAGAAGGCGGCCTTCTTTCTTTTCTATATGGCCGCCCATGTCTTTCAGAAGGGTGACAATGGCCCGGTCTCCCTGAAGGGAGGTGTCCGACAGGCCGGTAAGGGCCAGGGTGCCGCCGGAAAGGGCGGCAGTAAGCCAGAAGGCAGCCTGGGAGTAGTCGCCTTCTACAGCGAAGGTGCCGGTTTGATAGCGCTGCCGTCCCGGGATTTCATACAGTCCCTCTTCCTTTTCCCGAATGGTGATGCCGTGGCGGGAAAGGGTGTCCAGGGTCATATCCACGTAGCTTTTGGACTCCAGAGGCGTGGTGCTTCGAAGGGTGGAGTCTTCATCCGCCAGGGGCAGGGCGAAGAGAAGGCCCGTGAAGAACTGGGAACTCACGTCACCGGGGAGCTCATAGGCGCCGCCCGGAAGGGTGCCTTGTACTTCCAGGGGCAAGCCGCCTTCGGTATGGTAGGAAATCTGTTTCCTGTCAAACATATCATAGTAGGGCGTCAGGGGACGCTCCGACAGCCGTCCGCGGCCGGTGTAGACCACATGGTTTCCCGAGGAAAGGCCCAGGGGGATGAGGAAACGGAGGGTGGAGCCCGATTCGCCGGCATCGGCATGAAGGAGGCCCTCCTGTTTCGCAAGCCCTCCCCGAATGGAAAGGGTTATGCCATCCTTTCCCTCTTTTTTCTCAATGGCTGCGCCAAAGAGGGACAGGATGCGCACCGTAGCTTCGATATCCTCGGACCAGGTCACGCCGGTGACCTCTGTTTCCCCCTTCGCCAGAGCAGCGGCAATGATTTCCCGATGGGTCATGCTTTTGGAGGAAGGCACCCGTAAGGTGCCGGCAAGGGGCGCAGGGCGGATGGTGATGTTCATGGAAACCTCCTTACTCTGTCACTATATACCGGGACAGTTCATCGGTGGAAATGGTGAGAAGCTCGGCTTCCCCGATTTTCTTCAGCACCACCAGGGTGATTTTCTTTCCCCTTCTTTTCTTATCATGCATAATCTGGGGAATGAGATCCTCTGCCGGCACGCCGATGGACGTAGGCAGGGACAGCTTATGAAGCACCCGGATGAGACGGCTGGCGGTGCCTTTTTCCGTAAGGCCCATCTTTTCCGTCTGTTCCGTCAAAAGGCTCATGCCGATAGCCACCCCTTCGCCGTGGGTGAAGGTGGAATAGTGGAAATACCGTTCCACGGCGTGGCCTATGGTGTGGCCGAAATTGAGGACCTGCCTTTTGCCAGTGTCAAATTCGTCTTCCTCCACCACCCTTGTTTTCTGCAGCACACTGTGGAGAATGATTTCCTCTATATGCTTTTCCAGATCCTCTTCCGTTTCCAGGGACTCAAAGATTTCAAAAAGTTCAGGGTCCCTGATGCATCCGTACTTCACCGCTTCCGCCAGACCATCGTGCACGTAGCGGGTGGGCAGGGTCTTCAAAAGGTCGGGATCAATGAAAACGCCTTTGGGCTGGTAGAAAGCGCCGGCCAGATTCTTCCCGCTGGGCAGGTCCACGGCCACCTTGCCGCCTACGGAGCTGTCGATCTGGGCCAGAATGGTGGTAGGGATCTGGAAGAACGGAATGCCCCGCATGTAGGTGGCTGCCGCAAAGCCGCCCAGATCCCCCGGCACGCCGCCGGACAGGGTGACCAGCGCATCACTGCGAGACATATTGAACTCCGACAGCGCGTCATACACATCAGAAAGCACCTTCATGTTCTTGCTGGCTTCGCCGGCAGGAATGGCGATGACCCGCACGTCGAAGCCCGCCTCGGTCAGCACCTTCCGGATCCGTTCCCCATAGAGAGGCTCCACATGGTCATCAGTAATGACGGCGATTTTCTCCGCTTTCGTGAGAGATCGGATTTTTTCGCCCACCCTGTCCAGAAGGCCGCGCTCGATTTCAATTTCATAGGAATCTTTTCCCAAATTCACTTTAACTGTTGCCACGATGCATCATTTCCCTTCTTCTTCTGCCCGCCTCTTCCAGAAAGGCGATAATTTCTTCTTCATCTCCTGCTGCAATGGCCTCCCTCAGCGTCTGGAGGGAAGCGCTGAACCGGTCGATTTCCTCCAGCAGTTTATCTTTGTTGGAAAGGAAAAGAGAGGTCCACAGCTTTCCATTAATATCGGCCACCCTGGTCTCATCCCGAAAAGAGCCGCCGATGAAATACTTCGTTTTCTCCGAATAGGAGCTGCTGTTCATGAGCGCCGTGGCTACCACATGGGTGAGGTCGCTGGTGTAGGCAATGGCCCGGTCATGGTCCTCTGCCGTCACCACCGGCACATGGGCGCAGCCCAGTTCCCTGGCCATGTCCTTCACCAGCTCCAGATGCTCCTTCCTGTTCCAGGGCTCCGGAATAAGCACATAATTGGCACCGTCGAAAATGGCGCCGTCCGACTGGGCCAGCCCGGCGCCTTCCTTCCCGCACATGGGATGGCCGGAAACGAAATCCATGCCCTCCGGCAGAAGAGCAGCCACCTCCTGGGCAAAGCCATTCTTCACGCCCGCAATATCCGTGAGCACCGCCTTTTCATGAAGAAGGGACAAATGCTCTTTGATAAAGGACAGGGTCCCCCTCTCCGGCGTACAGAAAATGACGATTTCTGCCTTCTTCAAATCCTTCGGATCAATGGAATCAACGATTCCCATGGCCAGCGCCTCTTCCGCCACCTTCTTCGTGCGGTTCAGGCCAATCACCGGATGGCCCAGCTCTTTCAGCCTTCTGGCAAAGGAGCCTCCCATGAGGCCCAGGCCGATGACGGCAATGGGAATCTTTCTAAAGTCACTGTTCATAATGGTTTCCTTTATTTATGTATATAGCAGGGCCTCACGGCCCGGGTTTCTGAGAGTTCAGGGGGAAAGGTTCTTAGGATTGACCGGCCCTTGGCCGGAGGGTTCGTAAGTTTGACGGGGCCTTTGGCCCCGAGGGTTGTGGTATCGCCCTTACGGGCGATGAGTATAAAGTCAGCGTTACGGGATTTACCTTTCTGTGTCATAGGGCTTGAAAAGCATTACATCAATCAGCCACCTCCGGTGGCTTTTCCCCCCTTTGGTGCCTCACGGCACCACCTTCCCGCCCCGCTGGGAAGCGTGTCACTTGATTCTCAGTCGTCTACGACTCCCTGCGAATCAAGTTCCCTTGCCACCGCGGTGCGGTGGGACAATAAAGCTCCGCGAAGCAATCCTTTCATAAGCAACTCACAGCATAACGGAGCTTTATAGTGCCCCCGCTTGCGGGGGAAAGGTGGTGGCGCCAGCCACCAAAGGGGGATTGCATTTCCTCGCCCGTCAGGGCGGTTGTAAAGGTTTTTTCATAAGAGGGCGCCTTCTATAAATTTAGAGGCGCCCTACAACAACCCTCGCGCCAAAGGCGCGTCAAACTTAAGCCCCTTAAGAACCTTCGGCCCAGCGGGCCGTCAACCCTCAAGCCCCAAAGGGGCTTGTCCATAGGGCGTCAACCTTCGGGAATACAGTTTCCCGCCGCCAATGCCACCGTCCCCAAACGCTGCAAAAGGCAGAGCCCCCATGAGCCCTGCCTTTTTCTCCACTCCGAAAGAACATGCAGGGCTTCTGATTACAATTCTCTTCCCACAATAGGAGCCAGCTGTTTCAGCCGTCCCATGAGGTCATCAAAAGTCTCTGGCGTAATGGACTCCGCTCCATCACACCATGCATGTTCCGGATCATTATGAACTTCACACATAATCCCATCAGCCCCGGCAGCAATGGCCGCCATGGCCATGGCCGGCACCATCTCCCGATGGCCCGTAGCATGGCTGGGGTCTACGATAATGGGCAAGTGGCTTCTTTCCTTCACCACTTCCACCGCCGACAGATCCAGCGTATTTCTAGTAGCCTTCTCAAAGGTGCGGATGCCCCGTTCGCAGAGAATCACATTGTGATTTCCTTCGGACATAATGTACTCCGCGCTCATGAGCCATTCCTCAATGGTGGCAGACATGCCCCGCTTCAGAAGCACCGGCACATTCAGACGGCCCACCGCCTTCAAAAGGTCAAAATTCTGCATATTTCTGGCGCCGATCTGGATGATATCCACGCCCTTTTCCAGGAACATACCGATTTTGTCGGCGCTCATCAGCTCCGTCACCACCGGCATATTTTCCTTATGGGCAGCGGAAATGAGAAGATCCAGACCCTTCTCCCCCAACCCCTGGAAAGAGTAAGGCGAAGTCCTTGGCTTGAAAGCGCCGCCGCGAAGGATGGCTGCTCCCGACGCCTTCACCGCTTTCGCAATGCCGCCGATCTGCTCAGGCGTTTCAATAGAGCAGGGACCGGCCATGACCACCAGCTTCTTCCCGCCGATTTTGATGCCCTTCACATCCACCACCGTATCGGCTGGATGGAAAGCCCGGCTGGCCCGTTTGTAAGGCTCCTGCACCCGCATCACCTTATCCACCCAGGGATTGCTGAGGAAATCCCTTTCATCCAGGGCAGACGTATCCCCCACCAGCCCCAGCACCACCTTGCTGGAACCCTTACTGCGGTCCACCTGGAAACCCCGGTCCCTCATTTCCTGTTCCAGCTGCTCAATCACTGTAAGCGGTGCGTTCTGTTTCATTACAATAATCATGATATTCCTCCTCTGCCTTCTCCAAGGCACCTTCAATTCTCCGGGACCCATGTCCCTTTTCTTCTAACTCCTATCCTTCTATCCTTCGTAAAAGAAAAGGACAGGCTCTGATGAGTCTGTCCTTTCATTCTGGAAATATCTTATCTGGAAAGGGAACGGGACTCATCACGGGCGCAGCAAAAGTAACCGAAGCCATAATAATAGCTCCAGCCAAAGACATCATATGCCATTCCTGCGTTCATGGAAGCCAGTCTCATCATTCCCTCTCCTTTCGTTAGAAGTTAGCTTAGTATAGGCTCACAAAGCCCCTTTTGTCAAGAGGCAATGGGGCCTTGGGATGCAGAAGAAAGGAGGCCGAAGCCGCCAAAGGTTCTGCCCCCCGCTTCCCGCAGGGGAAGCGACGATTACACTGACGAAGAACTCAAGGCACACAAGAAATTTCAATTCACGCTTCCCGCGGGGGAAGCGACCTTCACCTTTTAAGATGAAGTCGGTGCTTACATTATTTCAATCCACACTTCCCGCGAGGGAAGCGACGCACTTGTCTACATTACCGGCGGCCAGGAGCAGATTTCAATCCACGCTTCCCGCGAAGGAAGCGACCTCTGTTCAGGCTCCCGTCGTGGAGTGCCTTCATATTTCAATCCACGCTTCCCACGAGGGAAGCGACGTCGTTACGAATCTCAACGATAAGGACGGGTACAAATTTCAATCCACGCTTCCCGCGGGGGAAGCGACGTTAGGCGGCAGTCCGGCAGGCATTCCCTGCGATTTCAATCCACGCTTCCCGCGAGGGAAGCGACTCAACCGCACGAATCGATTCGCAGGGGCTAGCATATTTCAATCCACGCTTCCCGCGAGGGAAGCGACATTTACAAGCTGAAAGAGGTGTGATGAGGATGGAATTTCAATCCACGCTTCCCGCGGGGGAAGCGACGCAATGGCATAGACGATAATTGGTGTCATCGGCTATTTCAATCCACGCTTCCCGCGAGGGAAGCGACGCGATAAGAAAGAAGCATACCTTGACGCATACAAATTTCAATCCACGCCTCCCGCGGGGGAAGCGACTTAATACTGGAAACATAATTTAGTTAGCTAAAACAATTTCAATCCACGCTTCCCGCGGGGGAAGCGACTCACCGGCGGCAAGTGGCTGGGGCACCAGTGCCGATTTCAATCCACGCTTCCCGTGAGGGAAGCGACACAGAGCAGCTCGATGAAAGCTACATCACCGTGATTTCAATCCACGCTTCCCGCAGGGGAAGCGACATTTACTACGGGCTCTGTGACTCCCAGATAGTTATTTCAATCCACGCTTCCCGCGAGGGAAGCGACTCATCATTCCGGAACTCTTCAAAGACCTGACCCTCATTTCAATCCACGCTTCCCGCGAGGGAAGCGACCTTTCTTCAAAACGGTCTTTTTGGCCATTTCGTCATTTCAATCCACGCTTCCCGCGAGGGAAGCGACTTGGTTACAGCTGAACCAGTAATTGGATAACCATTATTTCAATCCACGCTTCCCGCGGGGGAAGCGACCGTTGTCCGGCAGGAGCTTGTCGTTTTTGAAAATATTTCAATCCACGCTTCCCGCGGGGGAAGCGACATCGTCAAGCCGGTTCTGCAGTTCCGACTTAAAAATTTCAATCCACGCTTCCCGCGGGGGAAGCGACAACCTGGATGTTTCGGCGCTCCTGCAGGAATGGATTTCAATCCACGCTTCCCGCGGGGGAAGCGACCTGGTTCATGGAGACCACCGGAAAGAAGGTGAGATTTCAATCCACGCTTCCCGCGGGGGAAGCGACTCCCAAAGAGTTAACGGAAAGGATGGTCAAAATGAATTTCAATCCATGCTTCCCGCGAGGGAAGCGACCCAGGGCGTGGCAAAGCATAAGGATCCTACATTTATTTCAATCCACGCTTCCCGCGAGGGAAGCGACGAAGGGAGATAATCATCATGGCTAGAAATCTTATTTCAATCCACGCTTCCCGCGAGGGAAGCGACCTAAAAGGGATTGAATCGGGCAAATTTTCATAGTATTTCAATCCACGCTTCCCGCGAGGGAAGCGACGCATCGGTAAGGCACATTTTATATGCCTCATCGTTATTTCAATCCACGCTTCCCGCGGGGGAAGCGACCCTGACAAATGTCTCATCGCTCTAGCGGTGTTTAATTTCAATCCACGCTCCCCGCGAGGGAAGCGACTTTTATCGGCTATCTTCTTAACAAAGAACGTGGATTTCAATCCACGCTCCCCGCGAGGGAAGCGACCTTTTCATTTTAATTTCTCCATTCTATTTTTTCAATTTCAATCCACGCTTCCCGCGGGGGAAGCGACCAGTCAGATGACCGCCAACGACATCAGGGCCTTTATTTCAATCCACGCTTCCCGCGGGGGAAGCGACCTCCTGCGTCATGACTACAGGTTTTTCCTTGCCATTTCAATCCACGCTTCCCGCGGGGGAAGCGACATGCACCTCTAGGCCAATGCCCTGCAGTAAGTCATTTCAATCCACGCTTCCCGCGGGGGAAGCGACAAGAAGCAATCCAGAGCTACGTGGACACCGTAGTATTTCAATCCACGCTTCCCGCGGGGGAAGCGACATTAGCCGTGGCCATATTCTTGAGGTTGGTCTATTTCAATCCACGCTTCCCGCGGGGGAAGCGACGGTCCATCAATGCGTTAAGCAAGTCAGACTGATTATTTCAATCCACGCTTCCCGCGGGGGAAGCGACTACAGTCTTCATCTATCTGACCACCTTCAATCCATTTCAATCCACGCTTCCCGCGGGGGAAGCGACGACCATACCAATCGCCGAGACGATATCCATGAGATTTCAATCCACGCTTCCCGCGGGGGAAGCGACTTAAGTCCCAGTAGCTTTGGTTACTGTGTTACTGTATTTCAATCCACGCTTCCCGCGGGGGAAGCGACTCCGGACGCTGCTGTTCAATAATTTCAATATTGTCATTTCAATCCACGCTTCCCGCGGGGGAAGCGACTTAAGTGGAAGTAAACGGCCGCTTGTATCAGTCAGATTTCAATCCACGCTTCCCGCGGGGGAAGCGACTTCCTTACCATCTTTAATTGCTTTTTTGATTTCAATTTCAATCCACGCTTCCCGCGGGGGAAGCGACGGTTCTCCTGGACTCCATAGTGGTCTGAGATGACATTTCAATCCACGCTTCCCGCGGGGGAAGCGACTAAATACTATGGGTGTCACTTTCCGGGTAGCTATATTTCAATCCACGCTTCCCGCGGGGGAAGCGACAAGGTAAAATCTGGTATGTCGTCTTGAACTATAAAATTTCAATCCACGCTTCCCGCGGGGGAAGCGACTTATAAAATTTTTGATAAGAATTTGGATTGGTAAATTTCAATCCACGCTTCCCGCGGGGGAAGCGACCTACCTGGGTGGTAGCTCCCCCGCCTCCTGTCATATTTCAATCCACGCTTCCCGCGGGGGAAGCGACCATTTACTTCCGCATTTTCTACGGTAATCACCAAATTTCAATCCACGCTTCCCGCGGGGGAAGCGACCAAATCAATGGAGCCGGAACCGGAACCTGTACCGATTTCAATCCACGCTTCCCGCGGGGGAAGCGACGACACCGTTAAGCGGCTCATTTTTCACACTCTTTATTTCAATCCACGCTTCCCGCGGGGGAAGCGACAGTACGGTCAAGCTGTCCCCTTATGACCGCACGAAGCAGTATGGGTTCCGCGAACCGGGATTTTCCGGTTTTTTTATCAGCGGTTTCCATGCTCTTTTTCTTTTGGGCGCTGGGGGTTCGCGCTTACAGGATCATGGTGTCATTGGGGTCATATCCTTTCTTCGTTCCTATATGAATGATTTTGTTCTTATAGTGGTTTCCCAGGTTATAGAAGCGCAGGCTGTCTGCCTTTTCGTCAATCAGTTCTTTCAGCTGCGCTTTTATCCGGACTGCCTGGGCTTCATCCACGCTGCATTCGAAGACGGAGTTTTGGACCCGCTGTCCATGGGCGGTGCAGCATCTGGCCACCTGCCTGAGTCTTTTCCGCCCGGCAGCGGTGGTGGTATTCACGTCATAGGTTATGAGGAGGAGCATGGTATCACTTCCAGAGAAAGGGGGGATATCCGTCCAGGTCATGACGGATGTATCGAGCCAGAAGAAGCGCCTGTACATAGGGAATCAGTCCCCAGGCCATTTTTTCCTGCAGGAAGGGGTGGGTGATGATATCTCTTTTTCTTTCCTGCCATTGGGTGAGAATGATTTTCCGTCCTTCCCCGTTCAGCCAGACGGCGCCGTCTTCTTTCAGTTCGAAGTTTTTGGCAGAAATCATGCGGTTGTTCACCAGGGTAAGAGCCAGGCGATCGGCGCAGATGCTTCGGAGTTCTTCCATCAGGTCCAGCGCCAGGGAAAAGCGGCCTGGGCGGTCCCGGTGAAGGAAGCCGGCATAGGAATCCAGGCCGGCAGCTTCTAAAGCAGAGGCACAGTCATGGGCCAGCAGGGTGTAGGCGAAGGAAAGGATAGCGTTCATACGGTCCAGGGGCGGTCTTTTATTTCTTCCCCGGAAGTAGAAGTGTTTCTTGTCCTGCAGGATCAGGCTGTCCAGAAGGGAGAAATAGCTCTGGGCTCCATTGCCTTCAATGCCCCGCAGTTCATCCAGTCCCGATGCCTGTGAAGCGCAGACTGCGGCATCCTGCAGTTCCCGGATATGTTCGTGAAACAGATCTTTGTCCACGCTTAAAGGATGGTCCCGAAGGGCCCGCATCAGCACGGCGCGGGCGTTCAGGATTTTTCCCGTAATCATGGCTCTGGCGATGGTCAGGCTTTTCTCTTCATCATCGGAAATCCGGTATTGCTCTTTACGGAGAAATATATTTCCCTGTACCATGCCGCAGGCTCTTGCCAGGAATCGTCCATGGGGTGTGAGGAAGGAGAAGGCTATGCCTCGTTTCACGCATTCACCGAGGAGGGCCGGACTGGCTCCTTTATGGGAAAAATCAAGAATGCTTTCCAGGTTAATCAGTGGTATCTGTGCTGCTTTTTCCTCTCCTTTCCAGGCTGCTATATTTCCATTTTCCAGAGAGAGATAGAGGTCGTCGGATGTGACAAAGAGGGTATTCAGCAGTTTTCTCATAGATTTTCCCCTTCCTTCAGCGCTTGTTTCAGGTAGGTTTGGGCGGAGAGGTTCCGGCAGAGTCTGGGAAGGCAAAGGTCTTTCACAGAGCAGGACTGACATTTCTTCGAGGTTTTCACTTTAGGCGTGTATCCCCGCCGGAAATAGTCGTGCATTTCTTCTGCCGCCCTGGCTGCTTTGTCCCGGAGTGCAGGGGTGAATTCGATTTTCCTTCGACGCCGTATTTCATTATAAAAGATATAGCCAAAGGGAATGGCGCATCCCATCATTTCTTCCAGGCACAGTGCTTCCAGGCAGAGCTGGCACATATCGGAGTCATCGCTCTTGTCCTTTCCCCGTTTGTACTCTACCGGCACCACCTCCCAGAGACCACGGTGTCCCTGTATGACGGCGCCGCTGTCAGAGGCATAGAATTCCACCACATCACACTGCCCGGTCATTCCCAGGCGGGAAGAGGATACCCGGAGGCCTCTGGTGACGAGGATGCCGGGTCGTTTTTCCACAAAGCTGTCCTTATGGGCATTCCGGTGCATCACTTCTCCTTCCGCGGTGAGCCGGTTTTCCGCCCATTGCTGTTCCACATGGATTAAGGCCCACTGGCGCCGGCAGAAGATGAAGTGCTGGATGCCGGAAATCATAAGGTATTCTTCTTCCCCATAGCTCATATCATGCGCTGGCAGGTAACACCCTGGGGAAGGTCATCGGTATCCACAGTAACTGTGTAGTCATTATAGGATCTTGGCACCTGGGTCGGATCTTTTTTCTCTACATGGATTCTTTCAAAGAGTTTATAGGAGGGCGCGTTTCCAAGCTCACTGTCATGTTTAAATACGATCAGTTCCCGCACTGCCATATTTCCTCTGGCTGCGGAGTGGTCGTTTTCAAACATGTTGATAATGGCTTTCCAGAGGAGTGCCAGGTCTTCTTCGGAAAAGCCGGTGGTTTTTCTGGCCAGGTTGGCCGATACGTAGCCCTCTGCCTGGTACAGGGCGTAGGGAACGATGTATTTGCGCCCCATTTCTGTAGACTTATTCTGGGCGTCTTTGGTGGTTGTAATGGCTACGCGGGTGATGGTCACTTCCTGCGGCGCAATGGGGTCCACGCTCCTGGCAAAGCCAAGCTGCACCGGTCCCCTTACCTGCCCGCAGTTCAGGGCCCCTTTTACGAAGGTAGTCATTACGGCGCCAAAGGTACGGATATCATAGAAATTACTGCACATGAAGTTCCTGATTTTCACGTCAGCGTCGGGGTCCTTCTTTTTTACGTCTTTAACGTCGCCGATGCCGATGTAGTCCAGTGCTTCTTTATCGCTCTGTTCCAGAGGCACGTTTTCCTTGATGTAAATGCGGTATCCCGGTTCTCCTTCCTTCGCTGCTTCCACATAATTGCGAATTTTTCTTTTCAGGCATACATCGGTAACAAGGCCCAGTCCTGTTTCAGGATCCACCCGGGGAAGGTTCCCTGCATCAGGATCCCCGTTAGGGTTCCCATTTACCACATCAAAGAGAATGACGAAATCATACCGGTTGTGAATTGGTTCTGCCATTTTATTTATCCTCCTTTTTACCTGCATATCTTGCCTGGGTTTCCTGATAGTAGCCAAGGACGAAAGCTCCCTGTTCGTCCAGGGTCAGCCGATGGGGAAGCGGCGTCCCTCTGTCCGGCATGGCGATCTTATCCATGAGCAGGCCCAGCTTTTTCTTGAAATAGACTGCCCTGGGCTGGTCCAGTTTTCCCAGATGGGCATTGGCCAGTTTCCAGAGCACCGGGAATACGGCTGCCGGTGTGGCGCAGGCTGAATTAAAGTACCGGTCTTTGATGGTACTGTTGATACCGGGATTGGCGCTCTGCTGGATATTTTCCAGCACAGAGAAAAGCCGTCCCAATACGTAGGAAATGTCATTGCAATTTTCATTCACTGCCATTTGGATTTTTCCCTCCCACTTCGTTCCACAATTTTTCAAAAGATAGGCTTTGATTATGGCCGCTTTTACATAGCTCACTTTGAACACCGCCGATTTGCCGCCGCCTGCCGGTTCATCATGGTCTGAAAAAATGCGGCGCAGTATATTTTGAAATAGAGCTTCCGGGTATCTTCCGTCAAGGAAGACCGCCTTCAGCAGGCTGCCTGCCAGAAGAGGAGATGATGATGAATCTTTGGAATGAGGATTGACCGTAGCCTTCAATACACGCCACAGGGGAATCCAATCCTTTTCCCAAGATGGGTGAACAATTTTCATCCGTTCTTCATGGGCTGCCATATTTTTCATAAAAGCGCCAAAAGTATTTCGCAGGAAGAAACGGACAGAGATACGAGCCGCATTAGGTGCCAGTCCCAGAATGTAGAAAGGTTCATCAGGGCTTACCATAACGCCGCTGATATCTGCGGACTGGCCATTTTTCATACGAATCAGGATATCGTCCAGTTCCTTATCCGTCAGGCCGCTGTCATCGCCCATCATGCCCAGAAAGCAGTCCTGACAGACTGTCTTTGCATGTTCTGACCAGTACACCACCGTGGTGTCGCCCATCACTTTGGCATGGGTTCTGTCAGCCAGAAGGAAATTTAAGGCCGTCCCATAAGCATTGGCGGCTTCCTTACTGACCGGCGCATTTTTGCCCTGTTCGCCGTCATAACCGTAGGAACAGAAGGCGGGAGCATTGAAGGATACCAGATTGGCCCCGCTGCTCTGTGCGCCAAGGACGCCTTTGATTTTGGGATGGAGAACTGCTATGGGTTCATCCTTTTTTCCTGTAATAAGACACTGTCCTCTTTCTTCATTTCCTTCTTCCCCGGCAGACTTGAAATATTCATCCCAGGCCTTTCGGATTTCCGGAACTTCCGTGGCATCCCGATTTCCTACCTGGATGAGGAAATTTGACCCATCCAGAATATCCTCCAGATTTTCCTGAATCAGAGGATATTCCCTGGCTGTATCCACATGCCACCGGTCAAAATAGGAAAGAATCGCTCTGGCCTCCGCCCCATGGCAGCCATCAAGGATCTGATGATGAAGGGCTCTGGCCGCTTCAAAACATTCCTTCGTTCTCTCCGGCTTTCCCTTCTTGTCTACCCCCAGAAGATAACTTGAATTGTCGCAGAGGAAATTGGCTTTCACTCCGGAAGATCGGGTAAATGGAAGGGGAACCATCATGTCCAATGGGATTTCCTTCTCCTTTTTTCCACGGAGAACCTTCTTCCTCGCTGACACGATGCCTATGAGATTTCCTGCCTCATCAAGCACCAGCCGATGGCTGACCTTGGCGGTTCCCCACCCTTCTCTGGCCACTTTCCCCTGCCGGCTTAACTCATCATATAGACGAACCAGCGATTGAAGTATCATCGATGCACCTCACAGTTCCGGAGATCCATAACCCCCTTCTCCAGTCTTGCATGGAAGAATTCGGGAATGATATGCTCCCTGTCAGAGAAATCCATATCATAGAGCATGTAGCCCAGGTCCCTTGTTTCCGGATAAGGCACTACCGGCTCATTATCCTCCACCAGACGGAATCCTGCCGGAAATTCCCGGCATCCCAGATAGGGCTGATGGTAACACTGGCCTTTTCTGGCCCGGCGGCACAGCATTTCCCTGAATTTGCCCGGATTGTCACCGGCATTGGCTTTGTCCGTCATTTCAAAATGGACATGGATGCAGTATCTTACATCTTTCAGGACTTCTGCCGCCCGCTGCTGTATGTCTGCTTTCGTATAGAGATATATTTCCCTGCCGCTTCGGGCACCGCTTGAAACAGAAGACGACAGCACCTTCGACTTCACCTCGTTCCTCCGGATATTCGTGTAGCGGATAGGACTCAAAAGATCGATTTCATCGATGATGTATCGTAATCCAGGATGCCAGAAGATGGCTTCTACCAGCCCCCGGGCCGCCGACGGAGTCATCATGTCATAAGAGACACGCTCTACCTTCATCTCCGGCCTGGTGAAGCAGGCGTAAGGCCCCCAGCATTCAATCTTTACACCATAAGCCATAGTATCCTCCTTTCAAAGAAAACATCTTGTTATTATTATATCCTTTAAATGAATATATATCTTCCGTTGCAGATAACAGGAAATCTATAACTCCCACAAGAAAATTTCTAGAAGTGCCGAACGGAAGATACGGATAACCGCCTCCCACCTTCCTTGAAAACGACTCTATCAGGGATTAACCATGACAATGTTCTTTATCTCTTATTATACTCATCAGCATGACATCACTTGTCACTCTATGCAAAAAATCTAAATTTTTAGAAAAATTTAATCTAAATAACAGGATAAACATTCCGTATCCCCAAGGGAAGAAGCAAAAAACAAATTTCATCTTCCTCTGCTTCGCGCAGAACGCCCCTGTAACGCACAAAAACTTCCTGAAATCTTCGGATGTCCCAGGCAGGCACCGAAGGATACCTGGTTTTCCGAAGTTTCAGGAAGTTTTTCGATTGAGTTCTTATATTTTTCAGCCGGCTGAGTAGAGAAGCGGACATTCCGATGCCCGGTCATCCCGCTTTCCATGGTTGCGCGCTGGCGGGATCTGGCGGCCGGGGATGGGCTCCCCTCGCCTCTCTGTCCATATAGTCCAAAGGGATGCGGTTTCCTCTCATGACCTGTTCCACAGGCCGGCCGCTTTCATCTGGAGGCGCACTTTGTCTTCCGGTATGGAGAAATCGCTGCCGAAGAGTTCGTGGGTCACGTATCGGGGTTCTACGCAGTCCATGATGTCCCTGGCGGCGCTGGTGGTGAAGGGGCGGTGCTGGTCTATGGAGATAATGTGGCGGCTGATGATATCCGGTGTCACCGAGGCCGGGATGGTGCCGGGGAGGCTTCTCTGATAGGCGCCGGAGAGGGAGCAGCTGAGGTGGATGCCCAGGATGAGGGATTTCATGGAGCCCAGGCGGTTCACCACGCCTTTCACATAGCGGGCTCCATCTTCTTCTGTGGCAAGGCAGGGGTTCGTATTCATCAGGTGTCCCGTATCCAGCATGATGCCGGTGTTCTTTCCGGGAAGGAGGGAGAAGAAATAGTCCACTTCTTCCGGCTCCAGGGTGTAAAGACCGGGCCAGAAGATGTTTTCAAAAAGTACTGTCACCGACGGCGGCACTTCTTCCGCCACGGCGCCATACACTTCGGCTGCCGCTTTCAGCACGTCATGGCTGCTGTAGCGGAAGCGGCGGGTCCAGATTTCGTCCAGGGAGCAGTGGGCCACGTGCCATACCAGGTATTCCGGTTTTTCCGCCAGGGCGGCGCGGATATTCCTGCGGATTTTCTCTATCCACGCTTCCACCGTGGTGCCGCCGAAGGTGTCTATCAGGGACTGCTTCGTGGGGAAATCTTTTTCGTAGAAATCCTTTTTCCCCAGATAGAAATCCATCCAGTCCGGCCAATAGGCCAGATGGCAGCCCAGGGTGATCCCGTCCGCCGGATGGAGTGCGGGCTCCGTGCCATATATGAGGTTTTCTATGCCATCCAGATAGAGTTTCCTCAGGGTCCTTTCTATGTCTTCTTCCCTGTCATGGGGCATCATGTAATGGCTCACTGACTGTTTCATGCTCTGCCTCCCGGTTATCCGATTTCTTTTATTACTATAACACTTGGGATTTATGGGATGTAAGAGGTGCTGTCAACAAAGGGGCTGTGAAAAAAATGGAGGAATGACACAGATACTACCCCGCTTCACTATCATTTCGACGGTCGGAAGGGGGGGAGAGAGAAATCTCATTCCAACATAGTATAAGCCTCATCAGGGCGGGAGATTTCTCGACTTTGCTCGAAATGACGTAGAGGCGGGCAGCAGACTGTCATTTGGTTGGTTTTCGTGAAAATTAATGTATACAAAAGGGGCTGCGAAAAAATGGTAATCATTTTTTCACAGCTCCTTTTGCTTCCTGTCTGCCACTACCACATAATCCCCAGACCTTCTGTCTCTTCTGTTTTCAAGCCTGTCTTATCATCATAGGCTTTAGGGTCTGTCAGATAAGCCAGTTCTGAATCTCCAGGGAACCAGGCGATGGCGCCCCGGTTCATGAGCCGGGCAAAAGGAGACGGGGCGTGACTGTTTTCATAATCCGCCACATTCACTATAAACTGGCCTGCTTCTCTCATGAGGTCTCTGGTACGAATGCCCTGCCGGAGCTTTTCCAGTATTTCTTCCGCCCGGCTATTGAGAGGGATAAATACGGAGTGGGTGCTGTCCTGGATAAGTTTGAATTGTTGTCCGATTTCCCTGAAAGCCGTCTTCTCTATATCTTCCATAATATGCTTCCGGTCCATATTACCTTCATTATTCTTGTACCATTCTTCATAGTAAGAGCTGATGGATGCCGGTTCTGACAGATGCTCTGTTCCGCTGAGGCGCAGGATAAGTTGGGTGACCTGTTTTTCTTTTTTCATAAAAGGGCTTTTCATTTCTTTTTCCGTACGGAATATGTGGACCAAACTTTCAGCAGGACTTTTCCTGCCTTCCCGATTACAGCGGCCGGCGCCCTGGATGAGGCTGTCAAGGCCGGTGTATTCCAGATAGGCCACGGGAAAATCCACGTCCACGCCAACGGAGATGATGCTGGTGGAAACCACGCGGCAGGGACTTCCTTCTTTCAGTCTCCGCCTGATTTCGTCAATGACCTTCATTCTGTGGACAGGGCAGAGGTTGGTGGAAAGGTAGAAGCTGTCTTCATCTGCCAGGCGGCTGTAGATTTCCATGGCTTCCTTCTTAGTCGAGGCAATACAGAGGGCCTGCTGGTGAGTTTTGATTTCCGCCACCAGGTCATCGTAGGTCCGTTCTCCGTCAAACTGCCAGGTCACCCGGTTGAAAAACTGATAGAGGTCCGGAATATTTTCCATGATTTCCCGGGGTTTCAGGGTGAGGTAGCGGGAAAGCGCCGGCTGGGTGGCACTGCAGAGAACGGCGCTCACGCCATACTGGGTCACCAGCTCTTCCAGTGCCTTCAGGCAGGGGGTGAGGAAATCCAGGGGCATCATCTGGGCTTCATCAAAGATGATCACGCTGTCTGCCAGGTTGTGAAGTTTGCGGCATTTGGATGTCCGGTTTCCGTAGAGGGATTCCCAGAACTGCTCATTGGTGGTAATCACGATGGGAGCATCCCAGTTTTCCGATGCCAGTTTCATCCGGTCCGCCAGGTCTTCTTCAGTGCCATCGTAGTTTACACTGCTGTGGCTTTCCAGTACATTCTCCTCTCCTAAAAGGTCTTTGAAATTTTTAGCGGTCTGGTCAATGATGGAGAGATAGGGTATCACATAAATAATGCGCTGCTTGTGGTATTTCACAGCCTGTTTCATGGCAAAGGCCATGGATGAAATGGTTTTTCCGCCGCCGGTGGGAACGGTGAGGGTGTAAAGTCCCGGTTCTCCTTCCCCTTTTTCCATGCAGCGGGAAAGGATTTCATACCGTTTTTTATTGATGCGGTTTGCAGGAGTCAGATAGCCCCGGGTTTTCAGCTGAAAAAAGAATTGCTCTGCCAGCTCCGGAATGGAAAGGAAATGGCCCCTTATCTTTGTACCGGCAGACATGAATTTTTCCGTATCCAGAAAGTCTGCGTCCACCAGGCAGGAAAAAAGCATCCGTATCAGCATCATGCTGTCAGCCGGGTTTTTGGAAAAAGGTTTGAACCGTTCCGCCGGAACGGCTGGTGTCAGGAAACCACGGGCGGCAATTTCATCATATTCGGGGATGTCATTCTTCATGCGGCCCCAAAGAGTCTTTTCACTGGGCTGATTGGTTTTCGTTCCGGCATCGGGAAGGCCTGCATGGTGGCCGGCGATACAGAAGGCTCCTGCCAGGGCCTGCGGTCCAAGAGTCTTTCTGTGTTCCCAAAGAAAACGGGCGCCCGCAGTGGAATGGTCGCCGCCCCGTTTCTTCTTTCCCCGGATATAGGCCTGAAAGGAGGAACTGTACTTTCCTAAATCATGATTTTTCCCCAGAAGCACCCCCGCCTCTTCCATACCAAAGGGCCTGGCAAACTGTCCTGCCAGTGTCGCCGTACCCTCCAGATGTTCCTCCAGCGTCTGTATCCGCCCGTCATCCAGATGTCCTATAAATTTGTCCATTCTTTTCTCATCCTCCTGTCATAAATCCGTCATCTTTTAAGTCATGGTATAATCGTCCTTCTGATTCTTATTATACTCTTTGACCATGACAGATCCTGTCTGAACTCCCTTTTATTTTTATTATTTCCCTGTGTCCCCCTTCCCCGACAGTTGGTAACTTTCGCCCCCTATCGTCCCCTCTCTCCCATGATGTATAATATAGGTAAGTTAAGAGTATTTGAAAGAGGTGCTTCGGATATGGATAAAATTCATATTAACCTTGGTAAGGATTCTTACGACATCCTCATTGATACAGGGCTGGTGCGCAAGGCGGGGCCTGCTATCCGGGATCTGACGGGCGCAGAGAAGGCGGCCATTATTACGGAGGACGGCATTGATAAGCTTTACGGCATGAGTCTGGTGAAGTCTCTGGAGGAGGCGGGGGTCCGCACCCAGATGATCGTAGTGCCTTCCAGTGAAAAGTCCCGAACCCTGCAGGTGGTGCGCCGGGTGTACGGGGCTCTGGTGGATTTCGGCCTAGGCTCCAGCGATACCTTAATCGCCCTGGGCGGACGCGTGGTGGGCGATATCACCGGCTTTACGGCGGCCACCTACCACCGGGGGATTTCCTATGTCCAGTTCCCCACGTCCGTGCTGTCCCAGATCGGCAGTTCCATCGGCGGCAAGGTGACCCTGGATCTGGATATCCCGGCAGGGAAGAATGTGGTAGGCACTTTCTACCAGCCCAAGGCGGTATTCGTTGACCCGGGCATGGCGAAAACCCTGCCCCGCCGTTATTTCCACAACGGCCTGGGGGAAGCGGTGAAACTGGGCTGCGTGGCAGACAAGGCGCTGTTCGAGCTCTTTGAGCAGGTGTCGTCGGACATGGATATTTACCGGGTGCTTCCGGAAATCATCCGCCGCTGCTGCGCCATCAAGGCTCATTATGTGGAAATCGATCCTTTCTCCAAGGGAGAGCGGCGCATCCTCGATTTCGGCCACACCATCGGCGGTGCCATCGAACGGTGCCTTCGTTATAATGATGCGGAAATCACCCACGGCGAGGCTACAGCCATCGGTATGTACCTCATTACCCGCCGTTCGGAGCTGGAGGGCCTCACTAAACGGGGCACCACGTCGCGGCTGGAGTATGTGCTGAAGTCCCTGTCCCTGCCTGTCAGCACCACGGTGCCCTATGATATCCTCTATGAGGCCGTGAAGCATGACAAGAAAATCAAGGGCGATGTGATCCAGATCACCCTGATTAAGGAAATCGGGAAAGGGTTCCTCTATACCCTTCCGGTAAAGGAAATCGGACAGTTCCTGAAGAGCTGACGGGCGCGAGGGTTCATTGGACACACCTGCGGTGTGAAGGTTCTTAAGGAGGGAGGGTTCTTAAGATGGACCGGCCCTATGGGCCGGAGGGTTCTTAAGTTTGACGGGGCCTTTGGCCCCGAGGGTTGTGGTATCG
>OGNC01000507.1_pt1 | contig 25403 bp, 9 predicted proteins | sample 1573311 | NCBI WGS metagenome assembly OGNC01 (sample SAMEA2581889, study PRJEB24529) | metagenome | biome: Human gut stool | place: China | collected 2011
TCTGACTGAGAGTTTACTCACTTAGCCGCGTGTCCACTATTGCTGGGTAAGATCAAACGACCCGGGAAACGACTGGCGTGAGGGAAATCTTACTGCAAAAAGTTATTCAGCTAAGGACGACTATGGTATCCAGTCTCCATTCACAGGAGTTGTGCATTACCCAGCTGGTAATGGTGCGTGGAGGCATCCTAAGAAGAATGTAAAAATATGGCTGAACGCTTGGGGACCTGAGTACGAAGAACGCGATATAGGAGATGGTCGTGGAAAAGCTTTGGTTGTTAAAGGCCAACAACCAGGAGCTATCGCGAGCTCAGTATCTAAGAAAGCATATGCCCGGCTTGCAAAAAATAACTGGCCATTTCTTTGGTTTGGCCGGGACGGTCTGGGTAGACCCCGCGTCAAAACTTATCTTGAACAAATAAAGAAAGGGAAAGTGCCCGTAACATACTGGTCAGATACCGATCTTGCCTCCGAAATCCTGACTGACATTGATTTAGGCTCTACATCTTGGGATTACTCGGAGTCGGGTCGATCTGCAGATGGTGTGGCCGAACTAACAGCTGTTGTTGGTCAAGGGCATGGTTTTTCTACCGTAAAACCTCTCAAATTGATGACCAAAATCATCCAACTCTGGTGTCGTCCGGACGGCATTGTTTTAGATCCATTTGCAGGTTCTGGAACTACGGGGCATGCAGTGCTTGAATTAAATAAAGAAGCCGATACAAATAGACGATTCATTTTAATTGAACAAGGCAATACTGAGAAAGGTGACCACTATGCAAAAACCCTCACAGCTGAGCGTGTAAAGCGTGTGATTTCAGGTGATTGGTCTAAAACTAAAAAAGAACCATTAGTGGGGGGATTTCGATTTATTGAGCTAAAGCGTGAAAAAATAGACGCTGATGCGGTGAATACGCTTGCTCGTGAGGAAATGATAGATCTATTACTCACAAGTTATTGGGATAAAGCAGAAAAAGCAAAGTCGTATCTCAGAAGGCTACCTACTCAGCCGAATCGGCATCTATTTGCGGTTAACTCGAAACAAGAAGGGTTCTTCTTAATTTGGGGGGCTCCAGATAAACCATCAGCCCTGACTAAAGCAGCATTCAGGGAAATAGCTGAAGAGTCTAGGCAGGCAGGTTTAGCCCCACATTATCATGTGTATGCTGCCCTTGCTCCATACACCGGTAGTAGTGTCGAATTTTATAAAATCCCAGATAGGGTTCTTGAGCACATAGGTTTCAGCCAGCGTCAGGACTCCTTCAATAATGAGAATGATACTGATGCCTGATTTTGAACTTAAAGTATTTCAAGCCGATGCTGCAAAGACAATCGTAGACCGCTACGCATTTTTCGCTGGGCATCCATATCGCCCTAGCAAAGGGCCAAAACCGCGACCATTTTTTCAGGCATTATCTGCACTTACAGGAGCAGGCAAGACACCAGTATTAGCACAAGCCGTTACCCTACTAAGATCTCATTTTTCTTCAGAACCCATAATATTCTGGATGTCTAAAGCGAAGTCAGTAGTTGCTCAGACCTATTCTAACTTTAGTGCAGGTGGAAAATATTCAGAAATCGTAGATGGTTTTCGTATCATAAATATAGCTCAGCTAACTCCTATGCATATCGAAGATGGGAGCACACCTTTGATGATCATGGCCACTACTGGTCTTTTTAATAACAGAGATCAATCTGAGGGGGCTTTAAATATATATAAGAAAGATGCTGATCTATTCGGCGATTCATCTCCATGGGAGCGACTTATTGCACGAAAAACAGGTGCTAAACGGCGCCCATTATTAATTGTGTATGATGAGGGACATAATCTTTCTGAGCAGCAAACAGAAATTTTATCTGAATTGGAACCTGATGCATATTTGCTTGCAAGTGCGACTTTAAAGTTGCCAGCTAATTTTCATAAGGCTGTTATCCAACCGATAAAGCTTTGGGCTGAAGAAGCCTCTAATGATTATGAGCGCTTTGCGGAACTTAGTGCACTCGGGGCTGATGGTAGCCCTGATGCACAGTTATTCGTTACGACAGCCATTAGCAGTGAAAAAGTTGTTAGCGCCGAGTTGGTTAAAAAAGCTATTCAATTTGACGGCACTACCGGGGCAATGGAAAAATCACTTGATGATCTTCATAAAAGATTAGAATTGATAAAAGCTGAGATTTCCGAGCGAGGTCTTGGATTCAGTCCAAAAGCCATATACGTGTGCAAAACAAACATTGCTGATGACGGCGAAAAAGATGATCACTCCAAGCCATTCATGCATCGGAAAGCACCTCCTATCCGTATTTGGCGTTATTTGGTCGAAGAGAAAGGTATCCCCCCAAATGAAATTGCGATTTATGCAAACTTGTCTTTCTTGGATGGGAACAAGCCAGCGGAGGTCAATCTTTTCTCAAAGGGAGAGAATGATTTTGAGGATTTTCAGGCTGGTAATTTCAAACATATAATCTTCAACCTCTCTCTTCAGGAGGGATGGGATGACCCTGCTTGTTACCTTGCTTATATAGATAAAAGCATGGGGTCGTCAATCCAAGTAGAGCAGATCATCGGCCGTGTTCTTAGGCAATATGGCGCACGTCATTATGATAATCAGTTAATTAATTCTGCACACTTCTTTCTCCGTGTTGACAATCAAAGTGTATTTTCCTCGGCAATAAATGCCGTAAAGGATAAGCTAAAAGCTGAGGGTGCACCTATTGAAATAGTGGATAATTTTAGCGGTACTGCAGGCACTGCTGAAGATCTTAATTTAAAAGATGGCATGGATGTTAAACTCCATCACGTACATGTTGATGCTAGCGATGCGTGTATTCGAATAGCCGAAATTCTAAGCGATTTTCCTACGTTCGTCGAAGGGAGTGCAGATACTCAGGGACAAGCTCATATTGCAACACAGCTCGTCGAGCTTGACGCATTGGGGCGAGATAGTAAAGCAACTGAGTGGACGCCTGAAGGCAATACAAACCCCGTTCGGTTAAGGTGGTTGATTAATACAGCTATACGGACACGGTCAAATAGAGCACTTGCTATAACTGATCTTAAACATCCTAAATTTGATGTTAGAGTTCAGATAAATAGTTCTGCCGCAAGGTATGCAGATAAGTTAGCTGCTGAAATAGTTTCAGCATATTATGATAACTCTGAGCTGGCATATGAAAGCGATTCTCCGTTTCAATTTGGTGTTATTCGAGTTCCTCGTAACGCTACTCACTTTGAGCATTCATTATATGAAAAGTACTCAGGACTTAATAAGTTCGAGGCTCCTTTTGCTGAGGCTTTAGATAGGTCTGGTTACCCTTGGCACAGAAACCTGAGCAGTGGCGGTTTTCATATCCCACTATTGACAGAGGGTGATACAAGCTCATTTTATCCAGACTTTTTAATATGGAAGTCAGACCTTGTCTATTGCCTTGATACCAAGGGGGGCCATCTATTGACTGATGCCGTAGCGCGCAAGCTTTTTAATATTCATGAAGATGGTCGGAGTAAGATTCTAGTGAGATTTATCACAGAAGGAAAGCAGACAGAGCTGCGCGGCAAAGCAACAAAGGGAGGATATACTGTATGGAAAATGAAATCTGGGCATCCTACCCCAATTTATGTGGCGGATTTAGACAAAGCTGTTAGGGAATGTCTAAAATAGCGAAGCCATAGCATAGAATTTTTAATGGCATTATGATCAGGACATAAAGGACTTCATGCAGGGAAAAAATATCCCAAAAGAAACTGGTCATGTCAGCACACCAAAGGATCCTCGCCGGATCCTTTGGTTTTTCTCAGCCACAATCGCTTAACGTGAGTTTTCGTTCCACTGAGCGTCAGACCCCTTTTTAGACCTTTAGCCAATTCGGCAGCCATACTTTTGATTGTTGCTTCATCCATGTGAAGTACCTTTTGTAATTATCCTCTGAAGGATAAATGAAAATTAAGTACTTACACAAAATTTAGAACAGTCCCCTACAAAATCCATAAAATTTAAGACTTTATCTTTCTCTTAACGCTTCTCTGGCTTTATTGAATGGCTTAATCAAATAGTCCAGCACTGTTTTCTGTCCAGTGCGAATATCAACTGTCGCCACCATTCCAGGCGTAATCGCAAAAGTCTTACCCTGTTTATTTCGCAGCTTATCTGAATCAGTGCGAATATAAACCCGATAGTAAAATTGATCCTGTTTAACTTCATCTCGAATCGTATCAGGAGATATCACGGTCACTTTGCCATGTAATCCGCCATATATCGCATAATCGTACGCTGTAATTTTGACTAAAGCTTGTTGGTTTGGACGAATAAAGGCAATATCTCTTGGCGAAATTCTAGCTTCGATCAGAAGCTGTTCATCTAACGGCACAATCGTCATAATCTTGCCATTAGGAGGAATTACGCCACCTAAAGTCATTACATCGATTTCTTTTACCACACCGCGAACAGGCGCTCTAAAGACTGTACGATTTAATGTATCTGATTTTCCTTTCACAATCTGCCGTTGTGTTTCTACGTCGGTATTGGCTTTGGATAATTCTTCCCTTGCTTTTACATAATACTGACTACGTGTATCATTAATTTGCTTTTGTAAATCAGAAGCTTGACGTTTTAACCTTAAAACCTCTACCTCACTTGCAGCTCCTTTAGCAACTAACGGCTCAGTCATTCTTAGCTCTTGCTGTACCAATGTTAAAGAAGTCGTTAGATCTGATATTGACTCTTCTAAATTTTTCCGTCGTGTATTATACAACTGTGTTTCTTCACGAACCAATTGCGAATCTTTTTGAACTATCTCGGGAAATTGTAATGCAGTTCCATTTACTTCTGCCCGTAAACGTGCCGAAGTGGCCAATGAAGAAACGAGCAAAGACTGCGATTCACCTACATTAGATGCAAAGCGAGTCGGATCAAGTTGTGCCAATATGGTGCCTTTTTCTACAATATCACCTTCTTTAACATCGAGTTTGGTCAAAATACCACCCTCTAATGACTGAATAATTTGCTCTTTAGAAGATGGAATAACTTTACCCGTACCTGTAGAAACTTCTTCCAATTTAAATAAAGCAGCCCATATAAAGAACACCAAAAGTCCTAAGCCAATAATCCAGATGACCATACTCGATTTAGGTAAAGGTGGTTCATGAAATGAAGCTTTAGCAGGACGTTTTGTTTGTTGTGGTTGTTCATTCATTATTGTGCCCCACTGGATGGATGAGTTTGATTATTTGATTGACTCAAAATCTGATCGCGTGGACCATCCATCACAATTTTCCCCTCATTCATGACAATAATTCGATCAACTAATGCCAAAACAGCTCGCCGATGAGTTGCAACAATTAAAGTCCGATGCCCCATCCAATTCATTAGATGATCAATAAATTGTTTTTCTGCTACATCATCAATCGACGCTGTTGGCTCATCTAACAATACAATATTAGGTTGGCGAATAAGCAAGCGTGACAGCAACAAAGCCTGCCGTTGTCCACCAGAGAAACCTAAGCCACCCTCAAGTACAAGATGATCAAGACCTTCTTTTTTATCTTGTACAAATGACCAAGCTCCTGTCATTTTGAGCGCCTGAATCAAGTCATCATCTGAGGCTAAAGGTGCGCCTAAAGTTAGGTTTTCCCTGATTGTGCCATAAAACAAATGCGCACTCTGATTAAGTAACCCTGTATCACGACGAATATCAGCAGGATCAATCAGTGATAAATCAAGACCATCAAGATAAATATTACCTTGCTGCGGCATTTGCATGCCTGATAATAATTGCAATAATGTGGATTTCCCCGCGCCATTTCGGCCTAAAATTGCAATTTTCTCTCCCGCCCGAATTGCTAGTTGAGCAATCGCTAGATTGGGTTTTGCATCATCTTGATTATATTTAAATAAAGTGCCATTCAATTGATAATCACCCAACAATACTGAGCGATGGATCAAATGCGCCCGATTAGGTTGGTCAACTGGCTTTTTCATTAACTCATCAAGACTACTTTTTGCGACTTTGGCTTGCTGTAAACGTCCCAAAACACCCGTAATTTGTGCAATTGGTGCCAACATTCGTGAAGATAAAATTGAGCATGCAACCAATGCACCTGTGGTCATTTCTCCACTAATCACTGCAAAACAGCCAACAAGTACCACAAGAGCATAAGTCAGACCTTGGACTTTTTGCGTCCATGCAGTCATCACGCCCACTATTTTACGCTGCTTCATACTAATATCGGCAGACATTTCATTCATATGATTCCATTGATTCTGGAATCTGGATTCAGCGCGTAACAGCTTAATGTCCTCTATGCCTTGCACTGATTCCACCAATATTGCATTACGAATCGAAGACTCACGCATTCCCTCTCTGGCAAGTTTAGCCAGTGGTCTTTGTGCCAATATGGCTGGAATAATCATAAGCGGTACAACAAGTACCATGACCCAGAAAAGATTGCCGCCAATGATCCAGAATATAACCAAAAATAAAAAGAAAAATGGCAAGTCGGCAATGGCGCTAATCGTCGTTGAGGTGACTAGCTCCCGCACCCCTTCCAACTCCCGAATTTGGGAAATAAAAGTACCTGTTGATTTGGAACGCTCACTATTTTTAATTCTGAGCGTATGACCAAAAACCCGATCTGAAATACGCAAGTCTGCTCGTTTACCAATAATATCTGATAAATAGATACGCGCTACACGTAAAACAAATTCAAAAATTGCCGCAATCAATACACCACCTGCCAACACCCATAACGTAGGAATTGACTGAGAAGGCACGACTCGATCATAGACTTGCATTGAAAATATAATGGTTGCCAGTGCCAGAATATTTGCAATTAATGATGCAAACATAATATCGATATATCGTTTCCAGTCACGTAACACGATCGACCAGAACCAACTACTCTCATAAGGTTTGATATATTCATCAATACGCGCATCTGCAACTGATTTTTCAGGTCGCAGGATATAAACACTTTCAATTTCATGTTGAAGGTCAGAAGCAACAAAACTTTGCGCAAGCCCCTGATCACCACTCATCTGGATACTGACATTATGATCGACATCTGCCTGATCAACCACACCAACTTGACCATCCTTGAATACCACGATGACTGGTAAACGCCATGGATTAAGCATCTCTTTTGAAAATTTACTTTTACGTACACTTAAGCCAATCTGACGTGCAATCGTTTTCACGACCTCATCTGCTGCACTAGCCCCTGCCCAATCCATCTGCAAACGGATACGTTCTTCAGAGGTTTCGATACGATAATGTTTGGCAATCAATAAAATTGCCTGAAGATATGGCTGGTAATTCATCGTACTCATGGCTGAACCTCAACCCCCTGAATGGATAGACGATTAAGATGATAAACATTTCGTGATTGACCTGTAGTCGAGATTAATTGGACTAGATTTGCATAAATATCATAACGATTATTTTCAATTTCCATATTTGCACTATGAATGGCTTGTTCAGCATTAAGTAAGTCCACTACTGTCCGCGTACCAAGCTTATATTGCTCCTGATATAATTCTTTTGTTCTGGTGGTGGTTGATTGTCTGGCAACCAAAACCTGCATCTGCCGTTGTTTATTTGTGACTTGTTCCTCAGTCATGCGAATCTGTTCCAGAATATCCATATAACTATTTTGTACTTTGGCTTTGGCAGCTTCTTCTGCATAACTTGCAGCGCGACTTTGCGCCCCCACTGATCCACCCTGAAAGAAGTTACTGCTTACTTCAAATTTAATTGAACTATCAAATCCGTCATCCTTGTTATTGTTTGGATTGACACCATTCAGTGCCTGACTTAGCGTTCCAACTAAATTTAAAGTAGGGTAACGACTGAGATTTATCTGAGTTTTCTGTGCTTTTGCGACATTTACTTCTGCTTGAGCAGACATAATCGTAGGAATCGTATTGATTTTAGGTGCTTCAAAAATCTTTGATTCAGTGACTACATTTTCAGGTATTTTCCAGTTGATCCGACTGATATCAAAGCCCAGTAAAGTCCGTAATTTTTGTTGATACAGTCTTAATTGTGTTTGTTGAGCAATTAAATTTGATTGGGAAGCTTCAAGATACGACTTCGCCTGCACGGGATCTGCCTGACTGCTAATGCCAGCATTTGCACGCAAATTGGCAATCTCAGCAATACGTGCAATCCCATCTACTTGCTGCTGTGCAATGCGACAGACTTCCTCATAGCGTTTTAGATTCACGATTGCACTTGCAACCTCAAGTGCAACCTCATCAATCTTGACCAGCACTTGCGCCTGCTGCAATGCTAATCTGGCTTTTTGAATATCCACACTGGATTCGACCTTACCAAAATCATAGACCATCTGTGTCGCATTAAGACTTAATAACTGCCGACCGCGTTCGCCAGAAGTCATATCTCCAGTCGAAATACCACCCGATAATTGAGGATAATATGCAGCTTTAGCCACATCAATATTGGCATTTTGAGAAGCAAGACTCGCAATATTTTGACTAATTCCAGGATGTCGCTGAACCGCAATTTTCACTGCCTCAGAAATATCAAGCGTTCTTGAAGTGGGGCTTACCAAGCTCAATCCCGCAGTATTGACCGTATTGGAATGTGTTGAACCGATAACAGGAAGTTCATCAAACTTTGAGGTATCGACATCAAAATTTGAGAGCTGTTTAAGATCTACTTTATTAAAATGATCATCCGATTTTGGGGTAAATACACCTTGTAAATTATCTTTTAACGAAGTTGCAATTTCCTGACCAGACGCTGCATAAAGTAAAGGCATATAAAGGCTAAGAAGTGAACATAAACTCGTCTTTATTAATACATCCCGTTTATTCATGATATTGTTTCACGACTATAATAATGATGATGAGGAAAATCAAAACTCAAGCATTGTACTGGAATTTTGTTTTGCCATTAAATGATTTAGCGAAATTATTCACATCTAGCATAAAAATTGCCCCACGGATGGGGCAACTTTTATTCATCAACACGATAAGTTAGCCAATCGTAATTTGATGATTATTTAACAGCTCTGCAAGCGTTACATTCGAAGTTTGATGTTCTAAGACCAAAAGATCCTGATAATTTGAACCATTTGCTTCACCATCACGATCTACTTTCACGGTTGCAGATTCAGTTGCTGCATCATAGTCAACCTTAATGAATTTTTCAACTTGTGAAAGATGAGATGATGTCAAATCACTATCACTAAGCAAATAATTAAAGAATTCTGATGAGAATTGAATCGTTTCGGCATTGCTATCTGTTGCGGTAGAACCAAAACCGAAATCTGTCCAATGATCAATACCATGCCCCGCTTTGGCATCACTCGCATCTAGCACATTATAAATCAATGTATCGTGACCCTGACCCGTCGTAATGGTATCGTTACCCGCTTTGGCCACAATCACATCATCCGAACTGGTTTCAGCTACGCTGAAGCTTCTCGCTGATAATGGATTTACTCCAGATTGGGTATGAACATTTTCACTCACCAGCAAAGTGACAGCCGTACCCGATACGGTACTGGTGTATGTCACATAACCATTATTGGTTGCACTTTGTGTCCAGCCTGAACCAAGTCCAACAGTATCCTCAGCAGTACCATTGATCTTCAAGGTATGTGCCGCATCAGTCATGGTCAATACATGTGATGCTGCCAGGCTAGTGATATTATTTGCTCCATTTACAGACAAATCCAGCACTTCAACATTCTGCAGATTTGCTGCCAAAGTAGTACCTGATACAGTTTCACCAGAACGGAGCTGAATCGTATCTGTACCTGCTCCAGCATTAATACTACTTGCTGTATATAGCAAGGTATCATTACCTGTTGTAGCCTGTTGGGCCGTCATATTTACAGTAATGTTCGCAAAAACATGAGTAGATGCACTATTTTCAGCACCACTTTCAACTGTCCATGCTTCTACCCCGATTTGTGTACCTGTAGTCGCTGAATCCTGATCAGTTAAAGCTGCTTTCGCCTGTTTAAAGCCTAACTTATCTATATTGCTTTGGGTTAAACCTGTAATGGTATAAGTCGTACTTGATCCAGTTCCACTTACTGTAATTTGACTAGATGAAATCTGTACACCATCGATATAAAAAGAGGCATATTGACCCAGACCTGTGAGTTTAATGGTCATAGTTTCAGTACTGCTGTCATTTGCAACTTCTGAAACTTTTGGATCATGCATCGATGCATTCAGGTTAAGTGGAATAATCTCATTTTCTTTACCGAAAGTTAAAGTCGGTTTGATATCAACGCCATTGGCTACGGCATTAACCACCAAATCTCCAATGTCTTTGGTTTCAGTTAAAGGAGATAAGCTACTTTCACCAGAAGTTACAACCAACTGTAAGTTTTCAACAGTACCACTCCAGTGTATCGGCGGTAATATCGCAACATAAGCTGGTAGTCCACCACTTTCTGAGAGTACCCAAGTGTTGGTTGTGCCATCACCACCTGCATTACTTGCAAGCGTTGCGGATGCCGCATCATTTCCGACATAAACCAAGAAGCCATTTGGAACATCAGATAGCAAAATTGCACCATAAGACTCTGAACCATTTGAATCGTTCAAACTCACGCTTAGTCCACCTGCACCAGTCAGCTCAATTGCATTGGCTTTAGTTGCCAGTTCTGACTCATTACCAATAAAGTTTTGTGAAACAACATTTACACCATTATTGATCAGTTGAACTTCCACAGAACCCGTGACACTGACTGCTTTAACATCTGCATCGTCTTCTTGTACGTTTGCATAAGCAGTAAATGATACATTACCTGGTACAGTTTTCTCACCATTTGGCATGGTATACGTTAAGTCTACTGTTCCGCCATTTTCATCAATGTCAATGACGTAGAAATCACCATCAGTTGTACCATCACCATCAATATCTACACTTTGTAAAACAAGTGGTGTTGTACTACCCGTGATGTATAGCTGACCACCTTCCATGGCATCGGTTGTATCAGCAGCATTGACTTGCACATACATTTTACCATCGACAACCTTACCAAAACTTCCATCGGCAGGGTCGAGTGTAATAGAACTTGTGATTGCTGTCGCACCATCACCCACCATACTATCTCCAGACATGGTGAAGATCGGATTATCCGTCACAGGAGCGATTGGAATCGTCATGTCTTGAATCGTTGCCTCTTTGGCAGTGCCACCCAAGACCGAAGTCGTAAGTGTCGCATCGAAATGGAACTGTCCTGATTGACCATTATCATTCCAGTCTGCTGGTGGCGTGATCACAATACTGTCTAACAGATTTTGCAAAGCAGCTTCGGCTTCGGCATCAGTGGCATTCGGATCTACCGTAACACTTGCTGTCCATACTGGGGTATCAGGGTTACCATCATTATTTGTATCGATCATGGTTTGTACCATACCATTGACGATTGTACCTGCTGGTAAATCTTTCAAGGTGACAGTAAACAAGTTGCTTGCCGAATTATCCTGAATGGTAATGGCTTGATCTACCACATCGCTTAATTTAAATGGTGTATCTTCCGTAGCAGATGCATCATTATATTGCCATTGGTCAATAAGCGGTGCTTTACTGCCTGGAGCCTCAGCAAAATCTGTATTTAGATACCATGTCACTGAATCAGATTTGATGTCTGTTATAGCAGTCAAATCAGACCCTAGATCTTGTGTCTGTACAGTTATCTTAATCGGATGGTCTGTTAAGCCACCCGCGTCGGAACCAATCTTGAAAGTGACTGGTACATCAATACCACCCTGTGCGTTGATTGAAGGTGCATTATTTGCCTGATAGACCAGTACCCATGTACCAGCACCTATCTGTTGAACATTTGCACCTTGTACAGTTACACCCTCTGGCACATTTTCGATCAAGATACGAACCACGTGTTCACTGCCATCATGGTCAATCGAAGCGACGTTCAGATTAACGGTCACAGTATCCGTTGCAGTCAGTGTTGCGGTGTCTGGAGTAGCATCATCATTTGCATGTTGATCTGATGATGAAGTGGTATTGCTTATTCCAGAAATACCAGTAACAGATAACTCAACAGCATCGGTAACTGCACTCGCCGTTAATTTTAATTCTCCATCTTTAACCACCGTGTCCGCTGGTGCGGTTTGCACCGAACCATAATGATTATCGGTCACTTCATATTTATAAGTGAAGAAGCCCTGATCACCATCAAGCTGATCACCACCTTTAGCTGCCAAGGTTTGAGCTTGTTCAGCAGTCAATTCGTAGTAGTCCACCCCATCAATGGTTTTGATTGGTAAGCCTGCATTACTTAAGAGAACAGCCGATGTGCCTGTACCTAGATATAAAGTATAGTTTGCACCTGCCGCCTGATTCTGTGCAATCCAAACATGTCCCAAAGTTTCGTCATTGTCACCATTTACATGAACAATGCCAAAATTCAGGGTCGTAATTTCATCTTCAACCAGTGTCGCACTGGTCGTTGCTTCTGCTTCGGCAGAAGGTGTCACTGTGAAATTAACGTCAGTTAATGCACCAGTTTTGGAATCACCATCATTTTCAGTAGAAACGCCTGCAACTTTGAAATTCACATTGCCACTGTAATTCTCTGGTACTGTGATAAATACATTATTTAAATCTGTTGGTTTAATCACCCAGACACGTTCTTCACCTGTGCCAGTGACCAAAACAGTGGCTCGTCCACCCAGATTGAAATCTTTGGCTAAGCCAGTGATACGAAGGGTAAAGCTTTCTGAGCCATCTGTATTATCAATCGATGAAACATTTTCAATCAAATTAGAGAGTGACACTTTATGCTGGGCAGTACCATCCAGATTAGCTTCAGTGGTTGTATAAGACTGTACACCAGACTGATTACTGTCATAATCTTTTAAGGTAATTGTCGGTGTATTTGCTACACCATAAACTGTAACAGGTATAGAGAGCGGACTAGATGAAGCAGATATGACGCTACCATCCGTCGCCGTCGCAGTAACACTTAAGGTAAAGTTTATATTGCTGTTAAAAGGTGGAGTAATCGTCAGTGGCGTAGATGTACTAAAGTTAGAGATCGTGACTGAACCGTTAGTAATCGTTTGTTCTACGCCGCCATAGATAATTTTTGCACCAGCAGGAATATCTGAAATGGTGATATTAAAGGTTTCTGATGGATCAGAACTTCTTGGCGTAATAGACAGTGGGATTGGCGTATCTTCCAAACCAATCGCACGACCATTTAATGACAAGGTATTAATACCATCAGCAACAGGTGCGATGATAATACCTTCTAACCAAGCTTCACCTGATACTGCTGTCGCTGGTGTACCCGTCCCTTCATTGTCATCATCATAGTCTACTGTATAAGCTTCAACTTTGATTTTAAAGGTACCCGATACATTTTCAGGAGCCAAGAACTGTAATGTTGACAATGCACTAACAGGTACATCAATTGGTGTGCCTGTATAAGTTGCAGTATAGTCAACACCAGAAACTGTCCATTTGAATTGTGATCCGATGACTGTCGCATAGCTATCCCCTGAAACTAACTCAGGAGTTAAATGTGCATAAGTCAGTTCATCTGCGTCCTGATTCGTCCAGCCATTGGCAAGGTTAAATCCACTCTCAGTACCCAGTGTATACCATGTGTCTTCTGCACCTGCTGTCGTGTAAGTGTGACCACCTGTCATGGTCAGGTCAGCTGTACCATCGTTGTCAGAATCACCTGAACCAGGAATATTACCAATGATTTCAGCAACAGGATTTACAGTGACTTTTACATCAAGTGGTTTAGTCTGGGTATTTGTATCAGAACCATTAGTATCTGTTGATGTAATATTAAGTTGAATCGTTGCATCTTTACTGCTATTGGCTGGCGGCAAGATTGTGAAACTGTCCAAGATAGCCTCACGTTGCACTTCATTCAAGGTATTGTCAAAAGTGATGGTATATGGAGATCCACTCGAACCATCTCCACTTACACTCCACCCTCCATTATTACTTGGAGCAGTCACTAGCCAGCCTGTAGGAATTTCAAATGCGACTTGTGTAATGACTTCTGTACCAGTACCCGTATCCGTCACTCTTACATTTTGCAGGAAAGCAACTGCTGTGTCTTCATTGGTAGAAACATCACCTGCTGCGACATCACCTGCTACTGGCGTAACATGTAGATTTAAATAAACACTGTCAGTAATTTCAGTTCCAGTAGTCGGCCCATTACCTACACCATCACTATCTTGGTCCTGCGCATGTAGCGTGATCTGGATATTGTTAATGTCACCACTAAAGTCTTTTGGTGGTGTCACTGTAATCGATGGTAAGCTTGGTGAAACGCCATTGTAATTATTTGGGATGTCTATTCGATAGCCATCCGACGATTCTGTTGCAGTAATGGTGTGAGGCTGTCCACCTACAGTTAAGGTTGTACCTTCTGGTAGCCCCGTAATGGTCATCCAGCGTTGCTCACTACCGTCGATGTCAGCAGTCGTGTTGTTATCGCCAGTAGTCGCTAATGTCACTTTCAACAAATTAGTCAAATTAAGTGCAGTATCTTCCGCAATGGTTTGAACCACAGGTGCTGCACTGCTTGTATCAACAAAACTATTGCCATCTGAAATTTTCAGATCGATACCGTCCGTAACCGCCTGAACATTGACCACGACTGTTGCAGTACTGGTTGCACCGTTAACACCAGAAACTTTAGTACCGCTATCGTTAACTTCATAACTGGTTACACTTACCGTTACGGTAAAGTTGGCATGACTTTCCGCAGGTGGTAAAACCTTTAATGCTTCAAACTCAGCAGACGTCATCTCCAAAGCATTTGCTGGTTTGGTTTCATCAGTCGGATGATTAACATCGGTTAACCAAATGGAGATATTGCCGCCATTCGATGTGAATAATGTAGCATCAGTACCAGATAAGAGCGCTGCGCCAGCAGGAATACCGCTTAAGGTAATCACGCCTAGACGTTCTGGGCTATCACCCGTTGTTGTATTGCCATTTTGATCAATAGCATCGATTACACGTGGTGCTTTCAGACCCAATATAACAGCCGTATCTTCATTCGTAGTCACATTTGCTAGTGTTACATTACCACCCACACCCGTTGTTCCGGCTAAATTTGGTGCATCTGCGACTGGATTTACATTTACAGTCACATTGGTTGTTGTGGTTTGCCCACTGTCATCAGTAACTAGTACTTTAAATGTATCGGGACTGGTCGAAGAGCTTCCATCATAGTTACTATAGTTATCGGCAGGTTTATAAGTAATTCGACCAGCCTCATCTACAGTCACAGTGCCATGTGCAACACTGAAACTTTTGCTTCCATTACCGTTATCTGTTCCAGCAATGGTATTACCATTAGCATCCTGAATGGTAATATTCTCAAGTCGTGAATCAGCTGAGGTGGTGAACGGACCATAACTATGATCCTCATCCATCGTGATCACAATCTCAGTTTTTGGTGCATCATCAATCACTTGAACAACGAAACTACCAGATGCCGTATCGCCATCACCATCTTTGGCAATAAAGTCAAAATTCAGATTCAATGGTGTAGTATGACTTGGATGGTTTAATGAACCCAATAGTTCAAAGGTATATTTGCCTGTAGTCGTATCCAAAGTGACTTTGAACACATCACTGCCGCCACGCGTGGCTGTCAGTACGTTACCTGCCGCATTAATACTAAAGCTTATACCGCTATTACCTGTACTATCTAGCACTGCCTTTAAAGCAGTTTGATTTGCAGCAAAGCTTAAACCACCGCCATTACCTGAACCGTCCTGACCATAACTCACACTCAAATTGCCTTCTGCGGTGAGTAACGATGTGTTTGGTTCACTTCCTGTCGCTAGACCTTTTTCATCTACAGAAGTTACTGCTGGCGCAGAACCAATTGATGGCCCATCATCCTTAAAGATAAAACGATCACCTACCGCAACAGGATCACTGGTGACCGCATCACCATCACCATCTGTAGCAGTTGCAGTTAGGGTAATTAAACCTGCATTGCTGATAGAAAGACTTTCATCATAAGAAGAACCGCCCACGGGATGTTTAAGTGCTTCTGATTGAGTTAAGGTAACAGCACCCGTGGTCGGATCAATGGAGATACGAAATACCACATCGCCTGATGCACTACCCGCACGTCCTTCAATCTGATTACCTACTTTATACAGCAAGACATTTTGGCCGCTGGTGGTATCTAATCCGCTATCCACACCATTGGAACTAATGTTAAGTGCATAAATCAACGCATTACTTGTAGCTTGACCATCTGCACCATACACAGGGGTGAATACATCTTTGACAAAATTAGCATCTGTTGCAGAAACAGAACCTGAGACAAAATTAGTTTCATCAACAGTTACACGACCAACATTTGCACCGTTCTCACTGATTTTAGGTTTATCGTCAACAATGCTAATAGTTATGGTATTAGTGACCGTATTGCCATATTGGTCTACAGCAGTGTAAGTGAAGCTATTGGTTTCATTGCCTGCTAAATCTTTGGTTGCTGAAGTTAAAGTAAAGCTATAAGTACCATCTGAATTGACGGTATACTTTCCATTTGCTGTAGTGCCTGTTTTTGCTTGTGCTGTCCAACCCGTCTGTAGATTCAAATCACCATTAATAATATTGCTAGAACTACTCGCATCTGTTCCCGCAGGCTGAGTACCATTGGCATCGATCCCATCCTCACGTACGCTACCCACTGTAGTTAATGGATTGACTGTAACATCCTGCACATTAATGGTAAGGGTAGATGTTTTTAAGTCACCATCAGCATCACGCACTGTATAAGTAAATACATCCTGTACATTGGCTGTTATTTTGTTTGGATCCGCTTTATAGCTATAACTACCATTGGCATTTAATGTAAGCGTACCATAATCACCTGTGATGCTTGTTCCTACTCCAGTACTCGAAGTTGTACCTGTATTGCCTTTAGCAACACCGACTACACCGCCACCAATAGCCCAACCATCTGCGCCTGACTGGTCGTTAGAAAGTACACCACTGGCTGCATCTTTGGTCAAAAGCGCGCCTTCTGTAACACTTCCTGTATCCGCTACGGTGATTGGTGCATCATCAACAATATTGATGACCAAATTCCCTGCTGTTGCACTATCTCCATCAGCATCCTTGATTTCAACAGCGAAAGTAGCTGTTGTATTATCGCCACTCGTTTTTGCAGGCAAGGTATAACTATAATAAATCGTCCCCGTTCCAGTTGCTGCATTGTATTCATAACGCGCAGTTAGACCATCTGAAAAGGTCTGATTCGTGGTAGTTAAAGTATGCCCACCCAGCTTGATTGCATCACTGACTGCCAGACCGTCTGGAGAGGTAAAGCTAATTGTGCCACTGGTGGTTTCTTTATTGGTTGAAGCTTCTGTACCATCATTTAAACCAGATTCATAGACTGTCGTTGTTGCACCACCAGCCGTTGGTATTGTGCTGGTCGGGGTTGCATCAGCAATGTTGATTGTCAATTGTGCTGTTGATGTGTCGTTATCGCCATCCGTTAAAGTATAAGTAAATACGTCACTTACACCACCAGCTGAACCTGCATTACGTGCATAACTATAACTACCATCAGAATGGATCGTTAATGTGCCATATTTACCAACAACCGTATAGTTACCAACTGGATCAATCGTGACATCTAACCCATTAGCAGTATCTGCTTTTACTGTAGTTACTCGTGCGCCATCTGCACCTTTCGTGTCATTGCTGACCACATTACCAGTAACTACTGCCAAACTACCTACAGGAATGCTATTGCTATCATTCACAGCAGTTGGAACATCATCAATCACTTGTACAACCAGACTACCTGTTGTGGTTACCCCTCCTGCATCTGTGACACTCAGTGGAATGCCACTCAGAAGTAAACCATCATTTCCAACAGCGCTATGTGTCTGGGCATTGTTCAAAGTATAGGTATAACTCAAACTACCTGAAGTTGGGATACCACCTACACTGCTATTTGCCGTAAAACCATTTAGAACGATGGTTCCACCAGCGACGTTGATCGCTGCCGATGGGTTGCTGCTACTCAGTGATTGTAATTGTGAAAGGCTAAAGGTCTGTCCGCCTATGTTAATACTGCTTAAGCCATCTCCTGCATTGATCTGAATCGTTCCACTGGCAGATTCGCTCGCTGCACTTGCATTGCTACCTGTACTTAGACCACTTTCATACACTGTAATCTGACCACCAACATTGTTTCCGTTCTCATCGTTCGGTGTAATGCTTGGTACGCCATCAGTATGTCCGTTAATGGTGATGGTTAATGTTGTGGTACTCCAGTCCCCATCTGCATCTTTAATGGTGTAGCTAAATGTTTCTGTGAGCTTGCCTCCATCTTTTAATGCATTCACGGTTGCGTTATTTGGGTCAACGGTATAGCTGTAACTACCATCGCTATTGAGTATCAGTGTGCCGTAGTCACCTGCAAGTCCTGTTCCACCAACATTACCTGTTTGTTCTGTTGTTGAGCTTCCTTTGCTGACTCCTGTCACTTGTGTTGCATCTGCACCTAAACGGTCAGCAACATCTGTGCTGTTGCTACTGCCACCTGTGATCACGTTTCCTTCAAGTGCTGCACCGTCTTCTGTCACTGTGCCTGTGTCAGCTTTGGCTTCTGGGGCGGTATCTGTGATGAGAATAACCAGATTCGTCGCTGCTGAGCTTTCATTGGCATTGTCTGTCACTACAATTGGGAAAGTATCGCTTACGCTAGTATCACCACCGCTGTGGTCTTTGCTGCTGTCACTTTGTTGGTAGCTATAACTGACTTTGCCTGTTACTGGATCATAGTCGGTAAGGGTCAGTGTTCCCTCTGTACCTGCGATTGTTTTTGGTGTGGTCGGGGATAGATCCAAGAGTTCGCTGGTCAGAATGGTCGTGCCACCAATCGTGATAGATTTCAGTCCATCTGCTGCGTTGACGGTAAACTCGCCTTGTACTGGGGTCGTTGCATTTTCGGCAATGCTGTTCGCACCAAGCGCTGATCCATTATGATCAGTGATAACCACGTTAGGTGCGCCATCGGTATGTCCATTAATGGTGATGGTAATGGTCGCTGTCGATTTATCTCCATCTCCATCGGTAATGGTGTAGCTAAATACGTCTTGGAGGCTTTGGTTATCTTTAAGGGCATTTACATCCGTATTGTTATTATTTAATTGGTAGGTGTAACTACCGTCAGCACGGAGAATTAATGTTCCGTATTCTCCATTCACTGCTGTATTCAATGCGCCATTTGCTACGTGTTCACCTGACGCAACTGTTCCAGCCTGCACTCCACTGACGTTAGCTTTGTCTGCGCCTTGGGTATCAGCTGTATCTCCACTAGATACGCCTCCTGTCAGTACGTTGCCACTGACTGGATTAGGTACGCTGTCTTCTGTAATGCTATTCGTGTCAGGCTTCGCAACAGGTGCGTCATCTATAATCGTAATCGTTACGGTATTCGTTGTACTATTGCCCTGAGCATCCTTAGTGGTATAGCTAAACGTATCCTCAACATTATCGCCATTTGACGGTTTAGTCAGTGTGTATGTGTAGTGACCATCTTCATCAATGCTGAACGTCCCATATTGAGTCGAACCATTAGTAACGGGTACTGCTTTGACCTCGGATGGTAGGTTCACTGTATCTGTTACGGTATGACCAGTACCCGCAGTTGAACCACCCGCAAGACCACTCTCATTGACAGTATTGGTAATTGGAGCTGGTGTTAGATTGACATTTGCCACATTAATCGTAAGCGTTGAATGAGATAAATCACCATCCGCATCACGTACCGTATAAGTAAATACATCCTGTGCATCAGCTGTTACTGCATCAGCGGTTGATACATAGGTATAACTGCCATCGGCATTTAAGGTGATATAGCCATATTGACCATCAATCCTGCCTCCAACGCCACCAGCACTGTTCGTTGCAGTATCACCAGATACTACACCAACCACTGCACCCGTATTCACCCAACCATCTGCGCCAGCAGTATCATTTGTTAATACACCGTCAGCAGCAAGTACGCTCAGCACACCACCTTCACTAAGGCTACCAGTATCTGCCACAGCAGTTGGAACATCATCAATCACTTGTACAACCAGACTACCTGTTGTGGTTACCCCTCCTGCATCTGTGACACTCAGTGGAATGCCACTCAGAAGTAAACCATCATTTCCAACAGCGCTATGTGTCTGGGCATTGTTCAAAGTATAGGTATAACTCAAACTACCTGAAGTTGGGATACCACCTACACTGCTATTTGCCGTAAAACCATTTAGAACGATGGTTCCACCAGCGACGTTGATCGCTGCCGATGGGTTGCTGCTACTCAGTGATTGTAATTGTGAAAGGCTAAAGGTCTGTCCGCCTATGTTAATACTGCTTAAGCCATCTCCTGCATTGATCTGAATCGTTCCACTGGCAGATTCGCTCGCTGCACTTGCATTGCTACCTGTACTTAGACCACTTTCATACACTGTAATCTGACCACCAACATTGTTTCCGTTCTCATCGTTCGGTGTAATGCTTGGTACGCCATCAGTATGTCCGTTAATGGTGATGGTTAATGTTGTGGTACTCCAGTCCCCATCTGCATCTTTAATGGTGTAGCTAAATGTTTCTGTGAGCTTGCCTCCATCTTTTAATGCATTCACGGTTGCGTTATTTGGGTCAACGGTATAGCTGTAACTACCATCGCTATTGAGTATCAGTGTGCCGTAGTCACCTGCAAGTCCTGTTCCACCAACATTACCTGTTTGTTCTGTTGTTGAGCTTCCTTTGCTGACTCCTGTCACTTGTGTTGCATCTGCACCTAAACGGTCAGCAACATCTGTGCTGTTGCTACTGCCACCTGTGATCACGTTTCCTTCAAGTGCTGCACCGTCTTCTGTCACTGTGCCTGTGTCAGCTTTGGCTTCTGGGGCGGTATCTGTGATGAGAATAACCAGATTCGTCGCTGCTGAGCTTTCATTGGCATTGTCTGTCACTACAATTGGGAAAGTATCGCTTACGCTAGTATCACCACCGCTGTGGTCTTTGCTGCTGTCACTTTGTTGGTAGCTATAACTGACTTTGCCTGTTACTGGATCATAGTCGGTAAGGGTCAGTGTTCCCTCTGTACCTGCGATTGTTTTTGGTGTGGTCGGGGATAGATCCAAGAGTTCGCTGGTCAGAATGGTCGTGCCACCAATCGTGATAGATTTCAGTCCATCTGCTGCGTTGACGGTAAACTCGCCTTGTACTGGGGTCGTTGCATTTTCGGCAATGCTGTTCGCACCAAGCGCTGATCCATTATGATCAGTGATAACCACGTTAGGTGCGCCATCGGTATGTCCATTAATGGTGATGGTAATGGTCGCTGTCGATTTATCTCCATCTCCATCGGTAATGGTGTAGCTAAATACGTCTTGGAGGCTTTGGTTATCTTTAAGGGCATTTACATCCGTATTGTTATTATTTAATTGGTAGGTGTAACTACCGTCAGCACGGAGAATTAATGTTCCGTATTCTCCATTCACTGCTGTATTCAATGCGCCATTTGCTACGTGTTCACCTGACGCAACTGTTCCAGCCTGCACTCCACTGACGTTAGCTTTGTCTGCGCCTTGGGTATCAGCTGTATCTCCACTAGATACGCCTCCTGTCAGTACGTTGCCACTGACTGGATTAGGTACGCTGTCTTCTGTAATGCTATTCGTGTCAGGCTTCGCAACAGGTGCGTCATCTATAATATTAATAACCAGATCACCCGAAGCTGTTTTATCGCCATCGATATCTGTCACTTCCACTGCAAATGTTGCATTGGCATTATCACCTGACGTATTCGCAGGAAGTGTGTAGCTATAGTGGATAGTGCCTGTACCAGTTGCCGAATTGTATTCATAGCGTGCAGTTAAACCATCCGAGAATGTTTGATCTGCTGTCGTTAGGGTATGTCCACCTAACTTCACTGCATCTTGAGAAGCCAAACCATCTGGAGAGGTAAAAGCAATTGTACCGCTTGTTGTTTCCTTATCAGTAGATGCTTTAGAGCCACCATTATTCAAACCTGATTCATAGACTTTGGTACTCTCTCCATAGCTCGAAGGAAGCGTAACAAGAGGCGCACTATTGCCAATGACTAATGTCAAGTTAGCTGTTGAGCTATCCCCATCACCGTCAACCAATGTATAAGTAAATACCTCATTTACACCGCCCGGCGTACCTTCATGACGCTCGTAACTATATTCACCTGTGGTCTTATTGAGTATTAGAGTACCATACTGCCCTTCGATCGTCAGCGTTGTGCCATCATCTGTTACCACGTTAGCAGATACATTATCACTAACCACTGTGGAGATGCTCACTCCATCGGCACTAATTTTGTCTGCACCTGTAGCCCCACTACTCGTACCAACACCCGTCAGTACATTTCCAGTTTCAGGGGTAAATTGATTAGCAGCCACATTATCGATGTCGTTTTTGGCAAGTGGTGCATCATCAATAATGCTAATGACTAGACTGCCACTGCTCACAATATTACTTTGATCTGTCACAGATATACCGACTTCTTCCAGAAAGTTATCGGTGTGTGATGCATCGTTGGTAACAGGTTGATCTAGTTCATATTCATAAGTAATGGTGCCACCCGTAGATACGCCATTAAATTCCTGACCATTTGGCGTATAGTCAGTAATGATGATCTTGCCATGAGGCGTGTTGATAATAATCGGTGTAGTTGAGGCATTTTCCAGATCTGTTAGCAAAATATTGGTATCACCAACCGTAACAGACTTTACGCCATCACCAGCCCCAATCGTAATACTACCCGTTTCTTTATTTGAACCCGATGTATCAGTTAAACCCTGTTCATATACAGTAACATGCCCCTGTTCAATTAATGTATCAGTAGTATTGTTCGGATTTTCACTGCCGCCATTTTCATCTTTTATGCTAATCGAAGGATTTGCATCAGGTGTAATGGTGATTACCAATTCCGCTGAAGCGGTTCCACCCTGGCCATCACTAATTGTATAAGTAACTGTTGGAACGGTGCCATTCCAGTTAGTCGCAGGGACAAAGTGATAAGTTCCATCGGCATTGAGCGTTAGCTCGCCAATTTTATCAATTGTAACGGTTTGGCCTGCATTATAGCTTTTACCCTCCACAACAAATTGAGTAACTGTGATTGCGTTTCCATCAGGATCACGATCATTAGTTAAAACATTGCCATTAACTGGGGTATCTTCAACACCTGTAATTTCATCCTTAACGGCGATTGGCCATGCGTTTTTATCCCCTCCACCGCCACTTCCTGCGGCTGCAATGATGCCACCAATAACAGCACCACCACCAATAATCCATGGCAGTAAAGACCCACCTGCCGCACTAGCAGGTAATAAGACCTCAAGCCCAGGTATTCCCTTAAAACCAGAAACACCATCAAACCAGTATAAGATACAACCATCTTCTTCAAAAACCAGATCAGAATCAACTTTGTCATATACGACAAAGAAGTTTTCGATAAGGACAGTTTCACCATTATTTAACTTTAAAATCAGGTTATTGCCATCACGTAAAAACTCTGCTACATCATTACGATGCATTTTGGTATGGACAATTGATGCTTCTGTTAAAGTGATATGTTGCGTGTTGATAGATACTTTATTTAAAGAATCTTTTTCTACTACAATAAAATTTGTCATGTTCTGTGTGGCCTATATTCGTTGAAACTTTTAAATGCTGAATTACTTGGTAATGCCCGTAATTTGTACCGTCACGCGACGATCGGGCTGTAAACATGCTTTTAGTGCTTCACGAGATTTAACCGTAGGACAGCCGTCCGTGACTGGTTGATTCTTCCCTGCACTTGCCACCGAGATAATATTTGCGGATACGCCATTTTGAACAAGCAGACTACGTACAGTTTCAGCACGATTCTGACCAAGTTTTTGGTTATAAGTTTCGCTTCCTAGACGATCCGTATGACCGACCAATATGATCTTACTGACAGAAACAAAACCTGTTGAAATTTTTGATGCTACGTCCTGAACTTCCTGACGGCCTTTAGGCAATAAATCATTTAAAGATGAACCATCAAATTTAAATAATGTATCGGCTGCCAAATCAATTGTTTCAGTATGCTCAACAGGAGCAACGACAGGCTTTTGAGCTGCTGGCTGTTGTCTACAAGCCAAAGGATGACCATTATTTGAAATAAAAGGTACACCAGCAGCATCTACAGAAAGAATAAAGTTACGATCTTTTAATTGATCTGGCCGCAAGTCGACATCGCAACTCTGACAATTTTTTTCGCCGCTACAATTTTTAACTTTGAAATTATAAACTTCTGGTTTTAAATAATACTTTGCCGTATTATTGATATAGAATTTACCTGATTCAATACTGTCAATATAGAAATGAATTGGGCAACTCTGTTCATCTCTTGTATCCCCTGCGCATAATTTAGCATCTCTGTTGACATTAATCTCCTGATTATAACCTTGCTTATTATTTTGAAACCGTAAAGCAGAAGGCTTTGAGTAAGGATCAGATGCACAAGAGGCTACCACCAATGAAATTACAGTAGTTAAAAGCGATAATTTCCACATAAACAACCCTTGGTAGACTTAATGTATTATTAGATTTGTATAACATATTTACGCGAATTTCAACTTTTTAAGGAAGGTGCGAACAAGTTCCTGATATGAGATCATCATGTTCATCCGGAGCGCATCCCAGAGGGACATCATGAGCCATCAACTCACCTTCGCCGATAGTGAATTCAGCACTAAGCGCCGTCAGACCCGAAAAGAGATTTTCCTCTCCCGCATGGAGCAGATTCTGCCATGGCAGAATATGACCGCTGTCATCGAGCCGTTTTATCCCAAGGCGGGCAATGGCCGACGGCCCTATCCGCTGGAGACCATGCTGCGTATTCACTGCATGCAGCATTGGTACAACCTGAGCGACGGTGCCATGGAAGATGCCCTGTACGAAATCGCCTCCATGCGCCTGTTTGCCCGATTATCCCTGGATAGCGCCCTGCCGGATCGCACCACCATCATGAATTTCCGCCACCTGCTCGAGCAGCATCAACTGGCCCGTCAATTGTTCAAGACCATCAATCGCTGGCTGGCCGAAGCAGGCGTCATGATGACCCAAGGCACTTTGGTGGATGCCACCATCATTGAGGGGCACTGTTGCAAATAGTCGGTGGTGATAAACTTATCATCCCCTTTTGCTGATGGAGCTGCACATGAACCCATTCAAAGGCCGGCATTTTCAGCGTGACATCATTCTGTGGGCCGTACGCTGGTACTGCAAATACGGCATCAGTTACCGTGAGCTGCAGGAGATGCTGGCTGAACGCGGAGTGAATGTCGATCACTCCACGATTTACCGCTGGGTTCAGCGTTATG
>OGNC01000518.1_pt1 | contig 24758 bp, 19 predicted proteins | sample 1573311 | NCBI WGS metagenome assembly OGNC01 (sample SAMEA2581889, study PRJEB24529) | metagenome | biome: Human gut stool | place: China | collected 2011
ACTATAAAGCTCCGTTATGCTGTGAGCTGCTTATGAAAGGACTGCTTTTCAGAGCTTTATTCTGCCCCCTGAGCGCAGCGAACACAACCCGCCGCCGTCAGGCGGCCACAACCCTCGGGGCGCAGCCCCGTCAACCCTCACACCGCAGGTGTATTCAAAGGCGGAGGGCCACTAGTCCCCGGACCTCAAGACTTCTCTGATCAGCTGATCCCACTCATCCCACACCACTTCCGGAGCGAAGGGTTTCATGTTTTCCTTAGCCCTTTTTCCGAAGGCCGTCCTTCGATCCGCATCTTCCATGAGCTTTCGGAGAGCCTCTGCAAAGGGGGCGGCGCCGTCGTCGGTGAGGTACCCGTCCTCGCCGTCATGGATGAGCTCATTCACTGCCGGACAGCTCCTGTATCCCACGGCTGGTATGCCTACGCCCATAGCTTCGGTAAGGGCCAGGGGAAAGCCTTCGTGGTGGCTGGGGAAGGCAAAAATATCCGTTTCCTTCCACACGGAAGCCATGTCCCTTGTGGTGCCCCGAAGATGGACCCGGCCTTCCAATCCCTGCTTTTTGATGATGCCCTTCAGGGTGGTGACATAGGTTTTGTCATAGGTATCGCCCCAGAGGTTGACCTGCCAGTCAGGGAAATCCTTTGCCAGGCTGGCAAAAGCCTCCACCAGCAGGTGTTGCCTCTTGGTGCGGCCGGTGATGCGGCCCACATTGGTAATGGTGTGGACTTTGCGCGCTATTCCGGGCTGGGTGGAGATGGCAGGAATGGATACGGCATTGGGAATGTACACGAAGCGGTCATAGCGGAGATATTTTTCCGCCTTCTCTATGAAAGAAGGCATGAGAGCCTGGATGCGGGCACTTTTTTCCAGGGCTTTCATTTCTCCTGACGGCGCATGGGCGAAGATTTCGTCGGGGTCATTATGAAGCATGGAAATCACCGGAACCTTCGTGTCCAGCCCCTCCAGCAGCAGACGGCCCGTGGGCTCCCGGAATGAAATGATTACATCCGGCTTCTCCAGCGCCAGCACCCTCTCCAGCTGGGGTGATGCGGCGGAAAGCATCCTGTAATTCCGCTCCCTGGCGCCGGCCTTGCTGAAAAGGCGGGTGATTTCCCGAAGCCCTTTCCCCAAAGAACTCATGCGGACGGACTTCATGCCGGCCATATGGAAAAGATTGTAAAAATGGCAGTCCTCGGGGAAGGGGTAAAAAGAAGCTCCTTCCTTCTCATCTGCCATGACCACCGACACATGGTAGCCCTTTTCCTTCATGGCAAAAGCCATGCGGGACAGCACATGCTCGATACCGCCGCTGTAGCCCACGAATTTGTGAAGATCTGCCAGTAAAAGATTCATATTCTTCTCCCTGCCGTTCATGAATTTGAGATAAACCTGCCTTTATTATAGCAGATGGAACACAGAAGCCATTATAATATGATAAAATATAACCGATTCTGATATTACAAAAATCGATTTCCATGAAATACAAGGAGACATCCATGAGCAACGTTCTTTCCCATGCTGTTACAGACACCATTCATCTGGGCAGAAAGGCAGAAAAAGAAGATTTCCACATCGCCCTCACCGGGACGGAAGACTACATTCCCCACATGGGTATGGTGGCCCTTACGGTCCATGCCCACAATGAGGACATGCCCATCTGCTACCATTTCTTTGTGAATCACCTGACAGATGAAGAAAAGGGAAAACTGGAGAAGGCGGCGCAGATTATGCAGAGCCCTTTGGAAGTGCATCTTATTGACGACAGCGCCTTCAAGCCCCTTCTTCTCTCTGACGGCGTGGCTGCCTTTTTCTATCGTTTCCTGGTGGCTCCCACAGTGGCTCCTGTGACAGATCGGGTTCTTTATCTGGACGGAGACATGATGTGCCGCGGCCCTCTGGACTATTTAAGAAATCTGGATTTCAAGGGACATGATGTGGCGGTGGTATCAGACCGCAAAGAAGAACTGCAGATGAAACGGGTTCACACGAAGCGTTATTTCAATGCAGGCATGATGCTCATCAACGTGAAACAGTGGATGGAAGAAGGCCTCTTCGATGATATTGTCCGTCGGGCAGAGGAAAATGTGAAGCGTGTGGGAAACCGCCTTTCTCACCACGATCAGGATATCCACAATGAAATGCTGGACGGCAAATGCCTCTTCATTGAAAAGAAATACAACTACCTTTACAACCTGGACCGCCAGTCCCTTTTCAAAAAACAGCCGGTGAATGAAGACTATCATCGCCAGGTCATCATCCACTTCGCCGGCCACGCCAAACCCTGGCACAGCTGGGTGCAGGCATGGCCGGTGGTGCAGGAATACGCCGCCATCCAGAAGAAGTCCCCCTGGAAAGACGTACCCCTGGTGCCGCCCAAAGGACACAAAAACCTCCACCAGGCTGCCCGTACCGCCCGTATGCAGGGAAAATACGGAGACATGATTTCCCTGTATCTGAAATATCTGGGATCCAAAGCGTAAGGGCTTGGGAGCTGTAAAGAGAATTTAACCTACTTGTCATCTGCATAAAGGAGAAACATATGAAAACACCGATTACATTAGAAGGGAAAACCGTATTTGTCACCGGCTCTGCCGGATTTATCGGAGCCAATCTGGTGAAGCGGCTCCTTACAGTGAAGAATATCCGCATCATCGGCATTGATAACATGAATGACTACTATGATGTATCCCTGAAGGAATACCGCCTGCAGGAACTGGAAAAAGAGGCGGCCCTGGCAGAAGGAAGCGAATACCATTTCATTCGTGGAAATCTGGCAGACAAAGACTGCATTGTAGACATCTTTAGCACCTGGCATCCGGATATCGTAGTGAACCTGGCTGCCCAGGCCGGTGTACGTTACTCCATCACCAACCCCGATGTATATATCGAATCCAATCTCATCGGTTTTTACAATATTCTGGAAGCCTGCCGCCACTCCTATGACGGGGGCGCCAAAGGCGTAGAACACCTGGTATACGCCTCCTCCTCTTCCGTCTACGGCGGCAACACCAAAGTTCCCTTCAGCACCGAAGATAAAGTGGATCATCCCGTCTCCCTCTATGCGGCTACCAAGAAATCGGACGAACTCCTGGCCCACTGCTACGCCAAACTCTATAACATTCCCTCCACAGGCCTCCGTTTCTTCACCGTCTACGGCCCTGCCGGACGGCCGGATATGGCTTACTTCGGGTTTACCGACAAGCTGCGGGCCGGAAAGACCATACAGATTTTCAACTACGGCCACTGCGAAAGGGACTTCACCTACATCGATGACATTGTGGAAGGCATCATCCGCGTCATGCAGGGGGCGCCGGAAAAGAAAAACGGCGAAGACGGTCTCCCTATTCCGCCCTATGCCGTGTATAACATCGGCGGCGGACGGCCGGAAAACCTCCTCCAGTTCGTAGACATCCTGCAGCAGGAACTCATTCGCGCCGGTGTCCTTCCCCAAGACTACGACTTCGAAGCCCACAAGAAACTGGTGCCCATGCAGGCCGGCGACGTTCCCGTTACCTATGCGGATACCGAAGCTCTGGAAAAAGACTACGGCTATCGCCCTGCCACCACCCTTCGCGAAGGCCTCCGGAAATTTGCGGAATGGTACAAGACCTACTATCATATCTGATACAAAAAGCGGCACTCTGCCAGAGGGGCCGTTTTTTATTGAAATTAGAGATTTGAGCTCAGCGGTCAGACACTCAGACGTCAGATGACGGGAGTGAGACTGTGCATCTCGTCATTTCGAGGGTCGGAAGGGAAATTGAGAAATCTTCCCGCTCTCTATAGCTCTGTCTCTGTTGTTAGGAAAGACATTCTGCGATACGCCTCTCTGAAGCCTGACCGTCTGACGTATCCCTGTTTTCGAGTCCCCAGTCCCGAGTCTCCATTCCCCGGCCTCCTGCTGATACCGGCTTTCATTCCTTTGGACTATATGAACAGAGAGGCGGGAAGGCCTGGCGACATTCTTTCATTTCCCGAAAGCGCGCATTCCATGGAAACGGGGACAGAAGAACCGAAGCTATCACAAGTGAGTCCTGCCGCTCCCGGTGCACCGACAATGAAATACCCCATAAAAACTCCTGAAGAAAGACCTGTCAGACATGACGGTGGCAAATATGGCTATACCTGTTCTTCCTTGACGACACAGATATTCCGCTTCGGCGGCTGCTCCTGGCCGATTCATCGAGGCAGAAGGCCTGAGCCCAACCGTGCAGCGGCATTGGGATGATTCGGGAGTTTTTGACGTGGGGGAAAAGAGAGATTTAGGGAAAGAGATTTGAGGGGGATGTCAGGTGATTAGACATCAGATGACAGGATCGGGGCTCCACACTCTATCATTTCGAGGGCCGGAAGCGAAATCGAGACATCTTCCCGCTCTGCGCCGCTTGCTGCAGGCGGTAAAAAACACATACCGAACTGTCAGGGGCTGTGAAGAAATGATTTACATTTCCTCACAGCCCCTTTTTTATGCCGCTATTTTTGTAAATGACCGCAGGCGGTCCATCCTCATTGTCATCTCGAGCGGAGCTGCCTGTCGGTATCAGGAGAAATGGTTCTGGGCTCTATGAAGATTCTGAGTCGAGAGATCTCCCATCACCATGGGGCCTCCTCACTACGGATTGCGATTTCTCCACGCCTCGGCGCTCTCGTGGAAATGATAAGAAAACGGGGAGAGCAGCTGTGTCAATTCGTTCCCTGTCAATGAAGGATGGAGCATCTGCTGTTTGATTGTTTAACCATCTGAAAGGGACTCCATCATTTTTTCACAGCCCCTGAATACCGTGGCAAAGGCGCCGCCACCCTTTGAAACTTATGAACCCGGGCTGCAGAGCAGTCCCGCAATCTCAAATCTGTCATTTTAATTCAATTAAAAGTGAAGTCAAATTTTTTTAACTCAACATTTTGAGTTAAAAAGTTAAGCCAAACAAATTCAATAAATTCAGGTATTTTAACGTATGAATAACTGTGTTAAAATGCCTGATTTTATTGGCGGTCAATTTTTAACGCAAAGTTTAACGTGAAGTAACGTGAATATGTTGAATTAAAATAATTGGGGCGCGGAGCGGGGAAAATGCATTGGTGGAAGATCATTATGGAAAAACCGGCAGGCCGCAGATGCTCTGCGTCTTTGAGATAGAAAACCTATATGTATTGCAGGATTTTTCTTGCTTATTATTAGAATACATATATAATAAAAGGGGATAAGGAAAAACGCTGTTTAATATAAGACTCCTTATGGGGATAAGGGGTTGGCGTATCCCTGCTAACAGATGCATTATGAGATGGGAGAGAGTTATGAAGGTAAAAGATATAGGGAAATATTTTGTGCTGGCCGTGATTTCCATGGCCATTTTATATGTATGGTATCCGGCAGTAGGTGTGACAGATCTGGGCAACTGGAATCATGGACTGCGTAATGCATTGGCAGGCGTGATTTTTGTATTTGCCGCCCAGCTGGTAACGGGACGGAGCCTCTTTCATCCTTCCTGGCGGCCGGGCCTGGTTATTTTCTATCTCTGGCTTGGCGCGTTCTCTTACATCCAGGCAAAATCCGGTGGGAACTGGGGCATCCGGGTGGAGGCACTCAACAATGATGTGCTTACCCTTATGCCCGTTTTAGTGCTCACGTTTTTGATGGAATATATAGGTTCCCTCTGTCAGAAAATCAGGCTATTACTTAGGATTTTCAACTTTTTGCTGATTGGATATTTATCGCTCAGCGTCTTTGTCTACATGACCTATTACAAAATTTTTGGCGCCGGATTTACTTCTACGGACATGATTTCCGTGCTCCTTACCAATTCGAAGGAGGCCATGGAATTCCTCCAGTCCCACTTGGGCTTTAGTTCCTTGGCAGTGGTACTGGTACTGTTTGCGGTCTATATGATTTTTATTGGACGGCTCATTGTCAAGGGGAGCAGAATCAATGAAGATAGAGGAGTCACATCTCCGGCACTGGTAAAAAAGGTTATTATTGCAGTACTGACTATAGCAGCGCTGGTGACCATAGCCCACTGGATTCCCCGCATTTTCCCTGCATGGCCATATCATGTGGCCCATAAGTATCTCATGAATTCACAGAAATCCGCCAAAGCCCATGAAAAGAATCTGGAATCCCTGAAATTTGTTGGGACTCCGGAAAAACTTCCCGGATCTGTGATTGTGGTGATTGGGGAAAGTGCGAACAGGGACCACCTGAAAGCCTTCAATCCGAAATATCCGGCAGATACGACACCCTGGCTGTCTAAAGAAAAGGACAATAAAGATTTCTATCTTCTCTCCCATGCCTATTCCAACTATCCTTTAACGGCTCAGGCACTTTCCATGTTCCTTACGGACGTTAATCAGTACAATCACAGGGAGCTTTCTGAGGCGGTCACATTGACCGATGTGGCCAATAAAGCCGGTTACAGTACCTGGTGGATCAGCAACCAGACGCCGTCGGCAGGAAATGTGATGCTGGCACTGAGTGCCAGAAATTCCATAAAGGAATTGTGGACCAAGCAGACCGCCAAAGACGATATGGATGTGCTGGACCTTCTTAAGACAGTGCCGAAGAATGGCAGCCATTTCATCATTATTCATCTGGAAGGAAGCCATGACCGTTATAAAGACCGGGTTCCTCCGGATTTTGCTGAAATCCATACGGATGGGCAGCCGGAAAAGGTGAATGAGTATGATACCAGTATCGCCTATACCGATAAAGTCCTGGAAAATATTTATCAGTATGCCAGGGATAACCTGAATCTCCAGGCCATGGTTTACTGCTCTGATCACGGAGAAGATATGCAGTATTTCCATGGGGATGGCAATTTCACCTGGGATATGGTTCATGTTCCCATGTGGATTTACCTTTCCAATGGTTATCAGGCATCCCATTCCGCAGTAGCGGACAATCTCAGAAATAATGTGAATAAGGTGTTTACCAATGACCTGGTCTTTGATACAGTATGCGGGCTCCTTGGGACACCGAATAACGGGTATGAGTCCCGGTACGATCTGACCAGTGGGAAATACAATCTCCCTGTCAGTGAAGCGGTAACCAAGCATGGTAAAGTGCAGATTTCAGAAGATCCAGCGATTCAGTGATTTTTCAGGATAGGAAGTTAATTGGGGAATGCCTTATAAATGGGAAAATTGTAATAGGAAGAAAGTGATTTTAAAATCTTTCTTACAGGCAGTGATTCTGGTAGCTGTTGTATGGGGATTTTTTGCACTCCTTGGTTATGAGAGAGGACTGCAGTGGCACAGCGTACGGAAAGGACTGGAGGGAATAGTCCTTTTGGCTGTTACAGCCGGTTTGTGCGGCCAGTCTTTGGATAAAAAAATATGGTGGCCCGCTTTACCGTCTGCCATTCTGTATCTGACAGTATATCCTGTCATCATTATCCTTGGCCGTAAAGGTTGGATGACAGACTTCGATTTTGGGGCACCCTATTTTATGCTGGCAGTGGCGGTTTCCTGTCTGGTTGTGCTTCTGGTATATTTGGGCCAGTATTTTGGAAAGCTCGCTTTCCTTCCGAAGATAGCAGCCCTGCTGGTATCGGTGAATGCTTTTTTCAATGCCGCTGCCTATCTCATTTATTTTTCTGTATATAAGACTGCCTTTGTAGCAGCAGATATGCTTCCTATATTGCAGACCAATCCCGGCGAGGCGAAGGAATTTATGACGGGGCAGATTGGTACTCCTGTCATTGCAGCAGGCATACTGGCAGTTATTCTCTTTTCTCTTTTTGAAATATGGCTCATCAGCCAGGCAGCCCGGTCATTGGATGGAATTATACTGGGAAAGAAGAGAGCTTTTGCAGCGGTAATTCTTGCTTTTGCATGCCTCTATCTGATTGGGTACTGGGGCAGCCGCAGCTATCCTATCCATGAGTATAAGATGGCACAGAATTATGTACGCGTGGTCCAAAAGGCAGAAAGAGACCATAGCCAGATAGTGAAAAATATCCGGCTGGTCAATGGAAAGGAAAATGCGCTGCCCCAGAAACTGCCGGGAACAGTCCTCTTTATCATTGGGGAAAGTGAAAACAGGGATCACATGTCTGCATTCAACCCGAGCTACCCGGCAGAGACCACGCCATGGCTGAGCCAGATGGCAAAGGATGAGTATTTTACCCTTCTTGCAAATGGATATTCCAATTATCCCCAGACCACGCCATCCCTTTCTATGGCGCTGACCAGCGTAAACCAGTATAATCATAAGAAACTGGACGATTCCTATAATATTGTGGATATAGCCAAAGCTGCAGGATATGATACCTGGTGGCTCAGCAACCAGTCCAAAATGGGAGACGGTACAACAGCTGCCGGTCTTATTGCATCCTGGACAGACCATCACATGTGGACAGACCATCCTATGGGGGATGATATGGAAGTCATGAAATTGCTGGAACAGGTGCCGAAAGAAGGAAACCATTTCATCATCATTCATCTGGGTGGAAGCCACCTGCGTTATAAGGAACGGATACCACCGGATTTTGAAGGCATTCACATCGAAGGGAATCCGGAAAGGACAAATGACTACGACAGCACCGTCCTGTATACAGATAAAGTGCTGCAGGCCATCTTTGACTATGCGGAAAAGAATCTGAATCTCCAGGCGGCTATATACTCATCTGATCATGGGGAAGATATGGTTTATAGTCACGGAGCTGGTAAATTTACATTCAGCATGGGTCAGGATACCGGTGTTCTTCTACTTATCAGATGAATACGAAAAGAAGTATCCATCGGTTGAAAGCAATTTGAAAAAACATGAAGGAAGTATCTTTACTAATGATCTTTTGTTTGATAGTGTAAGTGGAATTATTCAGGCAGAGTCCGATCAATATGAAAAAGAATTTGATTTGACTCAATACGGATATTCATTGTCAGATAATGAAGCAGTTACTAAACACGGACAGATAAAAATAATAAAAGATACTGACTAGTTCCGTGTAAATGCTTTTTTGAGAGGGGTCAAATCTGTGCTTAGCAATTTTTTGCCTAAAGTTATTACCTTCTTACTGGTAGTTATATTAACTCTTGGGTATAAGTATTCAATATGGAGCGAATTCGCTCTTGTGGTTGTTATTCCATTTGTTTTATTAGAGTGGAAGTATTGTCATAAAGACTTGAAATTAACTATTAACCGTAAAATATTATGGGGATTTATTCTCTTTAGCATATTAATTATTTTAGCTGGTGCAGTGAATAAAGATTGGCCAAGTGTACGAAAAGCGTATAAATATATTACGTATGCAGCCCCTTTCTTTATTTGCGCCTATTTGGTACAAAGATTTGATGTAGAACGCAGCTTCCGTGGTGCGGTTGCTTTTGCAATGCTCATTCTCAACGGGTATGGATTATATCAATGGCATATTTTACATTTGCCTCGGATTACAAGTATATTTGAAAGTCCTAATGCTTTGGGCATGACATTGGAGTTATTAGTGCCATTTTCAATTGCATTCTTTTTCCATGAGAGAAAATATTGGCTTAAATCTATTTGGGGAATAATTATTGTTACTTCCTTGATCTCCATATATCTTACTGGTTCACGGGGATCGGCATTAGGATTATTTGCTGGGGTTTTTGCTACCTGTGTGATTTATCTTGTACGATATAAAGATGCGCTTACATTAAAGAAAAAAGTGATTTCTATAATTCTGAGCTTGATTATCTTGCTTGCCGGAAGCATTATGGTGACCGGCATTAACGCATATCGTGATCATGCAAGCGGTGGAGAGAGAGCAATAATGTTTGAGTCCAGCTACCGCATGTGGGAAGACCATAAAATATCTGGTGTTGGTATGGCCCATTGGAAAGAAAATTATTATGGTCCATATCGACCGAAAAATCAGCATGAAGCAAATTTGGATATGCCTCATGATATGATTATCTATTACATGTCTACTACCGGAATTATAGGTACAATTGGGTATGGGATTTATATATTTTTAACACTGGCTGGCCTTATTCAATTAATCAAGCAAGATAAACAATTAAAATATGTACATGCAGCAGGATTGATAATATTTATTGGCTATATTATGGTTCATGGGCTGGTTGATGGAACAATAATAAATACGAATATTTCTAAAATTTATTATCTAATGTTTGGATATGCCATCTCTAATGATATTTATTCAATCAGGAAGGATATAAGCTGAAGATATATTTTTCTGATGGAGATTTATTGCTCATATAAATAAAAAGGCCGGGAACTTTTTCGATTCATGCTGGAAAGGACCATAAAATGAAAATATTAATCGGTTATCCGGGAACAATTGAAAAAAGTGGAGGAATGCAATATATTTGTGCTCAATTTGCTAATGCTATGATTGAGCGTGGTCATACTGTTGCCATTTGCTGGTATGGGGGTAAAGAGGTACATTCTTTTTATAAATTTCCTGATTTAATGAAAGTCTTTTCTTTAAGACCGGATAGAATTTCATCGGAAATGCCCTATCATGATGTTGGAAAAGATATTTCTTCTTTTAATAAAATGTTACGTGAGTTGTTACGACTTTTTAGCCGAAAATCTTATCGCCAATGGAATGATTATTGTAAGAAGAAAATATTAGCTCCTAAAATAAAATCAACGGTCCAAGCATTCCAACCGGATGTCATCATTTCATTTAGCCTGGATATGACTGTTTTTTTCTCGGAAATAATGACAGAGATTCCTGTCATAACGATGATTCATACAGATCCCAAACACGTTTTTCAGCAAAGCTATAGTGCCGAACTAAAAGCTCTTAGAAAAAGCTATGCTATTCAGGTTTTATCTCCTTCATATGTCAAAGAGGTGCATAATTATTGCCCAGGAACTAGAGTTGTGTATATTCCAAACCCTGTTCATCAGATGAGATATTATGCTACAGATAAAGAAAAGACAAAAGGAAAATATTACATTATTGATGTAGCGCGTATTAATAAAGACAAGCAGCAGCATATTCTTGTTAAAGCATTTGCCAGTTTAGCTGCAGATTTCCCTGATTGGAATCTGGAACTATGGGGGGATAATCAGACATATTTTTCATATGTTAATAGCATTAATCAATTTGTAAAACAGAACCAATTAGAAAATCGTGTGTTCATGAGAGGGACTACTGATCATGTAGAAGATGTATATCAAAAAGCAGATATATTTGCATTTCCAAGTGCCTATGAAGGATTTGGCCTGGCTTTAGTCGAAGCTATGAGTGCAGGATTGCCAGCAGTAGCTTTTAAGGAATGTACATCTGTTAATGAATTAATCAAAAATGGGGAAACCGGTTTTCTTGTAGAGGATGGGGTCAAACCATTAACTAAGAAGCTTGCATGCTTGATGAAAAATAAAGAGTTGAGGATGCAGTTTGGTCAGAATGCGCACATTGAAGCTGAAAAATTTGCCCCAGTACATGTATGGGATGCATGGGAAAATTTATTAAATAATGCAGTATCAAGTTTTCATCAATTATAAATATAAAGCAGTATATTAAGTTTTACAAAGCAGGATTATCAATAGAGTTTATAAATGGAGCATGAGTATGAAAACATCTTCTTTCAATTTCAAGCAGTTTTGCGGAGATAAATCATTAATGGTAATTGTGCCCCATGAAGATGATGAGATTAATTTAGCTGGATCTTTTATCATTGCAGCCAGGAAGGAAAATGTACACGTTATTTGTGTTTTCTTGACTAACGGCGACTGGGAGTATCCAGCTTATATTCGAATTCGAGAAGCGGTAAATTCATTAAAAATTATGGGAGTCCCTGATAAAGACGTAATTTTTTTGGGATATCCTGATGGTGGGGCTCATGCTGAACGGTCTGTATTTATGGCTGAAACACCAAGAAATGGTCAAAAACATAATCAGACATATGGCACAGAACATCATCCTGATTTTGCGTATAGTGCATATGGGAAACATTCTGAATATACATGGGAAAATCTTCTGAATGATTTGAAGAGCGTTATTACTAAATATAAGCCGGGAGTCATTTTGGCTACTGATTTTGATCGACATCCTGACCATAGAATGACGAGTCTTGCTTTTGATACCGTAATGGGAGAGATTTTGAATCAGTATGGTAATAACTATTTACCGGTTGTCATGAAAGGATTTTGTTACTGCACAGGTTTTGAATCAATTCCTGACTATTTTAATCGCCATTTTCTGTCTTCAGTGATTAATAGAGCTAAATTTCAGCAGAATGGTTTTGAGACAGAAAATCCGGTATATGAATGGCGAAAACGTATCAGGCTCCCTGTACCGGAAGAAGCCAGGACAAATTTAAGAAATAATTTGATATTTGAAGCCTTAAGCGCACATATTTCACAAAAAGCGATTTGGAAACATAAGCCTGAAAAGATTATTAATGGTGACCAGGTATTTTGGCTGAGACGTACACGTAATCTTATTTATGAGGGAAAGGTCAGCGCGTCATCTGGAAATCCTTCCTATTTACATGATTTCCGAATGATGAATACGCGGGATATTAATAGTGATAATATTGATTTTCAAGACTATCTGTGGATTCCCGAGAAGGATGACAAGCAAAAATGGTGTCTATGCGAATTTTCTTCTCCTCAGCATATAGAAGCAATGGCTTTTTATGGCAATATTAGTGAAGGTAGCAGGATTCTAAAAGGACGCATTACTTTCAGTACAGGTTATTCTTATGATATAGAAGGATTTAATATCCAAGGTCATGAAAATTTTTACCAATTTGTCCCTCAGGATAATGTAACATGGGTTAAGTTTGAAATTCTGGAAAGCAAAGGGAATCAAGCGGGAATCTCAGAATGGGAAATATTATCTGAGAAAAAGAATATTCCTATTCTTCAAATTTGTGTAGATGACAATTTGGCTTATGAATGGTTTATTTATCCGGGCGAATCACCCACGATTTCTGCGTATACTCACGATGTACATGGAGAGTTGCTGTGGTTTATGGATGGTCAAAGTATTTCTCTAGATGAAATTAATAAGAAAATAGGAAAGCTATCGAGTATAAGTAAAATTCGGGTTGAATCCAGGGATAATCCAAGCATCTGGTCAGAAATCGTAATTTCGCCAGCTTCAGGCTTTTATCAGACAAAGAAGACCGCTTCCGTATTATTTGATAAGGCGTATGTATGGTATAAGAAACAGACTCAGAAGATTCCTCATCACCAGTTAAGAAAGCAAAGGAATCGGTAATTATAGTAATATGTATATAGAATATCTTTTATCATTTTTTGGAGGGTATAATTAATGGCAGCACATAAATTGCATATCCGGAAAAAATTATCAGCTTATTTGAAATTATGCTTTCACTTTAAGTCCTTCAATAAAAATGATATCAAGATTCTGCAGGGGTCTTTACCAGAGCTAAACTACCAGGATCTGTATCAGCTTCATTATATATTAACCCCTGATCAGTATAATAATGTGATGCATCAAATCGCACAGATTGACTCACAGCGTTTTCGGAATCAGGATAAGGTAAGAATTTCATTTGTCCTACTGGACTCTGCGATGTGGTGTGGAAATACTTTATATGAAACGCTCTCATCAAACCCAAGATTTCAAGTTAATGTGCTTCTTTGCGAACCTAAATATGCTTTGGCAAAATCCGCACAACAGAATTTTTATAATGGGGCAAAAAAATTAAAAGAATCAGGGATAGATGTTAAGGTTGTAAAGTATCATGGCGATTTTCAATCGGATGCAGATATTTTATTCTTTTTAACGCCATACTTTAAAGATATAAATAAAGGCCTTTCTCCACAGAACTTACCACTTACTAAGTTAATCGCTTTTGTTGATTACGGACTATATACCTCGGACTGGGGAATTAAAGGAGATTTTTCCATACGTTATCTTGCGTGGAGAGAGTTTGTAGATACGAAATGCCGCTTAAGTGATATCTGCCGGTTATTGTATAGAAGGGGAGATGGCACAGTCTATACGGGATATCCACGGATGGATATATTCTATTCGAATACAAAGCCCGTGTATCAATGGAAAATGGCTGGACCCCATGCTAAAAAGATTATCTGGGCACCCCATTGGTCTATAGACAGTGGAATACAGTATGCTACATTTCATAAAAACTATAAGTTTTTCTATGATTATGCCAAGGCACATCCGACAACTACTTCCTGGGTTGTTAAACCACATCCAGAGCTTATGAATTCAACGGTTAAAACTGGCATTTTTAAAGATGATGCAGGATATCGTGCTTATATGGCTGCATGGAATTCTTTGCCCAATGCAAAAGTAGAAACAGGTGCTTATTATCAGGATATTTTCAGAACTTCGGATGCTATGATACTGGATAGTGGATCATTTACTTCAGAATATCGATATACACATAAGCCGGAGTTGTTTTTAACACGTGATACAGATCGGTTCAGCAAGATTGGTCAGGCAGTGATCAATGCTATTTATACCGTTGATGGTGCTGATGTTGAAGGTATCCAGAATTTCATAGAAAATGTGGTAATTCATGGTGATGATACCCATAAGGATGCATGTGACCGGGTATTCGAAGAATATTTGGATTATTATTCAGATTTGGGTACACTTGCTAGTGAGAGTATTTATGATGAATTCTTAAAGGAATTTAGTTCTGGTAAATAGCTGCTTAATGGAGGAAAAGTATGAATATAGCCATTGTCATAGCAGGAGGCTCAGGTCGACGCATGGGCCAGGATATTCCCAAGCAGTTTATCAATGTTTATGATAAGCCCGTTATCATCTATACGCTGGAAGGATTTCAAAATCATCCGCAGATTGATTGTATAGAAGTAGTTTGTATCAAAGGGTGGGAAAGCGTTGTATGGGCATATGCAAAACAGTTTAATATTACAAAGCTCAAGTGGATTGTACCTGGTGGAGAAACTGGCCAGGAGTCTATTCGCAATGGAGTTTATGCATTAGAAGGGAAGGCCCAGCCCGACGATATGATTGTGATTCATGATGGTGTAAGGCCTCTTGTGGATGAAGCAGTACTTACCGATGTTTTATTAGTCGCAAATAAGTATGGTAATGCTGTCACATCTATGCCTTATAATGAACAGATTTTTGTCATAAATAAGAACGATCCTACAACGACTAATCGATATATTCCAAGAGAATCATTACGTCGTGTTTCTACTCCACAGGCCTATCATTTTGGATTGCTGGATTCAAAATACCATGAAGCTTTTGACAAGAAAATTGGGATATACGGTTCATCCTATACAAATACCATGATGGTAGAATTGGGAGTAACCTTACATTTTGCAGCGGGGTCAGATCGGAATATCAAACTTACAACAAAAGATAATCTTGAAATGTTCAAAGCATATCTGAAATTGGATAAAGACAATTGGTTGAAATGAGGCTGGGTAAGTGATGAAATCTAAGATGATATTTGAGGAACCATTGTTTTTGGAAGATATATCGAAAGTGGCGTCATTAAATTTGCCATGGAATATTTTAAAAAATAAGACGCTTTTGGTTTCTGGGGCAACGGGATTAATCGGATCTTTTTTAATTGATGTAATAATGAAGCGAAATATGGAATATTCCATGAACTGCAAAATTTATGCTTTAGGACGGAACTTGAATAAAGCTGAAAAAAGATTTGGCTCTTTATTAAATGGCAGCAACTTATCTTTTATTCCATGCGATATTAATAAACCATTAAATGAATCTGGAGTCCCTCCTGTTGATTATGTTTTGCACTTGGCTAGTAATACCCATCCCGTTGCTTATGCAACTGATCCCATCGGAACGGTTACTACAAATGTAATTGGGACAAAGAATTTACTCGACTTTTGTGTTTCAAACTCTGTTTCCAGGTTCCTTTTTGCGTCTACTGTTGAAGTCTATGGTGAAAATCGAGGAGATGTTGATAGGTTTACTGAAGATTATTGCGGTTATATAGATTGTAATACGCTGCGTGCAGGGTATCCGGAAAGTAAACGATGCGGGGAGGCTCTTTGTCAGGCATATATCAAACAGTGTGGATTGGATATTGTAATTCCCAGGTTTTCTAGAACCTATGGTCCGACCATGCTTATGGATGATAGTAAGGCAATCAGTCAATTCATTCTCAAAGCAATAAATGGAAATGATATCGTGCTTAAAAGTGATGGAATGCAGTTCTATTCATTTTCCTATGTTGCAGATGCAGTTTCCGGCCTTTTGACAATATTATTAAAAGGTAAATGCGGAGAAGCATATAATATTTCAGATTCTTCTTCTGATATACATCTTAAAGACCTGGCGTCTTTAATTGCCGGGTATTGTAAGAAACATGTGGTTTTTGAACTGCCTGATGCTGTAGAACAGGCAGGATATAGCAAAGCAACTAATGCACGGCTTGACTCGGATAAGCTGCAGAGGTTGGGATGGAAGGCTGACTATAGTATTTCTGAAGGTATTCAAAGAACTATCACTATCCTGCGGGATATGATAAATCAGTAGATAATAGTAGAATATTAAGCTCTAGTTATAAATAACTGCGGAATAAAGAAATTCTAAATATTACGGCTTAATTATTAAGGTTCTGTTGGGGAAATCTTTAATGAAAATAACAGTAGCTCATTTTGGGACCCACTATGTGGATATGCCGGGGGGCGTAGAAAAGCTGACCTGCTACCTGTCCAGTGACCTGGTGAAAAAGGGATATGATTTGACAGTACTGTATCGGGACGGCATGGAAGGCGAGCCCCATTTTCCCATTGATTCCAGGGTAAGGCAATTCAATATTCTCTTTGAAAATGGGCATAAGGTGGTTTCCGAGAAGCTGCCCTTTGGCCTGCGGGCCTATCGGGAAGCAGCCCGGCTTTTCAGCCAGAAGAGGGCACAGGGTATCAATGCAGAATTCAAAGGGAAACAGTATGGTCCACGGATCCGCCGATTCCTGAATGAGTATCCGGCGGATGTTGTCCTTTCCTGCTCTGCCCCTTCCACGAAGTATGTGATTACTGACGCCGGTTACCAGGGACCGGTGATTACCATGTTCCGCGGGGATCCGGCGGTACAGATGCCCCTCCTTTCCGATGAGGAAAAGGAAGCCGTTGCTAAAAGTGCGGCCATCCAGGTTCTCTGGCCATCGAAGGTAGAAGTGGCGAAGACATATTTTCCTCATGTCCCTGTGGTGGCTATCGGGAATGCGGTATTTCCGGCAAAGTACCAGGCTGATCCTGGATCAGAAAAAGAAAAACATCTCATTTCCTGTGTAGGCAATGTGTCAGGCCGAAAGAACCAGAAACTTCTGGCCCATGCCTTTGCGGCACTGGCGGATCGGTATCCGGACTGGATTGTGGAATTCTGGGGAGAGAAGAGTTCCCACTATGCCAGAAGCATGGAAGAGGAAATCAAGGCAAAACATATGGAAAACCGCATCTTCCTCAAGGGAAAGACAAGCCACATCGAAGAAGTCTATCGGCGGAGTGACATCTTCTGTATTCCCAGTACCAGTGAAGGGTTCCCCCAGGGTCTGGCAGAAGCCATGTCGGCAGGACTTCCCTGTATCGGCCTCAAGACCTGCGGTGGTACCAATGAACTGATTCAAGACGGGAAAACGGGTTTTCTGGTGGACAATGACCAGGGAGTTTTATCTGAGGCACTGGCCACATTAATGGATGATGCGAATCTTAGAATCCGAATGGGCAGGACAGGCCACGAATTGGTGCAGCAGTACAAGCCTGACCGCATGTGGGCCTTGTGGGAAGAGCTGATACAAAATGTCAGTAAGACTTGAAAAGCAAAAACGGTATGAACAAGTCAGTTCATACCGTTTTGCTTTTAAGGTTTTCAATTTTTCTTTAATTGCTTTCGATTCAGGAATGTATTCATCATACCGAAGAGGATAAAGGCCGCAGACAAAGCTGCTGCCCAGATGGGCCAGTAAAAGAATGTGCAGATAAGGAAGAATGCCAGGCAGATAATGATGGCCGGCAGGTGCAGCTGGTCCGCACTGGCTCCCTTGTTATCGGGATAGTGGATTTCGCTGACCATGAGAAAGGCCAAGATGAGCACGCAGATAACAGCCAGCCAGTTCCAGATCTTGGCACCGGAAAGGACATAGGATGCCACGATGATACCGGTCATTGGGCAGGGAAGTCCTTCGAAATAACCGTGGACACTGGTCACCTTCACGTTGAACCGGGCCAGCCGGAAGGCGCAGAATGTACCCAGCAGGGCGCAGGAAATAAATCCGATGGGTCCCAGTTCATGGAGCTGGTAGGCGTACATGAGGGCCCCCGCAGCAATGCCGAAGGAAATATCATCGGACAGGGAGTCCAGTTCCACTCCCATGGGACCTGCGGTATGCAGGGCCCGGGCCACACGGCCGTCCAGGGCGTCCGCCACCATGGCAATCAGGATGAATACCGCAGCGGTTTTAAAATTTCCGGATATGGACATCATAATAGACAGCCCGCCGAAGAACGCATTGGCCGCGGTCACTGTATTTGCTACCCATGATTTATTCACTTACTTCAGCCTCCCTACCACCGTGAGACCGCCTTTCACTTTGTCCCCTCTTTTGACAAGAATATCGCAGTCTCCGGGAATATAGAGCTCCGTGCAAGAGCCAAATTTAATCATACCATAGAGTTCTCCCTTTTCCAAATGGTTACCCAGATTCTTCCAGGACACCACCCGCCTAGCTAGGATGCCTGCAATGAGGATGACCAGGATAGACCGCTTCTTGCCGGTAATACCGATGGCACCCTGTTCATTGACGAAGCCTACACCTTCTTTATAGGCGGGAAGAAATCGGCCCTGAGTGTAGGACTGATATTTGATGTCTCCTTCCATAGGAGCCCTATTGCAGTGGACATTGAAGATTGAAAGGAAGATGGTAATCTTGTGGCATTTTTCTCCAAGAAACATGTCCTCTTCCACATCTTGAGATACATCCACTACTGTGCCGTCCGCAGGAGAGACGAGGGTATCATCACCTGCAGGAATTTTGTTGTTTCTCGGCGGGCAGCGGAAAAAATAAGTGAAGTACAGACATACAATGAAAGGAATGACTGCCAAGTAGTACCATTTCATATAGTATAAAACAACACCGAAAAAGAATGTCACAAGGATAAACGGAAATCCTTCCGGCAATATAATCGGTTTCTTTGACATTATAGACTCCTACATTACTAAATCGCTTTACGAAATGATGATATAAAAAACCAACTAGCATTATACCATATTAGTTGGAGAAGCGATGATTAAATCACTCACTGGTTTAATTCTTTAATTTTTTATTCAATGCAATAAATGGAAAAAGGAATAGAAAACTATTTAAAGAATTCCATAAAGGCGTAAGATGCTTATGTTGTTCGACATGAAAAAGTAAAATATAAAATTCCTAATCCCATTTTATCGTTGATTTCAACATAGCCTTATTTGGGAATTAAAAACACCTGCAATCCATGTCTGCTTTTATAACAAAGATGGTGTACAATATATTTAATACATTAGGACGTCTATCATATATAGAGTAATAGTTCTTAACAGGGAGGAACAGTCATGAATATAGCAGTAGCAGGTACGGGATATGTAGGGCTTTCGTTAGCCACCCTTCTTTCGCAGCACAACCATGTGATGGCAGTGGATATCATTCCGGAAAAGGTGGATATGGTGAACCATCGGAAGTCGCCCATTCAGGATGAATACATAGAAAAGTATCTGGCTGAGAAAGATCTGGATCTCACGGCCACCATGGACGCAGAGGCGGCGTACAGGGATGCGGAAATTGTCATCATTGCCACACCTACCAATTATGACAGCCGGCGGAATTTCTTCGACACCTCTTCTGTGGAGGCGGTTATTAAATTGGTGATGAAGTACAATCCTCATGCCATTATGGTGATCAAGTCCACCATTCCTGTGGGATACACGGAGGAAATCCGGAAGAAATTGGGGACGAAGAATATTATTTTCAGCCCTGAGTTCCTGCGGGAGTCGAAGGCTCTTTATGATAATCTGTATCCCAGCCGCATCATCGTAGGTACGGACTTGAAGGATCCTCGGCTGGTGAAGGCGGCTCATACTTTTGCCCGTCTTCTGCAGGAGGGGGCCATCAAGGAGAATATTCCCACCCGGTTCATGGGATTCACGGAAGCAGAGGCGGTGAAGCTTTTTGCCAACACTTACCTGGCCATGCGTGTTTCCTATTTCAATGAACTGGATACCTATGCGGAAATGAAGGGGCTGGATACCCGGGAAATCATTGACGGTGTGTGCCTGGATCCAAGAATCGGGGAGTTTTACAATAATCCGTCCTTCGGGTATGGCGGTTATTGCCTGCCGAAGGATACGAAGCAGCTTCTGGCCAATTACCGGGATGTACCGGAAGATTTGATCGAGGCCATTGTAAAATCGAACCGCACCAGAAAGGATTTCATCGCCAATCAGGTACTGGCGAAGGCAGGCTATTACCATGATGGCAGCAGCTATGATGCGGCTAAGGAAAAGCCTGTAGTAATCGGCGTGTATCGCCTCACCATGAAATCGAACTCCGATAATTTCCGCCAGAGCAGTATTCAGGGGGTTATGAAGCGTATTAAGGCCAAAGGGGCAGAGGTTATCATTTACGAGCCTACGCTGGAAGATGGCACCACTTTCTTCGGTAGCCTGGTGGTGAATGATATGGAGAAGTTCAAGAAGGAGAGCTGTGCTATCATTGCGAACCGCTATGATGAAGTGCTGGATGATGTGAAGGATAAGGTGTATACCCGGGATCTCTTCGAGCGGGACTGAATCAGAGGAATTTGAGGGGCGGTCAGACTATCAGACTGACATGGGGCCTGGAAATGTATCCCCGTTTACGGCAAGTCACGTAGAGCAGGGAGATCTCGGGGGTTCGTTTTGCTGCACTCGAAATGACGAGGCGCGGGGAGATTTCTCGGTTTCGCCTTGCTCGAAATGAGGGGGCAGAAATGGATATTTAACCAAAGAGGCATCCTGTTTTTCAGGATGCCTCTTTTTCTTTTTATTTATTTTTCCCTATCATCTGTTTTTTGATCTCTTCTACGGTTTCCAGAGGAAGACTGGTACCCTTTGATACGTCTTCTACAGAAAGGCCCATGGAAAGCAGGCGGAGGGCGGTCTCATTCAGACCCGCCAGTCGACCTTCTGCACGTCCTTCCTTGCGGCCCTGGACCAGGCCTCTGTTCAGGGCTTCTTCTGAAATGTTTAAGCTCAAATTGCATATGGTACTCATCTCCTGTTCCATTTCCGGTGTCATTTCAATGTGATATTCTTTCTTCAAAATGTTTCTTTTCGAGTCAAAGGTCTGCTGGCTTTCTGTGAAAAGGACCTGCAGCAGGTGAATCAGTCTGTCTTTGTCTGCCTTTTCCCCCAGGCTGATAAGAACGATGTTGACCAGGTCATAGTTTTCCGGTGGTTCCTCGTAGCGGTGGAGCAGGTGTTTTTCCTCCAGGCGGTAGCGATTGATATAGCTGTCTCTGTTGGGCGAATCCATGCAGATCTAAATGGAATAGATTTTCTTGATACTATTATAATCCTTGCCTTCAAATTCCCGCTCTTTCTGTGAAGAAATCAGGCGGCAGGCATAGAAGACGGCCCTTTTCATCAGATGGTACCCCAGGGTCAATTCTTTCTGGCTGCGCTGGGCTTCCACGTTGATAATGAGGGTCATGGGTTCTCCTGTTCCCGGTGCGCGGGCGTGGAAGAGGATGTCGTAGGTGATGTATCCTTCCTTCGGCACCCCGTCTTCATTGCGGCCGCCTGAGATTTTGGAAGGCACTGCATTCGTAAGGCCCGGGGCTACAGGGATGCTTCCCACAAGCGGCGTTCCTTCAATATATTTTTCCGCAATGTCATCGATGCTGGCATCCTGGAATTCAGGGACCACCTTTTTGACGATTTCAGCGAGCAGTTTCCTGCTGGCCAAAAGGTGCTTGGCGTGCTGGTCATACTTGGCATTATCTGAACCGTACAGGGAATCCATCATATTTTCCGTGATGATAAATCTTTGCTCTGTCATGGATTCGCCTCCTTTCTCTGCCCTTATTGCAAAGGAATAGGGAGGCTGCTGCAAGAAAGGAGTGGCTTGGGATTTGAGTGGGGCGGTCGGACGTCAGGCTGGCGGCGGACTGGACTTTTTCATCGATTTTCCCCCTTTCCATAGGAAGGAGGAAATCCATTTTAAGAAAGTGCGGCATGCCGCACTTTTATAAAATGAGATTTTTCATGAGATTGCTATCGCAGTCAAAGTCGTATACAATAGGGACAGATGTCATTTTATTATTTTGCGGCATGCCGCACTTTTGTAAAATGGATTTTTTTATGAGGCTGCTATGGCTGCGGGTGACGCATGCCATGGGGGCAGAGAATAGATGACCGGCGGGGAGGCTTTCATTTTTCTTTTCCTGCCCCTTCTTGACAGGAGTGACGGGGGCTATTATAATGTTTGGTAAATATTAAAGGCGATGAACAGGATTGAGCTTGACCGGAAATGACAGAGAGCCGGGAGGATGGAAACCGGTATGGAAGGAAAGCGTGTCCCCTGGGAGCTTCGAACTGAAGTGCAGTAAGTCCGACGTAGGTCCGCGTTAGGGATATGGAGTATAATGCAGGGTGGTACCGCGCGATTGCGCCCTTGTCCGTAGGACAAGGCTTTTTTTATTTCCATCTTTGTGTATGCTCCTTGAGATATAAGTAAGAGTGGTACCGCGCCAAAGCGCCTCTTTTCTGCCGTTTCTGCAGGAAAGGGGCTTTTTCTTTTCTGTGGATGGCGAGGGATTCTCTTTTCCTGTCTCATCACTATGGCTATTTTTATTTGATCTGTATATGTACCAGGAGGTTGTCATTATGAAAACAGCAACAGAAAAACGTATCGCATTCCGTAACAATCTGAAATCCGGAAAAATTATGATTGCTCCAGGCGTAGGCGATGCCCTGGGGGCTAAAATCGCAGAAATGGCAGGCATTCCCTGCCTGGCCATGGGCGGCTACTCTGTATCCGCATCCCGTCTGGGACAGCCGGATGTAGGTTTTCTTTCCTGCACGGAAATGGCGGAGCAGCTGACGGGTATCTGCAATGCCGTGGATATTCCTGTGGTGGCTGATGGCGATACAGGCTATGGCAATGCGCTGAATATCATCCGTACGGAAAGAATGTTTGAACAGGCCGGCGCTGCCTGCATTTTCTTCGAAGATCAGGTATGGCCGAAACGCTGCGGCCACATGGATGGCAAGCAGGTCATTTCTGCTGAAGAACATGCCCAGAAGATCCGGGCTGCTGTGGATGCCCGGATCGATAAGGAAACCATGATTATGTCCCGCACCGACAGCCGCGCTGTTTATGGCATTGATGACGCCATCGAAAGAAGCAAGCGCTATGCTGATGCCGGCGCAGAGATCTGCTTTGCCGACGGCATCGGAAGCCGGGAAGAACTGGAAAAATTTGCCCGGGGCATGGAAGGTACCGGTGCGTACCTGGTAGCCAATATGATTGAAGGCGGCAAGACACCGCTCATCCCTGCCAAGGAACTGGAAGAAATGGGATACTCTGTGGTATTCTGGGCATGCAGCGCTGTATACACCATTTCCAAAGCCCTCTATGACCTCTTCTCCGGACTGGAAAAGAACGGCACCACCGAAGCCAGCGCCAAGGACATGATCGAATTTGGTCGTTTCAACCATATTATCGGATTGGATACGTATAAGCAGCTGGAAAGAAAGTATAAGGTAGACCGGGACGACTAAGAAAAAGGAAATCGTTTAAGGAGCAGCTGGGTTCCCGTCTTTCGGGGCTGTTTCGTCAAAAGGGCCGCATAGTCGGCCTTTTTGATTGGAAATTTGCCGAAATCTATGAAAACAAGTACAATAGGAAAAGAGACTCACATCACTTCAAGGAGGCGCACCCATGATTACACCAATGGATATTCATAACAAGACCTTTTCTAAAGGCCTTCGGGGCTACAGCGAAGAAGAGGTTAATGACTTTCTCCGGCAGATCGTAGCGGATTATGAACAGATTTACCGGGAACATCGGGAAATGGAAGAGCAGATGGACCAGATGAAGACGAAGCTGGCCAACTACGAGAAGATTTCCGAAACCATGACCAATACCCTGCAGCTGGCGAAGGACACCGCAGAAAATGTGAAGAAGAACGCGAAACGGAATGCGGAAATCCTCATTGCCAATGCCCACGCCGAAGGAGACCGTCAGATCCGGGAAGCGGAAGAATCCCGCCGCCGTCTGGTGGAAAACATGATCCGCACGGAAGGAAATATGAAGAACTATGTAGGGAAGATCCGCAAGGAACTGCAGCTGGCGCTGGCAGCCATTGATGCCCTTGACCGAATCGAGGCGCCCAAGGTAGCAGGCTATCCGCCGGTAGAAGAAAAGAAGGAAGAAACACCGGCTGTGGAAACAGAAGAGACTGCCGAAACCGCTGAAACTGCAGAAACTGCGGAAGTCCCGGAAGAAGAAGCGGCGCCGGCCGAAGACACACCGGCTCCGGAAGAAGCAGAAGAACAGAAAGAATAAGGAAATCAAAAAGGCTGTGAAGAAATGAAGCACATTTCTCACAGCTTTTTTTCGTGGGTTCAGGCGCCTTTCGGCGCGGTCGGGATCGGGACCTGGGCGGCGCTTTCCAGTATTCCCGAAGGGACCTGCGCCTGCGGCGCAGAGGGGCCTATGGCATCCATCGGGCCTCTGGCCCGATGGATGGTAAGGGTTGTGTAGAAAGGTTGCATCGCTTCGCTCAGGAGGCCGCCGATTGGCGGTCAGGACCGCGATGGAGAATCATATCGGCGCTATGCCCC